>Ga0070741_10003350_pt1 | contig 40052 bp, 36 predicted proteins | sample Coa_R1_4_FD_66440 | JGI IMG/M metagenome (GOLD analysis project Ga0070741, IMG submission 66440) | Surface soil microbial communities from Centralia Pennsylvania, which are recovering from an underground coalmine fire - Coalmine... | ecosystem: Environmental > Terrestrial > Soil > Unclassified ...
TAGAACCTTTCGCGTTAATTGCAAATGCCGACGGGTACTCGGAGCAAGGGGTTTTGCTTGCCGATCGGGAAGGCGAACGGTGAAGGAAAGTGAAGCGGGTGGACGCTCCAACTGGTGAAAAAGCCCTAAAAATAAGTCCAAAAATCAAGTATTGACGTAAAAGTACTTTTCGTTATATTATATATAATATTATATTTTCTATATACTGTCAATACGCTTGAACCATGTAGTCTGCCGAGTGGCAAGTGGTTGTCATGCCGAATGCGTTTTGGTGGGGTAGGGGCGAGACTAGGATGGGAGCCGAGAAGGAAAGGCTACTTGAATTTTGAGGGAACAGCCAGACACGGACCCCGTGCAGGGCTAGTCTCATAACCTGGGAGGATAACAAACAAAGGTAGGGGAATGGCAGTAGGTCGCGGATCTAGAGCAAGAAGCAACTGAATTACGCGCGGTTGGCTATTCCCTGCCAATTCCAACTGTCGGCAGGCGAGCCATCATTGTGTCTCTGCCATGTTCAATGTGTGCTTTCATTTTGAGCTGTGCTTGTTCGATATTGCCATTCTCGAGTGCTTCTACAATCGCTTCATGCTCGACCAGCGTGACACTTGCCCGTTCCGGCATCATCAGCAGAGTATCCAATTGAAAGCTGCGGCGGATTCGCGCCATCACATCCTGAACCAAGCGGGAACCACAGTGCGCTAACAGCCATTCATGGAATTCCCAGTTCGTCGCGGTCAACTCAAGTATTGCATTATTCGCTAGTTGTTCTTTCGCCTTTTCCAGCAAGCTACGCAGCTCCCGCTGGTCATCCGCCGTCATACGCGTAGCAACCAATTGGAGAACATAAGGCTCCAGCAAGGCACGCAGTGCATAATACTCTTTTGCCGAGTCTAGCGTATAAGAGACGACTCGCACCCCGTGGTTGGGGATATGCTCGACTAACCCTTCCGCCTCTAAACGGCGGAGGCTCTCACGAACTGGAGTTGGACTGATGCCAAAACGGGCAGCGATGTCTTCCTGACGTAACCATTCTCCCGGAGGAATTTCACCTTTCAAGATGGCTTGACGGAGTCGCTCCGTCGCTTGATACGATTTAGGTGTATTAGTTTTCGGTTCCTTGTGGTTTTGTGACATAGGAAAGTTAAATGGTTTCCAAATAAATGATATTTGTAGGGGCAATTTGCGCCAAAGAACGGCGCGATGAATTGTCCCTACAAATATCAATTAAATCCATGACTATTCAAATACGCTCTTAAATTGCCAAGCCGTACAACAATAGTATACAACGAAAAATAGATTGAACTCAAGCACCGCTTGGTTCTAGCGTTCTAATTCAGCAAAGAACTCGACACGGTCGGGACGCGAAACGGATTTAAAGTATTCCATCGGGCGGCCCTTGGTATCTATGATTACGCCCTTGATAAGAAAAACTGGCGCATGGGGACGGACGTTGAGGTGTAATGATTCAAATCGCGTGGCATACGCGAGTTCGATCGTTTGTCGAACCTTGGCGGCGCGAATCCCCAGACGACTCTCTAAAACTTGAAAGACGGAATTGCTGGAGGCGATTGCGTCAATAATAGTGGAAACCATTGAATATGGGTAATACGAACTGACCAGGAGGAGGGGTGTCATTTCAGAGAGCCGCAGGCGCGTAAACACCAAGACCTCCTCATTTTCTTTGATTCCCAATTTTTTCGCAATTGGTTTGTCCGCTTTTTCTTTGAGAATCTGAATTGTTTTACTTTCCGGTAGCCAGCCCTCCGCGCGCATGACTTCCGAAAAGCTGGTCAGATGAAGCAGCCGAGAAACGAAACGGCGTTTTGCAACAAATGTCCCCTTACCTTGACTTGGCTCGAGAAATCCTTCATTGGCAAGCTCTTGGATCGCTTGTCGGACCGTGATACGGCTTACATCAAATTTCTTGCAAAGCTCCGCTTCCGACGCAATCCGCTCGCCTTCACGATAAACGCCTTCCTCGATCTCTGAACGTAATTCGTCGGCGACCTGCCGGTATAAAGGAGTGCTGTGGTCGGCATTCACTGCGGGCATAAATTGCCTCTTCCTCTGCTAGCCCAGCGAAAACAAGTCTGGGTTCCGGGAGCAATTGATGTGTTCCGGATAGTTTAGCAATTTTGGCACAACTGGCAAGTGGTTTGAAAACCAAGCCACACAATTTCCGATAATTCCATCTTGACAAAATTGGCATCTTCAGTTATTTTATATGTTATAACATGATATAACAAGTTGCACCCATTAGGCTAAAGAGAGCCACTTTCCTCTGTAATCCAACCCCATCCCCAATCCACTAGTGCTTTTCCATTTTCTTTGGTATTGGCAATTACGCTTGCTTTGTTCTCGCAATTGGCAGGACCAGTAAAACCGGTACTCACAGCATTTTCCTTGCATCCTAAATTTGCAGGAGACATAAGGAGGAACGAGGCATGGCTTCCGAAGAAGAAAACCGCGAGTCGCGGCAGATTGATTGGAGTGTCCTAAGCGGCTCTTATGTCAGTCGCCGGACTCTGCTTAAACTTATGGCGTTAGCCAGCGCGGCCGGTATTACCGCCGCATGCGCGCCAAACGCAGCGCCGACTGCTGCCCCCCCCACTTCTGCGCCCGCAACGAATATTGCACCGACAGCTGCCGCCGCTGCCACAGCGGCACCCACCCAGGCGGCGCCTTCCGGTGCCCCAAAGGCAGGCGGCACCGTCCGGATTATCAATTCAGGGGGTGGCACTAACCCCATTATTGATAATGAGGTCCTGATTTGGTCTATTTTTGACGCCCTTGTCCAGCAAGATATTAACGCCGACATTCATCCCGGCTTGGCGGAACGCTGGGACGTGACACCTGATGGTACGGTGTTCACATTTTTCCTGCGAAACGATGCCAAATGGACGGATGGGCAAGCGATTGATGCCGACGATGTAATCTTTACTTTTAACAAAGTGATGGACCCCGATGTGCAGGCATGGGGCCGCCGCTGGTTCGGAACGGTGCTGGACAAGTGGGAAGCACTGGACAAGTACACCGTCAAGTTTACGATGAAGCAGCCCGCCGCGCCGTTGCTCGATCACTTTGCCGAGCAGCGCATCGCCCCCGAACACATTATGGGCAAATTGAGTGCTAAGGAACTCAATGAAGGTGACCTGCGCCGCAACGCTCCGGTATCCAGCGGTCCTTTCAAGTTCGTCCAACTGGTGCCCGATACCGTTGTCATTACCCAGCGCAACGACTCGTATTATATGCCGCGCGGTTCCAATGATTATCGCTATGTGCCATGGATCAAACAACTCGAGTTTCATTTTTGGGGAGACCCCAATGTGAATCTCCTGAAAATGGAAACGGGCGAACGCGATGCGCATGTGCTCACGATGACGCGTCCAGAGCATGATCGCCTCGCGCAGAATCCCAACATCAATATCCAAGTCTTTCCTGTCGGAATCTACAATTATATTTATATGAACAATGAGAATCTGCTCTTTTCCGACAAGCGTGTTAGACAGGCAATCGCCTATGCCATAGATAAAAAGACGATTGTGGACACCGTGCTCGGGCCCATTGGGCAAGTACAAGATTCGTTTCTGGATCCGGCGGACTGGGCGTACAAGCCGGACGTGAAAAAGTACGAGTTTGACCCAGCGAAAGCCAAGCAGCTGTTAGCCGAGGCTGGCTGGACGGCGGGTTCGGACGGTGTGCTGACGAAGGATGGGGCCCGCTTTGAATTTGAGGCGTGGGCGCAGCCGCAGAATGAAGTCGCCGAGCCGATTCAAAGCTATCTCAAAGATGTCGGCATCGTGATGAAAATTCGCCCGATTGATTGGCCCGCCATTGTGGATGAGCTCGCCAAGCCTAATTTCGTCGCTGCCGAGCAGAACGATGGCTATGAAGCCTATCCTGACCGCCGCCACCGCTGGCATTCCTCCAATGTTCCGCCCAAGGGCGTCAACGTCGCGCGTTACAAGAATCCAGAGCTGGACAAGATTCTGGACGAAGCGTGGGCGACAACGGATCGTGCGAAACTCAAAGAGCTCTACTGGAAGATGCAGGATATTCTGGTGGAGGATTTGCCCTGGGTTCCTATCTTTTATCCCCTCATGGTGCAGGCAACCAGCAAACGGCTAAACGGCACCGAGCCGGGCGCGCTGTATTTTGTACAGACAGCTTGCAAGTGGTGGGTGTCTGACGCAACTGATCCTGAAAAGGCGTAACGCAATATAGAAGGAGCAAGGTGGACATTTCGCTTCGCCTTGCTCTCTCCCTGTAAGGTATTGCAATGGGGCAATTTATTATTCGGCGTATCGTCCAGGCAATCCCGGTAATAATCATGTTGAGCATTATTGCCTTTGCCATGTTTCATCTTGCGCCGGGGGGACCTGGCGCGTTGTATTCGCGCGATCTGACCATTCCACAAACTCCCGAAGAACTTGCGCGCATCCGCCATCTCTACGGGCTGGATCGCCCACTGCCGATTCAATATATGAGTTGGGTCGGCGGAATCGTAGAGGGCGATCTGGGCAAGTCGTATCGGAATGGCGAACCGGTGATTGAACTTTTAAGCCGTACTCTCGGTCCGACGCTTTTGCTGGTGACGACTTCTATGGTCTTGTCTCTCGTCATTGCTGTTCCCATCGGCGTTCTTTCGGCAGTGAAACGGTACGGTCTGTTTGATTATTTAGCAACCTCCATCGCCTTTTTTGGAATTTCAATTCCTACGTTTTGGATTGGTCTGATGGCTATTCTGGTTTTTGCTGTATGGTTCCGCATTTTGCCCACGACCGGAATGCAAGACCTGACTACAACTCCATCGGTCGTTGATACCCTTCGCCATTTGATTCTGCCGGCTACTGTTCTTGCGTTGCCGTTGATTGGCTCGTGGACACGCTTTGTCCGTTCGAGCATGTTAGAAGTGATGTCCGACGATTACGTTCGCACCGCGCGCGCGAAAGGATTGGCAGAGCGCACGGTCATCTTTCGACATGCTCTGCGAAATTCGTTGATTCCGCTTGTCACGCTCATCGGCTTGACCATTGGGTACATTTTGAGTAGCAGCGCCATCGTGGAATATGTCTTTGCGTGGCCCGGGCTAGGACAAAAATATATTTTCGCTGCGGTTCAAGACCGCGATTACCCGGTCTTGATGGGTGCGCTCTTGCTCGTTTCGGTGTTTGCACTGCTCGGCAGTCTAGTTGCGGATATTGGATACGCGCTGGTGGATCCGCGAATTCGCGTGAAGGATTGAAATGGAGCAAGCGCACCTACTCTCATCCGGGTTGGCCATTGGAAGTAGCCAAACACTTACGCCGCGTTTTGCGCGCGTGCGCCGCTTTGGGCGTGTTTTTGCGCGCAACAAGACTGCACTCATTGGCGCGGTGGTCTTGATGTTAATTTACCTCGCGGTGATTTTTGCGCCGTTCGTTACCCCGTACGATCCCGACAAGCAGCGGCTGCAGGAACGCTTTTCGCCGCCGAGTTTGGTTCACCCCTTTGGCACAGATCAATTTGGGCGCGACATCTTTAGTCGTGTGCTGTACGGGGGGCGGGTCTCATTGTCGGTGGGATTATCCTCTGTTGCTATCGCACTGACCATCGGGGTCTTTTTGGGATTGCAAGCTGGCTTTTTGAGTGGCTGGTTGGATGGCGTCTTGATGCGCTTTACCGATTCCGTCATTGCCTTCCCGACCTTTTTTCTCATGGTTGCAATCAGCACGTTGGTCGGACCCAGCTTGACGACGATCATTCTTGTAATTGGGCTGACGGCGTGGCCCGGCGTTGCTCGTCTCGTACGCGGGCAAGTGCTTTCCTTAAAGGAGCGCGATTTCGTGACTGCCGCGATTGTGAATGGCTGCAATGGTCGCCGTATCATGCTCAAACATCTCCTGCCCAATACCGTCGCCGCGATTATTGTCGCGGGCACGCTTGAAATCGCGTTTGCAGTATTGACCGAAGCTGCCTTGAGCTTTCTCGGAGTCGGTGTTCGCCCGCCGCAAGCCAGCTGGGGCAATATGCTGACCGTGGCGCAAAAAGATATGTTTGTCGCGCCGTGGGTTGCGGCCGCGCCCGGCTTTATGATTTTTCTGACTGTTCTCTGTCTAAATTTTGTGGGAGATGGGCTGCGCGATAGTTTGGACCCGCGCCTGCGTCATCGGTAGGGAAGCTGCATGGGATACAGCTATACGGAGCTAACCGCCGCGCTATGGGAGATTGTTGACCATGCGCGCGATGTGCGGGTGCGTTGGGAACGCGTGCCTGCGTTTGCTGACCATTTGCGCGCCCTACAGTTGCAGAAGGAAATTACTGTTCCCCCCTGGGCGGACCCTGCCAAGTATCCCGACGAATTTCCGCAGGTCAACGACTTGGATACGATTCAACTTTTCTTGGTGATGATCGCGCAAGGTTATCAACATTATCTCAAGGATGAGCTGGGACAGCCGACGAATTGGGCCGTAGTCATTAATGACGCGCGGCACGAAGGAGTTCACGCCCAGTACGCCTGCGCCATGCGCGCTTTGGCGAATGGGATGAACATTCTCGATTGTCAGTATTTGCAGAATATGAGTCTGCAAGATGTCGAACGCTTTTACTTGGACGAAGAGTATGGTCGAGCCACTTTGTCCGATTTGCCTGGACGCCTTGCGCGCTTTCAAGAAGTTGGGCGAGTATTAAAAGAAAAGTTTAATGGGCGCGCGGCGAACCTGTTCGCACAAGCGCAGGGCTTGCTCTTTGCGCCGGATGGCACGGGCATTGTCCAAACTCTTGTCCGCGAATTTCCGTTATCGTACGGCGATTGGCCCTTTTGCAAGCTCTCCATGACCCCTGCGCGTATGTTGGATGATCGGCGACAGCCTTTCATTCCAACTTCTCCCGAATATCTCGCGCTGACTGTCATTCAAGACCCCGAACATTTTGAAGCGGGCGCTGATGTCGCGCGTCCGTTCGTGTTGATTCGCCTCGGCATTTTGGAAATCAGTCCGCATCTCGCGCGCGTGCTGCGTGAGGTTGAGCCAGTGGGTCGCACCGCCTCCGAGTATGCCGAAGCGCGCGCCGCGGCCATGCTGGTCTGTCGCGAATTGGTACGCCTTTCGGGGATTTCATCCCCCGAAATCGGGGGCGAACTCTGGGCAACGGGTTATTATCGCTGTCCAATCTGTCGTCCACAGATTAGCGATGCTGAATTGCTGTGCCGCCACAAGTCGGTCTGTGCCGCATATCAAGGGGACTATGCGCTGTATGACCTCGCGCCGATGGCTGGCACCGGAGATTAACCCGTGACGAACAAACCGGAGCACATTCAGCAAATCGTTGCGCAGACCAACCGTGATTTGCAATCCGCCATTCAAACACAGGGCGCAGCCATGCGGATTGTCTTGTCGCACCTGCGCGCGCAGATGCAAGATACGCGCCTGCGGGACCTGCTTGGTCACGCCAAAATGATTTTTATCACAGGCTGCGGCGACTCGTTTTATGCCGGACTCGCCGCGCAGCAAGCGTTCTTGCGGTATGGTGGTGTGTTGACGCAAGCTATTGAGGCGATGGAATACTCGCGCTACGTGGGGCCATTTGCACCGCGCGAGTCTCTTGTTATTGCGGTGTCCAATTCGGGCCGAGTCTCACGCACGGTAGAAGCAGCGCAATTGGGGACGCATTATCTCGGCAGTATCGGAATTACGGATGCGCCCACGAGTCCGCTGGCACATGCTTCTACTTGTACTCTCCCCGTCGGTTTAATGCCAATGGCTTCGGGCGCTACGGGGACCCGTTCCTACCTGGCGAGTATGTATGCCTTGTACGAGCTGGCCATTACTGTAGGTGAGGTGAATGGCACTATAGGTTTATCAGAGGCAGCGGAATTACAACGCGTGCTTGATGAAAGCCTTGAAGCGATGGAGTGGACATTGTCGCAAAGCCGCGCGGCGGTTGATGCGCTTGTGCCAATTCTGCAATCAGAAACAGTTCTCTATTTCATCGGGGCGGGTCCGAATTATGCGACGGCAAATTATGGCGCTGCCAAACTCTTGGAAGCGGTGGGCATGAGCGGCGTCCCGGTACAAATGGAAGAATGGGCGCATGAGCAATTTCATATTACAGGACCTGATACAACATTCGTCGTCCTCGCGTATCCCGGGAATGGGCGGGATCGCATCCTTGAACAAATCCGAGGTCTCCATGCGATGGACGCGCAGGTGATTGTCGTTGCGCCGCGTGAGGACGTTGAATTGAGCCAAGCGGGAGCATTTCTAGTGCCTGTATTTGGTAGATTGCCCGAAGAATTCTCTCCGCTCGTAATGTGCATCCCATTGCAATGGCTCGCCGCGCGTCTTGCTGTGTCACGGCAAACTACGATGCGCATGTTGGTAGATGAACACAAACGCGATGTGAATTTTCATCAAATCTTTGACAGCGCCATTGCGCCAATGAATCCCAAACAAATTCAACGGCTCGTTAAATCAATTTCACAGGAGTAGGCATGTCGAACAAAGCGCAAGCACGCAATCCGTGGACCGACCCATACAATGACGAAATGATTAGCTTGCAAGCACGTCTGGTACATGAGGTGATCCGGCGGCTTGAGCCACAGGTGGAGCAGGTAATTACACCGGAACTCGCGGGGCAGTTGGAGAAAATCTATCTCACGGGCTGCGGTGATTCTCATTATGCGGGCGTGGCCGCGCGTCTCGCCTTTGACAAGTATTCGGGCGTGCAGACGGAACCGTTAGAGTCGCTCGAGTTCTCGCGTTATGTGGTGGATTATGCGCCGAACAATTCGCTTGTGATAGGCATTTCCAACAGTGGACAGGTCTCGCGCAGCATTGAGACGCTCGTTCTCGCGCGCAAGCGCAAGCTGCACACCATCGCGATTACGGGGTATTCCGATGGACCGTTAGCGCGGGCGGCTGCTGCGAGCTTGATTCAATCGGTTCCGGATATGGCGGAAGACTGGGGCCCGTACAGCATGGGTTCGTTAGGATTGGGGAACTTTATCGCCAGTTTGCTGACACTCTATCTTTCGGCGCTGCGGATTGGCGAACTGCGCGGCAAGGTGAGCAGCGCGCAAGTCGCCGCCCTCAAGCGCGAACTGGTTGGGGCGGCGGACATTATTGCCCGTACAGCCGAAGCGGACGCCAAGACCGCGCGCGAGCTCGCCATAGCGTTTTGGCACTTGCACACTTTTTATATTCTCGGCGGCGGACCTAATTATGCGACGGCGATGTTCGGCGCGGCAAAATTGTTCGAGCAGCCACATCAAAATGGCGTCGCGCAAGAACTGGAAGAATGGGCGCATGAGCAATACTTTTTGACACGCCCCAATGTCGCGCCGATTTTTATTCTTGCGCCCCCTGGCAACAGTCGTGATCGCGCGATGGAGCAAATGCGCGGCGCACGGGATATGGGCGGAACGGTTGTCGCCATCTGTGACGCGGAGGACACCGAAGTTCTCCAGTTGGCGCAGTATGCATTGCCCATTTATGGCACGCTGCGCGAAGAATTTTCGCCGCTCGCCTATATCGTGCCAACAGAACTCTTTGCTACCAATTTGCATCAGGTCAAGGGCAGACCACCGCTCATTCCGCCGTTCGGTCAAGAGCAGTTGATGCAGGTCAATTATCGGCAAATTTTTCACAGCAAGATTTGGGGACAATAAAACCGCTTTGAAGGAGATTTATGCTGTCGCAGACCCGAGAACATAATCCCTGGATTGACCCATTGGAACTCGACGCGCTGCACGCGCAAGCGCGCGTCGTGCGCGAGGTCATTGCGCGACTCGAACCTCAAGTGGAACGCGGTTTGACCCCCGATTTAGTCAAGCGCACGCGGAAAATTTATTTTACGGGCTGCGGCGATTCGCATTACGCAGGTCTCGCCGCGCGCTTGTGCTTTGACAAATACACCGGAATTGACACAGAGCCAGTTGAATCGCTGGAATTTTCACGTTACGTCGTAGAGTTCCTGCCGAGCGATTCACTGGTGTTCGGTATTTCCAACAGTGGTCAAGTCTCTCGGACGATCGAGACGGTTAAACTCGCGCGCCAGCATCAAGCGTACACCATTGCGATTACAGGGCGGGCGGAGGGTCCCCTTGCACAGGCTGCCGATGTTGCCCTAATTCAAAGTGTGCCGGAGCTGGCAGAGGAAATGGCTCCCGAAATTCACGGCACATTAGGTCTAGGAAATTTCCACGCGAGCCTACTCGCACTCTATCTGTCTGCGTTACGGATTGCCGAACTACGAGGCCGCCTTTCCGCGCGGGAGGTAGGACAGCTCAAGCAAGAACTATTTGCGGCAGCGGATATTATCGTGCGCACGGTCGAAGAAAATCTCAAGACCGCGCGTGACCTTGCAGCCGCCCTCTGGCACTTGGATACGTTTTACATTCTCGGCGCGGGCCCGAATTACGGAACGGCACTGTTCTCCGCCGCGAAATTATTCGAGCAGCCCAACCAAATTGGCGTAGGGCAGGAGCTGGAAGAATGGGCGCATGAACAGTATTTCCTCGTGCGCCCGCAAGTCACGCCAATCTTTGTGATTGCGCCGCCCGGCAATAGTCGGGACCGCGCCATCGAGCAAATTCATGGCGCGCGCGATATGGGTGGAACGGTGATTGCCATTTGTGACTCGAACGATGAGGAAATTCGCAATTTGGCGCATTGGACAATACCCGTGCATGGACAACTGCGCGAAGAATTTTCACCACTCGCCTACATCATTCCGGGCGAACTCTTTGCAACGAGCCTGCATCAACTCAAGGGTAAGCCGCCTTTATTTCCTCCATACGACTTGAACCAGATGATGCAAGTCAATTTTCGGCAAATCTTTCACAGCGCGATCCGAGAAAAATAATGCGCGGATACAAATTAGTCTGATGTAGACAAGAGCAGCGGCTCAATCGGGAGCGGATACGATGAATCGGGCACATGCCGAAAAATTGCTGGTTGGGATTATTGGTATGGACGATCACGGCGACGAAGAGCCAGTTTCTCCGTTTGCCATACAGGCGGCGGAAGAAGTGGGGCGGCTGATCGCGCAACGCGGGGGCATTCTACTTTCAGGCGGGCGGCGCGGAATTATGGAAGCCGCTTCGCGTGGCGCAAACCTCGCAGGCGGCATTGTCGTCGCATTCTTACCCGGTTCGTCCAAATCCGAAGCCAATCCCTATGTTACGGTTCCCCTGGCGACAGGTCTCGGCGATATTCGCAATCATCTGACCATTCGTGCCAGCGATGTTGTCATTATGATTTCTGGTTCGACCGGAACACTCAATGAAGCAACCATCACTTACTGGCAAAAGCCGTTAGTGGTGCTGGAAGGGACGGGCGGATGGTCTGACCGGCTGCGCGAGATCGCCTACAAGGGACGACATTTGGACGAGCGCGGCAGCGCCGAAATTGTTTTTGTAACGACACCGGAAGAGGCAGTGAATAAAGCGATTGAACTGGCACAAAGCAAGAACCAGGAAATCATCTCTGCCGCCACTTGATTATTTTTCAGGAGCAATTTGACCCGTGCCCCGCTACATCACGTTAGGCAATTTTACAGAGGACGATGTGGTCTTGTCCAATGGCCAAAGGATGTCGCGCCAATGTGGAGGCGATTGTTTATATGCGGCGATGGGGATTCGACTCTGGTGTAATGATGTTGGAATTGTAAGTGTCATCAGCGCGACGTATCCGCAGGAATGGATTGACACCCTTGCGGCGGCCCAAATTGATGTTCGGGGAATTCGGCGCAGCGCCCTGCCCGAAGGAATGGGCGGCGTGATGATCTATGACGAGCATGGGATACGCCGCTTTGTGGCGGGGAGCGTACCGTTGCCAAATTCACAAGTCATGCATACCGAATTGAACGAAATCCAAAAGTGGTATGACTTTTCACCGCAAGCCATGGATATTCCCGAATCCTTTTATCACGCGCAAAGCGCGCACATCGCTCCCATGCCGATTGCTCGGCAAAACGAGTCTCTGCGCGCGCTGCACCAGCGCGTGCCGACCATTTCCCTAGACCTCCCTTGGTGGCCCGCCGCCCAAAAACAGGGCGAGTATCCCGACTTGTTCCGCGCCGATTGGGTGATGTTAAGTGAAGCCGAGTTGGAGGGTTATTTTGGCAATGTGTCCTTGCAAGCGGGCGCTCAACGGTTAGTGGCAGAGGGCGCGCGGTCAATCGTTATCAAGCGGGGCGAGTTAGGGTCGTGGCTATTTGATACCAAGTCCGAACGTTGTTGGGAAATTCCCATCTATCCCGCTCATGTCAAGGACCCGACCGGCGCAGGTGATGCCTATTGTGGAGGATTCTTGGTCGGTCTCGATGAAACGGGAGACCCATTCCAAGCCGCGCTGTATGGGACAGTTTCTGCCTCCTTTATCATCGAGGACTTTGGCGCGCTCTATTCCCTCCAATTTTCACGGGCAGATGCCCAAGCGCGGCTCGCTCACATGCACACGAAGGTCAAGCGCAAGTCCACGACAGTAACGGAGGGTGATTGAGGACCCTGTTCGACCTGAAGCCGATGGTGATTGGCGCACTGCTCTTGCCGGAGCTGGGCAGACCGGGAAATTTTCGCGCGATGGCTTGGCTTGAAGATTTTGTCTCGCAAAATTTGAAAATCTTTGCCGACGCGGGCTTTCCCGCCATGATGATTCAAGACCTAACGCCAAACCCTTCGCTCGCACGACCTGAAACGATTGCCATCATGTCGGCACTGTGTCGCTTTGCCCGCCAAGAATTTCCCCAGCTTATGCTAGGCACCATCATTCAGGCACATGATCCCAGTGGGGCGCTTGCCATCGCGCACGCGTCGGGCGCATCGTTCGTCCGAATCAAAGTGTTCGTGGGTGCCATGGTCAAGGCAGATGGGATAGAACAAGGTTGTGGAATTGAAGCACGGGACTTTCGCCGTACGCTGGGGCGCGAGGACATCAAAATTCTTGCTGATGTACATGACCGTACGGGGTTTCCTTTGGGGGGTGTCCCAATCGAAACGGCTTCGCAATGGGCTGTCTATACCGGAGCCGATGCGTTGATTCTAACGGGCATGAGCTATCAGGGTTCCTTACAGTACGTTCAAACCGTGCGTAACGCGGGCATCCAGCGACCATTGGTCTTGGGCGGGAGCGCTACTGCAGAGAATATCGCCGAAGTGTTCCGCTACTATGATGGCGTGATTGTGAGTACGGCGCTACGCGCGACAGGCGCAGCACCCGATGAAATCATTCAATGGGACCAAGAAAAGGTTCAACGGTTTATGGATGCAGCAAGACGGGCAGCGGGGCAGTAGAGGTATTTCACATTGGTCACATTACGCGGATCGGTTGCCTCACGGAATGCTTGATCTGTAGGAAAGGAGGTGATTCGGCAAGAGTGACTTGCAATAACTCAAACGGTGACAAGAGATTGAATCTAGCAGGAGGAGGAGAGCATGTCAACAAAACAAAAATGGCTGTGCCTTTCGCTGCTTGGGATTGGCATTTTGCTTGCGAGCTGCGCTGCGCCCGCGTCCGCGCCCACGACGGCGGCCCCGGCGACTACGGCACCCTCTGGCGCAGCGACTGCGCGGCCCGCCGCAGGAATTACTGTTCCTAGCGTTGAGGATGGCTATGCTGGTCCCGCGCTGACGACCGAGCCGGTGACATTGCGGATTCTGCGCTATCAGATGGGTCCGCCGCAAGAAGCACTGCTGAAGCAATGGATGACCGAGTTCACTGCCGCGCATCCCAATATTACCTTTCAGGATGAGCCGGTTCCCTTTGGCGACCTGTTTACCAAGATTCAGGCGTCGGTCGCGGCGGGCGATCCACCTGACCTCTACTTTTACGACGGGCCCTTTACCAAGGCATACGCGTATCACAATATTTTGCTGCCCGTTGACCAGTACATGACGCAGGCATTCAAAGACGATTATGTGCCTGCGACATTGGCAGAACACTCTTATCAGGGCAAAATCTACGGAATGCCCGAACAGCAGTCCGCCGTCGCGCTGGGCTATAACGAAGATATGGTCAAAGCAGCGGGTCTCAACCCACCGCAAGAATTGGGCAAAGGGTGGACGTGGGATCAGGCGCTGGATGCGTGGAAAAAGCTCCAGCAAGACCCCAGCGGCAGCGGGAATCCCACTGTATGGGGGTTAGCGCCTTCCCAATTTGGAGCGGGCGGCGCGGGCTTTTACTATCGGGATGGTATCTTCCCGCGCTCGGCAGGCGACCCGAAAGCTGCAAAGGACTCGTCCGCCTACAAGACGTGGGCCGCGCTAAGCGACGATGGCAGCACGGTCAAGGGCTATATTGACTCGCAAGAGGCAATTGATGCCATGCAGTGGTTCCAAGATTTGACGATGAAGTGGGCTGTCACTCCAAAGGTCGGCATCCCCAACGCGTTCCTCGACAGGAAAGCGGCGACTAGCCTAGAAACGGACTATCTCATCGGCAATGTCAAGACCACCTTTCCGAATGGGGACTTTCATTTGGGTTGGACACCGGTACCGTATTTCAAGACGCCCGTCACTATGACCGGCAGTATTACATACGGCGTAGGCGCGAAAACCAAACATCCAGCAGAAGCAGCCGCGTTTGCCATCTATATCTCGGATGTCAAAAACAACGCGCGGCTCTGGGAAATCAACCAGACATTGCCTGCGCAGCTTTCGCTATTCAAGAGTATCAAGGCATACAGCGAATATCCATACAAGCTCTTTGCCGATGAACTGGTGCAGATCGGTGTACCGCGGCCCTCGACCCCCGGTTGGCAAGAGTACGAAGCAATCATTGATCCCGCCATCAAAGACATATCGCTTGGCGCGCCTGTAGCCGACACCCTCCATCGCGCTGCCGACCAGATTGATGCTCAACTCGCCAAGTACAAGTAATCTTGAGTTGAGGAATTAGAGATAGCAATCGGGATGGCGTTGGAACACATCATGCGCTCCGACGCCATCCTGCATGGAGTTTGATATGGCTCTCTCTGTCCGCCGCGCCCGTCAAATTCGGTTTGGACTATTCGTCGCCCTGTTCCTCGCGCCCACCTTTATTGGGTTGTTTCTCTTCCAGGCGCTGCCCACCCTGACTGCAATCCGGAATAGCTTTTACGAATACAGTCTTTTGGATCCTGACCGTCTCACCTACATCGGGCTTGCTAATTACACGCGGATGCTCAAAGACACCATCTTTTTCAAGTCTATTGGAAACACCTTTATTTACGCGTTCTTCAAGATTCTGATTCAACTGCCACTCGCCTTGGGGTTGGCAATGTTGGTACAGCGCCCACTGCGCGGGATTGGAATTGTGCGTAGCGCCATTTTTGCTCCTGTCGTAACGGCGGTGAGTATTATCGCGGTAGTCTGGAACTTGATGTACGACCCCGAGCACGGCATGTTCAATTCGCTGCTGGTCGCCATTGGGATTGGCAAACAGCCATTCTTGACCAGCGCCAGCCAAGCGATGCCCGCGATTATTGCGATGAGCATTTGGCAAGATGTGGGTTTCACTATGGTTATTTTTCTCGCGGGGCTGCAAGGCATCCCCGAAGAATTTTATGAAGCGGCAGCAATTGATGGCGCGGGTCGTTTTCAACGCTTCCGTCACGTTACATTACCTCTGCTGCAACGCACCATTCTCTTTGCGTTGATTACGACGACGATCTTTAGCTTTCAAGTCTTTACTCCGATTTACGTGATGACCAAAGGCGGACCGCTCGATTCGACCCGCTTGGCGGTCTATGACATTTTTGAACAGGGCTTTGTCTTTTTGGAAATGGGGTATGCGTCCGCGCTTGCCGTTGTTTTAATCGGGCTGCTTCTCATTATTGCGGCAATTCAGAGTCGTTTTTTGCGAGCGCAGTTCGAGTATTAGAGGTCCAATATGGCAAATTCCGCCTCGCCCCTCCAACGCAATCCGCTGGACGCGCAAGCCGTTCTCGTTCCCGTCGCGCGTGCGACGCCGCGCGTCAGCCTCTGGCGCAGAGTGCGGCAGATTGGCATGTTCATTCTTTACGCAATTGTGGTCGTTCTTTTTATTACACCCTTTGCGTGGATGATCTTGTCCGCGTTTAAAAGTACTGCCGAAATCTTTCGCTATGCCTATCCGCTGACCATTTGGACCTTTATCCCGCCGAATCCCACACTGGCAAATTTTCACAGCATTTTCTTTCAATGGGGTTTTGGACAAAAGCTGCTCAACAGCCTCATCGCATCATCGGCGCAGATGATTGGCACACTTGTAATCTGTTCTATGGCTGCCTTTGTCTTTGCGCGGCTGCACTTTCGCGGGCGTGACATCCTCTTTGCCGTTGTTCTGTTGGCGGCGCTGATCCCATTTGAAGTCAATATGGTTCCGCTTTACCTCGTCGTTCGTTCGCTCCATCTGCAAAACACCTATGTCGCGCTCTTTATCCCGTGGATTGCAAATCCCTTTGGCATCTTTTTGCTGCGCCAGGCGTTCCTCGAAATTCCGCGCGATTTCGACGATGCAGCCCTAGTCGAGGGTGCCTCTCCCTTTCAGATTTTTTGGCATGTCATTCTGCCCAACGCGCGTCCTGCGCTCATCACGTTAGCGCTTATGAGCTTTCTGTGGTCGTGGAACGCATTTCTATGGCCCCTGATTGTCATGCAGGACCAGAACAAGCAGGTGATTCAGGTCGCCATTGCTACGTTCACTGTCCCCCAAGAGCTGCCCGCGTGGGGGGAAATCTTTGCAGCGGCGTCCATTGCTACAATCCCGATTCTGATTCTCTTTATCGCGCTTCAGCGGTATTACATTCGCGGCGCGGTGTTGTCTGGCATCAAGTAATTTAAAACAAGTGAGGAGAACATGACCTGGCGGATTATTCAAGATGTTGACACTGGCACAGACGATGCTGTGGCGTTAATGATTGCTGCCCTCTCGCCTGAAATTGAAGTGGTCGGCGTCACAACCGTGAACGGCAATGTGCCTGTCCATATTTGTACAGAAAATACTCTGCGCGTGTTTGATTATTTGGGTATTCACAACATACCCGTTTATGAAGGGCGGGCGCGCCCGCTCATGCGCCCCGATATTTCACGCTCGAGCGAATGGGTCCAATACTTGGACTTGCCGCCTGCTCATTCTAGCAAGCAGCCAGAAGATGCGGTGGAGTGGCTGATCAAAACATATATGGAGTCCGACGGCGATATTATTCTCGTGCCAACGGGTCCATTGACTAACATTGCGGCAGCAATCCAGCAAGAGCCGCGTATTCTGGAGAAAATTCCAGAGATGGTCATTATGGGCGGTGGGCATGAGATTGGGAACTCGACACCCTCCGCCGAGTTTAACATCTGGGTAGACCCGGAAGCTGCCCGCATCGTCTTGAACTGTGGGCGACCGATTCGGCTGATTCCTTTGGATGCGACCCACAAAGCATTATTTTCCAAAGCCGACCTCGCGCAGCTGCGCGCCATTGGCACACCTGCGGCACTCGCCGCAGCAGCCTGTATCGCCCCGCGCATTGAAAATTACGACACGAGTCAGCCGATGGCGCGTCCTGGTACCGCTCCCGTTCACGACCCCTTGACGGTGCTGGCGATTCTTGACCCAACGATTATTCGCACCGCATTTATTCACGTGGACGTGGAAACGAAAGGGGAACTGACAGATGGGCGAACCGTTTGCGATTTTCATCACCGCAGCCGTCGCCCGCCGAATGTTCATGTGGCATACGACGCCGATGAACCTAAATTCATTCGCATGTTGATGGACATTCTCTCGCGCCAAGTTCAACCCGTAGGGTGATCCAACGTGGCTCCAGAGTTTGTGACTGTCGGCGGTATTACACTGGATTGGGTCATTGCGCCGACAGGAGAAGTAGGAATCAAACGCTGTGGCGGGAATGCGCTCTACTCTGCCGTCGGCGCATATTTGTGGAATGAACAGATCGCCGTAGTTAGTCATGTCGGCAATGATTTTCCGGTGGCAAGTTTAGAGGATTTCGCGCACGCGGGCATTGATATTTCAGGCATCCGCCGCTTGGACGAGCCGCACGAGCTCATGTTTTCTGCTCACTATGACAGCGACGGAAACCGCCGCTACTTTCGTCCCCACGAGACTCTCCCGGCACTTGGCTTTATGACGCCCGAAGCGCGAGAGCAGCATGTTCTCTTTTACGGCGAGCATGATGTTGACATTGCCAAGCACTTTGACCCGATGCCAGACGAAATGCCTCTGCACTTGTGGTCGGCAAAAGCGTTCCATCTGGGAGGTATGCGCTATAACGCGCAGTTGGCATTCGCGCGGGCACTCTACACGCGTGCGATTCCTTTCTCGCTTGACCCGGGATTTATTCAAGGTGAGTCAACCCGCCGCCAGCTCTTGAGTCTTGTGCCCATCTTGTTGCCCAGTGAGAGCGAGGTCGCTTTCTTGCTGCAAGACCTCGACCAGAATTTTCATCCGGGGGCAACTTCTCTGCGGGAGTCTATCTTGAAAGGCGATGATTCCACGCGCGAGTTCGATATGTTGTTAGACCAGGCGCTTGAGCGATTGGCAGGCTATGGAGCAGTCGTTGTGGTTATCAAATTGGGTCGGCAAGGCTCGCTGGTCTATGATTCGCGTACCCGTCAACGGCAGCGTGTGCCCATCTATCCCGTTCGTGCCAAAGACCCAACGGGTGCTGGCGATGCGTACTGCGGTGGATTCTTGGTTGGCTATAGGGAGACCGGCGATCCGTTTCAAGCGGCGATGTTTGCAACCGTGTCCGCCTCCTTTGTCATCGAAGAGTTCGATGCGCGTTATGCGCTGCAATTTACGCGGCGTGATGCGGAAGCGCGTCTCAACGACCTCAAAAGTTTGCTGTCGTAATTAAATTAGTTGTATTCAAAAGCTGCTGATTGGATATATAGAAATAACAAGGAGCAACGAATGAGCACGCCTGAACCGTGGCCCAATATTCGCCCTGTCTCTGTTGAGACCATGCTGAACGCAGTGGATTCGCAAATCGAATTGATTCCGGGACTTGTACAGCATCTCGCGCCGCAAGTCCACGCCGCTGTCTCGCAGCTGGATGCCAAGACAATTACAGGCGTCCTGACGACAGGCTGCGGCGATTCCCTCTATGCGGCGATGGCAACGCGGCTGGCATTTGAAAAGTATTCGGGCTATCGCACGGAACCAATTGAGGCGCTTGAATTCTCGCGTTATACCGCCCATTACTTGCCGAAAGGCTCGCTGGTAGTTGGCATCTCGGCGGGCGGGGGAACGAGTCGTCCTGTGGAAGCCGTGCGCCAAGCCAAACAAGTCGGTGCCAAGACCATCTCCGTCACCGGACGCGCCGGTTCGCCAATCAGCCAAGCCGCCGACCATGCGATTATTCAAAATGAACGCGATTTTCGTGTGCCCGCTCCGGCGGGCGGTGGGTCATTCGCATTAGGAAATTATTTCGGCAGCATGGTGGCGTTGTATCTACTGGCATTTGAACTCGGACGCATCAATGGGGCGCTGAACGCTGCGAAACATGAGGAGCTGATTGCCGAACTCTGGCGCGCGCCGGAGATCATTCGCGCAACCATCGCGGCGAATACTGAACTGGTAAAGGACTATGCGCGGCAGGTAGCGGATGCTCCCGCCTACTATATTCTTGGCGGCGGACCTAGCTATGCGACTGCTATGTTCATGGCGGCAAAATTGTTTGAGATGCCGCAGGCGCATGGCGTACCGGTGGAGCTGGAAGAATGGGCACACGAACAATACTTTTTGACGCGCCCTGCGACCCAAGTGATGGTGGTTGCGCCGCCGGGGAATAGTGTGGATCGGGCTCGAGAACAAATAATTGGCGCGAAAGACATGGGTGGGCATGTTGTTGCCATCTGTGACCAGCATGATACTGACACCCAACGTCTTGCTGATCTCACTTTTCCAATTGTGGGCGAGCTGTCGGAAGAGTTTTCGCCGCTGACCTACGTTGTGCCGGGCGAATTATTTGCGCCATATCTCTGCGCTGCGTTAAACAAAGCCGCCTTTGAGTTTATCAGCCCACAACAGTACAAAGTGAACATGCGTCAGGTTGGACAGAGCCAAATGCGCTTGTAGGAAGATGATTGTGAGTTTTCGTAACATAGAGACGCCAGCCGTTATACGCACCGTCAACTTGACCAAATCGTATGATGGGCGGGTAACGGTCAACAAACTGAATCTCAAGGTCTTGCCCGGCGAGATTTATGGGTTCTTGGGACCCAATGGCGCGGGCAAGACGACGACGATTCGGATGCTAGTCGGACTGCTTCCGCCGACCTCTGGGCATGTCGAGTTCTTTGGGCATCCCGCCGACCGCGAGCTGGTACAGATTCGTCGCCGCTTGGGCGTCGTCGGCGAGTATAGCTTTGTCTATGACGACATGACCGCGCTGGAATATTTGAAATTCTTTGCGCGGTTTTATGGCGTGCGAAATGAACAAAAACGAATCATGGAACTGCTGGAACAGCTGGAATTAGCGCCTTACGCTCAACTTTTGGCGCGCGACTTTTCACAGGGGATGCAAAAGAAGCTCTCTCTGGCGCGGGCGTTGTTGCACGAGCCGGACTTGCTCATTCTCGATGAGCCGGTTTCTGGTTTAGACCCTTATGGCATTTTACAAGTACGGCACGTGTTGCAAGAGCAGCGGCAGGCGGGTCGCGCCATTTTTCTTTCCTCTCATATCTTGTCGGAGGTCGAGCGCACCGCCGACCGTATCGGCATTCTTAACAAAGGGCAGTTGTTGATGGAGGGCACAATGGAGGAGGTGCGTAGCAAATTGGCTCCGAAAATGGAGTTAAAGGTCGAGCTGCAAGCGCCGATTGCAGGGCTTTCGCAACGCTTGGAACATCTGGCCGGCGTGAAACACGTGACTTGTCAGGAGCGCGTGCTAAACATCCAGACTGAAACCGATTTGCGCGTGGCGGTTTCTCAAACGATCACTTCCGCCGGTGGCTTGGTCGTCAGTATGGAAGCGCAGGAGCCAAGTCTCGAAGACGTATTCGTCAAGCTCACGGAAGGACAACGCGGTGAACGTAGCAATGGCACGGCGCGCGGAAAGAGAGCAGCATGACCAGGCTGAAACCAAGTCTGTACCTAGACCTGCACAGTACAAGCATGGTCAGCCGCCAAACGCTGCGAACGCTCCTGTTCAGCCCCGGTATCTATGTCACGTTGAGCCTCGCGCTCGCGGTGACGATGCTCCTATTACGGAATACGCTGGGGGTCATTAATTCTGGATATGCAACGGTGTTATTCGAGCCGTTTGTCACGCCGTTGCTCGGCATGTGTATTCTCGGTGGTTTGTATGTGGCGCTGGTAGCCACTCTTTCCGTCACGCGGGAACGCGAAAGCGGAACGCTTGAGACATTATTTTATGGACCAATTCGCTTTCACGATTATTTACTAGGCAAGCAAGTCGCGCACCTCGTGGCGTATGGGGGCATGACCATCACCTTTTTGTTAGTCTGCCTAGTCTTGGCGTGGCTGACACATCTTTTGCTCACGCCATTGCTGCTGGCGATTGCAGGGTTATCGCTCGCTACCACTGCCGCGCTGATTGGGCTGGCATTATGGATTGCCAGCTTGGTTCGTACCACGCGCGGCACGCTGTTGGCATTTGTGGGGTTGATTGTGGTTGTGTTGGCGCTCCAGGTAGGGGAAGCTAGCTTGGTGAGTATCGTCGGCAGCCAACAACTGCTCCAATTTGTATTTTTGCGGGATAGCTTGATATTTCTGAATCAAATTGTCAATTGGGTTTCGCCCGTCTCGTATTTGTTCCAGGGTACGGATGCGGCGGTGCGGCAGAGTTGGGGCGAGTGGGTGATGTATTTTCTAATCGCGCTGCTCTATGGGTTGGTCACATTGAATTTGGCGGCTGTACAGCTCCGGCGCAAAGGAGTGCTGCGATGAAGCGCGCCTTCTTTTGCCTCGTTCTCGCTGCCTGGTTTGCGCTCACCGCTGTACCGTCTGCCGTACATGCGGATGCTCCGGTGAAGGAACGGCAATTCGTCTGGGGCGTGTTAGCATCCACCGGCCACGACTATAACGGGGTTTTTTCGCCGGGCGTCGCGCCGAGCCTCTACCTGTTAGCGGGACAAACTCATATCTTGCTGCCCAGCTATACGCTGGTTTATTACTGGCCCATTGATCATGAGTACAAACCAGACTGGGCGAGCCTCAATGAACCGGCGGCGGGCACGGTGGAAATTCTCACTTTGGATGGACGCGTGCTTCAGCGTCTCACGAGTGAAACTTATTTGATGCAGCCAGTGAATACTCCGCCCGGCAGTCCGCCGGAACTGCTGCGCGGTGAGCAGGCGACCGCCGCGTATCACGCGTACGAAACCAAGCGCGAGGCGTACTATGCAAGCATGGCCGAGTACGACAAAAAGTTGGCAGAGTATATGAGGCAGCAGGAGCTCACGCCCAATGATACCTTCCTGCAAAAACCCGACCCGCCGCCAACCTTTGCCGAATTTTTTCCTCCGCCATCGCCAGGCTATTTTGTTCAACTTGACCCCGGCGCGTATCGCTTGCAGCTTCGCGATGCATCGGGACAAATCGTCCCGGGTAGTCAACGCACATTAATCGCCGTTACGCCGCGTCAAGAGAGCGTGGGATATGCCGTCATCCCCGAATCGAAATGGACAATTCCTGAACAGAGCGACGAATCCAGTGAAATTATTTATGTCACGGCACAGGGGACCACGCTTTACTTGGAACCATTTAGAATGCGCGAGTTCAACCAACAAGAGCTGGCACGCTTAAGCAATCCGCAAGACACAACCGCTTCGCCCAATCGCTGGCAGTGGGTTCAAGACGCTCCCTTGAATAATGTGCAGCTCGAAATCTTGTCCAATGGACAGCCGGTGGCACGGGTTGCCAAGCAGTCGTACAGCGTGAAACAAATTCCCGGTGCTGCATTAGGCTATACGGTTGTTCCGTTTGACGCCAGCGCGACGGCGAGTCCTGACTTGGAAGCGTTTGCTGTGCCTGCTGTCGCGGGCGCGACTGCTTATGCGGTTCGATTGGTGTATGAGGATGGGATAATCGTTCCGGGGAGCGAGCGGTCTGTCATTCAAGCAAATGATACACTGTCGCCTTTTTCGTACGCGTTAATATTCCTGCCGCTAGGTGGAGGCTTGGTTGTATTAGGATGGCGGCGACGGATTCATGCCCGTTCTTTAAAAGCGTTAGCCGCGATGGGAGGATAATTAAAATGCCTCGTGATGTGTTGCCTGTCTCACTCTATCCTGCGTTTATTGGCCCGTTTTCTCAAGGCGTACGCGCCGGTGATTTCATTTTTACTTCGGGGCAACTGCCGTATGAGCGGGTCGCCGATGGAATTGTAGCGGGGGATATTCAAGTACAAACGCGTCAGGCGATGCGGAATGTTCAAGAAATTCTTGCAGCAGCGGGGGCGACGCTGGATGACCTTGTGAAGGTGACGCTCTTTATCCGCGACTATCAAGATTATTCGGCAATCAATGACGCCTATAGCGAGTTTTTTCCTCACACTGCCCCGGCACGCGCGCTCGTGCAGGTCGCAACCTTGCCGCCCGGCGCGAACATCATTGTTGACGCGATTGCTTACATCGGTAAACCCAAATGATCTCTCTCCCCGCGCCGCTGCTCTTTACGCAACTCGGCTGGCAATGAGTCGAAACCTCTATCTGATCCTCGGCGGAATTTTTCTCTTTACCACATTCCAGACGATGATCTTGTTCCTTACGCCGCTAGTAGCAGCCCAGTATGGAACGCGTGCGGCGCTCATTGGCTTGCTCGTCGCCATCCCCAATTTGATTGGTCTGCTCGCCGATGTTCCCTTTGCCATCCTCTCCAATCATTATGGTCGTCGGCGCTCAATGATTGTCGGTTCCGGCTTTGCCCTAGTAGCCACTGTTCTTCTACTTGTCAGTCAATCATATCTCGGCTGGCTACTTGCGCTCATCGTATTCGGTTTTGCCACTTCCCTGTTCTTTGGACAGGCATTGGCGCACATCTCCGAGTCGGCGCACCCGCAGCATCATGCGCGGGTCCAGGGATACAATGGAGCGATTCAAGGCATCGGGAGCTTTGTGGGCGCGCTGCTCGCGGGATTTTTGGCGAATTTCAATATGCAGTTGGCATTCGGTACGACAATCCTCTTTGCCGTCGTGATTCTTGCCTTGATGTGGCAGCTCCACGAGAGGTTTACACTTGCATCAAGCGTCGTTGCTTGGCGTCCCGTTCTGCGCGGTTATCGCGATGCAGCCGAATTGCTGCGAAAGCGTTCGACAATTCAGATGGCAGTCCTCGTGGTGGCGATTCAATGTATTGTATTTTGGGTCGTTGGCGGTACGTTTTTCCCTTTGTATATGACGACGCAACTCGGATACAACGTCACCCTTGCGGGGATCATTGTGGGAGTGCGAAATCTTTTGACTGTCGCTGCAAGTCCTCTGTTTGGCTGGACGACCGCCCGCTTTGGCTTGTTGCGCCCCGTGCTCCTGACCCATCTGGTGGCAGCCCTTACATTATTCTTTATTCCGCTGAATTCCAATGAATATTATTTGCTCTTGCTCTTGAGCATTCAAGGACTTGGCTTGGGGTTCACAGCGGCGGGCGCGAATATGCTCGTTACCGCAGGAACGATACCGGGACAACGCGCCTTGGGTTTTGCCTCGATTGGATTAATCGGGCGCAGTACTACACTCGTGCTTCCTCCATTACTTGGATTAATGGCAGAGGCGCGCGGTCTCTCGTTGGTGTTTATCGCGGGCGGCATATTGGCGACATTCTGCGCGGGAGTTTTGGCAATTATGGTCACTCGCCAGTACGCGAAATTAGATTTGATAGCCCAACCAGATGGCTAATAGACCAACAGTGTAACAAGATAGGACCTGGCTGTAATCATTAGAAGCAATCAATCTTTACTCTTCCACGAAGCAATCTGCCTCTGCCAGTTACGCGGAGTGCATTCATAGAAATAATGCAGTATACTTTCATTGCAATCTTTAGCTGGGCAAGTATTGGACTAGAGCTAGCAAGCTGAAAAAGGCTGCTCGTGCAGTTCGAGCGAAATTTAGTGGATGAGCTGCATTCCAGGCAGCACAGTTCTTGAGTGTTCTATCACGGAGGAGAAGAATGAAGAAAATTTTGCCCGCCATGCTGGTACTCGGATTGTTGCTTGTAGTGAGCTGCGCGCAAGCACCTATAACCAATCCTACGGCGCAGCCCCCCAACACAGCGGCGCTGGCGGGGCAGCCGACGAGCGCGCCTACAAGCGCTGCTGCACCAACGACTGCGCCGAGTGCCCCGAGCGGCGCAAACAAAGTCTTTCGGCGAGCTGCCTTTGAGCCGGATAGTCTGGACCCTTCCAAGGGCGGGCCGGGGTTTCAGGAATTCCAAAATCTCTATGAACCCTTGGTGGATGCCTACGCACAAGACGGACAGATTCATCCGCTCGCTGCCGAATCGTACAAGATTTCGGACGATGGTTTGACTGTCACGTTTACGCTGCGCGATGGACTCAAGTGGAGCGATGGCAAGCCAGTGGTGGCAGAAGATTTTCGCTACGCCTGGCTGCGACAGCTGGACCCAAAGACGGCGTCCTACGTTCCCGATGAATTTTACGCCATCAAGAACGGCGCAGAATTCAACCAAGGTAAGATTACCGATCCGAATCAGGTAGGCATCCAAGCACCCGACGACAAGACACTCGTCGTAACTCTCGCCGCGCCCGCTCCCTATTGGCTCCGCTATGTCGGCACGACCGATTATGTCCCCGTTCGCAAGGATATTATTGAAAAATACGGTGACAAGTGGATGGAGGCAGGGAATTTTGTCGGCAATGGACCCTACATGCTTCAAGAGTGGAAGCACGACCAGAGCATGGTCTTTGTTCGCAATCCCAACTATAACGGTCCGTGGAAGGACTCCATCAAGATTGACCGCCTTGAATTCAAGTTGGTGCAGGATCCCGATTCCCAAGGCCTTCCCGCATACGAAGCCAATGAAGTGGATGCGGCAACCATCCCAGCAACGGAACTGGATCGGATCAAAGCCGATGCCAAGATGAGCAAGGAGATTCACACCATTCCGAGCGCGGGGACAACCATCCTTATCTTTGATACCAAGAACAAACCGACCGATGATGTGCGGGTACGGCAAGCCCTTTCCATGGCGATTGACCGTGAGGCATTAGCGAATCAGGTGCTCAAAGGCGGTTATTTAGCTCCCACCAGTTTTAGCCCGCGGACACTTGCCAGCTACAACCCGAGCACGTTCCAAGGCTATAATCCGGAAAAGGCAAAACAGCTGCTCGCCGATGCCGGATATCCGGGCGGCAAAGGGTTTCCCACGCTCGAACTCTACTCGTGGAATGTCCAGCGCGCGTTGCTGGAAACCCAAGCGATCAAAGCCATGTGGAAAGACACGCTCGGCATTGATGTAAATCTGAATCCGCTGGATCCCAAAGCCATGCGTGATTGGCGCATTGCGCGCAAAGACCAGCCCTTTAATGTGTACTATGCGTGGGAAGTCGCTGGCATTCTCGACCCCATTGAATATCACAATGCACAGCTAGACCCCGAGCAAAATGTCCGCAACTCACGCTATGCGGATTCGCAGTATGTCCAGCTCATTCGGGACGCCAAAAAAGAAACCGATCCCGCGAAACGCGCCAAGATGTATCAGGATGCCGAAGCTATCATCAATCGGGATGTACCGATCATTCCCATCACCGAAGACGAGAACTTTTGGGTCGTCAAGCCCAATGTGATGAATTTTGATCAAGTCACGACCGCCTTGACCAATTTCATTCGCGCGGCGCAACCACCGGGCTTGGATATTTCTCAATAAGCCCCGTCTGATGATCATACTGCCCGCAGGCGTGACACGCGGCTGTCACGCCTGCGGGCAGATATTTGAGAATGACTGCTTATATCGTTCGTCGTATACTCCTACTTTTCCCCAGTCTCTTGATCGTCTTTACAATCACGTTCTTGCTGATGCACGCCACCCCCGGCGGTCCCTGGGATCGCAATGAACGTCCGCTGCCTCAAAATGTCATTGATACGCTGAACGCCAAGTATGGGTTGGACAAACCCATCTGGGAGCAATATGGAATTTTTCTTTCGGACGTTCTGCATGGAGACTTGGGGCAGTCGTACAGCCATTACGGACAAGATGTGAGCACAATCATTGTGTCCTTCTTTCCTGTTTCCTTCCAGCTGGGCAGCGCTGCTATGGGAGTTGCGTTAGTCCTTGGTATTAGTTTAGGCTTGGTGAGTGGCGTGAATCATAACTCGTCGCGGGATTATCTGGCATCGTTTTTCTCGGTCGTAGGCATCTCGACCCCGAACTATGTCGTCGCAACGGTCCTCATTATTATTTTCGCGATTTATCTGGGCTGGCTGCCGACAGGGGGGTGGGACGGCATTTTTTCTGTGAAAATTATCATCCCAGTCATTGCGCTCGCACTCGCGCCCATGGCGTTGATCGCCCGCTACACGCGCTCGAGCGTGCTTGATGTGTTCCACCGCGACTATGTCCGTACTGCGCGCGCCAAAGGTCTGAAGGAGCAAAGCATCTTGATTCGCCATGTCTTGCGAAATGCGCTAGTGCCGGTGGTAACAGTGGCGGGAATCGCATTTGCGGAGATTGTGACCGGCTCGTTTTTTGTCGAATCCGTGACGGCGGTACCGGGCATCGGGCGCTATTTTGTTACCAGCGTTTCCGGACGCGACTATCCAGTTATCATTGGCACTACACTTTTGTTTGCGGCGATTGTGATGATTATGAACCTCGTCGTGGACATTGCTTATGTCTATCTTGACCCGCGAGTCCGATACAATTAAGACATTGTCTGCGAACACGTTTGGCAGTGCTCACCCGCGCAGCCTTTGGCAAGATGCTTGGATTCGGCTCAAGCGCAATCGGGCAGCGATGGTGAGCTTGGGTCTCATTCTGGCGCTTTTTGTGGTTGCTATTCTGGCTCCGTGGATTGCGCCGTATCCTTATGACAAAGTAGATTTTGGCGCAATTACCAAACCGCCTTCTGCCAAGCATTGGCTTGGAACGGATAGTTTGGGCCGCGATGTGTTGAGCAGACTGATGTACGGCGCTCGCGTGTCATTGAGCGTGAGCATCGTCGCACAGATTGTTATTCTTTTGATTGGCGTGCCAATTGGTCTGATCTCGGCTTTTTATGGCGGTTGGACGGACACCTTGATTCAGCGGGGCGTTGATATTCTTTATGCCTTTCCCAGTCTCCTGTTTATTATTGTTGTCGTAACCTACTTGAAAGCGGTACTCAAATCCGGTAGCGGCCCTCTCGTTTCGACGTTAGCGGATATCAATCAAGCGACCGGGGGCTTGATGGGCGTTTTTATTGCGCTCGCACTCATTTTTTGGCTGACGGTTGCGCGCTTGGTGCGCGGAGAAGTGTTGAGTCTCAAATCTAAGGAATTTATAGAAGCGGCATATTCGATTGGCGCGCCGGGTCATCGCATTATGCTTCGCCACATCTTGCCCAACACGTTGGCGCCGATTGTCGTTGCCGCGACCTTTGCCATTCCGGTAGCGATCACGCTCGAAGCAGGTTTATCATTCTTGGGACTCGGCGTAGAACCACCCGTTCCGAGCTGGGGCATTATGATTGCGGAAGGGGTCACCAATATTCGGTCATATCCCCATTTGCTGTTGGCATCTGGTGCCGTATTGTCCATCACGCTGCTTGCCTTTAATTTTTTAGGAGATGGTCTGCGGGATGCCCTTGATCCACGAATCAAGTGATGGGAGACCGTTGATAGAGCGCAGAAAGCGGATTGAAACGGACCTTGCCCCAGCTAGCACTGGCTTTCGCTCCAATGCCATGATCGCTGGGGGATTGTTATTTACGGGCGGGCACATTGGCGCGCCCGTTTCATCTCCCGATAATCGAATTCCACCCGCGGCGGCGTTCGAGCAGCAAATTGACCTTGCCTTGCAACACATGCGCACACTGATTTTGGCGGGGCATGGCGATCTGGCGCGCGTGGTCGAGGTTTCTGCATTCATTGTGCCCTTTGAACGTGAACACATTGTACGAGAGCGCATACAAAACTTTCTCGGCTATGCTCCGCCGCTGGTTCATACGGAACCGGTTGCCGCTGTTGCGTTGCACGCAATGCTAGAAGTGGATGGCATTGCTGTCGTAGATTCTTCAATGCGCCTTGCGGAGGCAGCGGAGATTCTGCGGCCGTTTGGTTATGGGGTGGGCTTGATCCATAGTGGTCCATTTATTTTTCTGAATGGGCTGACCGCGCCAGGGGCAACGCTTGGGGAGCAGACCAGAAATCTTTTTCATAACGCGGATGAGCAATTGCGGAATATGGGAACAGCTCTTTCAGGCATGGTGAAGCTAACTGTCTATTTGTCGGAGTATGATACCTATCCTGAATTCAATGATGCGACGAAAGAACTCTTTGCCGAGTTCGATCCGCCTACCCGTTCGGTTCTCATTGCACCGCGCATTACAGGGGATGCGCTATTGCGCGTCCACCTCATCGCTTTGGCAAGTTAGATCGCCAGGTCATTCAGGCAAACCTAAAAGCCCTATTTTTATTTCTCGTAGGTTGGACAAGGAGTGCGTATGGCATCGTCGTGGAACATACAAGAAATTTACGCCGCGCGACGCAAGCGGCTGTTGAGCAAAATAGACCGGGGCATTGCATGGATCAACTCGGGGGGCGCTTCGTTTGACTCGGGGCATTGTCGCAATGTGGAATACTTGACGGGCGTGCGTTCCCCGAGCGCGTGTCTGGTGCTCGCGCCGCATGGGATTCTGGTCGAGGGCATCGCGCATCCGGGGCATCTCTGGTGCACAGATGAGGGTGCAGAATACGGACGGGGAAGACGGGTAACTGAAGCGCTCTTTGTCGAGCAGCCGCACGACCGTTTTCACGGCACCGTCGTCCAGCGTCCCCTCCCCTCCCTGGAGCAAGTGCGCGCACAAACGGGGATGCAAGCAGTTTACGATCTCGCGCTGATGGACGAAGTGCTCCGTGAGGCGTTGATGAATGAGGAGATTCTTTGGACTAATACGTCGAAAATTCCCGACCTTGACAAAGCCGTGCCCCCGGATGTACAGCGCATCAACGCCATCAAAGAGCATTACTATTGGCTTCAAGTCAAGAATATTGCGAATCAAATCCACGAAATGCGCCTCGTTAAGGACGCGTACGAAATTGAGTGCTTACGCAGAGCATACCAAATTACCAAGGAAGTTATTGAAACTCTCATGTGCACCCTCAAGCCCGGCGACAATGAGGCGCGGGCGGTCGGCATCTTCCAACAAGAGGTCAAATCTCGCATTGACGAGGGCGAAAATGCGGATATCGCGATTGCGTTCGGACCGATTGTCACATCGGGCAAGCGCGCCTCAACCAACAACCATTGGGATAGCAATCGGACGATGCTTGACGGCGAGCTTGTACTGATTGACTGCGGTGTCTCTTACAACGGCTATTCTTCAGACATCAGCCGTGCCTGGCCTATCAACGGCAAATTTACCGCGCGGCAGCGAGAAGTTTATTCAATTGTCTATGAAGGACAGCAACGGGGATTGGAAGCGTTCAAACCGGGGGGTACCTGTGCACAAGCGCGGGCGATTGTCTACGAATATTATCAAACGCACGGACTCGCGCGTTTTGGTCTAGGGCGAAACTGCCATCCCGTGGGACTGAACACCGAAGATGCGTACTATTTCGGTTATGGCGACTATCCGGCATTCAAACCGAATGAGGTATGGGCATTCGAACCGATGTTAATGATGCCCGAGGAAAGTATGGGCATACGGCTAGAGGATGGGGTCTTGATTACGGAAACTGGGCATGAGCTCTTTCCTGCGCCCGCGAGCGACTCTGATTCGGTCGAAGCATTATGCCGCGGCGAAGAGCCTCGATAAATTAGGCAAGCAAACTTTAATATGGATGAGGAGCTTGGGTTCACACCTGTAAACAAACTTGTGCGACTGTTGCGAGCCAAAAAGATTTCGTCGGTCGAGTTGACGCGTTACTTTCTCAAGCGCTTGAGCGAGCTCGGGCCGCGCTATAACGCGCTCGCCGAATTGACTCCAGAACTGGCACTTGCGCAGGCGCGGCGCGCAGATAAATTAATTGCGCGTGGGCATATTGCATCCCCCTTGCTTGGAATTCCATATGGAGCGAAGGATTTGCTTGCCACTCAAGGGATTCCCACGCGCTGGGGCGCACCGCCGTTCAAGGACCAAGTCTTTGACTATGACGCGACGGTCGTGCGCTACCTGCAAAAAGCAGGCGCAGTGCTAATTGGCAAACTGGCGATGGTCGAACTGGCAGGGGCAGGGTCGTACGAGTCGGCTTCGGCATCGCTGCATGGTCCCGGCTTGAATCCGTGGAACTTGAACCATTGGTCGGGCGGCTCCTCGTCGGGTTCGGGCAGTGCGGTTGGTGCAGGTCTGGTCCCCTTTGCTCTGGCGTCCGAGACATGGGGCAGTATTTTTTCGCCCGCCGCGTATTGTGGGATCACGGGTTTACGTCCGACTTGGGGCCGGGTGAGCCGCTATGGAGCAATGGAGCTCGCCTGGAGCATGGACAAGGTGGGGCCGCTGGCACATACTGCCGAGGACTGCGGCTTGGTGTTGCAGGCAATCGCCGGGCACGACCCAAATGATTTCACGACTCACATGCTGCCTTACAAGTTCTCGTCGCGTAAGGGCAGTCGGGTATTTCGACTGGGAGTTTTGCCTGCCGATTTCACAGACAATGCCGAAATGGAAACTGCATTTCAAGAAGCACAGCGGGTATTTCGAACTAGCGGCATGCAGTTGCGACCAGTCAAGCTCCCGCCGTACGCCTACGAAGCGACCGCTGCGCCATTATTGCATGGTGAGACGGCCGGGGCGCTCGCCCCGTTCATTCGTAGTGAGCAGGTGGAACAACTAGTCGACCGGGCGCAAATTGAGGGATTGAAGCGGACTCTGGAGGTACGTGCCGGCGACTATGCCCGCGCCCAGAAAACGCGCCAACAAATGATCCCCGAAGTTCTCACCCTCTTTGATGAGGTAGATGCCCTGTTGACTCCCGCCGTGATGCATCCAGCCCCTCCGATTGAAGCGAACTTGAAAGCGGTTTTTTTGAAACGCGGTGGCTACGGCGCGCTCGGTGCGCTGTGCGGTGTTCCCAGCTTAACCGTGCCAATGGGCTTGAGTCAAGATGGACTGCCCTTGGGAATTTCCATCATCGGCAATCGTTTCGACGAGAATACCATCCTGCAAATCGGCATGGCATTTCAACACGCCACCGATTGGCACATGCGGAGACCTTCCTCCAGCTTCGCTTAGACCGAGCATGGTTATTGCGTTGACACCTGCCTCGCCGGATGTTAAGATGTTGACCTGTTATTACAAGTTATTGCTGGTTATGGTCTTTGGGAGATCCCATGAAAACCACAACCATCCAATCTACTTTGGAACTCATTCGCTTCGATAGAAATCTTCCGATTCCCTTTTACCAGCAGCTCAAAGTCGGCTTGACGGATGCTATCCGCGAGCAGAGGTTGCCGGGCGGTGTCCGCTTGCCTTCCGAGCGCGAATTCTGCGAGTATTTTGGAATCAGCCGCCTCACGGTGCGGCGCGCGCTAAATGATTTGACGAGCACCGGCTGGCTTGTCTCGCAACCCGGCAAAGGCACATTTGTTAGGCAGCCGAAAGTTGTGCAGGGCACCCAGCAACTCATGGGCTTGAGTTCCGATATGAAGAGGCGCGGGCATACTGTTACATCGAAAATACTCAAGCTCGCTCTCATGCCTGCTCCGCGCAAAACGGCGGAGCGGATGAACATTTCCCCAGAGGAAAAAGTGGTTCTGCTCGAACGGCTCCGTCGCTTGGATGGTGAGCCGCTGGCGATTGAGCGCTGTTATCTCAAGCACCAGCTCTGTCCAGGCATTACGCGGTACGACTTAACCAAGTCGCTGTATACGATATTGCGGCAAACCTATGGATTGAAAATTATACGCGCGGATCAGACCTATGAAGCGGTCGCAGCGAGCCTCCGAGAAGCCCAGCTTCTGGGAATCGCCCGACGCGCGCCAATGCTCCGTTCGGAACGAACGACGTATCTGGAGAATGATGAGGTCATTGAACACGGCTTTGCCTGCTACCGCGGTGACCGCTACAAATTCCACACAGTCTTGTTAGAAAGCGCGAGTCCTGTCAGTGAGCCATTTGAAACAATTTCACGAAACGAGGAAGAGTGAATGTCGAAAACGAAGCGGACTCCCATCGGCATTATTTCAATGTCCTACTGGTCCAAAAAGTTGGAAGACGCCATCCCGCTCGCGGCGGATACTGGCTATGACTCGATGGAAATCTGGACGGAACATTTGTGGAAATTTCAAGAACGTCCTTCCCATGTGGGCAGCATCATCGCAAGTAACAAAATGCGCGCTACTGTACATTGCCCCGTCATGGACACCAACATCACATCGCCGAATCTGGGCATTCGGGAAGAATCCGTGCGCCAATTTCTCCAAGCCGTAGAAATGTCGCATGACATGGGTGCGGAGCTCCTGGTGATTCACCCGGGACACCTCTACTCGCTCAATGAGACGCTTGACGATTTCTGGGGATTGTTGCTCCAGTCCTTGGAACGGATTGTAAAGCACGCGCAAAAGTACGGCGTCGCACTAGCGATAGAAAATATGGATGTCCAAAAAGAATTCGAAGTGGTCAAACGGAGCGAGCACATTCGCCGAATCACAAAACATTTCGAGGCGGAAAAACTCGGCGTGGTGCTGGACACAACCCATTTGAGCAGTGTTCCGCAAATCATTGAGTATATCCAGAACACTGATTGTATCGTTCATACCCACCTAAGCGATGCTCGCATCACACCGCGCGGTTCGGTGGATACTCATTTGCCGTTGGGCGAAGGGGAATTAGATTTCCAACAAGTGTTCGACGTACTCCTGCCAAACTATCACGGCATCGTCTCGTTTGAGACCTTTGTGCCGCCAGCGAAAGCACAAACCCTGATCACACAGCGAGAATGGCTCGATAGCCTTCTCAATTCGCGTTAGTTTTGCATTTCATCTGTGGCGAAAGACCTATGGTGAGCAGAACCAATGGCACCATGATGCGCCAGGCATTGATCGTTGTCCCTTCAAATCAAAATGGGCTTGCCTCTCACGTTCATTCAGATTTCAGACAGCCACATGCGCCCATCCGGCGCGGAATGGCACTCGCGCGTAGCGCGTGTGTATGAAGCAATCCGCGCACGCGAACCGGCTCCGCGATTTGTTCTACATACTGGAGATTTGCTGGACGACCCAGCGGAAGAGGCAGTTCGCGCGTTTCGTGCACAATTCCCTGCCAGTGATTTGCCGCTGCATGTCGTCCCCGGAAATCACGACGTTTGGAATGCGCTCGTCACGGGCGCGGGCGCGCCGTGGTGGACTCGCACTACGACGCAGGTGGACGAGCAGCAGTTTCGACGCTGGTTTGGACCAACCGTATATAGCGTCATCTATGATGAATGCGCCTTGGTCGCGTTCAACAGTCAACTACTGAACACTCCTCTGCCGGAAGCAGAGGCCCAATGGGACTGGTTGACAGCGGAACTCGCACGCTTGCACGCGCAGACCCTTTCCCACATAATTCTATTCACCCACATGCCGCTCTTTGTGCGAGTGCCGGATGAAAATTTAGATTGGAGCGACTGGCGCAATTCGTACCTGGTCATTGCGCCGCCAGCTCGTGACCGATTGTTAGAGCTCATTCGATTGAACCATGTGACCGGATATTTGTGTGGTCATTGGCATTATCCTCTACAGCACATCGTGCGTTGGTCTGAAGATCACTCGACAAGTTTTGTGATCTGCGACGCCAGTGGTCCGACTTCGATAATGGCACAACAGCAGTTCGACCTTCCTCCACGTGCCAATCGTTCCCTCTATTGTTTGCATCATGTCGAACGTTCAGGAATGGTCACAGAATTTGTGTTGGAATAAGGCGGAGGTGCGCGGCGAGCTACATTTCGTCGGTCAGTTGGGCATTGCCTTGCCCATCATTGGTCCCTATCCATCGAATGAAGCAGTTCGATAAGAGGAGACTGGATTCGGTTAAATCGAAGAGGAGGAAACCCAATGTCTCAAATTAGTCGTTCATCACTCCGCGCTCTGTGCGTGATTATCATCGCGCTCGTTCTAGCGGCGTGCGCCACGCCCGCCGTGCCGGCGACCAGTCCCACCAGCGCACCTGCCCAGCCTACGAGTGCGCCCGCGGCTCCCTCATCCGCTCCATCGGGCGGTCTCCAAGGCACGCTCACCGTTGGGCTCACCACCGATGCGGAGAGCATGGATCCCTATCTCACCAAGCAGTCGGCGGGCCTGGCAGTGTCAAATGCGATGTTTGATAACCTCATCGAACGAGATTTTCAGGGCAAGCTGGTTCCGGGGTTGGCAACTTCCTGGTCTTTTGTGGATGATAAGACTATCGAGTTCAAGCTGCGCCAAGGCGTCAAATTTCATAACGGCGAAGACTTTGATGCCAACTCGGTCAAGTTCTCATTGGAACGGATGCAGAATGCCAACTTGAACAGCCCGTTCAAGGGTAACTTTAAATCGGTGCAAGCCGTGAATATTGTAGATCCGTACACGGTTCGCTTTGCTCTGACCAAAACAGACGCTGCCCTGCTTGATTTCCTTAGCGCGCAGCTCGCGATGCTGCCGCCCAAGTACACCGCGCAAGTCGGTGATGCCGGGTTTGCCAAAGCGCCGATTGGTACGGGGCCCTTCAAGTTCGTCGAATGGGTGAAAGACGATCACATCACGGTGCAAGCCAACGAGAATTATTGGGCTGGCTCGTACAAAGGCAAGCCGATGGTGCAGACGGTAATCTTCCGCCCAATCCCGGAAGCTTCCACACGTATTGCCGAATTGACGACGGGCAATGTGGATTTGATTCAGGACGTTGCCCCCGATCAGGCGAAATCGGTTCAAGATGCCGGGTTTACGGTTGACAAGATTAATGTGCCCCAAGAGGCGTTCGTCTTTTTTGTGACCGATGTGCCCAATACGCCACTCGCGGACAAGCGCGTACGACAGGCGTTGAACTATGGTGTCAACGTGGACAGCATCATTCAAAATGTGCTGCAAGGGTATGCGACCCGCTTTGCAAATCCAATTGGACCGCTTACGCTGGGGTATGATGCTAACATCAAACCGTATCCGTACGACCCGGATAAAGCAAAAGCACTGCTCACCGAAGCGGGCTATCCGAATGGGTTTGAAGTGACGATTGATGCCAGTGCCAGCGACAAGACACTGACCACCGAAGCGGTAGCCGGCGAATTGGCCAAAATCGGCGTCAAGGCGAACGTCCGCCGGATCGAGCTGGCACAATTCAACGATAACTGGGATAAAAAGAATACCAGCCCGATGGTCGCTGCGCGCTGGAGTGGTATGTTCGACCCATCCAACTTTTTGTCCTTCCTCGTGAAATCGGATGGATTCTTGTCGCGCTACAAGAACCCGCAAGCGGACGCGCTTGTGGCGCAAGGCGTGAGTACCCTGGATCCGGCTGCGCGCGCCAAGACCTACCAGCAACTTGGCCAACTCCTCTATGACGATCCCATTGGGATTTATCTGTGGCTCCCCCAGAATCTCTATGGAGTTGGCAAGCGAGTACAGGGTTGGCAGCCGCATCCGAACAGCTTTATCATCGTGAGCAACACGAGTGTGACGCAATAGGTTTTGAATTGTCCACCAAGAGCATACCAGCTGGTATGCTCTTGGTGGACAAAGTTGAATTTGTGCTTGGTTATCTTGTACAGCGCGTGCTGCTGGGACTTTTGGTACTGCTCGGCGTATCAGTCACAGTTTTCGGATTGACCTATCTTGGAGGAGATCCGGCTGCCGCGCTGCTGCCGCTCAATACCGCGCCGGAAGATGTGGAGCTCTTTCGGCACAAAGCAGGACTCGACCAGCCGCTGCCGATACAGTATATCAATTTTCTATCGCACGCCGTACAGGGTGACTTTGGCAATTCATTTCGCTATCGTGAGGGCGCGCTTGGCTTGATCTTGGAGCGGCTTCCGGCGACGCTCACACTGGCGGGCGTAGGGATGTTCTTTGCGCTCTTGATTGCCATACCATTCGGCATCATTTCGGGATTGAATCGCGGGACTATGGCGGATACGTTGTCTCGCATGTTGGTCCTGCTCGGTCAATCGGTGCCCGGCTTTTGGCTCGCCATCGTTTTGATTCTGATATTTGCAGTCAAGCTGCGCTGGCTGCCCGTCTCCGGGGCAGCGAGTTGGCAAAGTCTGATTTTACCCGGGTTCGTGGTGGCAGCGTTCCCCGCCGCCATCATCGCCCGCCTCTTGCGTTCCAGTCTTATCAACGTGATGAATAAGGAATACATTCGTACCGCGCGCGCGAAGGGACTGGCCCCCGCCCCCGTCTTGTTTCGCCACGCACTCAAGAATGCCGCTATCCCGGTGGTGACGGTGATTGGATTGCAAATTGGGACCTTACTGGGCGGTGCCGTCATTGCCGAAGTCGTGTTCGCCTACCCGGGTGTGGGGCGACTGATGGTGCAATCCATTTCCGCGCGCGACCTGCCGGTGATTCAGGCATTCGTGGCGGTCACCGCGACTATCGTAGTGACGGTCAACCTTGTGCTGGATCTGATTTACACCTGGCTTGACCCACGCATTACATTCTGACTATTGTCCATCTCAAGAAGGGATTCTGTCGAGACGTATATTGAGAAATGAGTTGGAACAACGGATGTTGTATCTTGGCAAGCGGCTTGTTGAGCTAAATTGATGTCAGAAGTGAGTAATGCAATTCGGCTCGGTTCGCTGACGCGCGAGGCGCAGGTTCGCAGTCGGCCCCGCCTTCGCTTGGGTGGGTTCCGACAGAACGTGCCGGTGATCCTTGGTGCGCTGATTATTGCAACAGTCATTGCCAGCGCGCTCCTCGCGGACGTTATCAGCCCCCACGATCCCACTACTCAACAAATCAGTCAACGGCTGCTCCCACCTTCCTTCCTACCGGGCGGAAGTTCCGAGTATTGGCTGGGAACAGACCAATTGGGACGAGACACATTAAGTCGGATTATTTACGGTGCACGCGTCTCGTTGACGATTGGCATTGCGGTCGTTCTCTTGTCAGGCGCAATTGGCGTGACATTGGCGCTGGTCGCAGGCTACTGGGGTGGCAGAGTGGACTTGTTGCTTGCGCGTATCGCCGACATTCAGCAGGCGATTCCCTTTCTGATTCTGGCGATTGCCGTCGTTGCGGTGCTTGGCTCGAACCTTCTGAATCTGATTCTGGTACTCGGCATCACGACATGGGTGTTTTATTTCCGCGTGGTGCGAGGCGAGGTGTTAGCCACGCGGCAAGAGGTGTACGTCGAAGCGGCGCGCGTGGTGGGATGCAAAGACTCGCGCATCATCCTGCGTCATGTTCTGCCCAATGTGGCCGGCTCGATCATCGTCATCGCGACTCTGTTAGTGGCAAGTACAATCATCTTTGAAGCCTCCTTGAGTTTCCTTGGTTTGGGTGTGCAGCCCCCAACGCCGACGTGGGGCGGGATGGTTTCGGATGGGCGCGATTATCTTGCCGATGCTTGGTGGGTCTCGTTCTTCCCCGGCTTGGCAATCCTCTTGACGGTTCTGGGAATCAATTTGTGTGGGGATTGGCTCCGCGATAAACTCGATCCAAAGCTCAAGGACTAACCAATGCCTCCCCAACTGACACTCACGGCTTTGGCTAACATTCCGCACATCCACCCGGGCGATAACCTCGCCGCGCTGATTCTGCACAGTCTCGATGAAACGGGTTTGACGCTCGAAGAAGGTGATGTGCTTGTAATCGCGCAAAAGATTGTCAGCAAGGCAGAGGGACGCCTAGTGCGTTTGAGCGATGTAACCCCTTCGCCGCGTGCTAGGGAATTGGCGAACCAGTGCGGCAAGGATGCGCGCTTTTGCGAAATCGTGCTGTGGGACACTCGCGAAATCGTTCGCATCCGCCCCGGGCTAATCATCGTTGAAACCCATGACGGTTGGGTCTGCGCGAACGCGGGGATTGATCACTCGAACGTAGGGCCTCACGAGGAGGGCTGGGTACTGCGCCTGCCCAAGGATGCTGATGCTTCTGCGCGCGCGTTGCGGGGGCACTTGGGTGAATTGACAGGGCGGGATGTGAGAATCATCATTAACGATACCCATGGACGCGCGTTTCGCAACGGCGCGGTCGGTGTTGCGATTGGCGTCGCGGGGTTGCCCGCCCTCGAAGACCTGCGGGGACATCGTGATCTGTTCGGCTACGAATTACAGTCAACGGTCGTGGGATTCGCGGACCAACTGGCATCGGCTGCGTCACTCCTGCAAGGACAGGCCGACGAGGGGCGACCGATTGTGCATGTGCGCGGCGTAGTACGCTCCGAGCGGGAAGGCAACGCACGCGAGATTGTCCGTGCGAAGGCTATGGATTTGTTCCGATAAGAAATTACGGCGCGTCTGCGCGGGCTCAAGCAGCTCCTGGATGCCCGTGACGATGATGCGCGTGATGCCCTCCTCTCCTGCTGCAACGCAAGGAGCGGCTCCATTCATGGGAAACGCCCTCACGTCAAGTTCTTACGGTCGAAAAAGAAAAAACCAGTCACAATGCATTTCGGACTGGTTTTTGCATTTGTAGAACAAGCGGCGACGAACCGTGTCGCACGAAACTTGGCCTACAGAAACGGATGATACCTGTCCCGCCAAAGATGGGACGAATTGGGATTTGGGCCGGGACAAATGACAGGTGAATTGGGGCGCAAGGCGTGGAATAATAGCGCCAGAATGATCGAGAGATAGGAATAGATTGGTCGGACGGATTCCGTCCGATACAGGAGACGAGAAAATGTTTAAATCCCTTTTCCGCAACGTCGAAGTCCAGGACCCGCCCATTGCGAAATTGTTGTTCAATAACACTGTGTTCGGCATCGTGTGGCTGGCGCTCCGCGTCTGGCTGGGCTATCAGTGGATTGATGCCTCGATGCATAAGATTACAAATCCCGCGTGGGTCGTGACGGGCGAGGCGCTCAAAGGC
>Ga0070741_10003351_pt1 | contig 40052 bp, 36 predicted proteins | sample Coa_R1_4_FD_66440 | JGI IMG/M metagenome (GOLD analysis project Ga0070741, IMG submission 66440) | Surface soil microbial communities from Centralia Pennsylvania, which are recovering from an underground coalmine fire - Coalmine... | ecosystem: Environmental > Terrestrial > Soil > Unclassified ...
CGCCGCGCGGCGAAAATTGAATCCTCCCCGGAACAAAGCCGGGCCGGTAAAGGAACTGAGGAGTTCCCAGTTTTCGCTACGAAGGTCCGCGCTAAGTTCGTAGCGATACTTTGACGATCCCCGGAAAGGTCCGCTCAGGGTTCCAAAGGCTCGCCTCTTTTGCGCGTCCCAACGCAGCAGAGAGATTAAATTGATGCCTCTTCCGCCCAGGTTGAAGTACTCAGGATAGAGAGTTTGGAACGGTAAGCCACGAAAAACCCGGAACAAGGCCTCGTACTTTGTGTCTCCCCACCCGTTCAGCTCGTGATGACGAAAGAGCACGTCAAAATCTCCATCTTGTCGGGCTTCGAGGTCGAGGTGATACCAGGGAAAAATCTCGAGCGCGCGAAGTCGCTGCTCGGTGGTATAGAACTCCTCCTTGCCAAGGAGGCTGGCGGGAGAGAACGCAAAAGCACGGTCGAGCAGCACCGGATTCCGAGTTGGCCTAGGGACCGTGCGGATCTCCTGCACCTTCGGCTTGCCGATCCGGTTCCAGAACTTGAGGGCTGCGGGAAGATTGCCTTGGAGAAAATACACGGTGCCAAGAAAGTCATTGGCATATGGGTCCTGACGATCGAGAGCCAGAGCGCGGCGCATCTCTTTCGCGGCGCGCGAATACTGCTTCTGTTGGAAAGCAATGCCGGCGAGTTCCTGCGAGAACCGCTTGTCCCCGGGGCTCTGCTTTCGACCGGCTTCGAAAGCCGCTCGGGCCTCGGACCAACGTTTCAATTGTGACAGCGCGGTCCCCTTCATGAATTGCAGATCCGGAGAAGCATTTCCGGAGCGATCCACGGCGACGATCACGTCCTCCCAGCGCTTTTCTTTGGCAAGCTCCTGGATGTAAGAAACAGACTCGGCTTGGACCCGAACCGGCCGGCAACACAGGACAAAAAAGAGGCAGAGGACTAGCGCGCGACTGAGCCGGGAACGGCCAGCAGAGTCCATTTTCCGGCAGCGCTCCATTGGCGTTCGAAGTTCGATCGGCTTTCCTTTAACAGCTTGCGCTGGGCAGGATCGTTCAACATCACGACGCCCTGTTGCTCATCCACCCCTGCGACCACCACATAGTGCAAGGGTCCGCCCAGCGACGACGGTGCCAGCGCAACGATCAATGGCCGGCCTTTGGAGAGATGCTGTTTCAGATCGTTCCAGTCGCCTCGCAGGGCAAAAGTCCGGAAGCCTTGCCGGTCGAGGTAGTTCTCGAGATCGGAGGCGTAAATGCCATGGGCAGGACGTGAATAGAGTTCGCGTTGAATGCTCTCGGCATCGGCGGCAGGAGAGCGGCCCTGCTGCATCTCCCAATACCGCATGATCATGGCAATGCTGGCCGCGCCACATCCATTCTTTTCCTGTGGTATGAATGGAACGTCCACCCACACCCCGGGAATGTCCGTGGCGAATGCAGTGGCCACCGCCAACGTGAACCACAAGCAGCCTGTCCGAAAGCGGGACATAGTCTCCTGATCAGGCTGCGAGGACGACGATGAGAATGACGACCAGAACTCCCAGGATGATGATGGCCAGTTCCCGGTGTCCGATTGCGCCGGCTGCAAAATCCTGCTGCGCCTTGTCAGCGCGAGCCGCCAGTTGCGCCAGTTCCTGATCGCTCAGCGAGGCGATGCCTGCCTTCACCTGCACGGGATTGATGTGCGCGGACTTCATGGTCTGGACTGCGACTTCACTGGACAGGAATTCCTGCACTTTCTGCATGTTCTTCTGGCGCGCCTGGGTGGCGTCCACGACGGCATTGTGGAGATCCAACGGGCTCACCACGTGGGTCTCAGGTTGGCGTGGGGTATTCGACGGTATCCGCACCTCGGCCAGAAGGCTTGGCGGAATAGCGAACATGGCACTTAGACAAACGACTAACAAATTCCTCGGGAACTCCCGCAGCGACATATCAAGCTCCTTGGTTCTGGCGAGATGAGATTTCATACTCGCGTGGGCTTGGATGCGAACCTTTGTTCCGCAGGTTTCACATTGGGAGGAAGTTTTCCAGGTCAGAGTTGCTCGACAATTTGTTGCAACTCGCGGGCGATCGATTGTGGTTCTTGCGTGTCAGGAAATGTAATTGGCTTGCCGATCTTCACGCGAATGGCGTGTGGACGGGCAAACCGCTTTCCCGCCCGCTTGAGCTCAAACAGCCCGTCGATGCGCATCGGAATGATGGGAATTTTCAAGTTGTGTGCCAGCAATCCGATCCCAGAACGAAACTGGCGTATTTTGCCGTCTTCCGTATGTCTTCCTTCAGGAAAAACCAGCACGTTGTAGCCGCGATCTACCAGGTCGCCGGCAAATTGAAAGCTCTCGCGAAATCCGGCTTCGCGCGGTAAAGGGAACAGGTTCAACAATGACACCCCGAGAATCCACTTTAGCCGATCATAGGCTCGGGCAACCTTATTTTTGGTGCACGGAGGAGTTCGCAGCGCCTCGAGGGCTTCACCTCCAGTAGCGGTCGCGAGCCTGCGCCCCACGCGGTCTGGCAAGGCTGTCCGCACAAACCCCAGGTCGACGTCCCCGATGTGATTGCAGATCACCAGCGCTGGGCCTTTCACTACGCGAAGGTGATCGCGACCTTCGATTTTCGGCCAGCCTAACAAGAAGACCGCCGGCATCAGCAGGACATAATCGGTGACGCGGCGAATCCAGGTAACAGGCCAGCGCTGCGCAAAACGAGGGTAGTGATAACGTACGCGCGCCGGCACTTCGCCCCGCAGAGCACGTTCAAGGTCGCCCACGGTGTTTACGGCAGAGAAACATGTCTCGCTCAGATCAACCTGATATTTCTCTTCAAGTGCAGCCAGCAACTCCACCCGATCGAGAGAACTGAGATTCAGGTCGGCTTCGAGATTCGCGTCGGGAAAAATCCCGACGCGCTGGCCTTTGATTCGGCTAATCAATTCAGAGAGCGGACTGGAAGCGGCGGGACCGGTGCTCAAGACCGTTTCCCGAATCGCGTTCAGTCTAGGTTTTTGGGTTGAGGTGCGCGGGAAGTCGCGATCCGGCCATACGAACCAAAAGCGAATCTTCTGGTACTCCGCGAGTTGCTGGTTGGCTTGTCGCACCACATCGTCGGCTGCAGTGCCTGCGTCGAGGATCAGGACCGCATTGGGCTCCGCGTTGCCGCCCCTTGGGATGGAAACCACAACGCAATCCTTCACACCCGGCTGCCGGCGCAATGCCGCCTCGAGGTCTTCGGGATACACGTTCATTCCTGCGGAAGTGACGATGACATCTTTCTTGCGGCCCTTGAAGTACAGGTTGCCGGCGGCATCGATCTCGCCGATATCCCCGGTGCCGTACCAGCCTTGCGCTCCACCTAGCGGAGTCGCTTGCCCGCGATTCCAGTAGGCCGGGGCCACTCCGCCGCCGCGTACCAGAATCTCTCCGTCCGGCGCGAGTTTCACCTCGCGCCCGGCAAGGACTTTCCCGATGGAACCCTTGCCGAGACGAAACGGATGATTCACGCTGACAATCGAGGTGGTTTCGGTGAGCCCGTATCCCTGGATCGCGGCATAGCCGAGCCGGTCCCAGAACTCCTCGGTGACGCGGTCCAGTGTCGCGCCCCCTGAAATGAATGCCCAGAACTTCCATCCGAACTCACGGCGAATACGGCGAAAGGTCCACCAGCGGCGCAGGAAGTGCTTGCCTTCGGCCCTGGAATATGCGTGCCGGAACCACTCGCCTTTGCCGCTGTCCTCAAGGTCGCGCTCGATCTTCTCTTTCAACGATTGCAGCATGCGGGGCACAGCCACCAGTACCGAAACTCGTTCTTTGCGTATTGTGCGGACCACCTCGGCGGGCTTGAGTGTGTCCTGGAAGATCACGGTGCCGGCCATGAATTGCGGAAGGAAGATTCCGAGAAACTGTCCGAACACGTGACTTAGTGGCAGCAGGTTGAGGAACCGGACTGGATGCACGAAGCGCTCGTACTTGAGATATTTGCTGATCTCCGTTTCGAGCGGTTCAATGTTGGCGAGCACGTTGCCATGCGTGATGACCACGCCTTTCGGCTCAGCCGTGGTGCCGGAGGTGAAGATGATCTGTAAAGGGTCCTCGGGCTTCATTTCCACCGGGAGATATGGTTTCTCGCTGTGCTGGTCGAGAGCCTTCGTAAGGTCGTCAAAGATCAGCTCGTGACCGGCCCCTTGTTGATGGTCGCGGGAGCAGAGCGTGAGCCTGGCTCCGACCTGGTCAAAGACTTTGCGGGAGAACTCCGCAGTGGCAATGTGATCCATTGGGACGGCTACCGCTCCGCGGAGCGCGCATCCCAAGAACACGGCAACCCAATCGGCGGAGTTCGGGCCCCAGACCAGGATGCGGTCCCCCTTCGCAATTCCGCGCGCTTCCAGTTCGCGGGCAAACTGCGACGCGCGCATGGCGACCTGGCGGTAGCTCCATCGCTCCTTCCGATACCCTCGGCTTTGCACGTAAGCGCACTGCTCTCCATTGCGCCAGAAATTTTCGAAGTATTCGTTCAGCGATTGCCGCGCCACGTGTGAGATGGTATCGAACCGCAGGCGGAATGTCGCGGCGATGCCGCCCGCTCGCCGGAACAACCGCGTTCTCACAAACAATCTGGGAAGCGCGCACGAGCTCGAACCCGCGCACGTAAGAACATCTCTGCCGTGCTTAGGAGTAGCTAGCTTGTCTTAGGGGGATGCGTCGCCAGCAGCTTCAGAAATTCTGTAAGGTACGGCGGCTGCACCTGCTTGCGGAGGGTGACCGCATACCAGTTCCGCCGAAAACCTTTCGCACTTAGAGGACGTACTGCGACCCGCTTCCGTTCCAATTGTGGGGCGACAGCCCATCGCGCAAGAAATCCGATGCCGGTTCCGGCGGCCGCAAGCTCGATAATGGCCTCAGTCAACGGCACCTCGAGCACCCGCTTCGGCTCCACCCCGGCGGGCGCCAGCACTTTCATCAACAGCGTGCTCTCCTGGCGAGGGGGATAGATCAGCACGGTTTCGTTGGCCAGATCCTTCGGACGGATGTGGGTCAATTCTGTCAGGGGATGATCGGGAGCCATCACCACCACCAGCTCGTCTTCAAAAATGGGGGTCGCTTTCAAGCTGGTGTTGCGGGGCAGGCAGCTGAGGATTCCCACATCCAGTTCGCCTCGCAAAAGAAACTCCGCGGGATTGCAGGTCGCGTCCGCGTAAATGTTGACTTCCACCTGGGGATACTTGCTGTGAAATTTCTTGAGCAGCGGTGGCAGCCAGTGATAGCAGGTATAGCACTCGGTGCTAAAACGAATCGCGCCCTTGCTGCCGCCGTTCAGTCCCTCAATCTGGTTTTCGGCGTTTCGCAGCTCATCCATCACGCGCTTCGCGGAAATCAGCAACTTCTCTCCCGCGGGCGTGGGAACCATTCGCTTGCCCAGGCGTAGAAACAAAGCCGTGCCCAACCTGTCTTCCGCATCCTTGAGTTGATGACTCAGCGCCGATTGCGTCAGATGCAGGCGCCGCACGGCTCCAGTGACGCTGCCCTCTTCGGCAACGGCCATTAACAGGCGGAGGTGGCGGATCTCCAGGTGGACTTCCATAGACATGAACATACTTCATCGAAGCGATGAAAACAAACAATAATTCTCATGCCTGAAGCGAGTAGTCCAATCCCCAGAAACAAAGTTGGTTTGACCGCAAGCGATGGATATCGGCAAGCCGCTCACTTGTCGAAGATGGGACCGACCAACCGAATCGTAAAACAAACGGAGGATGTATGAAGTTCAGCATTGGACGATTTTTGGCTTCACTGGCCGCAGGTGTTTTGTTGCTCGCAACCGTTGCTCCCGCCCAGGTCTCCGAACATGCAGTAAAGTTCGCGGCGCCTTTCGAATTCACCATCGGGCAGCGAACCTTTCCCGCAGGCTCCTATTCCCTGGTTCGTACCGAACCGTACCTGCTGGAATTGCGCGACGCGGACAAACGTTCTCTAACCCGCGTTGTGACCCGATCGGTGCAGACGTTAGAGGCTCCCGAAGAGTCCAAAGTTCTCTTCTATTCCGAGAACGGACGTCACCTCCTGGGCCAGGTCTGGCTGGGCCGCGAGACGCTGGGACAGGAAATCTACCGGCCAAAGAATGGCTCGGTGGTGGCCAGCCATCGGGCGCCGGCGGAAGCGACCATCGCCGTAACCAAGTAGCAGTCGGGATTTTCGACACGGGAGGATCTACATGGAACTCAACAGCCAGCATTTGCCAAACCCAGGAGTCGAAGAAGTCGTTCGCTCAGCCGCGCGGGAGCTAACCGAACTCCTGCGCCAGCGGGCGCAAATCATGAAGCGAATCGGCGGCTTGAAACAAACCCTGGTGGGCCTTGCCAACCTGTTCGGCGATTCCATCTTGAACGACGAGTTGCTGGAGCTGCTGGATCGAAGGCCGCCGACTCGTCACCCCGGGTTCACACGGGCTTGCCGTTTAGTACTGATGGAGGCAACAGCGCCGCTCGAGACCCGGCAAATCTGCGACCAGTTGCGGCGACGGTATCCCGAGTTGCTTGCGCGCCATAAGGACCCCGTGGCTTCGGTGACGACGGTGCTGACGCGCCTGGTTGAGTACGGAGAGGCTCGGTCGGCGACCACTCTGCAAGGACGTAAGACATGGGAGTGGGCGGCGGAACGGCAGAATGGGGCAGCAGGGCTGCTGCTGCAGGCGACATCTTTCGGCCGCGTTGCGAGCCCGCATGCCTAGAACAAATTCCCGGATTCCCCGTCCAGGCTTCGCTCGGACGGGGATCTTCCGGGTTAAACACTTCTGATCATCCCCTCCTGAACGTGTACCGCACAGGATGCAAAGTCTTTCAGCTTGACACGATATCGGCAGTGAAGGACACTGCGCTGTCGTTCGCATACCCTCTCGGAATGCCTTCGCCCCCTCTTGAGGTGAGCATGAAATCTCAGAGTCTTCCCCTCGTCGCTCTCGTCCTCGCATTTTCTTTTGTCGCCGCACCGCAAGCTTTGGCTGTCACGCGTTTCGTCGATGCGCCCCAATTCTCTACCGGTGTTTTTGAAAACGCGGTGGTCGTTGCCGACTTCAATAATGACGGCTTCGATGACGTTGCCGCGGCAGGCAGCGCAAACAGCTCCGACTTTGTCTCGATCTTGCTGGGCAAAGGCAACGGCACATTTCAGAAAGTGAAGAATTTCACGACCGGCTCGGGACCAGGCGGGATTGCCGCAGCGGACTTCAATGGTGATGGCAAGCTCGATATCGTCACCTCGAATTTTGGCGTGGACGACGGATTCAGCAACACCGTGAGCGTCTTGCTGGGCAATGGAGATGGGACATTTCAGAGCCGGGTAGACTACGTAGCAGGCAAGTATCCAAATTCCGTAGTCGCCGCTGATGTCAATAACGACGGGAAAGTTGACCTTGTTGTGGGGATCACATCGGCGTTTGCCGTGCTGCTCGGTAATGGAGATGGAACGTTTCGCGCTGCGATTATGACGTCCGCGAGCTCGTTTTCGAATTCGGTAGTGGTTGGCGATTTCAACCGGGACGGGAAGCAGGACGTAGCCGTCGCCCACCAACTCAACAAGCAGGTCGGTGTATTTCTGGGCAACGGGAATGGAACATTCCAGCCGCAACAGAGCTATGCGACCGGCGGCGCAACGTCGATCAAGGTAGTGGACCTCAACGGAGATAATATTTCGGATCTGGTGGCGTCGAACCTTCTCGACAGCACGCTCAGCATCTTGCTTGGCAATGGAGACGGCACTTTTCAGAACCACCTCGACATCCAGACCGCCGGCACACCTGACGAAGTGACGGTCGCTGACTTCAATGGCGACCACAAAATGGACCTGGCTGTATCTGAAAGTGATTTCAATCTCATCGGTACGACGGGCGTCGTCATCCTGCTTGGCAACGGGGACGGCACCTTCAAGAACGGCAGAAGTTATGGCGCGATCGGCGCGCTGGCGGCGGGGAATTTCAATCGCGATAGCGCGGTCGACCTGGTCGGAGCTTCATCCCTGGTGGTCTCATTGATGTCAGGCAATGGGGATGGGACTTTTCAGACGCGCAGCGACTATCCCGCAGGCGCCACTCCTTCTGGAATTGCCTCAGCCGACCTGAATCGCGATGGCAAACTCGACCTTGCGGTGGCCAGTCAGTATTCCAACAACACGGTGAGCGTGCTACTGGGCAATGGCGATGGGAGCTTTCGCCCGACGGTGGACTACGGAGTGGGCTCTGCCCCATTAGGCGTGGCCATAGCCGACGTCAACGGGGATGGGAAGCAGGACCTGGTAGTAGCCGATTCCGGGTCTAATTCCATCAGCGTGTTGCTGGGTAATGGAAACGGCACCTTCCAGTCGCATGTCGACTACGCCACTGGTTCCACTCCTTCTTTCGTGGCGCTGGGAGATGTGGACGGCGACGGCAAACTCGACGCCATCACTGCCAACAACCTGGTCAATGGCAATGTGAGCGTCTTGCTAGGCAACGGAGACGGGAGCTTCCGCGCACACGTCGAATATGCAACCGGAAAAAATCCGGCCATGGTTTTGATCGATGACTTCAACGGCGATGGCAAAGCCGACTTGGCAGTTGCCAATTCTTACGCCTTTGCCGCCAACGATCCCGTCAGCGTTTTGCTGGGCAACGGGGACGGCACCTTCCAGGCTCACGTTGACTATCCGACCCAGGCCATCATCCCGTTCCTGGCCACAGGCGATGTGAACAGGGACGGCATCAAGGACTTGGTCGCTGCAACCGGCCCGATCCTGCTGGGCAACGGGGATGGCACCTTCCGTGATGGCGGGAACTTCGACTTTACAGCCGGAGGCAGCGCAATTGTTGCAGCCGATTTCAATGGCGACGGTAAACTCGACCTGGTTCCGTCCGGCGCCGTCTTCACCAGCGTGACCAACCTGCTGCTCGGGAAGGGCGATGGCAGTTTCGGAAAGACGCAGCCCTTTGCGGTAGGGAATACCCCTCTTGGCGTAGTAAGCGGCGACTTCAACAACGACGGTGCTGTCGACGTGATTACAGCCAACTACAGCACTCGCAATGTCAGCGTTTTGCTTAATACTGGCGGTACCACTGTGACATTGCAATCGTCGGAGAACCCGTCGCATGCCGGCGATAGTGTGACGTTCACTGCGACCGTGGTTCCGACATTCTCATGGGCGGGGATCCCCACGGGAACTGTTACTTTCAAGGACGGAAACACGGTCCTAGGCAGTGCGAGTCTTTCCGGAGGGCAAGGAAGCTTCACAACCGCAGCACTGGGTGTCGGCAGTCATTCGATCACGGCGCTTTACGGAGGCGATGTCAGCTTCCTGCGGAAGAAGTCAGGTGCTTTAAGCCAAAATGTACTTCCGTGACCGTGGCGTGGACACTCTTGTCCGAAAACGTCGACCTTGTTCGCCCAGTGGTGGGTTGACCATCCCATCTGCCGCGAGGGACGCGATCTACTCCCTCCCCACCCCCAACGCGTCTGCGACGCGGTTGATGTAGTTGAACCACGAGGCGATCAGCGTGATCTGCAAAATGCCTTTGTCGTCGAATCCGACTTGGCGCAACTTCTCGTGATCGGCGGGCGAGACCTTGGTTGCGTCCTTGGTAAGCTTGACCACGTAGTCCACCATGGTCCGGTCTTGATTATTTAACGGAGCCGTTGTGTAGTCTTTCTCCAGAGCTTCGACCAACTCTTTGTCCAGCGTCACCCTACGCAGAAACTCTGCGTGCGAGTCGATTCAATAGACGCACCGGTTGGTGACTGAGACCATGGTGGCAATCATTTCGTGCTGACGACGGGTCAGGGGCAGCTCCGGCGACAGCAGGGAGCCGAAGGTCGCGAAGGCGTGGTAGAGCGCCTGGGGAATCAAGCTGTGCGAGGCCACGATTTCCGCCGAGCCTTCGGCGGTGGGATGCACGGGAGTGGCGTACTCCTTTGGATACAGTGAGTTCTGGCTCTCCATGGCCTGCCGGAGCGCGCCATCGGCCTCCGCCATCGGAATGGTGCGGATCCAGGTCATAAAAAACACTTGTCCTTTGTACCGGCTTTTGCCGTAAAATTTGTAGGTTCCGACAAAGTAATGGAAATCCTCGCGCAAGCCAATAATGGATTTGGCTTAGCGAGAGGAGAGCGACAGAATCGTTCGCGGAGAGTTCCCCCCGCGCGGAGGATCCAGTCGATGAGCTTCATGGTATGGCAGGTTTTGCGCAGGCTTCCCAAGCCCTGGCTGCTGGTTGTGTTTTTCTTCCTGCTGGTAGCAATCGCGCGTGCCTGACGGCATCGAACCAATCAGGGGTTAAGGCTCACATTCGTGTGTGACAGGACTCACTGTCTCAAATGGGGGCCGCGCCCAGAATCGGGCAGGAGCCAGAGCCGGCCATTCCTGCCGGCTCCGAGATCGCCCTGGCCCGCGAAGGAGCCATTCTATGTCGCAAGACACACTGACTATTACTGACAACCGGACCAAAAAAACTTATTCCTTGCCAATCGAGAACGGCACCATCCGAGCTATGGACCTGCGTCAGATCAAGACCGGTCCGGAGGATTTCGGCCTGATGACCTACGATCCGGCGTTCACGAACACCGCGTCCTGCCGCAGCAGCATCACTTTCATTGACGGAGACCGCGGCATTCTTCGCTATCGCGGCTACCCCATCGAGGTGTTGGCGGAACATTGCACCTTCCTGGAGGTCGCCTACCTGCTGCTTTTTGGGGATCTGCCGACCGAGCACGAGCTGAAAGACTGGGCTGTTGAGATCACGCATCACACCATGCTCCATGAAACTACCAAGAAGTTTATGGAGAATTTCCGCTACAACGCGCACCCCATGGGAATGCTGGTCAGCACCGTGGCGGCGATGTCCACGATCTACCCTGATTCGAAAGACATTCACAATCCGGCAAAGCGACTTTTGCAGATCAAGCGCCTGATTGCCAAGATGCCGTCGATCGCAGCCATGGCATACCGTCACAGTCTCGGATTCCCATACGTCTATCCCGATAATGACCTCAGCTATGCCGCCAACTTCATGAACATGTTGTGGAAGATGGTGGAGCCGAAATATCTCGCTAACCCGGTCATGGCTCGGGCCCTCGATATCCTGTTTATTTTGCATGCCGACCACGAGCAGAATTGCAGCGCGAATGTCATGCGCTCGGTGGGAAGCTCGCATCCGGATCCTTATCTGGCCACTGCTGCTGCTGCCGCCGCCCTGGCCGGCCCCTTGCACGGTGGAGCGAACGAAGAAGTCCTGAAGATGCTGGACGAGATCGGCTCAAAGGAGAACGTGCCTGCCTACGTAAAGCTGATCAAGGAAGGTCACGGCAAGCTGATGGGCTTCGGCCACCGGGTCTACAAGAACTACGATCCTCGCGCAAAAATCATCAAGTGGACCGCAGAGCGCGTTTTCGAAGTCACTGGACGGAATCCTAAGCTTGACATCGCACTCGAACTGGAGCGCATTGCGCTCGAGGATGAATACTTCATCAAGCGCAAGCTGTATCCGAATGTGGACTTCTACTCCGGCATCATCTACCAGGCCATGGGATTCCGGCCGGAGATGTTCACCGTGCTGTTCGCCATCCCCCGCACCGTCGGGTGGCTTGCGCAATGGCAGGAGATGCTGACCGATCCCGAGCAAAAGATATCGCGGCCACGCCAGGTATGGACTGGGCATGAGACTCGCGAATTCATTCCACTGGACCGGCGCAGCGCGGTTGCCATCGCCAAGTAAGTTTGAACTGCTTCAGGAGGACGGCCCTTGCGCCGTCCTCTTTCTTTTGCAGTCCCGTCAGATAAGGCCCTGTTTGACGCGGCGCAGAAAGTCTTCTGCATCCAGACGCGCTCTCTCCGAAATCACCGGATCGTTCCGGTGTTCGAGCATGATTTCCTGCAGGACGATATCAGCGGCGTCTTTTGGCTTGAAGCCGCGAGTGACCAGCCTGCGCGCGCGGTCGGTAAAACTCTCAATGTACCCGGAAGCCGATATTTTCTGATGGCCGCGGCATTCATGATCCTGGAATTTGCTCGACGCCAGCCGGTCATAGGCGCTGCGCGCTTCGGCATCGTTCAACATGGAAGGAATCTCGAAAATCCAGGAACACTGAGAGCACGCCCACCCTTGACGCTGGTGTTCCGAAACCCAGGTCAGCCATCTTGCCATCGTAAGTCCTGACTGCAACGTAACTCTGGACGCTTTTGGCAACCGCAGTTGCCCCTGCGGCACGGAGATACAGCGCGCGAATTCGAGACGTGCGGAATTGTACAAAATCCGGGCAGGCACGAACAATGACACAATAGTTGCCTGGGTGTGCCTCCACCGGTCGCCCCTGGCCCCTGGCGAGGCGTTCAGCCTGCCCGCAGTTCAGAGAGCAAGTCTGCCGGATTTCCACGTCGGGTTGACCAGGACGGCCGCGTAACCACCGGGCTGCTCTCGACTGTCGGATACCTGAGATAACCGTCTGCTCCGACACGGATTTATCCAAACTGAGCTGCTCTCTCCTTCGCGGATTTCAAATCTGATGGCGACGCTTACAGCCAAATCTTGAACCTGCACATTCGCTCCAGAGCAGCTTTCCCGAGAGCGAGCGCCTCCTTCCAGACAACACATGCCCCCGGTGACGAATCCCAAGCACCGACAAAGGAGGACGCAGGTGAATCAGCCTACAACCTCGATCGTCATTGCTGTGGTGGTCATTGTATTGGCAGTGGCCGTTATCGCCTGGCTGTACTGGCGCAAGCGACGGAGCGGCCTATTGCGTGAGCGCTTTGGACCGGAGTACGAACGCGTGGTGCGCGACAAAGGCGACGTGCGCAAGGCGGAAGGCGTGCTCCAAATGCGCGCCCGTAAACGCGAGGAGCTGCGAATTGTGCCCCTGTCCGCCGCGGTCCGATCGGACTTCTCCAGGCGCTGGATGCAAGTGCAGTCCAGGTTTGTGGATGACCCTAAGGGTGCAGTCGCCGATGCCGACCAGCTCGTCACCGAAATCATGCACGCCAGAGGTTACCCCATGGCCGATTTCGATCACCAGGCCGAGATTATTTCCGTCGACCATCCCGTGGTGGTTCAGAACTATCGCGCCGCCCATGAAATCGCCCTGCGCCATGGTCGCGGTCAGGCCAGCACGGAAGACCTGCGCAAAGCCATGGTGCATTACCGCAGTTTGTTCGATGAACTTCTTGAAGACTCAATCCCCCAACGTAAGGAGGCACGCGGATGACATCGCCATTAAGAAAAGAAAACGAGCAGGAATTGACGACTGCGGATATCGCGCAGGGAAGCCGGACCGAATCGCAGGCCGAAGTTGATCAGGCTGAGATTGAACAGGGCCGGGCAAAATCCGTACAGCGGCAGCCGGTGGAAATCACCTCGGGCCAGCGGCCCACGCCAGGTCCGCAGAACATAGGGTCGCAGAGCCTGGAGGCGCCGTCTCTTTTCCCCGACCAGGAACTCCCGGAGCTTCGCAGCAAATGGGACACGATTCAGGCCGGCTTCGTGGACCAGCCTCGAAAGGCTGTGGAGGAAGCGGACAGCCTGGTTGCGTCTACCATGAAGCGGCTGGCGGAAGTGTTTGCGGAAGAAAGATCAAAACTCGAAGGTCAATGGGACCGCGGCGACAACGTCTCCACCGAAGACTTGCGCGTCGCGTTGCAGCGCTACCGTTCGTTCTTCCACAGGCTGTTGACGATTTAGCAGGCCTTTAGGCCCAATTCCCACGCGCGCGAGGTAGCCACTTCTCGAAAAAAAACGCGAGAAGTGGCGCACCCCAATTCTCTAAGCAAGCTACTTCCCGGAAAAACGCAGACTATGCTTTCGGGTTGATGCGGCCCGCCCGCCTGTCCGCGCTCGGCAACTATCGCCTCCAACGCGCGCGTCACTCTCCGACTGGCAAAACTGGTATCCACTTCTAAGGCCAAACACTCGCGCGTGTAGGCATCGACTACACTCAGCACCCGGATCGCTCGTCCGCAGGCCACAGCATCATGCGCGAAGTCCAGCGCCCACTCTTGATTGGCCGCTGTGCGCACCACCAGCGGCGTTCCCGCCCGCACACAGTGCTTGCGCTTCTTCCTTCGAATCATCAGTCCCGCTTCGCGATAGATCCGATGCAATCGCTTGTGGTTCAATCGTTCTGCACTTCGCCGCAGCAGCACATGCAACCGCCGATACCCAAAACGCGGCTTCTCCCGCGCCCACTCCACCAGCTTCGTCCGCAGCGGTTCATCGCGGCACTGGCTGCGATAGCGGTACGTGGTCACTGCCATCATCATCAATCGGCAGGCTCGCCGCTCACTGAAGGCGTTGTCTTGTTTCATCTGCCCGATAGCCGCCTTCAGCGCTGCGAGCTCCAGCCGTTTTTTTCGGATCACCGACTGCAAGGCTTCTTTGTCCAGACTGAGATCCGCCACCAGCTTCCGCAGCCGCGTGTTCTCATCGCGCAACTGCTTCGCTTCCTCGCCTGGCTCACATCCATCCGCCGTACTTCGCCTTCCACGCGCAAATCGTGTGCTTCGAGACGCCCACTTCCCGTGCCACATCTTCCCTCGTAAGCGGAGGATTTGTCTCAATCTGCCCGCTGCGATATGACTCGTTACAAGCCTTCAAAACGATTGCGGATCGGTCGCAATCAATTCACTTTCTGTTTCAGCACAGCGGAGGTTGCCGGTTTGATCTTACTGTCGCCGGGGTACTGAGCCTTTATCGAGTGATTGCCGTGGGCCAGCGATGACGTTGTGAACTTTGCTACCCCAGCCGTGGTCTTCCCCGTTCCCAACGTAGTGCTCCCGTCAAGGAAGGTCACGATTTCTCCGTTTGGAATCGCCACACTCGAGCTGACCGTGGCCGTGAACGTCACCGCCTGTCCCACGTTAGAAGGGTTCCGCGACGACGTAAGAGCTACGCTGCTCGCCGCCTTAAACACCTGCTGATTTAGGACCGGCGAAGTGCTGCCGGTGAAGTTCGCATCTCCCGAATAAACCGCAGTCATGGAGCGACCGCCTGCGGTCACGAAACTTATGCTCAGGCTGGTCGTTCCGCCGCTCAGAGCTCCTGTACCCAGAACTTTGCTGCCATTCATAAAGCTCACTGTCCCCGAAGGGGTGCCGCCGAACTGCCCAGTGACCGTCGCAGTAAAGAGCACGGCTTGACCAACGACCGACGGATTGACGGAAGAAGTCAAAGTTGTAGTTGAGGCCGCCGGGTTCACGTTCTGCGACAGCACAAAGGACGTGCCACTGTCGAAATTGGAGTCTCCGCTATAACTGGCCGTGATGGAGTGACTCCCTACAGCTAACGAATTGGTCGTAATAGCAGCGCTATTGTTGGTCACGCTTGAACTGCCGATCACGGTCGTTCCGTCCAGGAAAGTGACTGTGCCCGTCGTCCACCCGTTATATTGCGGAGTAATGAACGCCGTGAAAGTAACCGTCATATTGAAGCTTGACGGATTGGCATCGGAATTGATTCCCACCGACGCGATGCCTGACCGATTGACGACCTGGCTCAGCGGAGTGGAGGTGCTGCCCTGGTAATTGGTATCACCGCTGTAGGTCGCCGTAACCGAGTGTGATCCCACGCTTAGGGTCGGAGTTGTAAACTGCGCAGTTCCATTGCTCAGACTTGCCGTTCCTAATAATGTACTGCCGTCATAGAAGCTGACCGTTCCTGTGGGATTGCCGGATCCGCTCGGCGTCACTGTAGCAGTAAAATGCACGAACTGACCGAATCCGGATGGGTTCTCAAGCGAGGTCAGAGTAGTTGTCGTATTCTGGACGAATCCAGTCGAGATATTCAGGAGGATCGTGACGTTATCCGCTGCGGACACGACCGCCGCGTCAGGTTTCCCGTCGAGATTAAAATCACTAACCACAAGCTGAATTCCGCCTGGTGAGTACACGCTTGGTGATTGGAATGTGCCATCCCCATTCCCCCCTAGCACCGTTGTGAAGTCCAGATTATCGACGACCAGATCGGGTTTGCCGTCGCCGGTAACGTCGGATATCGCGACTGAGAAAGCTCTAGTGCCGCCGGACGCGTAGGTTTGCGCTGGTTGGAAGGTCCCATCGGCGTTACCCAGCAGCACTCCGATGCCGCCAGGCCCGCAGTCGCTGGCGCTCAGGCATTGGTTTGCAACCAGCAAATCCGGTTGGCCATCGGCATTGACGTCCGCGACTGCTACCCAGCGGGCGAATGCGCCCCCGGAGTAGTAGCTCTGGGCTGGCTGGAAACTGCCGTCGCCGTTGCCTAGGAGCACTGAGATTGCACCACTGCTGCAATCCGTACCGCTTTGACAACTGTCTGCGACCAGTAGATCGGGCGTGGCGTCGCCGTTCACGTCGGCCACGGCTACGGAGAACGCCCCATTTCCAGCGGCGAACGTCTGCGCTGCCTGAAAGCTGCCATCGCCGTTGCCCAACAGCACTCCGATCCCGCCAGACGTGCAGTCGTTGATGCTCTGACAAGTGTCCGCAACCAGTAAATCGGGTTTGCCGTCGCCATTGACATCTGCGACTGCCACTGAGAGCGCGGCGTAGCCCCCTGACGCATAGGTCTGAGCAGCCTGAAAGCTACCATCGCCGTTGCCCAAGAGCACTCCGATGGAGCCTACGGTGCAATTGCCGCTGCTCTGACAGTTGTTCGCGACCAGCAGATCGAGCTTGCTATCGCCATTTACATCCGCCACGGCCACGGATATCGCGTCCCCACCGCCGGAGGCGTACGTCTGTGTTGTTTGAAAGCTACCGTCCCCCGCAGCCAGCAACACGCTAATCGCGCCATTGATGCATTGGCTGTTCTGACATGCGCTCGCGATCAGGAGATCCGGTTTGCCGTCGCCATTCACATCCGAGGCTGCGGCGAAGTTTGCGATCTGCCCCCCGGAGGTGTATGCATGGGCTGCTTGGAAGCTACCATCGCCGTTGCCGAGCAGGACTCCCAGCGCTCCCGTGCCGCAGTAGATGTTACTGGAGCACACGTTGGCGGCCAGCAGATCCAGTCTGCCGTCGCCATTCACGTCTGCGACTGCCAGGGAGACCGCGATCGCCCCGTCCGAGGCGTATGCCTGAGCTGTCTGGAAGGTCCCATCGCCGTTGCCCAGCAACACTCCAATTCTCCCACTGCTGCACCCCCCACCACTCTGACAGTTGTTCGCGACCAGCAGATCCGGCCTACCATCGCCATTCACATCTGCCACTGATACCGAGTACGCGGTTTGGCCGCCGGAGGAATACGTTTGGGCCCCTTGAAAAGTGCTATCGCCATTACCCAGCAGCACGCCGATGCTGCTACTGTTGCAGTCGACACTGCTCACACACTGGTTCGTGAGAAATACATCCGCTTTGCCGTCGCCATTCACATCCGCCACTGCCACCGAGTACGTGTATAGACCCCCAGACGAGTACGTTTGGGCTGACTGGAATGTGCCGTCGCCGTTGCCCAGCAGCACTCCTAGTCCGCCATTGTTGGTGTTGCTGCTGCTCTGATATTGGTTCCCGACCAGCACATCCGGTTTGCTGTCGCCATTCACATCCGCCACAGTCACCGAGTACGCGTACAGGCCTCCTGATGCGTATGCCTGGGCTGCCTGAAAAGTACCATCGCCGTTCCCTAGCAGCACTCCAACTACTCCCCCGGTGCAATCGCTGTTGCTCTGACAATTGTTGGCCACCAGCACATCCGCTTTGCCGTCGCCATTCACATCCGCCGCTGCGACCGAGTACGCGGACAGGCCTCCGGAAGCGTATGCCTGGGCTGCCTGGAAAGTCCCATCGCCGTTGCCCAGCAGGACTCCAATGCCACCGCCGGTGCAGCTGCTGCTCAGACACTGGTTCGCGACCAGCACATCCGTCTTGCCATCGCCATTTACATCTGCAACTACCAATGAGAAGGCAACTGTGCCTCCGGAAGCGTATGTCTGGGCTGCCTGAAAAGTACCATCGCCGTTCCCCAGCAGCACACCGATCCCGCCACTGTTGCAGTCGCTGTTGCTCTGACACTCGTTCGCGACCAGTACATCCGGTTCACCGTCGCCATTTACATCCGCCACCGCGACTGAGAGCGCATCCGGGCCGCCGGAAGGAAACGGTGATGCGCTCTGAAGAACTGGGTTGCCGTTAGCTTGTGTCAGCGGCTTAACAGGTTTGCCGAGTCGGCCCACCCCAGATTGTGGCAAGGGAGGCAAGGGGAGAGGCAGTCCAGGCCGAACTTGCCCCGGCAGTGGAACCTTCGCCAACGAAGCCGCGCCGACTCCGGGCGGCAGCTTGATACCGGGCGCGTGGGCAACTGTTTGTCCTGATACCGCCGAGTAGGGCGAAACCGTCAACACCACTGATAGGGTAAAAGCAATAAACGAAGCAAGCGGCCGGCAACTCATGCGCATATCTCCCCTGCTGGATTGTCGAGATCACGACAGCAACGCACACTCTTGCGCATACGCGAAGCTGTCTTCGCGAATGGCAGCAAGATAATGGGGCCCATCTTTCGAGAAAGCAGAACTACGTTCAGGGGAGGAGCGGAAAACTAAGGCGCACTTCCGGACAAAATCGCGGCATTTTACCTCGCTGAACGAACCTGTTCAAGGGAGAAAGTAGGATCCTTTGCGAGTGCGGAAGTTCAAGATGACCCCTTGGTGCACGCGTTGTATGGCGAGCAACAAACGTAGTCGCAATGCTCGTAACGGTGAGCACACGTCATAGTGACCCTCTCCCGTGCGATCGATTAAGACCACGGTATGTGCCGGAACGACGAGTTGTTCCCAGGTCGCGCGAATGAATTGAGAATTAGGTAACGCGATTGGAAACTGACTGAACTGAGCCGGGCGCCCCGCACGTTCGCGCTTTTTGCGAATGTGTGGGCCTCTGCGGCACATCTTAATGGGACTGCAATAGTGATCATGATTTAAGCCTTGCGCCTCACAGATCACTCAGAAAGTGGAGCAGTTTTCGGGCGCACTGCGAGAAGTCACCACCAGGCCGTCATTTCTTCTCTGCCACATAAAGAAACCGCGACAGTCGGCGCTCGGCTGCTAATCGCGATGCCACCACCAGGAATTCCTGCTGCCCTTCGTAAGTTTGATCGCCTTCGATCTCGCGCAGTTCTGCCTCATGGGAAGCGCGGGCGGCGCGGCGGCGTTCTGCAATTGTGGCCATGTTTTCGGTGACGTCCTCGCGCGTGAGTAAGTGCAGGCCGCACTCGGCAATGACTCGTTCATCGTAGCCAAGCGGCACGAACAGGAAAAATCCAATCGAACTGCGGATCTCAATCTCCGGCTTGGTCAACGGCCCGGTCACCGTAATCGGATCGGTGAACAGCATCCGTCCTCCGCGCTTGAGCACGCGCGACCATTCCGTGAGCACTCGTTTGCGATCGGGAAGATGGTTGATGGCATCATTGCACAGGATCGCGTCGAAGCTGGCATCAACAAACGGCAAGCGTGCCGCCGCGTCTCCAACTCGGAACTCGGCCCGATCTAATAAACCGCGTTCCGCAACCATGGACTTTGCCGCGGCGATCGCATCCTTGTGAATATCCACCCCGGTCACTGAACAACCGGTACGTTCGGCCACCCGCAACGCGGGTCCGCCCGAGCCACAAGCAACGTCCAGCAGGACCTTTGCAGGAGACAGGTCAAGGTGCTGCACAAACCGGTCCAGTTCGTCGCAGGTCAGCCAACTGCTTTGACCGATGTCTACGCCGTAAGCTTCCCGGCGAATCTCGGCATAAAGCGCATTTTTGAAATTACCGTAGTCCGCATCATAGTGACGCAGAGCGGGACCGGCCTCACCCATGGGATCGCCTTTGACTGCTTCTTCTTGTCTAGGAATATAGATGAGCAAACCACATTTCCCAAGAAGAGGGCCTAAATTAGCGCCCCGGCCGGGATTGGGCAGGGCGCCGACACAAGCCCGGCCCTCAATGGTTTGGCTCTCGAATCCCTACAAAACCGGCAAGATTCCTTCCGTAACCCGGCGGTACACTCCCTTCCGGTAACCCTTAGTAACCATACAGTTCTCGGTAACCAGCCTTACAATGACCATGTCCGGAAGGCCATCTGGAATTTCGCCGGATTGCCCACGGACGGTTGGCCGTCTGTGAACATTCCCAGGAAGGAGCGTTCTTCGGCGGAACCGGGCCGGAGTCCGCATTCATATGGCGTTTGGTTTTGGCTTCAACAAGCAGAAGGTGCTCAGCGCGGCGGAGAAGTTTGTCCAGCAGGGCAAGCTGCAGAACGCGATTGCTGAGTACGAGAAAATCCTCAAAGCGGATCCCAAGGATCTGACGGTCAGCAATACCGTCGGCGATCTTCACGCCCGGTTGGGGGAAAACGACAAGGCGATTGAGTGCTTCAAGAGTGTCGGCGATGCCTATGCTGCGCAGGGCTTCACGGTCAAAGCCATCGCCATGTACAAAAAGCTCACCAAGATCAAGCCCACGCTGGAGAGCGTGCTGCGCCTGGCCGAACTCTATACCCAGCAAGGCCTGTTCAACGACGCGCGCGCCCAATACCTGCAGGTCGCGGAAGAATTCCTGCGCGCCGGCGAACTGGAGCAGGCAGTCCGGATTTTCCAGAAGACCCTGGAAATGGATCCGGAAAATGTGAACATGCGCATGCGCCTGGCCGAGGTGTATGTCCGGCTGGGAAAGAAGACCGAAGCCTGGCAGATTTTCGCTTCTGCGGCGGAGAGCTTGCGATCTCGCGGCGCACTGCCGCAATCCGAAGAAATCCTGCAGAAGATGTTGACCATGGATCCCGGCAACAGCTACGCGCTCCTGCTGCGGGGACGTAACGCCTTCGATAACGGCGATATTCCGGGCGCGATCCAGCAACTGGAAAAAGTGGCCGACCTCGATTCGCATGCTGATGGCCTGCGACTGCTTTTGCAGTGCTACCTGCAGACCGGCCGCCTGCCCGATGCCGGAAACATTGCCGGCAAGCTGTTTTCTGTACACAACGACAGCGCCGCCATCAGCAGCTACACCGACGCCCTGATTGCTTCCGGCCAGTTTCAGGACGCATTGCAGGTCTACGAGCAGTACGCCGAACGACTGCTCGCCACCGATGCCGACAAGCTGCTGGAAACTCTCCATGCCATGATTGGGCACGTCCGCGACAACAACGATGCCCTGGTTACAGTCCTCGATTTACTTACCAAGGCGGGAGATACCACACATCTCACGGAAGTTTATGAGTTGCTCGCGCACAACTACGTGCAGTCGGGCGAACTGGATAAAGCGCGCGACTATTATCTGAAGCTGACCCAGCTTGAACCGCAGAACCAGTTGCATGCCAAGAATTACCAGCAGGTGATCGCCCGTTTAGGTGGAGCGCCGGCAACGCGCCACATCACCGCAGAAGAAGGCGCGGTGATGATTGACGAACTGGAAGCCACGGCTCCCTTCATTGACCAGCGCTATGCCGATGAGATTGCGCTCGCGGTGCGCGCGGCCCTGACCGACGCGGAGCTCTTCATCTCCTACAACATGCCGGCCAAGGCCCTGGGCCCGTTGTACTCGGCCCTGCCCAAAGCTCCCCAGGATTTGCGGCTGAACCAGCGCCTGGCGTCGTTGCACACGCGCGCCGGCCGTTTCAACGAGGCTGCGGTATGCTGCCGCACCCTGGAAAGTCTTTATCACGACGCGGGCCATCCGGATGAAGCCACGCGTTACGGAGAACTGGCGGCGAAGTACGAAGCGTGTTCTTCTACCGCAGCTGCAACGCAACACGAGCAGTCTCCAACTCCAGCCCCGCCCGCTAAGGTAGAGCGCGAGGCCCCGGCCAAGCCCTGGGTACAAGCTGCGGCCGCCGCCTCGGCCTCCGCACCGAATTCAGGATTGTTCTTCCACGCAGCTGCGCCATCCACTGCTCCGGCGGAAGTACCTGAATTCAGCATTCAGCCCGAAGCTGCGGCACCCGCCGAGGAAGTCGATCTTTCGAGTGAATGGGAAGGAGCTTTTGCGGAAGAGTCAGACCCCGCTGTTCCGGAAGAGGCTGCGCCTGAATCGGCGCCCGCAGAAGGTGTCGCGGAAGATGATTCGCAGGCCATTGCCGAGGTGATCGAGGAGATTCGTTTCTACCTTGGTCACTCCATGGTGGATCAGGCCCACGACGCAATGTCCAAGCTGGAGAAGCTGACTAAAGATGTTGCGATGCTCTCCAACATGCGGCAGGAGATTGCCGCGGCCGAGCAAGCCCAGGCTGCGCAGCCTGAGATCGTCGAAGAAGTTTCGGTCGAGGAAATTGAAACTCCCGCGCTTGAGGCCCCACCCACGGAGCCGCCCGCTCCGGAACCGCAACCCGGCGTGCTGGACGCCCTGGTTAATGATCTCGAGTCTTCCCTTGGCGACGGATTCCTGGCAACACCTGCGGTCGCCGAACCCAGTCCGGAGGCCGCGCCTGCCGCCGCAGTCGAGTTCGCGGAAGCAGCCACCGAACCCGCCGTCGCCGAGACGGGTGTGCTGGGGGACTTTGTAGCCGATTTAGAAGCATCACTGGGCGACAGCTTCCTGCCGGAAGCGCCTGCGCCGGTCGCGGAAGTTACCCCGCCGCCGAGGCCGGAGCCTGCTCCCGTGGCGCAAGCTGCACCTGCTCCAGTAGCTCCTCCGATGCCGAGGCCTGTGGTAACTGGCGGCGCTGCCGCCGCTGCCGCGCCCGCATTGGAGCCGACAGCTCCAGCCGCCGCTGCCCCGACGTTTACCTATCAACCCACCAAGATGCGGCAGTTGGGAACTCCGGCGCCCGCTGCGGCCCCAAAGCTCGACGCCAGCGCAGGCGTTGACCTCGCCGACATGTTCGGCGAACTCAAGCAGGAACTCGAAGAGGAGACCACAGGCACCGACGAAGATCCGGAAACTCACTACAACCTCGGCGTCGCCTTCCGCGAGATGGGATTGCTCGACGAAGCCATCGGCGAACTGCAGAAGGTGTGTCAGTACGTAGACCGCGGACATGCTTTCCCGCAGATCATGCAGACCTACACCTGGCTGGCGCAGTGTTTCCTGGATAAAGGTGTTCCCGAGGCGGCGATCCGCTGGTATGAACAGGCGCTCAAACTGCCTGACCTCGATCAGGATACGCGCCTGGCGCTGCACTATGAACTGGGCTCGTCCTATGAAGTCGCGCAGGACAAGAGCTCAGCCTTGCATCATTTCATGGAAGTTTACGGCAGCAACATTGATTATCGCGACGTTGCTGAGCGCATCAAGGCCTTGAAGTCGTAGAATGTCCCGATGGTTCTTATTTTTGACCAGGGGACGGCGTTGGGAGTTGCTGCTCTGTCCCGCTCGAGGAGCGTGGCGTGACCGTCGACCCCAACTCGCCTTTGGAGAGTATCCCTTCTACTCCCATCGTTCGGAATCTCCGGCCACCGGACAACACCGCTACGCCTCCGGCAACCCTGAATGACCAACTGCGTCCCCAGGGGCGCCGCTACTCTGGAATTGAGCTTTGGCTGCATCGCATTACGGTCTTGATGTTCGTGTTCTTCTGTGCCAGCGCCGGGGTGCTGCTGGTCATTCTGCCCTGGCGCCCGGAATGGACCGATAACCACCTGCTGCTTGGGAACCCCTACTTGCGTGCGATCGTGGGCAGTGGATTTTTCCGCGGCATTTGCAGTGGATTGGGCGTACTGGACATCTGGATCGGGTTCTGGGAAGCAATTCACTACCACGAGGAAAAGCGGACCTAGCCCCGGCTACTTTATCGAGAAAGAACCTTCTATGGACGATCAAAAGCCCAAAGCAGCGCCTTTGGCTTACGAGAATGAAAGTTTCCTGAACAGTCCTGATGGACGATTGCTCCGCATTATCTCCGAGTACCAGGAACCGTTGGCCCGGTTTCGTCGCGAGCAGATCCAGGACACCGTTGTGTTCTTCGGTTCGGCGCGTTTTCACGGCCGCGACCTCGCCCAGCAGCGTCTCGCAGAGCTTGAACGTCGGGGAGTGGTGGCGAGCGAAGCCGAACGCAAGCGCGCCATCGCCTCGGTTGACACCGCCCGTTACTACGAAGACGCCCGGCGCCTGGCTTACATGCTGACGCAATGGTCAACCCAAATTCCGGCACGGCGGCACCGTTTCGTCGTTACCACCGGAGGCGGCCCCGGCATCATGGAAGCCGCCAACCTCGGCGCCCATGAAGCCAAGGGCAAGTCCATCGGTCTGAACATTCATCTTCCGTTCGAGCAATACCCGAACCCTTACATCACGCCGTCGTTGAACTTCGAGTTTCATTATTTCTTCATGCGTAAATTCTGGTTCGCGTACCTCGCCAAGGCCCTGGTGATCTTCCCTGGCGGCTTTGGAACCATGGATGAACTGTTCGAAATCCTGACCCTTGCTCAGACCCAGAAGCTGGCCAAGAAGATTCTGGTACTGATTTACGGCAGCGAGTATTGGAACAAGGTCGTCAACTTTCAGGCGTTTGTGGATGCGGGCACCGTCTCTGCCGAGGACCTGGACCTGGTACAGATCATGGACTCTCCCGAGGCGGGATTCGAATTCCTGCGCGAAGGACTGACTCGCTACCATCTTGGCCCCCAACCCAAGCGCACCGGCGAAACCATGCCGGAGATTGCGAAGACCAATCCGTAAGAATGAGCGGGGTGCCCTACCCGAGCCGGTTTTGCTCGGGTGGGGTTTTTCGAGGTTCACCGGTCATGGCTGAGACGAAGGTGCGGGGGAAATCGAATCCGAGTGGACCCCACGTCGACGAGAGCGAATGGGCGTTGTTCTCCGGGTTCGGCACACGGAATTCCCCGCCCCAGCAAACCCGGCTCGGATGGGATTAGAAGGGTAGAATCAAATAGCCTTCTACCGATTTGCTCCTCTACTACATCACCGACCGCACGCAGTTCCCCGGCAACGAGGCTGAACGTCGCCGGCAGCTGCTTTCCAAAATCAGCGAAGCCGTTGCCTGCGGCGTTGATTACATCCAGCTTCGAGAAAGAGATCTCTCCAGCCACGAGTTAGAAAGCCTCGCCGAAGACGCAGTGCGGGTCGTCCACGCGAAACCTTCGACCAGGACTCGGCTGCTGATCAATTCGCGGACTGACGTGGCCTTGGCTATGGGTGCCGATGGTGTGCACCTGCGCTCCGATGATATCTCGGTGCAAGATGCGCGGGCGATCGCGGCTGCTGCGAAGAAACCAGACCTGATTGTGGCGGCTTCCTGCCACACGGAAGATGAGGTACGGCGAGCCGCGTCCCAGGCCGCGAGCTTCGTCGTCTTCGCCCCGATTTTCGGCAAGTGTGATTCCCCCACAACTGAGCCGGTGGGAATCGATGCGCTTCGGCGCGCATGCCAGCACCATGTCCCTGTTCTGGCCCTGGGAGGCGTCACAGTTCAGAATGCGGCATTGTGCATGGAGGCCGGAGCCGCCGGAGTTGCCGGCATTCGCCTGTTCCAGGATCACGACATCTCCGAAGTCGTCTCTGTCCTGCGCGCCTGAGATTCAGTATCCTCTCCCTGTGGATGTCAGTTCAGTTGCGTTGCACCTGGAGCCCCGGCTGGCAAAAATTCCTGCGGGCCTTTTTCTGATGGGGTCCGAATGTGGGCAGGAGAATGAACGTCCGGTTCACCGAGTCTGGGTGGACGCATTCTTCTTAGCGGCAGCGCAGGTCACGCGCGCAGAGTACGAGCGGTTTTTGAAAGCCAGCGGCAACGCTCTTCCTCCATTCTGGAACGATCCGAACTTTTCGTATCCTGATCAGCCGGTGGTCGCGGTGTCGTGGTTCGAAGCAGTCCAATATTGTGAGTGGCTCAGCGGATCTACGGGACGGCACTATCGCTTGCCTACAGAAGCCGAGTGGGAACGCGCCGCACGCGGCGGAGCAGAACAACAACAGTTTCCCTGGGGAGATTCTCCGCCTCAATCGTTGCCCGATTATGCTCACCGCTGGAAGACCGGACCCGAACCCGTCGCGCGCTACGCCGCCAATCCTTACGGCCTGTATGACATTTGTGAGAACGTGCATGAATGGTGCTCGGACTGGTTTCAGGCGGACTACTACTCCGCATCTCCTGAGCGCAATCCGCCCGGGCCCGCACAAGGCGAGCGGCGGGCATCCCGCGGCGGATCGTGGCGGCACCACATCAAAGTCACGCGCTGTGCGGCCCGCTCCAGTATTCCTCCCCAATTCCAATATGCCGACTACGGATTTCGCGTCGCTTGCAGCTTGGGCGAGTGAAGTACACTGGCACGTTCCATTGGAGAACCCATGTTTCAAAGCGATTTGCTGCGCAACAAGCGCATCTTGATCACCGGCGGCGGCACCGGTCTTGGCAAGGGCATGGCGCGCCGTTTCCTCGAACTCGGCGCTACCTTGTTTATATGCGGACGAAGGAAGCAAGTTCTGGACGATGCCGTCCAGGAACTCGGCGGCACACTCAGCGCCCTTCCCTGCGACGTTCGCGACCACGAAGCCGTCAATGCGATGATCGAGAAGATCTGGAGTGAGGGTGCACTCGACATTCTCGTCAACAACGCTGCCGGAAATTTTCTGGCTCGGACTGAGGAACTGTCTCCCGGAGCATTTCAGGCTGTGATTGGGATCGTCCTGGTCGGCACTATCAATGTCACCATGGCATGCGGGCGCCGTTGGCTGCAATCGAAACATGCGGGAACGGTGCTCAACATCAGCGCGACCTATGCGCCAACCGGATCGGCGTACGTTGTGCCCTCGGCGGTCTCGAAGGCCGGAGTGGATGCGCTCACTCGCAGCCTGGCCGTGGAGTGGGGAAATCGCGGTATTCGGGTCAACGGAATTGCCCCGGGCCCAATCCCGACCGAGGGCGCGTTTTCGCGCTTGCTGCCCCGTGCAGACCTGGAACAGCGGGCCCGCCAGCGCATTCCTTCGGGCCGCTTCGGCACCATCGAGGAATTGGCCGATCTTGCGGCGTTCCTGGTCAGCGATCGCTCTGGCTACATCAACGGCGAGGTGGTCCGGATGGATGGCGGCGAGTTGCTCCAGGGCGCGGGCGAATTCAGCGCGCTGGGGAGAAGCCTGACCGAGAAAGAATGGGGGATGATGAAGCCCAAGAAACAAACTTAACTGGGCTGGCGCGAAGGCAAAATCAGCCACTTCAGCAGCATGTTTACCAGGCTGAGCACGATCCCTCCCCAAAACGCGGAGGCGAAAGATGTCACCGTAAAGCCCGGAACCAGGGCCGAGGCCAGTTCAATCATGGCGGCGTTCACAACAAACCAGAAAATTCCAAGGGTCAGGATGGTCAGCGGGAAGGTGATGATCTTCAGAAAGAATCCCAGGGTCGCATTGATGAATCCGATGAACACTGCCGCAATCAGAGCAGCGCCGGCCCCGCTCACGATGAAACCCGGCACCAAACGGGAGACGATCCAAATCGCCAGCGCGCTCAGCACCCAGTGTAAAAGCAAGCGCAACATACTGTTCCTCGTCCCTCATAGTAAGGACGTTCCCGCCGCGTCGCAAGCTGACGTCATAAAATGGCGTATGGCCCAAAAAACCAATGCTGTTCGGCTACTGGACCAGCTTAACGTGCATTACGAGTTGCGCGAGTATGAGGTAGACCCCGACGACCTCGCGGCGGAAACCGTGGCGGCAAAGATCGGTATCCCGCCCGGGCAGGTGTTCAAGACCCTCGTGGCTCGCGGTGATCGCCATGGTATCTGCATGGCGGTGATCCCAGCCAATGCGGAACTCGATCTAAAGGCCTTGGCCGCCGCGAGCGGCGATCGCAAAATGCAACTGGTTCCAGTGAAAGAACTGCAAGCACTGACCGGTTACATCCGCGGAGGAGTGACCGCGATCGGCGCCAAGAAAGACTTTCCAGTCTTCGTGGACGAAACCATCGAGTTGTTTGAGGTGATGTCCATCTCCGCCGGCGTACGGGGAATGCAGGTTCTGCTTGCGCCTGCGGACTATCTGAACCCACTCGCGGCACCATCGCCGCCCTTGCCCACGAAAAATCGTAGCCACGCAAAATTATTGACAAGGTGATGGCCGGATTTCCTTTTTGTCATCTTGCAAGCCCTGTAATTTTACTCAACCTTTACATCGTTTTTACGACTCTCGCCGCGCCTTGCGGTTCTAATCAAACGAAAGATTGGAGACATCAGGAACAGCACGCCGGGAGAGAAATCATGAATCGACTTTTCTTGTTTGCGCTGGCTTTCGCCCTTTCGGCAGGGGCAGCCACCAGCGTATTCACCGCTTCTGGGGGCCACGCACGCCTCAACCCGGCAGCACAACAAAATGGCGCTGCGTTTCGCGATGGAATGTACCTGGGCAAGCTTGACGCCGAGAGCGGACGCAACCCGCACTTCATCGCCAGCCGCTGGACCAGCCAGGAGGACCGCAGCGCCTTCCTGCAAGGCTACGAGGCGGTCTATGGCAAGGTGGGAAATTTGTACGCAACTAGACCATCCAGCGCCGAACTGGTCGGTTTCCATGACGGCATTTCCGACGGTTTGCGGCATCGCCAGACATCACACAAGTTCCAGGTCAACAGAACAGAGAACTACCGCCATGCCGGCGGAATCGAGACCAGCGCCACAGACCTCCAGCAGAATTACCGCCAGGCCTACGTGAACGGCTACCAGCAGGGATTTTACGGCGAACAGCAGACACGTCTCGGAGAATTGAGCGAGCAGGCCAGCTTCTAAGGTTTGTCGAAACCATTAGGGAAAGCCACCCCGGAAAGAGGTGGCCTTCTTTTTCCCGCCAAATTTTCTAAAAAAGGTTCCACAGGTACTGGTTGTAAACGTCGTGATGATATTGCACCTCGGGAGCTTTCACGAAACTCCCGAGCAGCCGTGGGCAACGATCCGCCGATGCCTGCTTCAGATCAGCGTAACGGGCCTTGACGTCGGCTCCCAGCAACTTCGTCGTCCAATTCGCTTTGCGGAAGTTTTCCAGCGCGGTGTAGACGTTGTCAGGCAGATAGCGTTCCGCCTGACGCAGGTTCTTGATTTTCGCCGTCTCCCCCGTAAGGCCGGTCTTGAAGATCGAATACATGACCATGTATGGATTTGCGTCCGGACCCACGGAACGGACTTCCACGCGCATGCTCTTCTCGTTGCCAATCGGGATGCGCACCATGGACCCACGGTCGGTGGGCGACGCTTTGATCTGGTTCGGAGCCTCAAAATGAGGATCCAGGCGCCGGTAGGCGTTGACGCTTGCGTTCAGAAGCAGGCAGATATCATTCGCGTGAGTCAGAATGCGGTCTACGAACTCCCATCCTGCCTTGCTCAGTTTCTCTTCACCTTTGGGGTCCCAGAACAGGTTCTTGCCATTCTTGCTGACCGAGACGTTAGTGTGCATGCCGTTCCCATTCACTCCCACGACCGGCTTCGGCAAGAAAGAGGCGGTGAACCCCATCTTAGTTGCGACTTGGCGACAGATTAATTTGTAGAGCTGGATCTGGTCGGCCGCGGCCACAACTTCGCCGTATCCGTAATTGATCTCAAATTGTGATGGAGCAACCTCGGGATGGTCTTTCTCGTTCTGGAAGCCCATCGAGCGCTGCACCTCGGCCGTGGTATCAATGAAAGTACGCAGAGGATCTCCGGGCAAAGAGTGATAGTACCCGCCAGTGTTGACGTATTCGAAGCGGTTGGTTTCATGGAAGCGCCGTTCGGCGTCAGCCCCCTGGAACAAAAATCCTTCGATCTCGTTGGCCGCATTGAGTGTAAAACCGTTGCTTTTGTGCTGCTCGTTGGCAAACTCTTTGAGCATGCCTCGGATGTCGGCGGCATAAGTCGTCCCGCCCTTGTCGATCACGTCTCCAAACACCAGGACCTTGCCGGGCCCAAATATGTCGGCCGGTCCCCAGTAAAACGCGCTCCAGTCTATGCCCAGGCGGAGATCGCTTTCACGCTGGGCGGTGAAGCCGCGTATGGAGGAACCATCGAATGTCAGGTTGTCAAAACTCTTCAGCAGAAACTTCTTGTCGTAATCGAGCATGTGCAGGCGGCCTTCGAGGTCGCTGAACAGCACGGTCACCGCCTTGATCCGTTTTTCGTCCGTCAGGTACTGCAAGCGCTCATCCTGGATTTTGTGCAGCGCCACCCGGTTTCTGCGCTGCTCCTTCGCCTTCAGATTCAGTTCTTCCAGTTCGTCGTAAGACAAGGCCAGAAAATTTCGCAGTTCGTTCGACATGCCTCTCCTTGCGCGGGTCGCAACCCGATTGTGAAATTGGATGACAGGGGATTTAACGATGTAAAGCAAGAGCCTATCCTGCGCCCCGCTGTGCATACAAATAAAAAGCGCTTATGACGCGAATTAAGCGTACTTATGAGGTTTCATTGTGGCTCGGGTTCCTCAGCGTGTGTGACCAACCACAGAATGCTGCCCGCTTTTCTATGCTAAAGCATGCAGAATCAGCAGCTTCCTTCTCGGCAGCCATCGTGCCTCCACTCCCGTAACTGCGCAAGCAGGGAGGTGAAAAAACAATGGCAAATATCGAGTGGTTCAGTCCAGAAGGAAAATCGAGCAAGGGGATGTCATGTTCAGCCGACCGTCGGTGGTCGGGAGAGAAAAGAACGTTCATTTTCGCCGGTGCTCTGATCGTGGCCGGGTTGCTGGCCCTGGGATGCTCCCGGAGCAACAAATCGCAGGTTTCCGAAAACAACAACCAGGGTTCAACCTCGGCGAGCGTCATGCCGGCGGTGCAGGATCCCGCGCCCGCTTCGGCGGTTCCGGTGCCGACCCCCAAGAAGAAAGCTGTTCGCAAGCGGTCTTCGATTGTGAAGTATAGTGACCCGGTCTACGGAGTGTCGTTCAAATATCCAAGGAAGTATTCGCTGAAAACTGGCGAAGAAGCTACGAAGGACTGGAACGGCTTCGGTCCCGTGCCCACCAACTTTGTTCAGCCGGGAAGCGTGACCATCGCATCGGTAGAGTTGCCTTCCACCCTGTATCCGGGAACGGACTACACTTCGGCGATCTTCAACGTCAGCGTGAACCGTAACCTGAGCGCCGCCGAATGCGGGCAGTTCGCCTTGGCGGACAAGACCGATCCCGATCCCGTCAAGCCCGCGAAAGTGACGCTCAGCCGGACTGAGTACGACGAGATGGAAGCGGTGGGTCTGCATGGGATGAAGCAGGCCGATGCCAAGTACTACCACGTCTACCAGAACGACGCCTGCTATGAATTCGCGCTCGGGCTGGGCACTGAAGGCGAAGGAACTGGCACCGTGGATCAAGTGGATCGCGAGCAGGTATTCCGCAAGCTGGAAACGATTCTCGCGACGGTTGAGATCAAGCCGCAGCCTGCGACCCAGGTCGCCGCGACCGGCAGCACGCCGACCCAGAGTCAGCAGCCGTGACAGGCTTTCGCTCTTGAAGAGCCACGTTCCAGGCGGACGTGGCTCTTGCTTTTTGTCAGGTGTCCTCCGGTCATATGCTCTTCAAAAACCTGCCGCATGCTTCTATGCCAGTCGGTTACACTAAAGCACTTTCATCGATCTCAGGAGGATCACTATGTCTGAAGCGCTAAGTGGCGCTGAGTTCAAAAAACAGCTGCGTGAGGGCAAGCCCAAGATGGGCTTGTTTCTGAACGCGCACAGCCCGACTGTCGCCGAGCAACTGGCACACAGCGGCTACGATTGGCTGCTGGTTGATACCCAGCACGGGCCCATGCACTACGAAAAACTCTCCGCCATGTTGTGCGGAATTGCCAGCGGCGGGGCCAAGTCCCTGGTGCGGGTGGGCGGATACGACGACCGGCCAGGAATCCAGCAAGCGCTCGATCTTGGCGCCGATGGCGTACTCGTACCCTACATCAATACAGCGGAAGAGGCTCGCCAGGCCATTAGCTGCACCAAGTATCCGCGAGTTGGAACCCGCTCCGTTTACTTCCCGCAGCGCAGCATGAATAAGGGCGGATTGCTCGGCTATGCGGGCAGCGCCAATGAGAACACCATCGTCGCCCTTCAGGTTGAGACCGCCTCCTGCATCGAGCAGATGGAAGAGATTGCCGCGGTTCCGGGTGTTGACATTCTCTTCCTCGGCCAGAACGATCTCTGCATGTCGATGGGCCTCTACGAAAAATACGAGTTCCCTCACATGTACACGTCGCCGGAACTTGGAGCCGCGACCCAGAAATTGATGGACAACGCGCGTAAGAACAAAGTCATCCTCGGGCTCTTTCTATTTGGCACCGCTCGTGTCGGAGAATTTCTGGAGAAAGGCTTTACCTTCATCAGCATCGGCAACGATCTCCATCATGTCGTCACCCAGGCTGGCGCCTACGTCAATGACATGGAGAAGATTGCTACGGAAAAAGGTAAGACCTGGAAGCGGCGTCCGACCGCGTTGTTCTAATGCAAGCGAGACATCAACTACGAAGGCGGACATGCCGTCCGCCTTTCCGTCCGTGACAACCATCGACTGAAGGCAGCGCTTGTTCCTTGTCCCGACGGTGAAGCGACGCCTGATACAGATCAACTCCCAACACAGCCAACCTCAGTCTCTACCGAAATTGCATCGCGGGACAAACGCTTCGTTACCTTGGTAATGAAGCCAAATCTGCCACGCTTGGATTCACAACCGAGCTGGAAGTAGGGTTGTTTTGTTAAGCCCAGGTTACACGCGCAACAGTTGCGTGTGTTCCTCCTCCATTCATGAACTACGAATTCTTTTTCCTGAAACGTTCGCCCGGGCACCAACCCCTGGTTCTCCGCGCCATGGCGCCCAGCCTGCTCAAGGCGTCGGCGATGATTGCTCGCCATCTGGGATGCACAGAGGCAGATCGCTGCGCGATTCAGAAATATCTAAGCCGGCGTGGCATCCGGGAGACGCAGGTCCATAATGTGCTTCGTCCCGAAAACCTGGACTAGCTGGCACTCGACCTCAACCGGCTCTCCCCGGTGTTCGATACAATAGCTGCGGTTTTTCAAATCCCGTGGAAATCCAACTCAATCCAGTCGAGGCGCGCGTGCTGGGTGCGCTGATCGAAAAAGACATCACCACGCCCGACTACTATCCGCTCTCCCTGAACGCACTGGTGAACGCTTGCAACCAGAAAAATAATCGCGAGCCGGTGATGAGCCTCGACGACAATGCCGTTCGCGATGCGTTAAGCGCGCTGCAGGAAAAGAGGTTGGCCGGTCCGGCCAGCGTGGCGGACAGTCGCGTCACCAAGTACGAGCATCGCATGCAGGAGGCTTACAACTTCGATCGCAAGCAGATCGCGATCCTCTGTGTGTTGCTGTTGCGGGGTCCGCAGACGCCGGGAGAGTTGCGTGGCCGTACCGAGCGCATGTACGCCTTTGAGACCCTGGACGACGTGCAATCCACGTTGCAAAAGTTGATCGACGGGGGCTATGCCGCCTCACTGCCCCGACAGCCAGGGACCAAGGAGACGCGCTACACACATCTTTTTTCAGGAACGCCGGAGAGTTTCGAGCCCGCTACTCAGGTTCGTAATCTTGTTGGCGACGTGGATCGGATGACCGCGTTAGAAAACGAGATTACAGCTCTGCGCAGAGAAATTGCCGATCTGAAGGATCAGTTTGCCGGATTTAAGCGTCAATTCGAGTAACTCACTGCGGCCGGCGACCGTCGGCAGAAAGCTTTCCTGACTTTCCGATCTGCTTGGCTCGAGAGGTTTTCCATAACGCTGCGAGCGCCTCCGCTGCACTCGCAACCGCCTGATCGGGTAGAACTGGCTCTGCCTTTGCCGCTCGACGGGAGTAGATCGGTCTGTTCGCTACCGGACGTTTGACTTCGTTGCCCTCGAGCTCGCCGAGTGCGTTCTCAAATGCTTGCTTCCAATCCAGATTCGGGTTGAATGACTGGGTGGCCATGAATGTCCTCGTCCATGACATTTCAACCGAGCCTCGACGAATCAACAATACCGTGGAATCCCGACCATAAAGGGTAGGAATACCCTGAGATGTCGGCTGAGCACCCTTAGAACCACATCTGTCCGATGTAGTGCGGAGGCGATTCAAACTGGAGTGCAACACTATTGCTTCGACTTGGCCGTGAGGATTCCCAGACGCCGGCCAGCCTCGGAATCCGCAATCAGAGTCCGGAGGCGGCGAGTTCTGGTCTCTGGCTTTTTCGCGCTGACGACCCAGAAACTTGCGGTGCGTTTATACCATGAAGCTTGCGCGTTGAAAAATTGCCAGGCTTTGCGATTGGCTTTGAACTGGCGCTCGGAATCGGGATCCAGCTTGCGCTCTGCATTCTCGAACGAGTATTTGCCGGATTTCTGTTCCCTGCGCCGATACGCGTCCAGGCCGGATGGAGCTACCCGCCCCTTCTTTATCAGCTCATCCATTCGCTTGAGATTCACGCGGCTCCAGTAGCTTTTCGTTCTCCGTGGAGTAAAACGGACGGTGTATGTGAACTCGTCCACACTCTTGCGGACGCCGTCAATCCACCCGAAACACAAGGCCTCATCCAGAGCTTCTTTGTAGGTCACGCTGATTTTCGAGGAGCGCTGGTTGTACATGCCTACCCAGAGTTCCGATTTCCGCGCGTGGTTCTTTTCCAGCCATTCGCGCAACCGGGCGGCCGACCTGAAGATTCGTACCATCGTGAATGGATCAAGGTCTGTGCGCGAGCGAGCGGGTATCGATTTTCTCGAATACTTCTTCAGCGCGTCGCAGAGCTTCCTGAACGTTGGCGCAGATGTTCTCCGGGCCGACTACCTCTTCGAATTCTGCCTTGTGGATGAGTTCGGCCGGCTGTTGCCGGGCTCCGCACAGGATTAACGTCCTTCCGGTCGCGTGCAGTTCTCTGGCGACCTGCTCCAGCGCAAACAGTCCGGTCGCATCAATCGCAGTCATATTGCGGAGACGTACGATCACGATTGGCGGCAACTGGTGCATCTTCTCCGTCACGATTGAGATTTTGTCAGTGGCCCCGAACAGGAATGGCCCGTGAATGCGAAAGATGGTCGCGTAATAAGGAATGTCCTTGTCCTGCAGAATGTGCACTCGCCCGTCAAGAACGTAGTCGTCGGTGACCTGCGAAACGGTGGTGGTGTTGGCCACGCGCGCAATAAACAGCAGCGCAGCCAGGATCATGCCGGCTTCCACCGCTACGGTGAGGTCCGCGAACACCGTAAGCCCAAAGGTCACCATCCAGACGCTGATGTCGGTTTTCGTGAGCTTCAGAAGTTGCGGGATTTCACGCCATTCTCCCATGTTGTAGGCGACCACCATCAATATGCCTGCAAGCGCCGCCATGGGAATGTAGCTCGCGAGGGGCGCCGCAAAAATCAGGATCGCGAGCAGCGTCAGAGCATGGATCATGCCGGCCACGGGGGTCTGCGCTCCCGCACGAATGTTGGTGGCAGTGCGCGCGATCGCGCCGGTGGCGGGAAGACCTCCGAAAATGGGGGAGAAGATGTTGGCAACTCCTTGCCCTACCAGTTCAACGTTGGGATTGTGCCGGTCATTGGACATCCGGTCCGCAACCATGGCAGACATCAACGATTCGATCGCGCCCAGCATCGCCACCGTGAATGCAGGACCCAGCAAACCGTGAATCAGGTCGGCCCGGAAATGTGGGAAAGCGACGTGCGGGAGTCCCGCCGGGATTCCTCCAAAGCGGCTCCCGATGGTCTCGACTGGCAGCTTTAGAAAAACAGTGGCGAGAGTGGCGCCTAGCATCGCTATGATCGGGCCGGGAATGCGTCCTGAAATCGCGCGGCATACCAGCAACACCGTCACAGTCGCGGCGGCCAATATGGTTGCACGCGGCGACCAGGTCGGGAAATCAGCGGCGATGGCCTTCATGCGCAGCCAGAATTCCCCGGGAACCTTGTCCATCTGCAACCCGAAAAAGTCTTTGAGCTGAGTGCTGGCGATCAGCACAGCGATCCCGTTGGTAAATCCCAGCACCACGGGGCGGGGAATAAACTTCACCGCGGAACCCATGCCTGTGGCTCCCAGGATGACCAGCAGGAGGCCCGCCATCATGGTGCACATGAAGAGGCCGTCAATTCCATGCGCGGCAACGATCCCCGCCACCACCACCACAAATGCGCCCGTCGGTCCACCAATCTGGGTCTTGGATCCGCCCAGCGCTGAAATCAGAAACCCCGTCACGACCGCGCAATAGATTCCCGCTTGCGGCGTCAGGCCGGAGGCAATGGCAAAGGCCATCGCGAGCGGGAGAGCTACCAGTCCGACCGTTACTCCGGCCACCAGATCATGGCTGAACTTCTTCGCGGTGTAATCGCGGAGACAAAGAATGGACTTAGGCAACCAGCGATCGTCGACGTGAAGGGAAATGGCGGGCGACATTAGCATTGATTATGCCAGCCCCGGAGTGATTGGTCAGTGATCTCCAGGGTACCTAAGTAATCGCACTGGCCGCAGAGCGCGACCCTTATTTCGCCTGGACCTGAATTCCCATCTCCTCGGCCAGGTTCTGCTGGTAGGTTTGCACATCGGCCAGGGCCCTTTCGAGTTTCTGCGCCGCCGCCGACAGCTGAGAGGCGTCGACTTTTCCGCCATCCACCTGTTGCGAGAACGCTTTTGACTGCTTGGCCAGCTCGGAGCCGGCCTTTTCAAACTTCTTCACCTGCTCCTTCAGGACTGTCCGCTGCGCCTTGTTGAGGGTCCCCATGAAATCGTGGTTCTCGTTCGCCGCCTGCTCTACCGCCGATTTAAAGTCTTTGGCCTGTTTAGACAAGTCGTCATTTGCCGCAAGCTGCTGGAGATCGTGGGCCCGATTGCGCGCATTCTCAGTAGACTTCGCCAAGGCTCGGTATTGCGCGGTCTGGTCGGGATCAGCCTGCACTGCTAAAGCCAGCTTGAAATCGCGAATGCTTGCCGCGCTCGGGTCCGCCTTGGCAGGTCCGCCGTGGCCGCCCCCCTGACTTCGCTGGGCGTAAAGGCTGGGACTTACAAAGCTCAAGGCACAGAGCAAAACAGCGGAAAGGCGGTTCACCGGAATTCTCCTCGTGGGTACCGCAATCATACAACGCCAGAAGGGCTTAAGCCGCCCGATCGATGCGCCGGATCAGGTCTTCTGGCTCCGCCTTGCTCTCGTTCGACAAGCACGGTCGAGTCGCATTACACGAACAAGCCTGGACCTTCCTGATTCGACCCGAGCGAACTGGAGACAGCGCTGAAAAACACTACTGCTAATCGGAGTTCCACAACGAATCCGCACGCTGCAGTTATGTTTGCGCCATCTTCAGCCACGCGCTAACTCCTACCCGGTCGTCGCGTCTATCGGCAAAGGGAGGCGTCCATGAGAGTGCTCAGGGCTGTTTGTGTCCCGCTCGCGGTGGCGGCGTTGCTGGCGGCAGGAAGCGCCCAAGACGCAGTCACGAAGGTACAGGCCGAAATCCAGCGACTGCAGCAATCTCTCAAGGACAACCCGATCACCGAGGGAGATCCCGCAGAAGTGGCGTCCATGGCGGCCTCGACCTTGAAGAGTGCGGCCGAAGCGCACAGTGCCGGGCGCTTTTATCTCAGCCTCGAAAAACTGGGACAAGGCGAAGATCTCCTCGAGGGTGCCCGTGCCGGTGTAGATAAGGCCCACCTGGCCAAGAGCGATTTCGCAGCCTTCGATTCTGAATGGGGAGCAGCCAGCCTTCGTCTGACGGCGCTCGATAAAGAAGCGCACCAGCGACAATGGGACGGCGTTCCGCTCGTGGTTCGTGCGCTTTCGGAAGCCGCCCAGGGCAAGGCGATCCCTTTGCTCGAGGGAAGCCGGGGCTTTGCAGCCGCCAACGGCCCTAAAGATGGTCTTCTGTATATGGGTGAGGCTGACGGCGAAGCCACATTCTCGAAATTCTGCGCCTCGCTGAATCTCACCGCAAAAAGCAAGCCGTTCCCTCTGCGATCGTTCCTTCCCGAGCTGCAAAGCATACAGGCAAGGACGAACGCCGCCTTTCAGCCGCCTAAATCCATCGACTTGCATCCCAGGTTCATCGCGCTGAATTCCGCAATCAAGTTGGGGCAGGAGCTGGACTCGTCCAGATTCTATGCTGGCGCGCTGTACCAGTATCTCGAAGCCGTCCGTCACTATGCCATGCTCGACGCGCCCCCTCTCGACGCGGCCCAACAGGCGCGCCTCAAGGATGACCTCGCAAACGCGCGCCAGAAAGTGGCGGCTTCTGCCGATGACGATTCCCTGGTACAGCTATTCCTGGAGCGTGCAGATTCCCAGATTGCGCATGCCGACGGTTCGGCTCCGAGCGCAGATGAGTGGCGCAGCTCGCGGATCATCCTCGATCAGGTTTTGCCGGCTTACTACGCGGCGCGCAAGCCCGCGACTCCGATGAAGAAGTCATCCGGCAGGACGGTTGACATCACCCTGGTGCGGTGGCCTTACACCTGAAACATCTCCGATCCAGCAAGTTTGCTGGTACAGGAAGTGGCTGCCAAATATCCGGGACAAGTAAATTTCATCAGCGAGAACTTTGGCGGATCGAAACTCGCAGACCGCTACGGGGTGAAGGGATATCCGGCGGTTTTTGTGGATGATGTGCTGGTCGCGGTGCCGCGCGACTTCGGCTATTTCGGGGAAGTCGAGGGCACCGGCCGCTACGCTCCCTGGCGCAACGCCGACAACCAGGCCAAGTTCAAGGCCGACCTCACGCGCATGATCGACCTGATCCTTGCCGGGCACAAAGACATCGTGAGCCGCGAGCACGCCGGCGTTAGCGTCACAACGCAGCAACTCGCTGCACTTCCGAAATTCACCTTGACCGATCTGGCGGGCCATCCGTTGAGCAACGATCGGGTCGCCGGACGTGTAGTTCTGGTTGAGTTCTGGGCGACATGGTGCCCGCCTTGCCGCTCGACCTTGCAGTGGCTGGGAGACCTCAAACGCAAACATGGCGACAACCTGGCTGTGCTTGCGCTCGCAGTCGAATCTCCGGAGGACGGCATTCGCTCGACCGCCAAGTCTCTCAGTCCGGACCTGCATTGGGCCATCGCCAACGCTCAAACCGCCTCGGCTTTTGGCGACATCACTTCAGTTCCGACGATGTTCTTGTTTGATCGCTCGGGAAAGACGGTGCGGGTCTTGTATGGCGCGCCACCGGACCTGCATCAGCAGGCAGAGAAGACGCTGGATGAACTGATGAAAGGCGGAGCCCTGAAAAGTGGATTGATGAAGTAATCCGTCCGTCTAACAGCGCTGTAACCCACGAATAAGTGAAGGCGGCGGATCCAACCGCTTCTTTTCTTACACGAATGAACCGTTGCGGGAGTGTGGTTGCTGCACGCATCAGGATCGGAAAAGCGAGGGTTTCCTGGGGAGGGGCGCGCATGCACCCGCCCTTCAGGGAAGGCACGTTCGTCACTAGGGATAATTCTCGAACTATGTTTCCATCATTGCATGGGACAAGGATCCGGCTTGGAGCGGGGCTGTCCCGGGGAGACCAAGGCAATGAGAAATATGCTCAACGTGTTCGCTGTGCTGGTTTTGAGTGTCTGCGGCATCGCGCAGCAGGCGCCGACCGAACTGAAGCATTTCGCACTGGATAGCCTCGATGGCGTCCGGGCCGTCAGCGCTGTGAGCTTTGATGCTGAGAAATCCTCAGATGGCAAGGGCAGCCTGCGCGTGGACGCCGCGGGGCCGATGACCGTGCCTCTGTTCGAAGTAGCCGACGTGAGCCTCGAGAACGCGATGTTGATCTATCAGGCGAGCCTGCAGTCGGAAAAGCTCGACGGCAAAGCATTCCTCGAGATGTGGGTACGGATCCCCGGCAAAGGAGAATTCTTCTCTCGTGCGCTGGACCGCCCGCTAACTGGATCTATGAACTGGATGACGGTTGCAACCCCGTTCTTTCTGCAAGCCGGACAGAAGCCGGACTTGATCCGGCTCAACCTGGTAGTACAGGGCAAAGGACGAGTGTGGATTGATGATATCCACCTGATGCGAGCACCGCTGCCCGGCCCGTAAACAGGACGGCTGGATCACTCGGCTACAAATAGGAAAAGGCCAATCTGATTTCTCAGACTGGCCTTTATTTATGCCGGCGATGACCTACGCTCCCACACACTTTCGCGTGCAGTACCATCGGCCCTGCGGGGCTTAACTTCCGTGTTCGGGATGGGAACGGGTGGATCCCCCGCGGTAAGATCACCGACAA
>Ga0070741_10003352_pt1 | contig 40045 bp, 34 predicted proteins | sample Coa_R1_4_FD_66440 | JGI IMG/M metagenome (GOLD analysis project Ga0070741, IMG submission 66440) | Surface soil microbial communities from Centralia Pennsylvania, which are recovering from an underground coalmine fire - Coalmine... | ecosystem: Environmental > Terrestrial > Soil > Unclassified ...
CGCCCAGGGCTGCAACGCGTATGTCGCGGGCATAGATCGCTTCCGGGTTCGCCTCGATCTGCGCCGCGGCGTTCACGCCGGCCAGGCGCGTCTTTCCGGCATTGAAGGCCACGTTCCTCGCGCTGACCTTCGCCGCAACCGAATAATGATTTGCGCCCGCCAGCTTTATATCGCCGCTTATCGTCACCCTCCCCTGCGGCCGAGCGGAAAAATCGAAGACGCGCCCCAGTTCCGCCAGCGCCAGATCGCCGCGGAACGCTAGAGCACCGCTCAATTTCCTGAGATCGATCGTCGCCCCCGAGGCCTCCAGATGGGACTCGCCGAGGGAGGCTTCCAATTTCACCGCTTCCAGGCGGGCCCGATTCAGGTCTGAAGAAAAGTCGAGGTCGAGCGGAGGAACGTTTTGAACCTTTTGGAGAAGAACCGGGTCGAAGCTCTGGGCCAACTCGTCCAGCGCAAGGCGGCCTTTCAGACTGAGCAAGCCGTGAGGTGCTGCGAGGTCGGCCAGTGAGGCTGAGATTTGAAGATGGGAAGACGGCGCGTCGAGCCGGGCGTTAGAGATTACGATTTGATTGCTCTCGATCCGGATCGGGATTCGAACGTTTACCGGAAGCGCAGGCTGGCTGCCGGTCTGGACATACACCGGAGCCATCGATAGATCGCCCGAATAGGCAGGTCCGAGCGCGTGATAGGTCAATCGCGCGCGGAGGTTCTCTCCGCGAGCCGTCAATGGCATCTTCCGGTCTGCAAAGATGATGGAGCCGCCGCGGAGGTCGAAATGGCCGATGGCGAGATCCAGGACCGTCTGTATCGGGCCCTTGTTGCCTGCGGGGCGCAGGGCTTGGGGATGCGGGAGGGTTGTGGCGCCGTCCCGGGCTACACGAATGTAGGCTTGCGGCGCGTCGACTTCCAGGGAAGCAATGTCGAGTCGGTGATGGAACACCGAGAGGATCTTCAAACCCACGATGATCGATTGCGCGCGAAACAGGGGAGGTTCGTCCGGACCTTCCGTCCCGTGGAGAACGAAGTTATCGACCTCCACGCGGAGTCCTCTCGGAGAGAAGGAAAATCCGCCAATCGCGCTCCGGCCCCCGGTGGCCGTCTCCAGCTCCGTCTCGATCTTGCTTGCCGCGAATTGCCGGAACCAGGATGTTTGCAGGATGATCAGGACGCCTATAGCGGCGATCACCACGACCCCGGCAATCGAGCCGGCGACGATCAGGGCGATTTTCGGAATGCGGCTCATTGGAATGCCTCCGGGTTGTATTCGATGCGTGTTGTGCTGCGGGCCTGCTTCAGCCACCGGTCGAGGACCTCTTCTTCGGCAGGCGGGATGCCTCGCTCTCCCTGGCCGGCTACGGCCGGCTCGGCGGACGGGGCTTCATGGTTCTCCGGAGGCGCCTCGATCTCAAGGTGATCTCCGGACCGGGATGGAGGCGGCGAAGCGGGGAGGCCCTGCCCGAAACGAAAGTCGATGAATTGGAGAGCAGCGGTTTGCCAACGCAGTTTGTCCAGCAGCTCCTCCTCGCTGATTCCGTAACTCTTCAAAGCCTGGCGGTACTGCTCGTCGCTCTGAAACCGGCTCCTTTTAAATGCGCTCAGGGCTTTTTCGGCTCCGCCGGTATCCGGCTGGTAACGGCTGATCTTCATTTCCCGCCGGATCAAGTACTGATCAACGAGCCGTTCGGCGGCCTGGCGGCGCGACTGCGGCCCGAAGTCAGGCTGGTCGCCGTTCAGGAATGCCGTCAGACGAATGTCATCGAGCAGCTCCCCTTCGGTAATGACTTCATTTTCGACCGTGACGGCAATCCGGTCCAAAACCACCGCTGCGGAGGCGGCCGTTGCGAGACCGAGGAGAAGAAGCATGCCTCTCAACATCAAAATGCCTGCCCGATGGAAAAAAAGAACTGGAAATGGTTGATGCGCTGCGGCACCCGCGGAGCAGTCCCGAATAGCAGCTCTTCCGGGGTGCCCTTCAGCCCCATGAACGCCGGCGGATTGATGCTGTACGCCAGGTCCACGCGTACCGGACCGACCGGAGTCCGGTAGCGGATGCCAAACCCCACGGCGTGCACCATGTAGTTGAAGTCGGCCATGTCACGCTGGTGAATGCGGAACGAAATCTTGCTGATGGTGGAGTAGATATTTCCCATATCGTGAAACAGCACGCCGCTGACGTTGTCCCCGACAAATGGAAACCGCAGCTCCGTGTTGTGAAAAAGCAGAGCGTTGCCGCCCAGCGGAAAACCGGTGAGAGGATCGCGCGGCCCCGCCTGATTGTCGGGAAACCCACGGTGGGAAGTGCCGCCCCCGCCAAAAAATCGCTCCGGAAGGGGAATCGCTTGCGCATCGGTGAGGCCGGTCTGCAACGCGAACGGACCCAGCCAGCCGACCTCCAGCCTTTGCGCCAGAACAAGATTTTTGCCGAGAGGGTGATAGGTGGAATTGGTCTCGAGCAGCTTGCCGAAATTTCTCTTGGAGCCGAAGGCGTTGGCAGCCATTCCGAGATCGACTGTGTTGTAAATGCCGGAATGGGCATCGGCGGAATTGTCGCGCCGGTCAAGAACGTAGTTCGCCGAAAGAATGCCGATTCGAACTGGCTGGGAGAGCAAAGGAATCAGCAGCGGCTCGATTTTGAGCGTCGAGGCGTCCACGCTGACGCGCCGGTAAGTGAAACGGTACAGCATGGTGCTGGCTTTGGACAGCTTCTGCGAAAGCTGGGTCGAGCCTTCCAGGCGATGGGCCGAAAAGGTTCGGACGTTCAGCGACCTCTCCCAAAGGCCGGTCACCGTGATGTTGCGACCCTCCACATTTCGATAGCGAGGAGCGTAGTAATTCAGCGAGGCCAGGCGGTCGAGCGTAGAAACGCGGCCCTTGAAATTCAGCGTATGGCCGAGACCCCACATGTTCAAGCGGCTTAAATCGACGCTGCCGCGCGGTGTGAAGCCAGTCGCCCCTGCCGGATTAGCTAGGCTGTTCTGGCCGCCTCCGATTCGCGCCACCTCCGCGCCGAAGCCGGTGGCAAGCTGGTAGCGGCGCCCTTCCTGGACCTGGAAAAGAACATACTTGCGCTCCGTGTTTCCATCCGGATTCTGCACCGCCATGTTCACCTGATCGAATACGCCGAGGTTGTAAATATTCTCCTGGGTGGCGCTCATCGCCGGCAGCGACAGAGGGTCGCCTTTCTGGATGTGAAGCGCCGGCGCGACAAGGCGGGGGCTGGTCGTATCCATCCCGGAAAGCAGCACGTCGCGCACATAGCGCCGGACGCCCTCGGTCACCGCATAGTGAACGCTCACCGTATTCGGCCGGGGGCCGGGTTTCGTGCTCCATACAAAGCTCGCATCCGGAAATCCGGCATCGTGATAGCGCTGGATGATGTAATTCCGGTCCGACGCGACGTTTGTCTCGCTGAACGGCTCCCCTGCCACTGAGGAGATATGGGAAAGTATTTCCTGCTCATTCAACTGGCGGATTCCGCTTATGGAGAATTCGGAAACAAGATACTGCGGTCCCTCCTCGATCTTCACAATGACGGCCATTTGATCCGGATCACCTTGGAAATTGTCGATCGTCTCGAACTCAACGTTGGCCTCCCGGAAGCCGTTGCTGTTATATAAAGCTTTAATCGCGCTCTCGTCGCGCCGGGCCAGAGCCTGGCTGTACCGGCCGTGCCGCAGGCGAAGCAAACCGGCCGGCTGGATGAGCATCCGTTCCGCGATCGTGGCGGTATCGAAATACCGGTTTCCTTGAATCTCCACCTTCTCCAGCTTGCGGCGCGGACCCAGGCGGATGGTATAGGTGATGACTTCATGATCCGCCGCGATTTGGTTTTCCTCGTAGCTGACCCGAACATCGAAATAACCCTGGATCTGGAAGTAGTCCCGGAGATTGCGCACGCCCTGCACGAGCAAATCGCGGTCTACTGCTCCGACATCATAGACGGGAATGTAGTCCCGCTTCTTTCTGCCGGATATCTTGGCGCCCTCGGTCCGGAGCTCCACTTTCGGCCCGCCGATAACCTTGAGGGTCGGGGTCACCCGGCGCGTCGCGCTGTCGTAGGCCATTTTCTCGAGAGAAACCGAGGCCATCAGCCGGTCTTCCTTCTCGTACTTCTTGCGTACGTTCCGAATGCCGCTCTGAACAGTCTCGCTAGTCACGGGCTTCCAGCCCAAAAACCAAAACCGTTTCCACTTGGTAGCAGCACTGACAGCGCCGGCCGGCATCTCCGGCTCCCCGACGATGACCGGAGTCTGAAACCGCGCGCGCTTGCCGGGCTCGACAGCGAAGCGGATATTGACTTCCTGATGCGCCGGGTCGCGGCTCAACACCGGCTCCACTCTGGCTTCGTAATACCCATTCCGCTTCAGCAAGTTGAGAACCCTCTGGCTGGCTTCCTGCAATTGATCTTCATGGAAGGGCTGGCCTAGTTCGAGCCGGCTCACCGCGGTGACCTGTCCGGGCGTGGGAGGCTGTTTGATCGCCCTGTCCGATTCAACCCTGCTGATGAACCACCGGTTGGTCGTGCGAAAGACCACGGCGACGCCGCCCGCAGTCGGCTCGCCGTCCGCCTCAATCCGTTCATATCTGCCGGTCGCGTAAAGTTGCTTGATGGTGGAGCGGAGGTGAGCCACCTGGAAGGGCATGCCCGGCCTGAGCGAGAGCGCTCTCTGGATCTCGTCTTGCGCCAGGGGCTGATTCTCCGGGTCAAACCGGATCGAGGCGATTCGCTGCCCTTCGAAATTTCGCGCCACGGGAAGATCGGCGGCAGCACAGAAGAGGGCGGAGCTCAGGAGAACCAACCCGATCCGAAGGTTCTGCCGAGGCATATTGATAAAGCCCGCAACTTTGATGCCAGCGGAACCGCAGCCCGTAGGCCCAGATGGCGGTCCAGTCAGTGCTGCCGCAGACGTGTAGCGCACGGAGCCGCCGGGGGCCAGGCAATACTTTTGCAAAGCAGATGAAGCGTCCGGCAACCCAAAAGTCGGGCAGTTCCCTCGGGTGCATCATGGTCGCCTTCTGGGCTCTTCTCAAAGAGGCATTCTGGAAGTGGCAGGACGATCAAGCCGGGCGGCTCGCGGCCTCCCTGGCCTACTACACCCTCATGTCGCTGGCGCCGCTGGTAGTGCTGGCAATTGCAATCGCCGGCTTGATGTTTGGCCAGAAGGCCGTGGAGGGCCAAATCGTCGGCCAGATCAAGAGCCTGGTGGGACAATCCGGAGCGGTCGTCATACAAGAGATCATCCGGCGGGCCCACCAACCCAGGGCTGGCATCCTGGCGGGGACCCTCGGATTCCTCTTTCTCCTGGTCGGCGCGTCAGGTGTTTTCTCTGAGCTTAAGGACGCGCTCAACATGGTCTGGGGTGTTCCGCAAGCAACGGGCGGCGGCGTGCGGGGGTTTCTAAAACGAAGGCTGCTGCCCTTTGCCATGACGGTCGGCGTCGGGTTTCTGCTTCTGATCTCGCTGGTGCTCAATGCCGTGCTGGATGCTTCGGTCAAGTATCTCAACAGTCTTCTGCCGGTGGCCCCATGGCTGTTGCGCATGGCGAATTTTGTTCTGTCGTTTGCCGTTATCACACTGTTATTCGCGATCATTTACGACATCCTGCCCGATGTCAAGATACCCTGGAGCGACGTCTGGATCGGGGCCGCAACTACTTCCCTGCTGTTCACAATGGGCAAAACGCTTATTGGGTTTTACCTAGGCACGGCGAGCGTAGGATCCGCCTACGGGGCGGCTGGATCACTCATCGTATTCCTCGTCTGGCTGTATTATTCTTCGCAGATTCTTTACTTCGGCGCTGAGTTCACCCGAATTTACTCCCAGCGGCGTGGTTCGGCGGCCCGCGCACAGGCCAAGCTCAAGGATGCGGCCTGAGAAAGATGCCCTGCGTTGTGTTGGAGCAGCCGCGACTCGAAAGACCGCAGCGAAAGTTATGGCTGGGCTACTCGTGTGAAGTCGAAGGCCCCATTTCCAGAGGATAGTCCCTCTCGGTGATGGGCAACCCGCAAAGCCCGAGTTTCTCCAACGCCCAAACAAACTCTTCATCCACGTTTTCGGCGGGGACTTCGATGGCCAGCTCTCGATTTTGATCCTGGACCAGCCGAGCGCCCGCCAGATGAATCACTTGAAAGGCCGCAAGCTGGTCGCTGTTGTCGATTGACTTTCGGGTGCGCGGTGCGGTGAGCGGGATTACAGGCGCCATATCTCAACCCCCTCCTGAATTCGAAGCGGGTTCTCTCTTCGATTTTGTTGCACGCCAAAAGCCATTTGCATCCGAGCACTTTGCATTCCTTTCATTGATACGCATGGCAAATTTACCCAGTCCGCAGCCTTGTCAAAATCCAAAAAAGCACCTTTTGTTACGATTCGTACAACCGTCCAAACCCCAACAGAGCGGCCACAACCTCCAGGTTCGAAGCCGGATAGCATGCGAAGCAGGCCCTGATTCGGAACTCGATAAGAGCGGGTCACAAACCGGCTCGAGCCGGTATGCAGGATTCCGGATAGACCGCGGTAGGGATAGGCTCCGAAAAACGCGCGGCGATACCCGGCAGCAGTCAGCCGCGCCTGGAATTGACCGAGCCCGCACGGAAATTCCGGCAGCGAAGAATGGTATCCTCTCTTCAAGGCGAACGGCCAATGAGGCGTGCTGTTTATGCAGGAGTGTTGGGACTAGCCTTGATTGTTTTCAGGCAAGAGTCGCAGCTCGCCGCCTTCCCGGTGGAGGAAGGGGCCGACCGTATTGGCGCCGCCGCTCCGCGGCTCGCGCTGGAGCGCTGGGTGAACTCCTCGCCCCTTGAAATCGCAAACCTGCGCGGCAGAGTCGTCTTGATTCGCTGGTGGACCGACACCTGCCCGTTCTGCGCGGCAACGGCGCCCGCGCTTCAAAAGCTGCAAACAAAATATGGCGGCCTGGGTTTGCAAGTAATCGGCGTCTTCCATCCCAAGCCCGCGGGCGACTGGAGCGTCGAGCGGGTGCGCGAAGGAGCCAAGCGCCTGAACATGAACTTTCCGGTCGCCCTGGATGCAGACTGGAAGGCTTTGCACCGCTGGTGGCTGGACCAAAGGGAGCGCAGCGCGACCTCTGTGTCGTTCGTAATCGACAAGCGCGGCATCATTCGATACGTTCATCCCGGCGTCGAGTTCCATGAAGCAGCAGCCGGGGAGGGGCCCGGCCACGACGCATGCCACGCGCAGTTTCACGACATCGAACAAACGATCATACGTTTGCTCGCGGAACCTTAAGGCACGCATGCGCCGTGACGCGCTACGAGTCCGAGCAAGAATTCAACCAAGAGAGCTGGGCACAGGGACCTCCGGCGCGAACAGCCAAAACTGGTAAACTCAAAGTTCATTCGCCGCTGCAAGCCTTCGCTAGCGGCGAGTCTTCCAGGAGGTTCGATGCGCACTACCCTGCTGCATTTGGCGGCCGGAGCGCTCCTATTTGGAGCCGGACTTCTCATTGGGCAAAGGACCGCCGCGCCCCGCAAAACCCTGCTTCACGTGTTCGCGTTCAAGGCCGTGGAGGGAGCAACTCCCCAGCGCCTCGACGATCTCTGGTCGGCGACTCGCAAGCTGGCCAGCCAGGAGCCGGCCATCCAGAATATCTGGATGGGCAAGATTGTCCGGCACCAGCGCGATTGGCAGTACGCCGTGGTAATGGAGTTCGAGAACGAAGCCGGTCACAAGAAGTACGAGGCCGGGCCGGCCCACGCGGAATGGCTGAAGACGTACTCCCAGATCCGCGCCGAACCTACCTTCACGCTGGATCTCCAAGGCCAGTAGTCCCGGGCGCGCCGTCTCGGCGGCGGTGCGCCCCCATGCGGCCCTGCGCGAGCTGGCCGGGCATTTGCGAATCCGGCTGCATCCGGCTCGCGGCGCAGCCGCGCGGCGGGGCGCCTTTGCGCCTGGTGAATCTCATGCGCCTAGGAAGATCTCTTTTTGCGGTAAGCCTGATCCGGAAGGGCCGGCACCGGAACGCCAGGTATTGGCAATGACCGGCGCCTCCCGGGCGGCAAATCTTACAATTGGCCTTTTGCTCTTCGCTGTATTAGCCGCATCTGTCAGATTGTGGTGGCCGCCCTCCGATTTTTTGCTGGTGATGCCTTCTGATGATACTCAGTTGATGGCTGTCGACCGCGCGGTGCTGGCCGGATATTGGAGCCGCCTGCTCACTCCGCAAGACGTCCATGTTTATCCTCTTTTCCGCTTAATTCGCCTGTACTTCGAGTTGCATTTCCTGGAACGGTACGCCTGGTTGCAGTCCGTGGCCATCGCCGCCCATCTGGCCAGCGTGATTTTGTTGTTTTTGCTTTGCCGGCGCTTCTTTCATTCGAGCTGGGCGGCGCTGCTGGCCGCCCTCCTGTTCGCCTGGCACGCACTGGGCCGGGTCGCCTTTCTGCGCAAGGCTGACGAGCCTTACATCCTCAGCCTGCCTTTTCTTTTGCTGGCAGTGTACTGCTTGCAGCGCTTGCGGACCTCGCCGCAGCCCGCATGGGCGGCGGGGTGCCTTCTGTGCCTGCTGGCGGCCATCGGCCTTCACTCCATGGGGGCCATGCTGGCCATTCCCGGGGTTTTGCTCGCTTACTATGCGCCCCGACCACAGGGACCTGATGCAAAGCTCGGCGCGCGGCGCTGCCGGATCGCCGCCTGGCTGGCCTGCCTGCTTCCGGCGCTCGCCGGAGCGTGCCTTTGGGCCGCCGCCTGGCCGCCTCTGGCCCGCAGCCGTCCGGCAGGCCACCGGCCGATCCCTCACAACCTTGGCGATTTTTTCACCTGGCTCCTGGATGCTTCGCGGGGGACGCTTTGGCATTTTGCTTTTCTCGCGCGCCGCACGCACCCTACGCCTGCGGCTGTGGCGATTGCTGGAATTGCTTTCGCCGCAGTTCTTGTTGCTGTTCGGCGCCAGCCAAGCTTCCGTTGGATTTTGACCGTGGCCGCTCTGGCCATCCCTCCAGTTTTCGTCACCCTGTTCGTGCGCAGCTCGAATGACTACGGAACATCGCGTTATTTTTATCAGAGCTCGCTGCTAGCCGCTGTGGCGGCGGCCGCTGCCTTCGACCTGTTGCTGGCAGCGCTTGCCCAGCGCCCTGCTCTAAGGCTGTCGGCCATCGCAATAATTCTGGCGGCCGCGCCCTTTTATTTCATGAGCCAGGAAAAACTGGTTGAGAAAACCGTGCGTGAGCTGCAATCGGGTCCTGCTTCCACTCGTGAATTTTGGGCTGCATGGGCTGGATTCTTCAACCGGGCCGCCGCTGGCCGAGGCTCGCCCCCATTCCGGCTGCCCCATGTGCTGCTCGGTTCGTCGATTTATCTGGACGAGGTGTTCAATATGTGCAATCCCCGGGGTAAGGCGGGCATTCTGGTTCTTCCCGCGGCCCGCACTCATGCGGCCGACTGTATGGCCTTTTGGGAAAGGGCGAAGCAATATGGCGCCGGCTCGCTTTCCGTGCACTCGGGCGCCTGGACTCCGTCGATGCTTGTGGCGGGTTTCCCGCAGGCTGCGCCGGAGACCGGAGCTTGGGTCTGCAACGCCTGGGCCGATGAGGGGCCATCGCAGCCCCGCATGCTACACTGATTGGGTTATCGCAGCCTTTTTCCTTCGGGCCTTCAGCGGCCCTGCTTCTTTCCAATGACGGTTCTGTGCGGGGCCGTGTATGCCCTCTGCTTGCTGGTCGCCGCGGGCGGCTTTATTTTTTACGGGCTCACCCTGATCGCCGCCCGCAGGCGCCGTGTAGAGGCCGCCGTCACAAAAAGATTCACGCCGCCCATCACTATCCTCAAGCCGCTCGCCGGCCTGGAACCGGACCTCGAAGCAAACCTCCGTACGTTTTTTAAACAAGATTATCCCGAATACCAGATACTGTTCGGCGTCAGATCTTCCGACGACGCGGCGGCGTCAGTCGCTCAAAAACTGATTGCGCAGCATCCCGGCCGGGACGCCAGCCTGGTGATCGCCGGCGATGCGCTTTACCCCAACGCCAAGGTCTCCAGCCTGAGCCGCATGATGGAGCGGGCGCGCCACGAAATCCTGATCATCAGCGATAGCGACATCAGGGCCACACCCGGCTACTTGCAGGGCATCGCCGCGGACTTCGCCGACCCGCAGGTGGGCGTTTCGTTCTGTCCCTACCGGGCGGAACCGGCTCCTTCGTGGACGCCCCAGAATACACGAGGCTCTGGTCCCACGTTCTGGTCGTTACTCGAAGCCCTGACGCTGAATACAGAATTCTGGTGCGGCGTCTTGGTCGCGCGGATGCTCGAAGGCATCCGGTTCGCCGTAGGTCCCACGATGGCGCTGCGCCGCAAGTATCTCGAGGAGCTCGGTGGCTTTGCCGCTGTGGGCGACTATCTGGCCGAGGATTTTGTGTTGGGGCAGTGGGCCCAACGATACGGGTACAGGGCCGTCCTCTCGCGCCACATTGTAGACCATTGCATCGGCTCGCAGCCGTTTTGGCCGAATCTCCAACATCGCGTGCGGTGGGCCCGCTCCACCCGCCGGTCCCGGCCTTGGGGCTATGTGGGCCAAATCTTTACCAACCCGCTCCCCTTTGCTCTCATTCTGCTCGCAACTCGCGCCGCGCCGCTCGGATTACTGGTGGTCGCCGCGAGGGCGGCCGTGGCAGCCGCCATTGCAGGCGGGCTGCTGCGCGACCGGCTCGCGCGGCGGTACTGGTGGCTGATCCCGCTGGCCGATGTGGCAAGTCTGGTAGTCTGGATTCTCGGATTTTTTGGCAACACCGTGCAGTGGCGGGGCAGGCGCTATCGATTGTTTCGAGATGGCCGGTTCCAGCCGTGCAACCTTCCCGAGGCCTGATGGCCGGCATTGCATCGCAAAAGGGCCGCCTATTGTGGATTTTCTTAAGAAGCCCGATTGGAAAAACTCTCTGCGAATACGGCGCGGGAAGCGGAACTGGTCAGCGCGCAGTGACGCTGTCCGGCGTCGCTGGCGAGCTGCTGGTACGAGTGTTTCCTTTGTTTTTCAAGCGGAGCGAAGAATCTGCTGTTAGGATTCTTGCCGCGCGGCCAGATCGGCGCGCTCGTGCGCGACCGGCCGTTTAGACGGTGAAAATCGCCAGAGTTTCTTCCAGCGACTGAATCGGATCGCGGAGCGGCGAATATTCGTGCGCGATATAGCCCTGAAATCCCAGGTCCGCGATGGCGCGGGCGATTCCCCGGTAATTCATCTCCTGATTGTCATCCATCTCATGCCGTCCGGGATTGCCGGCAGTGTGAAAATGCGCGATCCATTGGAAATTGCCGCGGATCGTGCGGATGATGTCGCCTTCCATGATCTGCATGTGGTAGATGTCGAACAGCAGCTTGACGCGCGGCGAGTTTACACGCCGGCAGACCTCCACACCCCAAGCCGTGTGGTCGCACTGGTAATCCGGGTGATTCACTTTGCTGTTCAGTAATTCCAGGCAGACGTTGACGCCTCTGTCTTCGGCCTGCCCTTTTACGCGGCTCAATAGGGCGACGACGTTGTCCATGCCTTCCTGGTCCGAAATGCCGCGCCGGTTCCCCGAGAGAGCGATCACGTTGGGAGCTCCAGCAGCCGCCGCGTTGTCGATAAGCTCTCTCAGCGCCTTTTCTACCGCCGGATGATCCTCTTTGTGATTGAAGCCGCCGGTGAGCGTCATCGCTCCGGGGACCATCGTCGGTATGAGGCCATATTTCTTCAAAACCGGAAAATCCTCGGGCCCGATCAGATCGAAGCCGACCACCCCGAGACGCGCCGCGTGCCGGCACATTTCCTCGAACGGCATGTTTCTGCCGAAAACGCCGCGCGTGACGCACTGTTTCAATCGCCCCTTCCGGGGGGTTGGCTTGAGTTCCTGCGGAGCGGCCGCCGATGCGGCCGCCAGCGCCGCCAGCCATGTCCTTCGCGTCATTTCACTTCTCCCCCAGGCTTCACCCGCCTATTTCTTCCGCCGGGCAATTCGAGCCCGCGCTGATCAGCCGGTCCGTGACATGCGCGTTGTACGAAAGGGTTCCAGCCGATCCATCACGTCATCCGGCATGTTAACGTTCCATTTGAAAAATCGCGCTGTGATCTGATCCGGTGTGAAATCCACGACAAGAAACCCATTCTCCTCCAGCGGCCGCTGCATTTCCTCGATTTCGATGCGGCTGGGCGGCAGCGCCGGGGTGCCGCGCGACGCGGAGGGCCAGCCGTCAGTGCTCGTGCCGATCGGACCGGAAAGTATGGAGATCACGGGATTGGCCCGGAGGTCGGCCGAACCGGTGCGCCGAATGCGCCCTTCTCCAATGGCATGCAAATCTCCGCTGATGAACAGCGGGATTCGTTGCTGCATGGCCGAGCACGCCTGGAGCAAGCGGTCGTGTTGCGCCGCCCAGCCGGGCTGCCAATACGGCTTTGGCCGGGACGTGCCCAGCCTGCCCTGGTTGTCCAGTATGTCCGGATACCACTCGCCGAATTTCCCGGCGCTCCAACCAGGCGGTGTAGAGGGCACATTGACTACATGTGTCACGGCAGTATCCTTCATGCGGCCGGTCAGCCACTCTTCGGTTTCCGGCGGCACGAAGACCGCGCTGGGGCCGGTCAAAGTCAGGAAGCGGCGGCAGTCATACATGAGGATTTCGACCAGGCGTCCGTAGCGCAACGTTCCGAAGCACTCCGAAACCCCTCCTGGGCGGTCAAGAGGCGATGAACCGGGCAATCCTGGCGGGCGATTCGGGTCGGGCAGAAACTCGGGGTAATACAGGCGGCGCGTCGCGCGCGCCATTCGCAGCATGAAATCATCGGGAGGAAAAGTCACTAGCCGGTCGTCGGCTTCGTCGTTCTCGAAGTAATCGTGATCGTCGCTGATGAAAAAGACCGGGGTCCCGCGAAAGCGCGTTTCATAGAGCTCGGCGATTTGCGGGCCTGCGGCCCGGCGCAGAACCGGCTCATTCGGGCTGCCGAGCGCGGGCTGGCGCCGGTCGAATCGGCCTGCAAATGCTATGCCGCGAGGCGACTCGCCGAGGAATTTGGCATTCTTGGTGCGCAGATCCCAATAGATGTGGTCGCCGTTTGCAATCACCGCGTCCGGCTGGAAGGAGAGTCCCCGCTCCAGTAGCCGGCGGCGGCGGGCGAGAGACAAAAAGCGGGGCTGGCCGTCGCGGCCGGTCAGAGCATCATGCCCGCCTGCACATGTATAAATCAGAAGGCGAAACCTGGCCGGCTGGTCCTGAGGATCCGGGAAGGTTTTTAAGGTCCACGGATCGCACAGGGGCCGCCGCGAGTCGCTGATTAACTGCAACTCGTGGCTGCGGCCAGGGCCCAGCCCTGTTGCGTCGAACGCCCAGAACAGGCCGGCGGTGTCCATGCGCGTTCCAGGGAAGAAACTCTTGCCGGCGCGCAGGCTAGGGGCCCGGCTCAGAGGAGCTTGAAAGGAGGCTTTGAGGAGAATGCGCCGATCATTGACCGTCGGGAGCAAGTGGGCTACGGATCCGGCATCCCACGAAGCGGCTTTCCCCCTGGCCGCCAGCAGCGCCGCGGAGCTTTGTAACAGAAAATCTCTTCGCCGCACGGTGGCACTATACCAATACCGTCGTTCGTCCGACAACAGCCGGCGCTGGCCGGCGCGGCAAACAGGCGTGGCCGCTTCGTTGACGCGGCACAAACACGACTGTCACACGCCTCAAAACGTTGCGATCGGATTCAGCGCGGAACCGGTAGCCCCTGGTACGGCCAGCGGCGCCGCGGTGATGAGAAAATCCCAGCGCTGCCGCCGGTTTGCCTCTTTGCTGATCAATTCCAGGTCGCAATTGTCGAAAATGGGCATTCCCATGGCGACCAACACCAGCGTGTGAATCGGCTGGGTAACGCCTTCGACGCCGGAAGGCAGCACGTCGCTGGCCGCATCGCTGCCCACCATCGCCGCATCCCGCGATTTCAGCCACCGGGCGCAGGAAGCATACAGGCCCGCCGCCTTGTGCGAGATCTCCCAAGGGCCTTTCGCGTCCCGCAACGCCCAGCGTCCCGTCCGGATGAAAACTACATCCCCCGCTCCTACCCTGACGCGGGCTTTCTTCTCCCAGGCATCCAGGTCTTCCGGATAGATCGGGGTCCCCGGCTCCAGGTATTCCACGCCCTTCAGGCGCGGAATATCCATTAAGACTCCGCGCGTGAAAATTCCGTTTTTGAAGTTGAATATCGCGTTTTTCGCCGCGCCCCGCTCGGTCACCATCTCCTGGGGAAATCCATTATACATTTTGCCCTTGTAGAAGAAATGGCAAAGCGAATCCATGTGAGTGTGGGCATAGCCGTGATGCGAGATGAAAAACGTATCGGCGACCGAAGTCCCCGGATTGTTGATACCGGTCCTGATCATCTGGTGTCCAAAAGGAGCAGGATTATCGGCTGCCTTTTCCTTCTCAGCGCTTCGCGACAGCGAGAAAGACACGCCCTCCTTCACCAAAGCGGCCGCTTGTTTTCGCTTGGCGGGCATAATCAGGTTGATTGCCCCCAGCTCGTCGTCCTTACCCCAGCGGCCCCAGTTGGAGAGCTCGGTCATCCATTGATCAAACGTTTCCTTGGTGATTGCCGGGTGGGATTGCGCCTGAGCCGGACGGCTCAGCGCCAGCGCTGAGGCCAGCCAGCAGGCAGACAGCACGGCGATAGCACCCTCGCACGTGAGAGCGGCTCTTTTCGTAAAAAATGACATGTGTTCCTCTTCGATGAGTGGCCGACGGCCGATCGGCCGCAAAACAATGCAGCAATGCAGCCTTGACGGCCGCATGACTGACCCAGCGGCCTGTCAGCGCCGCACCATGCGCACCAGAGTGCGATTCAGATCCGCCAGAGTGGGTTTGCCGCAGAGCCCCATGTCGCGCGCCGTCTCGCTAATCAGCATTTGCATGACGGTCTGCACGCCGTCGCTTCCGTAAGCCGCCAGACCCCAGAGCGGCGGGCGCACAACCAAAACCGCGCGAGCGCCGAGCGCAAGAGCTTTCACGATATCGCTGCCGCGGCGGAGGCCGCCATCGATCATTACCGGCGCCTTGGCCCCGATGGCATCCACTACGGGCGCCAGCACCTCGATGGGCGAAGCAAGACCCTGCACGAAGCGGCCGCCGTGATTGGAAACGATGATGCCCTGGACCCCTTTCTCCACGGCAACCCGGGCTTCGTCGGCGCTCATGATGCCTTTCAATACGACGGGCGCCTGAGCCGCCTGACGCACACGGTCCACTATCGCCCAATCCATATGCGGGTTTCCCTCCACAGCAAGCTTTGATGGATTGGGAGGGCCGTTAGCCCCGGCCGGCTGATACGGAGTGCCCACAGTCAGGCACACAACTTTGCACCCGAGCTTCACTGCCTGACGCACGCGGGTCAATACCGGAGCCATGTCGGCTTCAGGGTAGATCTGATACCAAAGCGTCGTTTTCGCTTCGGAGGCAATCTTTTCGATCGGCAAACTGGAGCGGTCGCTCACCACCACGGCGGTCTGCGCAGCAGCGGCGCCGCGCACCATCGCTATCTCGCCTTCCGGGTGAAACTTCTGCTGATGCGATGCCGGCCCTACGAGAATCGGGGCGAACATCCTCTGCCCGAAAAGTTCCACGGTCAGATCCAGGTGTTCCACATTTACAAACCGGTCGGGGCGGAAGAGCATCCGGTCGAAGGCCCGGCGATCTCCACCGGCGATGGTGGAATATACCGTGCTTGCCAGCTTCCGCTTTGCCATCTCCTCCACCTCAAAGACGTTTACCAGTTCGTTGCGGGGAGTGATGCGTCCGGGCGGCTCGCCGATCAGCTCCGGAGCCCCCTGCTGACTCTGTAGGAGAGGCGACCCGGCCGCCCAGATGCCCAGACCTGTAAGAGCTGTGCGTCGCGTGAGTTTTCTGCTCATAGAAAGTCCGTCCTCACCAGGCTTCGGTCGATGGAATCGAGTGTTGGCCGCCCCGTGGCCGCCATCGCCAGGAGCAGTTCGGTTTGTATGATCTCGAGAACCCGCTGCGCGCCAGCCGGACCGTAAGCGGCGAGGCCCCATCGCGGCACGCGGCCCAGGCCCACGGCCTTGGCGCCCAAGGCCAGCGCTTTGAGAACATCGCTGCCCCGGCGAAACCCGCCATCCACGATCACCGGGACCCGTCCCTGCACGGCGTCTACAACCTCCGGCAGCACTTCCAGAGTGGAAGGGGAGTAATCCAGCTCGCGGCCTCCGTGGTTTGAGACGATGATCCCGTCCAATCCATGCTCCACGCAGGCCTTGGCTGCCTCGGCGCTGAGGATTCCCTTGGCAAGCAGCGGGACTTTGATGTAAGGCCGGATGGCGTCCATCAGTTTCCAGTCGAGCCAGGGCGTCTGCCCGCTGACCCAGTATTTGGCATTCGGGTCTTGCGGCTGCCCTCCGCCCTGCCTCCCGCGCGCCGCGCGGCCTCGCGGACGCCCGCCGGTTTCGCCCGAAAGATGACGGTAATGCAGCGCCCGCTCGCGAAGAGACCCGATTTGCACGTCAGCGGTAACAACAACGGCGCGGCAGCCGGCGGCCTGTGCGCTCTCGAGCAGCTCTCGGTTTTCATCAACGGTTTGTCTGGCGTAAAGCTGATACCATATCGGCCCGGTGGCCGCGGCGGCGATTTTGTCAATCGGAAAACTGGCGTTGATGCTGATAATCATGGGCGTATTGGACGCAGCCGTAGCCGCCTGATGGGTCGCCATCTCGCCCTCGGGGTGCAACTGGCCGTGGCTGGCGGAAGGGGCGATCATAATCGGAAACGCCATCTTCGTCCCCAGCACCTCAATAGACGTCTTCACCGCACTTACGTCCACCACGCCGCGCGGGACCAGTTCGACCCATTCGAAAACCTGGCGGTTCCGGCGCAATGTAAACTCGCCGTCAACGCCCAGGGAGGTGTAATCGTAGGCTTCGCGCGGCAGCTTCGCATAGGCGACCGGTTCGAACTCGAGCGCCGTCACCAGTTCGTTCATAGCCGGGACGCGGCTATGATCCCGGAAAGGGTCTTGTTGACCCCGCACGAGCGGCGACGCCGCCAGGAACCCGCCGAGGTGTTGCAGGGCTCTCCGCCGCGTGAGGCTGGAACGCCAGCAGCTTTCCTGTTGTGGCATAGGCGACTCCAATTCTTCGACCAAAGCTTACTCGCCGGCTCCCTTTGCGTCAAGTGCAACTTGTTTCCGTGCTGTGACATAAGGCGCGGGCCTTGCCGCAGGCGGCAGCCTTTGTGCGAGGCTCCTTTCAACCCAAGCGCCCTTGACCGCGGGACGCGCGCGGCGCGGGGGCACCCAGCTTTCGCCGCAGCGGCAGCCGGGTTCCGGCCTGTTTCCGTGTGCTACCATGGGCTATTTAGCCCTTCGGCATGATTCGCACCTATCGCGGAACAGCGCCGCAAATCGCTGCCTCCGCCTATATCGATCCCAGCGCGCAAGTCATCGGGGATGTGGTGATCGGCGAGCGATCGAGCATCTGGTGTAATTCGACCTTGCGCGGAGACGTGCATTTTATCCGGATCGGCGACGAAAGCAATGTGCAGGACAACTGCTGCGTGCACGTAATGGCCGATGAGTACCCGTGCATTGTGGGCCGCCGCGTGACCATCGGCCATTCGGTCACTTTGCACGGCTGCGTGATCGAGGACGATTGTTTGATTGGAATCGGGGCCATTCTGCTCAACGGCGTGCACGTGGGGACGGGTTCTATCGTCGCGGCCGGGTCTCTGGTTACCGAGCGTACGCAAATCCCGCCGCGAAGCGTGGTGATGGGGAGCCCGGCGAAGGTGCGCCGCGCCGCCACCGAGGCCGATTTCGAAATGATCCGCCGCCACGCCCAGCACTACCTCGAGTATCGCCGCATCTATCTGGAGGAGCGGTGATCAAGGCCATTCGGGGTACGCGGGATATACTGCCGCCTTCTACAGGGGCCTGGAATCAAGTCGAGCAGACGGCCCGCGAAACGTTCCGGGTCTATAACTATCAGGAGATCCGGACGCCGCTGCTTGAGGAAACACAGCTCTTTGTGCGCGGCGTGGGGGAAGAGACCGACATCGTCACCAAAGAGATGTATACATTTCAGGACCGCGATGGCAGCTCCCTTAGCCTCCGCCCGGAAGCCACCGCTTCCGTGATTCGAGCTTACATCGAGCATCGTCTGGATCAGCGGCCCGGCATTCAAAAGCTTTACTACATCGGCCCGATGTTTCGCCGCGAGCGGCCGCAGAAGGGGCGCTACCGGCAGTTCTTTCAGATCGGGGCGGAAGCGATCGGCTCCGAGTCCCCGGCCGTGGACGCCGAAGTGATCGAGATGGTGATGGAGCTGCTCGCGCGGCTGCGCCTGGAAGGCCAGTCGCTCTTGCTCAACTCGGTGGGCTGCCGCGAATGCCGGCCCGAATACCTGAAACGGCTTCGAGAGGCGCTGAAACAGGTTGCGCCGAAGCTGTGCGCTGACTGCCAGCGCCGCGCGGTGACCAACCCGCTGCGGGTGCTCGATTGTAAGGTCGAAGCCGACCAGCCAATTATCGAAAGGCTCCCGACGATTCTCGATCACCTATGCGAGAACTGCCGCGAGCACTTCGGCGCCGTACGCCGTCACTTGCAACAGCGCGCAATTGCCTATGAAATCCGGCCGAGGCTGGTGCGCGGCTTGGATTACTACACGCGCACGACCTTTGAAGTCGTGCACGGAGCGCTGGGATCGCAAAATTCCGTTCTAGGCGGGGGCCGGTACGACGGCTTGGCTGAGGCCCTGGGCTCAAAGACTCCGGCGCCTGGCATCGGCTTTTCGATCGGCGAAGACCGTCTGGTATATACACTCGAGCAGTTGCACCCCTCGCTTGGTGAGCACGCGGTAGATTTCTACATTGCGGCGCTCGATGAGCCGGCTTTCGAGCGCTGTGCGGAAATCGCCCGGGAACTCCGCCGCGCAGGGAAAGTCGTCGAGCTCGCTCCGCCGGGCAGGCTCAAGCGCAGTCTGGAAACAGCAAACAAGCTCGGCGCACGCCGCGCCTTGATCGTCGGTGAGACGGAAACCGCCGAAAATCGCTACACAGTGAAGGATATGGCCACCGGGGAGCAGAAGAAAGTTTCCCGCTCGGACCTCTTTAACTTGAACTGATGGTTTCCTCTTCTATAACTCTGGATTTCCTAGGGGACTTGCGCCGCACCCATTACTGCGGCGAGTTGCGCGCCTCCCATGCCGGCCAGCGCGTGGTGCTGATGGGCTGGGTGCATCGCCGGCGCGACCTTGGCAGCCTGATCTTCATCCATTTGCGCGACCGGACCGGGATCACGCAAGTCGTCTTCAAGACGGATGTCAGCGCCGATGTCCACGCCCGGGCCGAGCTTCTTCGCAGCGAGTATGTCGTGGCGGTCGAGGGGCCTGTGGTGCGGCGCTCGCCAGATACGGTCAATCCGAACGTCGAGACCGGTGAAATCGAAGTCGTGGCCGAGAAGCTTTACATCCTCAACGAATCCCGCACGCCGCCGTTCCCTATGGAGAATCATATTGACGTCAGCGAAGACGCCCGCCTGAAATATCGCTTCGTGGATCTGCGCCGGCCGCAGATGCAGCGCAACATTATTCTGCGCCACAAGATCAGCTTCGCCGTCCGGGAACTGCTGAACTCAATGGGATTCCTCGAGATCGAAACGCCCTTCATGACGCGGTCTACTCCCGAAGGAGCCCGCGATTATCTCGTGCCCAGCCGGTTGCAGCCGGGCTCGTTTTACGCTCTGCCGCAGTCGCCCCAACTGTTCAAGCAGTTGCTCATGATCGGCGGATTCGACAAATATTTCCAGATTGTCCGCTGCTTTCGCGATGAAGATCTCCGGGCCGACCGGCAGCCCGAGTTTACCCAGATCGACCTCGAGATGTCGTTCCCCCAGCAGGAGCGCATCTTCGAAATTATTGAGCCCTTGATTGTGCGCGTCTGCGAGGTCGCCGGTTATGCCATCCAAGCGCCGTTCCCGCGATTCACTTATGGATACGCCATCCAGCACTATGGCTCGGACAAGCCGGACCTGCGCCTGCCCCCGATGCAGCCGGTAAACGATCTTTTCCCCGCCGGCCGGCTTGCGTCCGAAATGCCGTTGGTGGCCATCCGGATTCCTAAATGCGGCGCTGTCTCGCGCAAGGAGCGCGAGGAGCTGAAAGCCTTCGGGGCGGATCGGAACTTGAAAATCTACGACGACATGAAACGTCTAGATCGTGATTTTTCGGATCCCATGGGGAACGTGCGGGAGCGTGTCGGTTACGAAGAAGGCGACCTCCTGCTGCTGGCAACCGCTGCTGCCGTTCCCAAGGGCCGGCGCCCCGAAGAAGAAGTTTACGTGGCGGCAGGCGACCTGCGGCTGTTTGCCGCGCAAAAATACAAGGACCGTCACGGACTACTCGAGGGCAAGAACTTCCGGTTCTTGTGGGTAACCGATTTCCCCATGTTCGAGTGGGACGAGGAAGAGCAGCGCTGGACCGCAGCGCATCATCCCTTTACCTCGGTTCCCGATGAAGATTTGGATAAGCTGCTCTCCGATCCCGCGCATTGCCGGGCGAGGTCGTACGATCTGGTCCTGAATGGGGTCGAGCTCGGTTCCGGGTCGATTCGTATCCACCGGCGCGATATCCAGGCCCGGGTTTTTCAGGCTCTGGGTTTTACCGAAGAGGAAGCCAAGCGGCGCTTCGGCTTCTTTCTGGAAGCGTTGGAATACGGCGCCCCGCCCCACGGCGGCATTGCGCTCGGCCTCGACCGCCTGGTGATGATTCTGGCTGGGGAGACTTCCATCCGCGACGTGATTCCCTTTCCAAAAACGGCCAAGGGAACCGATTTGATGTGCGACGCGCCCACGCCGGTGCCCGAACGGCAGCTTCGCGAGCTTGGCATCATGCTGCGAAAAACGTAATTTCCTGCCCGGATCGGGCGCATCCAGGTGAAGCCTCTCCCACAATGGACCGCAGCGCTGCCTCGCCTAGGAGCCCGAGGCGGCTTCGAGAGACAATGAGAGCATGGTTGTGCTGGATGGCGAACATCTCAGCTTGGAAGACGTCCGGGCTGTATCCATTGGGCGGGAGCCCGTGGCGTTGGCGCCGCACGCACGCCGCCGCATGGAGAGCTCGCGGGCGGCCGTCGAGAAGGTCATCCAAAGCGATCAGGTGGTCTACGGGGTAAATACAGGGGTCGGCAAGCTGTCCGATGTCCGAATCGGCCACGATCAATTGCGCCAGCTTCAACTCAATCTCGTGCGGTCTCATGCGGTCGGCGTGGGCGAATCGCTGCCCGCGGCGGAAGTCCGGGCTATGATGCTGATTCGCGCCAATGTTATGGCCAAGGGGCTTTCGGCCATTCGCCCGCAAGTCGCCGAGCTGCTTTGCGAAATGTTGAACCGGGGCGTACACCCGATTGTTCCCTCGCGCGGTAGCGTAGGAGCCAGCGGCGATCTGGCTCCGCTGGCTCACATGGCGCTGGTGCTGATCGGCGAGGGCGAGGCGCATGTGGCGACAACGCGCGGCGATGAGACCGGCCGCGTGCGGCCGGAACAGGGATCCCGGGACAAAGAGCGGCTGCCCGGCCGGACGGCGCTTGAGCGCGCCGGGTTGGAACCGATACAACTACACGCAAAAGAGGGCATTTCACTGCTGAATGGCACGCAAGCCATGCTGGGCGCCGGCTGTCTGGCGCTGCTAGAATCCGAAATTCTGGCCGACACGGCCGATGTCGTCTGTGCTTTGAGCCTGGACGCCCTGCGCGGCACGCCCGTAGCCTTCGATCCGCGAATTCACGAAGCGCGCCCGCATCCCGGCCAGGCCGCGAGCGCCCGCAATCTGATCCGGATGCTGGAAGGGAGCGAGATCCGCGCTTCCCACCTGGCTTGCCGGCGCGTTCAGGACGCCTACAGCTTGCGATGCGCCCCACAGGTGCACGGCGCAGTGCGCGACATTCTTTCTTCCGCGCGCCGCGCATTGGAAATCGAGCTGAATTCCGCCACGGACAATCCGCTGGTTTTTGGGGAAGAAGTGCTTTCCGGCGGCAATTTTCACGGGCAGCCGGTCGCCCTGTGGCTCGACGCCTTGGCCATGGCGCTGGCATGTCTCTCCGGAATTTCCGAGCGGCGCATCGACCGGCTGGTGAACCCCGAGCTTAACGAAGGGCTGCCGCCGTTTCTGGCTGGGCACGCCGGCCTGGAGTCGGGCTTCATGATGGCGCAAGTTACCGCAGCGGCGCTGGTGGGGGAAAATCGGGCTTTGGCGACGCCGGCTTCCGTGCAATCCATCACCACTTCCGGAAATAAAGAAGATTACGTCAGTATGGGCATGAACGCGGCGCTCAAACTGAGGCAGTCGGTCGCCAATACAACCTCGGTGCTTGCCATCGAGGCTCTCTGCGCCGCCGAAGCTCTCGATTGCTTGCTGCCGCTCAAAACCAGCCCGCGAGGGCAGAAGGCTCAGGAAGCTATTCGCAGCGCGGCGGCGCGCCTGAAAGGGGATCGCGTTCTCTCAGGCGATATTGCCCGCGTGGCTGAGCAGATCCGGCGCGGGCGTCTGCGGGCTGCCCTGGGTTGACAGACTCCGCTCCGGCTTCCACGTCAGGAATTTCGCCCAGCACGAATCGCGCAAGCCCGCGGACCGACAGGTCAGGGGTCACACGTCCAGATTCTTCACGTAGAGCGCGTTCTCTTCGATGAATTTGCGGCGGGATTCCACGTCCTCTCCCATCAGCGTGGAAAAAATTTCTTCGCTTTCGACGGCGTCGTCAAGCCGCACCTGCAACAACGTGCGAGTCTCGGCGTTCATTGTGGTGCTCCACAATTGTTCCGCGTTCATTTCGCCGAGACCTTTGTAGCGCTGCACCGAGGCGTCCTTCTTGCCTTCGTTTTTGACGAAGTTCAGAAGCTCCAAAGGAGTGGCATGCTGCTCGCGCGTGTCGCCCTTGACGACGACGAAAGGAGGCTTGTTGTACTTCGAAATCTGGCGAGCCAGAGCCCGGAAGCGCCTGTACTCGGGCGAAGCGACCAAAGTCGTATCAATGCGGCGCTCGCCGCCGGTCTGGTCCTTGAAGGTCAACGCCCACAAGGCGTGTTCCTCGTCGTAAACTAGCTCGGGACCCAGTTGCAGCTTTTGCAGGCGGTCCTGGAGCTCTTGCAGGCGGCTTTTCTCGACGAAGTCCTGCTTGTGGTCGAGTTGCAGGCCGACATCAGCCAGTGTTTCCGCTACCCGCGGCTCGCGGAGCTTCCGTTCCACTTTTTGGAACATCGTGTAGTATTCGTCCAGATTCAGCAGAAAGCTCCGAAGCTCGTTCCCTTCCACCGTCTGCGCAGGCTGCCCGTCGCTTTTGCCTTCCAGCCCCAGCTCCACGTGCAAATCTTCCGTTGCGCGGCGGATCACCTCGCGCGTAAACTCTTTCTCATCCTTGATGTACTTTTCCTGCTTGCCCTTCTTCAGGCGATACAGAGGGGGCTGGGCGATGAACACCTTACCCTTTTCAATGAGCTCCTTCATCTGCCGGAAAAAGAAGGTTAGCAGCAGGGTGCGGATGTGAGAGCCGTCGACGTCGGCGTCCGTCATGATGATGATCTTGCCGTAGCGCAGTTTGGCGGCGTTGAAATCTTCGGTGCCGATGCCCGTTCCGAGCGCGGTGATCATGGCCCGGATTTCCTCGTGGCCGAGCATTTTGTCGTACCGGGCTTTTTCCACGTTCAGGATTTTTCCCTTCAAAGGCAAAATCGCCTGGTACCGCCGGTCACGGCCCTGTTTGGCTGTGCCGCCGGCTGACTCGCCCTCCACCAGAAACAGCTCGCAGCGCTCCGGGTCCTTCTCCTGGCAGTCGGCCAGCTTGCCCGGCAAACCGCCGGAATCGAGCGCCCCTTTCCGGCGCGTCAGATCCCGGGCTTTGCGCGCCGCTTCGCGCGCGCGCGCCGCCTCAATGGCCTTGCTTACGATCTTGCGCATCACCGACGGGTTCTTCTCGAAGTACTCGCCCAGCTTGTCGTTGACGAACGCAACCATCTGACCCTGAATGTCGCTGTTCAACTTCGTCTTGGTCTGGCCTTCGAACTGCGGCTGCGGCAGCTTGACGCTCACCACGGCCGTGAGCCCCTCCCGTACGTCGTCGCCCGTGAGGTTCTCCTTCACGTCTTTGAAAAGGCCCGCCTGCTGTCCGTAAAAATTGATCGTGCGCGTCAAGGCCGAGCGGAATCCGCTCAGGTGGCTGCCTCCATCAATGGTGTTGATATTGTTGGCGAAGCTGAAAACGTTCTCCGTATACCCGTCGTTGTATTGCAGGGCGACTTCCATGAGGAGCATGCCGCCGGTGGGCAGCTCTTTTTCCGCTTCGAAGTGGATCGGCTTGTCGTGTATCGTCGTTTTGCCGCGATTCAGGTGCTTGATGAACTCGGCGATGCCCCCGTTGAACTGAAACACCTGAGGCGGGCGCTCCGTCCGCTCGTCCGAAAGAGTGATCTTCAGCCCCCGGTTCAGAAACGCGAGCTCGCGGAGGCGCTGGGCGAGCGTGTCGTAGTTGAACTCCGTCACCGTGAAGATAGAAGTGTCCGGTTTGAAGGTGACTCGCGTGCCTGTTTTGTTTCCGGCCTTGCCCGTGCGCTTGAGCGGATAAAGAGGAACGCCGGCGCGGTACTCCTGCTCCCATGTCCACCCGTTGCGCCATATTTCGAGGTCCAGGGACTCGGAAAGGGCGTTCACCACGCTGACCCCCACACCGTGCAGCCCGCCGGAAACTTTGTATGTGTTGGAGTCGAACTTGCCGCCGGCATGCAGCTTCGTCATCACCACTTCAGCCGCTGAGATACCCTCCTCGGGATGGATATCCACCGGTATGCCGCGGCCGTCGTCTACAACGGTCACGGAATTATCAATATGGATCGTAACCTCAATCGAGGTGCAGAACCCCGCCAACGCCTCGTCCACGGAGTTGTCAACCACCTCGTAAACCAGGTGGTGAAGACCGAGTTCGCCCGTGGACCCAATATACATCGCAGGGCGAAGACGCACCGCCTCCAACCCCTCCAGCACCTTGATGCTGGCGGCATCATAGGCAGTCGCGTTTGTAAGCTGCTTCTCCGTCATCAAAGCCTCATTGGCATTACTACGTATTTGTAGTGATAGTCGGAATCTCCCGCCGGCCGGAACTGGCCGGCGCTTTGCTCATCCTTCAGCTCGAGGTGCACATTGTCCGACGTAATGGCGCCCAAAAAGTCGAGCAGGTAAAGCGCATTGAATCCCACCTTGATTTCAGCTCCTGCGCCCTCGGCCGGCAGCGACTCTTCGCCCTCGCCGGATTCCGACCCGGAGGCCGCCAGCTTCAGCTCACCGGAGCTCAGGCTTACCCGGATGGCGTGGGAACGCTCATCAGCAAACTGGGAAACCCGGCGGACAGCTGCCGCCATTTCCTCGCGGCTCACCAGCGCGGCCTGTTCGTTGCTCTTGGGCAAAACCCGTTCGTAGTCCGGAAACTGCCCCGTCAGCTTGCGAGTGATCAAGAGGCGCTTTCCGAACTGGAAAAACAAATTATTCTCATCGCTAGAGAGAGCGACTGAAGCTCCAGGGCCAGCCTCTACAGCCAATTTCTGGACCTCCATCATGGCCTTCTTCGGCACCAGCGCTCGCAACTGGCCGCTGATTCCTTCGAAGGTGTGATCCGCTTCAATAAACGCCAGGCGGTGCCCATCGGTGGAAACCATGGTGATCGAATCCGGTTTTAGTAGCAGCAAACCTCCGTTCAACGTATAGCGGGAGCCCTCATTGGAGATCGCAAAAACGGTCTTCGTAATAAGGGCCGCGAGCAGGGACACCGGGATTTGAGCCAGTGGGGCCGGCATTTTCGGCAGCTCAGGGAAATTTTCCCGCGACATTCCCGCGATACGGCTCCGCGACCGCCCGCAGGTAATCGTCGCCGCATGATTCTCACCGATCTTTACACTCAGATCCGCGTCAGGAAGCAGCCGCACATAATCCAGCAGCTTCCGCGAAGGCAGCGTGCTGGCGCCCGGCTTCTTCACCGTGGCAGGGCATACACACCGGATGCTTAACTCAAGGTCAGTCGCCGTCAGAGTAATTTCGTTCTCCCGCGCCTCGATCAGCACGTTCGAAAGCACGGGGATCGTAGATTTTTTCTCAACCACGCCCTGGCTCAGGCTCAGTTCGCGCACCAAATCCGACTTGCTGGCGATAAATTCCATGGTCGCTCGCGTTGAGGAGACTATCTACTTGATTATACAGTAGAAAATAGCCTTAGTCATAGTTCTTGTGGAACTTGTGTAAATCGAAAGATCTGTTTTATTTTCATCATGTTACGAAAAGAAAAAACTGTGGACGGCAAGTGTGGCCGCGCGGTGAACTTGAGCCGTCCCCTACCCGATCCACAAGAGCGGCGCAACGTCTTGTGGAGTCTCTGTCTAAAACTCTGCATCTCTAATTGAATGTATCGATTAGCTTGTGAATAGTTCTGTTTAAATCACCGTTTGTCCGCCGCATGCTCTCGATCTTCTTCACCGAGTGGAGGACCGTTGTATGGTGTTTCCCGCTGAAAGCTCGCCCGATTTCAGGTAGAGAGCAGTTGGTCAACTCCTTTGCAAGGTACATCGCAATCTGGCGCGGATAGGAGATCATCTTGGCGTTGGTCTTCTCCTTTAACTGGCCGGGCTTGAGGTTGAACTCCTCGGTGACTGCTTTCTGAATCATTTCGATCGTGATCTTGCGGTCCCCCTGCGTCACAATGGACTTCAGCGCCTGCTGGGCCATAGCTAGACTGATCTCAACTCCTGTGAGGGACGACAGGGCCAACAGCCGGATGAAGGCGCCCTCCAATTCGCGGACGTTAGATTTCATCTTCGTCGCCATGAAGGCGCGGACGTCTTCCGGCAGGTGAATTCCTTCCTCTTCTGCCTTACGGTCCAAAATTGCCATCTTGGTCTCAAGGTCCGGCGGCTGTATGTCGGCGATGAGGCCCCACTCGAAACGAGAGCGCAGGCGATCTACCAGACCTGGGATTTCCTTGGGCGGGCAGTCACTCGAGATCACAATTTGCTTTTGCAGTTCGTAAAGCGTGTTAAATGTGTGGAAAAACTCTTCTTGTGTTCGTTCCTTGGTTCCCAGGATTTGGATGTCGTCTACCAGTAAAGCGTCCACTGAGCGAAAGCGTTCATGGAATGAAGTCATCCGGTCGTACCGGAGGGAGTGAATCATCTCGTTCATGAACTGTTCGCTCGATATGTATAAAACCTTGATTTCGTGAAAATTGGCCCTCAGTTCCCGCCCAATCGCTTGCATCAGATGGGTTTTCCCCATGCCAACCCCGCCATACAGGTAGAGGGGATTATACATTCGGGAGGGGTTCGTGGCCACCGCCCGGGCTGCTGCGTGCGCGAATTGGTTGCAGCTTCCAACTACGAAGCTTTCAAACGTGTATTTGGGGTTGAAGACGCTGGCCGCCTGGTCAAAGTTCAAGTGCCCCTGCACCGGAACGCCGGACGCGGTTGCGCCTTCGGCGCCGTCCTCGGCGACAAAAACGATAGATTGAAAATCCATCGCAAGCTGGCGTGCTGTATCGAGAATCTGGTTCTGGTACTCTGTCTCCAGCCACCGTTTGGCGCTGCTATTCGGCACCGAGACGAACAGCGATTTCCCCTCGATATGGCTGAATTGCGTAGGCTCCAGCCAGTTCCGGAAGCTTTCAGGACTGATCTGATTCTGAAGTTGTCTTAAGATCTGGTTCCAGGCATTCATTCGTGTGAGAGCGTACGACAACCTAGGTATTCCACAGAATTTCAACAACTGTGGAAAATCCCTACCAGCACACCCCGACACGTAGCGGGGAGGTTCCTGTAACTGGTTGAAATTTAAGCTGCTATTCCTTCGCTTGAGGAGGAATCCCGGCAGCTTCCAGGGGCTCCAGAGAAAATGCACTATAACACACTTACGGAGACAATCCAAGATATTTACTAAAATTATAAAATCTTTTGATTCTGCTAGATAGGAGAATTCAAGACCGGCAGAGGAATGCACACGCCGAAACCGGAGGGAACGCGGCTCGAGGAGGCCCGATAAGAAACGTGAAGGGAGTTCCAAACCTTGACCGAAACCAGAAGAAACAGCCGGGCCCTGTGCTCCGATTTCGTCCGGATTGCTTGGATCGATAACCGACTCCGCCGCCACTGTAGCGTCGGCTTGCTGGAAGACGTGAGCCCGGGCGGCATGTGCGTCGCCTTAGGGGCTTCAGTACCATTAGAACTAAACGTCCTTGTGCAAGCCCCAGGATTGAGCTTGATGGCTGCGGTGCGCCACTGCGAGCGCGGAAATTACGGCTATTTGGTCGGCCTCGAATTTCTGGGAGGGCATTTGTGGGATAAGGCAAAATGGCGGCCCAAACATTTGCTGGAGATGCCCAGCGGAGCCCAACCCTAGCCCGTCTTTTTCTTGCGCTTAGCCGCCCATCCGGGCTTGTTGGTTTGGCGGCACCTGGCAATTCCCAGAGCTTCGGCGGGCACATTCTCTGTAAGAACGGATCCGGCGGCGACGTAGGCGCCCGATCCCACTTGCAAGGGCGCCACCAGAGTCGAATTGCTGCCGACAAAAGCCCCGTCGTCGATCACGGTCGGGTGCTTGGCTGTACCGTCGTAGTTGCAGGTAATCGTGCCTGCCCCGACGTTTACGTCCGCGCCCACAGCGGCGTCTCCGAGATAGGCAAGGTGCATGGCTTTTGAGCGTGCGCCAAAGGCTGTCTTTTTGAGTTCCACGAAGTTGCCGACCCGGGCCTCTGCTCCTACTATGTTTCCCGCACGGAGCCTGGCGAAAGGTCCGATCCGGGCGCCGCGCTGAACCTCCGATTCCTGGATGATAGAGAACGGCTCAACCACCACGCCCTCGCCCAGAACTGAATCGCTGATTATGGAGTGGGCGCGGATCCAGCAGTTTGCCGCGATCCGGCAACGCCCGAGCACCTGCACGAAGGGCTCGACGACGGTATCCTCGCCGACTGAGACGCCAGCGTCGATAATGACAGTTTCCGGCTTCTGGATCGTCACGCCCTCCAGCATGAGCCTGCGGACCTCCCGCGAGCGCAGAACCGCATCGACGGCAGCCAATTCCACACGGGTGTTGATGCCAAGAACTTCGGAGGACTCCGCGGTGTGGCAGGCCTCCACTTTCAGACCGCGTCCGACCATGCCCGCAATGACGTCTGTCAAATAATACTCTTTCGCCGGATTGTCAGGCCGCAACGCGGCGAGCGCTTCAAACAATGGAGCCGTCTCAAAGCAATACATCCCGGAATTGATTTCGCGGATAGACTTTTGCTCCGGGGTGGCGGCTTTTTCTTCAACAATCGCCTGGACTGCTCCGGAACTGCCGCGCAAGATGCGGCCATAGCCGGAAGGATTCTCCAGCGTCGTTGTCAGGACTGTGGCCGCAGCACCCGATTCCACGTGCCGGCGCATCAACGCTTCGAGAGTTCCGGGCGTGACAAGGGGACAGTCTCCATACAGCACCAGGAGTCTCTTCCCGGAGGCGTCGAGACACCCGCGGCCGCTCGCGATAGCGTGGCCGGTTCCCAGTTGCTCCGTTTGTTCCACGAAGCGCACGCCGGAGCCCTCGAGAACCTGGCGAACCAGGCCGCCCTGGTGTCCGATGACCACGTACACGCGTTCAGGCGGAACCAAGCGTACGGCCGTGGACGTGACGAGCTCAATCAGGGTTTTTCCCCCCGCGCGGTGCAGTACTTTGGCTTGGCGGGACTTCATTCTGGTACCCAGCCCGGCGGCGAGGATTACGATCGCAAAATCATGATTCATGAGCAGTGCCCTACGAACTGCCGGCCGCGAGAGGACAGCTAAGAAGCCTTGGGCGACCAGCCCCGATCAAGCTGCAAGAGTGATGCCAGAGGCGGGTATTCCAAAATTCCAGCGAAATCGGCATCGCCGCGGGCGAGGATGCGGTTTCGCGGCTGAAGATGAATCGCGGTCTTGAGCCGCTCATACGCTCCTTGAGGGTTTCCTTGGAGAGCCTCGGTTGCCGCCAAAGCATAGTAAAGATGGTCTGCCTGCGGCGCCATATGAAGGGCCATCTCGAGATGCTCGGCAGCCTCCTTCAGCCGCCGGGCATTCATCATGGTGACGGCATAGTTGTAATGATCGTCGGCGGTTTTTAGCTTCGGCTCAGGCGGCGCAAGCCTCTTTTGACAGATCTGGGAGTGTATTTGGGCATGATGCGCCAGGGTGCGATTGGGGCCTTCCGTCGCTTTTCGGAACAACTCGTCGGCACGCTCAAATTTATGGGCTTGGAACAGGCGCATGGCCTCGTCATACGCTTTCTGTTGCTGTTCTGCTGTAAAATCGCGTTGCTGCCCGCCCGGCCTGACCCGCGCAGAAACCAGGGCTGCGGTTGCCGAAGCCTTGTTATTCGGCGGCAAAGCGATCGGCTTGCGCCTCCCCGATTCCGGGCGTCGAGCCGGGGAGAGGCCCTTGCGATCCGCTGACGAGGGGCGGCCCGCTTTCCGTTCCCGTGCTGTACGCGCCTGTTTTTTCATCAGCTTACCTCCGTGCCCAGGGGTCTTCACGGAAAATGGGTTCGGAATGTGCGTCTGCCTCCGGGCCGGAAGACAAAACAATCACCTTTAACGAGGCATATATAACAGATTGAATTCAAAGTGGCAAGCGCGTACTTCGAAACGCGGGATCGCGGCTGGCCGTCTCGGACCGGTTGGTGGCTTGGCGGCAAGACCCGGCTCGAACGATCGAGCGACGGCCGCTTTACTTCCCAAGGCGGTAACATCAACGGTCTATGAGGAAATCAGATGCCTTCCGCGACCTGCAAAACCTTCAGGAACAAGTCATTCAATGCCGCCGCTGCCCCCGGCTGGTCGAATACCGCGAAGTCGTCGCTAAGACGAAACGGCGGGCCTACCTGGACTGGGAGTACTGGGGACGCCCCGTTCCGTCTTTCGGAGACCCGGCCGCTCGCGTGTTGGTCATCGGGCTTGCGCCCGCGGCGCACGGCGCCAACCGCACCGGGCGGATGTTCACGGGAGACTCCTCGGGTAATTTTCTCTACCGCGTCCTCCACCGCGCTGGTTTTGCCTCGCAGCCGACTTCTGTTTCCAGAGACGACGGCCTGCGTTTGAAGGACCTTTACATCACCGCAGCCATTCGCTGCTGCCCGCCGGGCAACAAGCCGTTGCCGCAGGAATTTGCCAATTGCCGGCCCTATTTGGAAAGAGAACTCGATCTGCTTCCCAACGTGGCCGTCGTCGTCACGTTAGGCAAACTGGCACACGACACGTATCTGACCATTCTCAAATCGCGCGGCGCCATTTCCCGCAGATCAGCGTATCCGTTTCGCCACGGAGCCGTGTACAAATTTGGGCAAGGTCTTCCGACCCTCATGGCCTCCTACCATCCCAGTCAGCAGAATACTCAGACCGGCAAGCTGCTTGAGCCGATGTTTCTGAGGATTTTCGAGGCGGCGAAAAAGGCGGCCGCTGCGCGCTCCTGAACCTGTTCCGCCTATCGCGCCCGCTCACGCCGCGCTGTAGAAATCGCGGATCCAGATATGGCGGCGCAGTTCTTCCAGAATATCCGCCGGCAACGGGCCCATGTCCGGGACAGCGCAACTGGATTCCACGTTCGGCACGCTCCGCATTCCGGGAATTACGGTGGAGACCGCCGGATGCGACAGACAAAACCGGAGCGCCACCTGCGCCAGAGTTCCGTGTGCTTCACCCACGGCTTGCTGGAGCTTCCGGGCATGCTCCCAAACCTGGCGCCGGCGCTCGCCGCGAAAATACCGGTTGCGAAAGTCGCCGTTGGGAAATGTCGTTTCCGGAGTTATCCGGCCGGTGAGGCCGCCCTCATCGAGTGGAACCCGCGCGATGACCCCGACGCCGAGCTGCTGGCAGAGCGGAAACAGGGCATCGGCCGCACGCGGATCGTAAATGTTATAGATGACCTGCACGCAGTCGATCAGCCCCGTGCGCAGCGCGTCGAGCAGTGAGGCGGGCTGGTAATCATTGGCGGAAATGCCGAAATAACGCACCTTGCCGCTCTTCTTGAGATCCTCAACCGCCCTGCGCCATTCCTCGGAGGCTGTGAATTCCGGCGACCACACATGAAGCTGCTGGAGATCCACCCTTTCCAGCCGCAGATGGCGGAGGCTCTCCTCGGTTGCTTGCAAAATGTGCCGGTAGGGAAACACCTGGTCGATGCTGATGCCCGGCCGCGCGGGCCAGAGCATGTTCTTCGGTGGAACCTTGGTAGCCACGTAAATGGGTTCCGAACGATAGCGAACCACTTCGCCGACCAGCTTTTCGCTGTGTCCGTCGCCATAGACCAGCGCCGTGTCGATGAAGTTCACGCCGAGATCGATAGCGCGGTGGAGCGCCCGCAGCGACTCCTGGTCTTCGGCGCCGACCCACATCATCCCGCCGATGCCCCAGGCGCCGTAGCCGATTTCGCTGACGTCGAGTCCTGTTCTTCCCAGCCTGCGATAGCGCATGATGAAGCTCCTCCGGCGGCATTCCGGGACGCCAGCCGGAGATCGAGACCGAGAATCAACGCTCTCCGATACTCGATGGGATGCTTCTATGGGCCGGCTGGCGTCAGCTTGCTCTTATTCATGCATAAGCGGACGACGTCAAACCGGCTGTAGTGGCCGAGAGTATCGATGTAGGCCTTGGTTTTCTGGCGGTCCTCGGCGCGGAGCTCCGCCCAAAGGATCGCTTCCTGATCGAGCGCCGGCCCCGCCAGATAAAGGCCGGCGGGGTTGAGAATGGCGCTGCCTCCCGAGCCGATGTCCCAGGCGGAGCATTCCGACGGCAGGGAACCCGCCGGATCATAATTGCCAGCGCTGACGACGAAATTCTGCGTCTCGAATGCGTATTCACGGTTGGCGTAGGCCACTTCGCAAAGGTCTGTGGAGTCTCCAGCGCGCCAGCGCCGCTTGGCTCCGGGATGGCTCTCCATCACCCAATACCCGGCCCACAAAGCACAATGGATTTCTTCCCCCAGCGCCGCCATGGCCGCCTTGAGCAGCGTCATGTGATGCTCATAGCAGATCAGCGCCCCAATGCGTCCCAGGGAGGTTTCGAACACTTGCAGATCGCTGCCGTCGCCCATGCCCCAGACCATCCGCTCGCCGTGCGTTGGCATCAGTTTGCGGTGCTTACCGACGATGACGCCCTCGCCGTTGATGAAAAGCGCCGTGTTGTATAGCGTCTCGCTGCCGGCCCAGCCGCTTCGTTCCGAACAGCCGATGACGCAGAAACAGCGCGCCTCGCGGGCGGCCTCGCACAGCCGGTCCGTGTAGTTGCTGGGAATTACCAGTGAATTCAACTGGTACCGGACCATCCAGGCGGTCCATTCAGGGACGGGATAAAGACCGCGCCAGTACGGGTAGCCGGGTATCACCACCTCGGGAAATACCACCAGCTCAGCGCCTTGCGAACCGACTTCGCGAATGGTTTGGCAAACCTTTTCCACCGTGGGGCCGAGCTGCATGTAAACGGGCGAGATCTGCGCGGCCGCCGCCAGAAATCTTTCTTTCATGAATTTTGATGCTATCAGATGCCGCTTCCTGGAAGTACCATAGAATGCGAGACAGGAGAGCGTATGTCGTTGGGCAAGGTTTTGCGATTGCGGCGGCTGCTGCGGAAGGGGCGGGCGCTGGTGGTGCCTCTGGATCACGGATTGGTCGCGGGGCCCCTGAAGGGCATCGAGGATCCGGTCGGGCTCATCAAACTGATTGCGCAGTCCGACGCAGATGCAGTGCTGCTCACGCCGGGCGTGCTCGATCAAGTCGCCGGAGAACTGGGCCAGCTCGCCGTGGTGCTGCGAATCGATGGATGCACCAGCGTGCAGGGAAGCGGGCCCATGCGTCAATTCGCTTCCGTAGCGCACGCGGCGGCGCTGGGCGCGGACGCCGTAATCGTGAATGCTACCGTAGGAGGCGGGCAGGAAGCGGCCGAGCTGCGCAAACTCGGGCGGGTGGCCGAAGAAGCGCGCCGCTGGGGCATGCCCGTTATCGCGGAGATGCTGAGCGCGCGAATGCTCGCGAACCATCTCGACTTCACCGGCCGGGGCGGCGCGGCTCTGCCGCCGGATGTGGCCGGCGATATCGCGCTTGCGGCCCGCATCGGCGCCGAAATGGGGGCTGATATTATTAAGACAAGATACCCGGGGGAAGAGGCGAGCTTCCGGGAAATCGTCGCCGCCACCGGGCGTCCGGTGATGGTCGCCGGCGGCCCGATGCGCGACTCCAGCTTGCGTTCGCTCTACCAGTTGGTCGATCAGTCGTTGTCAGCGGGCGCCGAAGGGGTCATCTTCGGCCGCAATGTCTGGCAGCACGCACGCCCCGATGCCGTGCTGGCCGGCCTTGCGGCCATGGTCCACGACGCCGCCACCGTGGAGCAGGCTCTGGCCGTAGCGGACGAGCAGCCATGCCCGGCCGTTCCCTGACTCGCAGGAAGCGGGAGACCATTCGCGCCCCTTGCCATTCCTGAAAAGGCATATTCTTTCGCTCGCTCTCCTGGCGCAAGCAGGCTTGCTGTGCTTTCACATCGATCTGCTGCCGATCTGGGGTGACGAGCGCTACACGCTGGAAACGGCCCGGCTCCCGCCGGCGCGTATTCTGGAAGCGCTCCGGGTGGATGTGCATCCGCCCCTCTATTACTTTCTAGTCAAAGGCTGGCTGAAGCTGCCGCTGCCCGGTGCCGAACTGGCGCGGGCGCGCGAGCTCTCCTTGCTGTTCGCGCTGCTTGCTACTGTGGCGGTCTACCGGCTTTGGCTGGCGAATATCCGCTTCAGAGACCGCTGCCTTTTTCTGGGACTGTGGGTGGGATCTCCCTTCCTGCTCTTATACGCCCGGATGGCGCGCTCCTATACGTTGCAACTGCTGCTGGCGGTAATCGCCATTCGTACGGCCCGCGACTGGCTTCGTTCGCCGCGCAATGCCCGAGCGACGGCACGCTACGTCCTTGCCGCCGTGGCGCTGCTCTATACGCATTATTTGCCGGGCCTAGCGGTGGTGACCGGGACGGCGCTCGTGAGTTTGTGCCGGCGGCAGTGGAGGCAACTGCTCGCACTGCCGGCCATCGCGCTCGCGTACGCTCCCTGGCTGCGAACCCTGATTGAAACCTCGGGCATGGTGGCGCGGGGGCAGCCGTATCAAGTGAGCGGGAACGTTTTGATCGCCACCGCCGTCCGGGTAGCATACACATTCACGGCCTTTAACTTCGGCGAGAGTATCCCGCCCTGGGGCATCCTCCTGGCAGCCGGGGTCTCCCCCGCTTTGCTGTGGGCGTTGTGGAAAGCGTGGCGGCGGACGGATCGAGTTCCTCTTCTTTTTCTGGCCGTGGCGGGCATCGCGTACTTCGGCGCTTCAGCCTGGGTGACCTTCGCCTTCCTTGGAGCGCGCCTGTTGTTTCTCTTGCCTTTCTACTACCTATTCCTGCTGCGCGGCTTGGATACCCGCCGCATCGCGGGACTGGCGGCCTACGCCGCTCTCGTCATCGTGGCCTGCGGCGGCCTGGGCAGCTACTACCGCAAACGGGATTTCCTCAATAAGGGGTATCTGGTCGATTACGCCGCCATCGCCGGTAGAGTGGCGGCACGCTCCCGGGGCGAGCCGGCGCTGGTATTGCTCGACAGCCATGTTTCCGACGCCGGCTACGCTTTGCATGAGGCCGGTTTTCGCGGCCGTGTCGAGATACTCAATGACGCGAAGAATTTTGACCAGGCGCTAGCCGAAATCCGCCATCACCATCCATCGCTAGTTTGGTATATACGCTACGGCCGCGATCTGACGCCAGCCGGCCTCCACCATCATCTGGAAGCCGAAGTTTCGCGGGAATATACCGTCGAGCGCCACGGCGCGGTTCCATTCTCCTGGATTGACCGCAAGGCCATGCAGTGGCTGCGCATGGCAGAGCAGCCCGCCTACCTGGTGGAGGTTCTCGAAATGCGCCCGCGCGGCCCGCAAGAACGCGGAAAACGCTCACTGGAGCGCGGCTATCCAAGCACGGGCGCGTGGAAAGGGCCCCTTCACCTGATCTCAAACGCTCCCAAGTCGCCGCCTGGTCCGTGCGGCTGCGAACCAGGGGAGATATAGCCCCGGGGCCGCCCCTTGCCGATAGAGGTTTTGATGGCACAGCCGCAACCGTCCCCTACCGGTGTCATTCATTTCCCGGACGGCCTGCCGGGGTTCGAGAGTTTGCGGCAATTCGTGTTGCTGCAAGAAGAAGAGCTGCTGCCGATCGTGTTTCTGGTCTCCTTAATTGAACCGAAAATCTGCCTGCCCCTGGCGCCGATTCATCATATTCGATCCGACTACCAGCTCCGCCTGACGGAAGACGATCGCCGCATGCTTGAGCTGCCGGCCGAGGTCATACCGGGATTGAACGTTCTCTGCATGGCGGTGCTGAACCTGGGAGACGGAACGCAAAAGCCTTCCGCCAACCTTCTGGCGCCCATCGTGATCAATCCGGCAAACTGCACGGCTAAGCAAATCATCCAAATCGACAGCCCGTACTCAACGGTTACCGAGGTGTGATGCTCGTTTTTCGCCGGCAGCAAGGAGAATCGTTCATGGTGGGGGATCAGGTCGAGGTGCGGATATTGGAAATCAGCCGCGCGCAGGTGAAGATCGGCGTCATCGCGCCCCGCGAAGTGGGCATCTACCGGAGTGAAATTTCCCGCCTGAATCGCAGCGCGGTTCTGGGTGATTTGAGAAAGCCGGAGGTGAAGGCCGCCATCGCGGCTGTGCGGAAGGCGCTTTCCAAAAACGATGGTTGAGGTCGCCCCGCCCGCGTGGACGCCGCAAAACGATGGAGACGGCGGCTGCGAAGTCAGGCTTTCAAATCGAGCTTTTGGGGGGAACACGTATTTTGGACCGGCGCGGACTTCGCCAGACGCAGGCGCACGGGCTCGATTTCGCTGAGCAGCGCTCGCGCCGTTTCGCGCCGGCCTGCCAAGGCCCGCGCGGCCGCCTCGCCGTGAGACAGGACTTTTTCCAAGCGCTTCAGGAGATCCGGAGACCAGATTTGCGGGCAGCGCGCGAGAGCGTCCGCATCTTGTCCGCGCCTCGCCGCCGCCACGCCGGCGCCAGCCAGATCGCCGGCATCCACGGCCCGGCACAATTCATCTGTGCTGGCGTGCAATGCGCGCAGTAGATCTTCAGGGTCGAGATTCTGGCACGGCATTCTACCCACCTAGAGTATTGGCGAGCGCTATGGCCTGCTGATCCTTGAACAGCGTCGTGAGCAGGGTTTGTTGCGATTCCAGTTGGGCGAGCAAGGTGTCCGCCTGGGAAATTTGCTCGGTAAGCGTACTCTGCACCCGGCTGACGTAATCCTGTTGCGCGGCGATCTGAAGAGAAAGCCGCTGATCGGATTCGTTGAGAAAATTCTGCGTGTTTTGAATAGCTCCGCTTACGGGGTCCGTCAACTGGTTTAGAAGCGTGTAGGCGTTGCCGGCGAACCCCGCCGTCGTATCGCCCAGGAAGCGAATGGCATCCTGGAATTGCTGATCGGTGAGGCTGTTGAAGGTCGGCAGGTCGAGCGACAAATGTCCCTGGCGGTCCAGAAGCAGCCCCAGAGCCGCCATGGACTGAATCGAGCCAGCCGTAGAACTGAATCCGGTGATGGCGTGCAGCGCGCCGCCGATCTGGCGCACGATGCTGGAGCCGCCGAGCGGCCCCGCGTTTTTGCCGATTTGGGAGCTCAACTGATCGACGACTGCGTTGTACTTGACCGCAAAATCTTGCAGCGCGCTCTCGACGGCGCTGCGATCAGTCTGCACGCTGAGGGTGACTGGCGTGGCCCCGCTGGGTCCGGTAATCGTCAGGTTGAGGCCGGGGACCAGGCCGGTGATGGTGTTTGACGTGTTGGTGATGGCTGGGCCGCCGTTGATGCTGAACACGGCGTCAGCGCCGAGCATGCCTCCATTGGGCAGAAGATCGGAGCCCGTGCTGTCATTCAGAGTCAGCGTTTGTGCGCCGGTCTGGTCCGCCGTGAGCGTCAGATCGTATCTGGGATGAGCCGGATCCGAGCTCGTATTGATCACGGTGGCGCGAACACCCAGCGCCGCTTCCTGAGAATTGATGTAGTCCCGCAGCCCGGAAAGCGTGTTCGAGTAGCCGACGACTCGTGTTCTGCCCGCAAGTCCCGAAGCGAAGCCGGTTCCTTGGGAGCTGTCGGTGGCCGTAAACGTGAACTGCCGGCCGGCCGCCGCCGTAACCTGGATCTCGCCCTGGGAGGCGGAGAACCTCACGCCGGCCGCCGAGAGAGCGGGATTCGAATCGACCTGCGCGTTCAAAGCGGCGGCGATCTCCTGGGCCGATTCACCGCCGATCGCGCCTCCCGGTTCCAAGCCCGTGGTTATCGCGCCGGTAGTGCTGGATGTGAAGGTGAAGCCCGTACCTGCCGTATCGGATTCCACCAGCTTCAAACGGCCGTTCACCGCACTGAAGCTGATTTTCCCGGTCAGGCTCGCATTTCCCGCGATCTGCTGATTGAGCAAGTTGGCGAGTGCGGCCGCGTCTTCTCCTCCGGCCAACGTGGCCGTGATTCCAGTGTTGATGGCGCCGTCGTCGCTCGTGAAATTCACGCTGACACTGTCGCCTGCCGCGGCGCCCCCGACAGGTGAATTTCCCACAAAGAAGCTTTTCAGGCCGGCGGTGATGCTGCCCGTGAGGCCGTTGGCGAAGGTGATCGTTACGCTGTCCGGTTCCGAGGGCAGCGCGTCGCCAATCGTTCCGGCGGTGCGGCCGGAGCCGGTGGCCCGGAGATCGAAGCTCTGATTGTTGCTTCCCAGCGTGAGCGTATACAGGCCGTTGGCGCGCGGCGCCGATGTATCGCTGTCGGGGAGACCGAGGGCTGTAGACGCCTGGGCGGCTGCCGCGGCCGAAGTGACCACCAGGGAGTAGGTCAGAGGGGCCGGCGATCCCGTCAATTGCACCGTCGCCACCGCAGGGTCGGATGTCGTGGCGGTTAGAGCGCCGTTGGCCCCCAGCAAGCCGAGCGACGAGAAGCTGCTCGTGAGTCTGCTGACAGCGCCGCCCAAGCTACTCAATGCCTGTTCCTGGCTGAGTATGCTGGCCTGATCCAATTGCAGCTTCTGCATGGGCAGCGTCGCAATCTGCACGGCGCGCTGTAAAATCTGCTGCAAATCGCTCGAGTACGAGCTTACGCCGGTGAACGTGAGCGGTTGTGTGAGGTTCAGAGCGGACGTGCTTGGGGAAACCGGTGAGCTAGCCATGATACTTCCTCGATGCGTTTTGCATTCGAAACTCGAACCGGAGTTTCAGCCGGGCGGGCAGCGGGTCATGCGGCCCTACAGGGTCCAGTTTGCCGGGCCGGCGGCGCCCAGTGCTTCCGCCGGCGGGGCGGCCATGCTTTGCCGCGCGGCCTGCTCCCAACCCTCGTTGAGAATGAGCAGCAACTGCAACACTTCGTCCAGGGGCGCGAGCGCCTGCCGGGCGTTCGCCTCGGCCAGCCGTTCCTGAATGTAGACATATAACCGAGCCAGGTTGACCGCGATTTCACCACCGCGCTCCAGATCCAGCGAGCTTTGCAGTTCCAGAATGATCTGCATCGCCTTCGCGATTGTTGCGGAGCGCCCGTGGATGTCACCCTCCTGCAAAAATACTCGGGCCTTGCGGATCGCATCGATCGCGCCTGCGTATAGTAGTTGCACCAGCCCGATCGGATCAGCCGAAAGGACCTCATTTTCCAGATAGCGGCCGTGCATGACTCTATTTCTCCCCTGGGGGCCCATCGCCGTTCGCCGCCGGCTTTGCGCCAGGCTGGATTTACGCCATTCTGGCGCGCCCTTGCAATTGGCCGAGCACCTCGGCCAGCCGGAGCACGTCCTCCGGTGGAATCTGGTTCAACACCTCATTGGTGGCGCGATCCACGATTCGAATCAGCGGCCGGCCGGTATCGCGATCCACGGCGAACCGCAGCTCACTGCCCGGCCCGAACGCTTCCTTGGCATTGATGGCGTGAATAGCCTTGACGATTTCGCGATTCTTCGCAGCCTGCTCGATCCCCGTGTTCTCCGGGCTTTTTGAGGCGTCGGTTCCC
>Ga0070741_10003353_pt1 | contig 40028 bp, 31 predicted proteins | sample Coa_R1_4_FD_66440 | JGI IMG/M metagenome (GOLD analysis project Ga0070741, IMG submission 66440) | Surface soil microbial communities from Centralia Pennsylvania, which are recovering from an underground coalmine fire - Coalmine... | ecosystem: Environmental > Terrestrial > Soil > Unclassified ...
GCCGGACACGGCGTACGTCGTCACGCCGGTGGTGGCTTCACTTATCACTGAGGGACCGACAGGACCAGGGAGATGCCACGATGTGGATACTTTTGTCCTCTGCTCGGTCAGAGATGATCTTGGACTATCCCAGTATCCCGTGAATAAGACTGTTCCGGTGCCCGGCACAATTCTCGATGCGGGATTCGAAGCTGACAATATATCTCCTTGGATTTCGTTCGGACATGCAACACAAAGCGTTACCACGTCCAGATCTCGGACAGGAACACGGAGCTTTGCACAAACTGACGGAGCAGGCAGCATCTATCAGGATGTTAGGGGCTTGCAGCCAGGCGCCACCTACGATGTTGCCGCTTGGGTATCAGGGTCGCCGGATGCAACGGCGCGTGCACAGATCGCGACGTTGGCTTTTGGTTCCAACGCTCCGGCCTTCACCCAGGGACTGGAGGTTCGCGCCGGTTGGCAGCTGTTGTCGCAGCGTGTGACCATCAATTCTCAAGGCACGCTCCGCATCCATCTATGCCGACTCAATGGCACAGGAACAATTTACTGGGACGATATACAGCTATACCAGGAACGATGATCGCATACTACATTGCATCCAGCCCTCGCCTTTGAGCGCATTGGCAACTTAGGTTATTGCAGTGCCGCTGGTGCTTGCGGGAGCCTCGACTTCCAATCCTGAGGAGATAATTTAAGCATAGCCCTGCTTGAAAAGCTGGCATTCACTGCCGTTTCAAATGTGTCCGCACTTTTCCTACGTTGTCTTTGACGATCTCGGAGAAGTCGAGTTCTACTTGATCGGTCATCTTTGATGTGGTAATCGTTTGCAGAAGCTCTTCCGCTTGCCTTGGTTCGCCATGTTGAACGAAACATTGGGCACGTCCACACTTCAACATCTCTGCGGCGGGTGCGGGAACGCGAGCAGCCGCGCGCTCCATCAGCCGAATTTTCTCGCTAAGAGGCAACCTGGACAGATCCCGCTGCGCTTCTTCATTCGAAATCGGAGCAATGCACCTAAATATAGCGGACGCTCCTTTGATGACCTCAAGAAACTCGAATCTATCGGAAAAGTACTCCATGACGACCTGGAGCCACCACTCAACAAAATGGCAGTAGTCTTGCTGTATCACTACAGACGTGCCAGGTATGAGACGCGGAAATGTTTCGGAGAGCACCCAATTGTTCAAAGCCCAACTCTTGGCGATATCAACAAATAGTATTTCAATGGGCTCCCCCGTCCACTTCATTTTGAGTAAGTCACCCGGAACCGGGATGATGTACTCCAAATAATCCCGGACGACATCCATATAGACGGGAAAAACCGATCGAGTTGGAGGAATGTCGGCAGCGTCGAAGAACCAGTCATAGCCCTCTACCAAGAACAGATCGTAGCTGAAAATCTTACCTCGCGTCGAGGCAGTGTTAGTTGAGAGCCCGCTAGCTAGTGCGAATGTTCCAACCCCGCAGTAAGGACCGAGATCTAAGATCTGCCCCTGACCCGAGTACCGATCGCGCCCGAGATGATAGAGATAGGCAAGCTCCAGGATCGTAAGCATGCTCTTGCATCGAACAATCCCGCGATTTGTGGTGAGCTTGAAATGCTGAAATGATTCCTCAACGATGGGCATCGGGGATGACGCATTCCAAAATGGCACATAGTGACGCCAGTTGGACTGCAGTACACCCGCCTGCGAAGATTCTGGTCCGGACTGCAACCATTGTTTCAACGCATTGCGAATCGAGACGCTCAGATGTTCACCTCCCCAATGTGGACTATATCTTGGTTACCGCAGCCGCATATCCGTCTCCGTTGTCACTTCACGAACCTGCAACCCTCGATTGTGGATCAGCAACAGCTCAGTGAAGCTCATGTCCTAATAGCGCTGGAACAAGCTGGCGATTTCGGCTGCCGGCACCCGGAAGTTGTGAGATTGAATGTGCGTCCCGCACCCTGGGTCATCAGGATCCGGCGTCTGGTGTCGAAATCGAAAGGAAGTGCCTCGACGTAGTTTTCGATATCGTCCTGCAGGCCCGAATGCTGCGTTGATGCGCTGGAAATCTCGGATGGTCTGCAATTAAGCATGGCGCATCGGCAAAAACCGGTATCGGATGTCACGCATCTAGGTCGCGGTGCTTGCACGCTCTGATCTCCAGCCATATTCGAACATGAAGCGATTCCAGCGGACCAGTGGTTCTCCCAAGCTTTGCGCGATGCTCTGCTCGCCAATCCTACCAAGATCCGAGATGAAGCGTTCGCGCAAGGCATGACTTTCCTTATTCCGTTGAATCTTGTAGGTCAACTCACGATCCATAAAAGGTCGTCCCGGAGGCAAACCGCCGAGATATTGGATCAATGCCGGCAATTGACGATCTAGATCCTGGAAAAAAGTTTCGTAGACGATCACAAAAGGTACGATTCTATGCTTTTGGAAATAGGACTCCCAGGCAAACTCGCCGGTGTAGATCATCATTAATCTTGAAAGGATGTGGAGGAAATCGTATGAGAATGTTTTGGTTTCGACTTTTTCCTTTCGCATCACGGCCCATTGGTTTGATGCTTCCGCGCGACACCATGAAATTGCTTGGAGTACCTTATCGTCTCGTTTCAGCCAGATCCATCGGTGGGAGGGCAAAAGACTGTCAAATCCTTGGTAATTCGGAACCACCACTCGCAACTGCTCGTCTAGCGCAGCGCGATGATCGTGGGACATCTTCGAACCAAACACTCCGCCAACCTGGTTCTGCTTCACGATCTGCTGGAAACTTGCGACGAACTCGGCAGGATTGGAAGAAAGCGGATTTTGAAAGAACTCTCCTGGAATCCCCAGTTCATTAATGCCCAGCAGATTGCATATTTCGTTGCTTCCGGACCTCATCGTGAACGCAATGGTATAGCTTCGGGACAGCCGAGGAAGCACCAGGGTGGCAGTCGCGCTATTACCATTGTGTTTGCGAGCGGTACGGGTTTGAAACTGGGCGAATCGGGCGCGCAACGAAACCAACATTGGACGGAGTAGCGAAAATTCCTTCAAGAATCGGTACACCCGTCGCGTGTAGCGATAGATCGGCCCACGCCCTATCGGCGAGGGCGGCGGCGCGGGAGCCTGGGATGGCGGAGCTTCCGCTTGCTGCTTTTCAGGCGGAGTATCCAAAATTGCACTGAGCATGGGATCTCGTAATCGGACACGCTCCGCTTCCGAAGCCATTAATGTGCTTAACACATCCCTCGGATTCCATCTCGTGGCGGTCAATGACTCATCCCTCCTACAATGCGATCAGACGATCGGCGATGTCAGCGCCATAGTCATGCCAAGTTGCTATGTTGCGGTCCCGTGCTTCTTGCACCAGGTGTAAGCGAAAATCCCGGTCAGTCGCAAGCCGCTCGAGGGCTGTCTTGATTTCTTGTACATTGGTCATATCGGCGGTCATGCAGCCACCCTCGCCCGCCAGCTCCTTCATTACCCCGCTGAAGTGCGTTAGACAAGGGCGCCCCATCCACAGGCTCTCCAGGATTGGCAGACCGAAACCTTCCACCAGCGACGGGTATACGGTAAAAGCAGCACGCGCAAACTCATTACCCAAACGAGCATCATCAGTTATTCCGCACCACTCGATCTGCGGATCTCGCCGGCTCGCCTCCTGGACCTGATCAGCGATTTCGGGGGCAGCGGCGTAGCGATTGCCCACAAGCACCAGCCTGACGGGCAAGTCCGGCCGGCCGTGGCGCAGAGCCTGAAACGCCTGCAGGAGCCGTAGATGGTTCTTGCGTGGCTCCAGCGTCGAGACACATAGAATGCGAATCTCGCCGGTCACTTCAGGGTATTCGCGTTGGCTGCGTGGCAGCTCACCAAACTGTCCAGGCAATATAACTGCATCAAGAACGTCCGGAAGAGCACTCCCTTTATCCGCAACATACCTCCGCAACTCACCGAGGGTGGACTGGGAGATGCTCCATACCGCATCTGCCCTGACCAGCGCCTCCAAGTAACTGGGGAAAATTTCCGAGACGTTGGGGTCACACAAATCTGTATGAAACACCGGAATCAAGTCATACAAGAGGGCCGCCGACTTTAACTGTCGCGATCGGGCCCAGTCAATACGGCAAGCGGCGTATTCGTCGAGCATCGTTTCCGGCATGAACAACACAGGTGGGCGCGACTGAGCAAGAGCGACCGCCCTGACGAAATCCTCAACTTTCAGGTCCGGCCTGCACGTGGCCAGCAGTCCCGGGCCATCTTCGGGTCCGCCGAAGGTGTGCAGGATATTCTGCCTCTTTTTTTCCAAAAACATGTAATTGCCGGTGTTCTTGTTCCACGCGACGAACGCAATCTCGAGTTCCTCGCGCTGCTTCAGCACCGAAGAGAGCCGGCGAGTCACGCGAATAACCCCCGGATTTGCCGGATCGCGGGACGCATTGCTCACGTCGATGAGAATTGTGCGTTTCGCACGATGTAGATTGCCCGGAACCTCTGCTCCATTTACAGGCTCACTTGCCAGTTTTACTATTTCCTTCTCCCAGATTGAAAGCGTCCGCGCCCAAGGATGCCGGCTCCGAAAGACCGCAAACCTCTCTGGCAAGTCTGGCGGTCCGTTCCCCTGCGAGAAAGCAGTTACTTTGGCGGCCATCTCGGCGACACTGTCGGAAAGCAGCCAAGGGTGCGCAATGATCTCGGGATGTGCGCCAATGTTCAAAGCAAAAGCAGGCCTATCCAGCCATTGCATTTCGGCCACGGGAAGATTGAAACCTTCCCAAATCGACATGCTCACACCTGCCCGGCACAACTGCATGACTTCCTGCAAGGTATGATCGTCGGGTGTACCTAGCGCAATGACCAAAGATTGCACATCGGGTGGAATCTTACAGTCCTCTCCAGCATCGAGGATCAAGAGCCGGATTGCTGGAAGTTCCTTTTGAACGAGACGAAGTAGTTCATAGGCAGCCGCTGAATTCTTGTATCCTTGCGACTCAAACCGGCCGAGGCACAAGAGGAGCATTTCCCCCGCGTTCACACGCGCTTGAAGCTTTGCCAGCAAATCAGGATCATGGCTTCGGCCATCACCGTGAAAAGTACCGAGGGACATGTGATCGCCGCCAAGCAATACGGTTCGGACCCCGAGAGCTGATCCTCGGTCCGGTTCGGACTGGCTGACTCTGATGAAGTCGCTAATGGGCAGGACTCGATCTATGAATGGCAGAGTGAGCTGTCGGATGCGGCGCAACTCCTGCTGTCCCGGAGCAACAGAGTCGGGCAATCCGTCCTGGGCTACCGCACCGGCATCAATGAATAGGCTCTTAATACCAAATCTGCTGGCCCGTACCGCCGCCTGAAAAAAAGGCCAGCCACCGGTGACCACCACATTGGGCGACTGCTCTTGCCATTTCTGCTGCGCAAGGGTCAGGACTGCGTTCTCGGCCGCCATTATGTCCAGTCCCGTGGGTAGCTCAAGGACCTCTACATCCTGGCTGATGGCAGCGAGCATGGCTCGATCACAGCGCAGGCAGGAGAAACTAACCTTGTGACCGGACTGGGCAAGCTGTCGAGCCAACAGAACCAACAAGCGGTCGACACCGAAGCGCGGCACTAGCCGTTCATTACAGATCTGGATTCGCAATTCACTCATCATCGAGGACGTCAGATGACTGCTTCCGAGCGCAGTGCGAAAGCGCGGCGCGGCGCCATCACGGTCGCCGCAATTGAACTGGCTCTGGCAGCCCGAGAGAAATCACTCAAAAGAGATGGGACAGAAAGCAGCGAGCGGAGAGCCGTTAATGCCTCAAGGTATGTTTTGTACAGAATCACTCCAGAATAGTGGCGGGACAAACCTTCTGTCCAGTCAGTAATCGGAGCCAGAATAGGCACTCCACGACGCAGCGCTACGTTGACTAGAGACTCTGAAGGCTGACCATCCCACAGCCAAACAATGCGGGCATCTTTCCAAGCCACACCGTCCATCAGCCACTCGTGCCAAAGAAACCGCGGGATCAGTCCTGGAGGCGAAAATTCGTGGACCCGTTGCAGAAGTATGCAGGCTTGCTCTGGAGGTGAACCGGTCCCGCAGATGACCACGGGATCGCCGGACGGGGCGGGCCCCTGCCTCTGCGACTCCGTCAGAATCGCCTCCAATTGGTCAATCGTACGCGATTCATCAAATCGATCGCGACGTTCGAGGTTTCGAGCGCCATGTGTGACGGCCAGCTTGGGGTCTAGAATGTAGCGTCGCATAGCCGCAGCCAACTCCATAGCATCCCCAGCCGCGACCAAAAAGCCCGAACGTCCGTCCTCTACCAAGTCCGCACTCCCGCCGATCCGCGTGGCGATCTGTGCTGTGCCGGAAGCGATCGCTTCCAACAACGTCACGGGTTCGTTCTCCGGCCAGATTGACGTTAGGACGGAGACGTCCGTCCTCGCAAAAATGTCCAACAACTCAGCCCGCGGCACACGACCGCAGAGTTTAACAGTGTTCAAATTCCTCGCTCGTAATTCGCGTTCAAGGGCGGGGCGGAGGTGGCCGTCTCCCGCGATCATGAGGCGCCACTTGGACTGAAGTTCCTGATCTCGATTCAACTGCGTCAAAGCATCTAGCAATACGGTAATGCCTTTGTGTTCTCCCAAATAACCGGACCATAGAAATCTGAGCCGGCCTTCTGGATCAGGGCTCTTCGGGAACGGCTTTACAGTCTCGAGATCAATCCCATTGGACAGCACGGTAAATGACTCGTCGGGGAAACCCGTTCGCGTGTACGCCGAAGCGAGATATGCGCTCGGCGAAACCAGACGGTCTGCTTGGCGAAGGCACCACGTCACATAGTCACGGCGCATTCGAATTGGGAGATGTAGGCCTGCTTCCGGCTCTACTTGGGATTGACAGCGAACACATTCATCGTGATTGGTACAAAGTGCGCCGCCATCGCGCAATAAGGTATTTCGATAGCAGAAGCCCCAATGATCGTGTAGGGTTGCGACGCAGCGGCGACCACAGGCCTTCGCTGCCGGAATCAGGTTTGCGCCGAGACCGGTGATGTTGTGGAAATGAACAATCTCGATGTCGTGAGAGCTCATCACGGCTTTAAGCCTTCGCGCTGCTGCCGGCCAATAGAAATTAAGGTCGGGGCCCAAGGAACGCATAGCTAAGCGGTAAACAGGAAGCCCCTCGTAAGTGTCAAAATCGAGGCTGCAGGCGGGTGCCCGCTCTGAAGGTTGCGCCCCGGCAAGGACCACGACTTCATGGCCACGTGCAGCCAGAGCCCGCGCTTCGCGAAAGGCAACAATTTCAGCGCCCCCGACCGTATGCGGCGGAAAGAAGTTACTGACAATCAGCACACGATAGGACATATCAGCCGATGGCCCCGCTGACCTTAGAAAGAATGGAAAGGTCCTGCGCGGCGACTTGGGCAGCCCTAATCATAGTAGCCGAGCCTTGGGACACAACCACCGAACCCCTCCTGGGCTGGGGAGCGAAATAGGCTAGGGCCAAGCCACCCCAGACTTCTCCCCGCCCGTCACGAACGGAGTGTTCGATGATCTGGCCGGGAACAAAATCGCACTGTACAAAGTGAACATAAGGACTAGAGTTCCAGTCAGCCGACAGGATTCCAGCGCGGCAGTCCGGATTTCCAGAGTCGTGAATTAGCATCACCATCGGGGTGCGGGGTTGGTATTTCAGCAGCAACGCTATGTCCCGCTTTACTCCGTCGGTCGAATGTTCGGCATCGATCAAAACGTACTGAAGCGGCATGCCCAGTCGCTCCAATGAAGCAAGGGCCTGGGGGACCATATCGCGAGAGTGCCCGATTAACAGTTCTGCGTTCGCCGGTAAATCAAAACGGTCACGCACCTCAGGGTTGATGTCAATGGCAACAATGTGCTTCGCGAATTGCGCTGCCAGCGAGAGACTACCGCCGTAGTAGACGCCAATTTCCAGTGCACCGAGCGGCCGTACGCGCGCCAGCACGCCGGTGAGAGCGATACGCTCGCTCTCGGTCATTTGCCAGTTGTCGCGGTTGATTCCTGGGAAAAGAAGTTCCTCGTACGGTCCACCCGACTGTGATTGCGTCATCGAAAATCACTTTCCCCAACCCACCGCGGCTGGAGCTTAACAAGATCAATCTGCGTGTAGCGTTGAGAGAAGAATATCATTAAGCGAGCCGTGAGATACACCGGCCGCAATTAGCAGTGCCCCCTTCGAACGGATCCATCCTTTGCTTAGCACTTCACCCCCTAGGTCCGGATCTCGTCCAACTGGTATCGTATACTGCCACACCAGTGGCCAGGATGATTTCCTACGCGCAAAATTTTGAAGACATAATGCTTTGGCGTGCACTGCGTCATGTGAAATGCGGATATTACGTGGACGTCGGTGCGTTTCATCCCGAAATCGACTCTGTCACCAAATGGTTCTACGATCAGGGATGGACAGGTGTAAACGTCGAACCGGTTCAGGAATCATTTGCTCTTCTGCAGAGCGCGCGCCCGAATGACAGGAATATTTGCGCGGCTGCCGGATCCGACGTGGGGGTGGCCCAAATGACCGTGTTTCACCAGTCCAAGGGCCTGTCTTGTTTGCAACCAACGGCCGCAGAACTCCAGAACCTGGGCGAACACTCCGTTATCGAGGTGGAGGTAATAACGCTGAATGATATCCTTCAATCCCATTCTGGCGAGATCCACTTTCTCAAAATTGATGCCGAAGGCAGCGAACGAGACGTATTGCTCGGAATCGATCTTGCGCGGTTCCGTCCTTGGATAATTCTCGTCGAGGCGACGACACCTTTGACCTCGAACCGCTCCGGAAGTTCCTGGAGGAACATCGTCCTGGAGAATAATTACCAACACGCCTATTTCGATGGGCTAAATGAGTTTTTCGTGGCAGGAGAGAAAAGCGAATTACTAGAGCCCTTCAAGACCCCGCCCAATGTATTTGATGAGTTCGAGCTGGCGACGTTCAGGCGCGAACAGCAGATGTTAGCGCGCGAACAGCAATTGCGAGAATCGTTCGAGAGTTCGTGCAACAGTTTGCGAATGGAACTTGCGGGACAGAGGACAGTTAATCAAAAAACTACATCAGCACTGCAGGCAGTGGAATCGAAAAATTCAGCGCTGCAGTCTCAACTTCAACGGGTCTCGGCCCAGCTCACGTCATCCCAAGAAGCGATCGCCAAACTCGGACGTGATGTGTCAGAGCTTGGAGCAGCTTTGAAGTCCGCTCGTGCACAGCTGCAGATGATATTTAAGAGTCGCTCCTGGCGTTGGCTCGCCCCCGTCCGAAAAGCAAATGCTGTCCTCAAATCGTATCGAAAAAAGACACTACCGCGCTCTTAACAACAAACGGCGAATGAGGCAGCTTCACCTGCAGAACGGTCATATGGCCGCACCCGAATTGCGAACTTCCGGTTGCAGGATTGTCGCCCAGTGCTGGTAGAGGTCGTACAACGTGCGTTTCAACTCATAGAGCGGACGCCAGGATGTGGTTTTCTGTAGTTTCCGATTGCTGCCGAAGAGCACGTGCTCTTCCGCTTTGCGAATGCGGGCGGGCACTACGTGAACGGTCACTTTACGCGGGCAAAAGGAACCCAGGATATTCAATACTTGCTGCAAGGACACTGCACGCCCGGAGCACACGTTGTAAATCTCACCAGGCTTGCCCTTGTGCATCAGCAAGGTATATGCGCGGACGACGTCGCGAACGTCACTGAAGTCCCGACGTGAAGTTAAATTGCCGACGTGAAGCACGGGTGGGGCCAGCCCCAGTGCGATAGCCGCGAACTGGCGCGCAAAGTCGGAGCACACGAACTCGGGCGATTGGCCCGGTCCCGTATGATTAAATGGCCGGACGCGAATCACATGCAGGTTGTGATTATTAAAGAACTGTCCTCCCAACAAGTCGGCGGCTGCCTTACTGACACCATAGGGACTAAGAGGAGCGAGCGGTTGATCCTCTGTAATGGGCAATTGCGCCCGTTTGACCCGGCCATAGCAATGCCCCGATCCGACGAGCAGAATCCTGGATGACGGTTGCAACGCTCCAACAGCGTCCAGGAGGTGCAGCGTCCCAAAGAAATTTGCCTGGTATACATCGAGGACACTCTGAAATGAATTCCGCACGGACGACAATGCAGCGAGATGGTAGATCCGCGCGGGTCGAACGTCCTTGATCACTTGTGTGACCAAATCCGCATCACGCAGATCGCACGATAGAAGCCTGACCTGTTTGGGGAAAACAGAGGAATCGGGTTGCAAGTAAGTACCGAATATCTCGTTCTGCCGCGCGAGCAGCAAGGGCAAGAGATGCCGGCCGACGAAACCGGTTGCACCCGTGACCAGAATGCGCATCAGGCTTGCACAGCCGCTACTGCGACATATTCGGGCAGTCCGTTCTTGAGGCGGTGGATATCGTGTTCCACCATGGTTGCGATCAGCTGCTCGAAGGAAATTTTTGGCCGCCAGCCCAAGTCTCTTTTGGCTTTCGCGGCGTCCGCTAGAAGATGGTCGACCTCGGCTGGGCGCAATAGATTGCCATCAATCTTGACGTGACGTTGCCAGTCAAGGCCGGCGCTCTCAAACGCTATCCTCACCAGATCACCGACGGAGTGGGCAACACCCGTGCCGACCACGAAATCATCGGGTGCGGGCTGCTGCAGCATGAGCCACATCGCTTCGACGTAGTCGCCGGCAAATCCCCAGTCTCGCTTGGCTTCCAGATTTCCTAGCTTCAGTTCACGTGCCAGGCCAAGTTTGATACGGGCCACCGCTTGCGTCACCTTACGAGTAACAAATTCCACTCCCCGCCGCGGTGACTCATGGTTGAAAAGAATGCCCGAGCAGGCGAACAGCTTATAGCTTTCGCGGTAATTGACGGTAATGTGGTGGCCGTAAACCTTGGCTACACCGTAAGGACTACGGGGACGAAACGGTGTGCTTTCGCGTTGCGGAGTTTCCGGCGGATTGCCGAACATCTCGCTACTTGAGGCCTGATAAAATTTGACTTCGGGATCGATGGCCCGAATTGCCTCTAGCATACGAGTGACGCCCAGGGCGGTAAACTCGGCTGTGAGCACAGGTTGATGCCAGGAGGTTGGCACGAATGACTGTGCGGCGAGGTTATATACCTCGTGCGGGCGAGCCTGCCGCAGCGCCGACATCAATGAACTCTGGTCCAGCAGGTCCGCCTGAATGAAGGTCAATCGATCCGCAAGATGTGAGATTCGGTCGGCATTGTCCACACTGCTGCGCCGAACCGCACCAAAAACCTCGTAACCTTTATCCAATAGAAATTCAGCGAGATAGGAGCCGTCCTGACCCGTAATCCCTGTGATCAGCGCGCGCATCTGCATGAGTACCTCTTCCCAAACTTAGTTGCGTGACCGGCACAAGGGCGGCAGCGAAGATAAGGGCAATACCGCGAGCGCGATGCCGGAGAACATCTTACATTGTAAAGCTGCACGGCTTGTGCGTCGAGAACAGCGGTAGAGTTTTGGCAATCCAGTGCTCACCCAGAAAGCACCGCAATACCTTCTCTCGGCCCCTCCTGCCCATTGCTCTTCGGGAGGAAGAATCCTGCAACAATTGGGCAAGTACATCAGCGAGCCGGGAACTATCACCAAAAGGCACCAGAAGACCATCGCCGCCATTCTCTACCAGTTCTCGCGAAACAGCGGTGTCTGCAGCAATGACCGGCTTCTCATTGGCCCAGGCTTCGAGAAGAATGAGTCCCAAAGACTCGACCCGTGACGGTTGCACAACCACGCTGGCTGCTGCCAGCCAGTCGCGCTTTTCCAAATCGGAAACTGGACCAAGTGTCAGCAATCGCTCACAACCCGCTGAGGCGATCGACAAGTACCGGTCGAATGACGAAAGACTCGGCCCAGCCAGTACGAGGCGCGCGCATTCGCCGCGCTGCCAAAGTTTTCTCATTGCCTCTAATACGCACACACTCCCCTTATCGGGTGCCCTCATTCCCAAATGCAATACGATAGGATCTTCCCCCAACGAATACTTTCCCCGAACATCAGCCTCGTCACCGCCGGTGACTTCCGCGACGTCGATCCCTGCTCCTGAAACCAGCAACTTGTCCGCCCGCACCCCTCGGTCGCGTAAACGTGCCGCCTCAATGGCCGTCAACGTCAGCACCTTGTCACAACAATTCAACAGATTCACTTGAAACGTTTGCACGTAGTCCCGGCTTATTTCTGAATTTGTATCTTCACCGAAATGGGTGCATGGAGTGGCCAGCACGGGAACGTGTAGACGTCGTGCTTCGGCAATTCCATCGAACATCAGGTTGTTATAAGGGAGTGGACCTACGTGAATCATGTCAGGTCTTGCTCTATGTAACTCGTTGCGCAGCCCGCGCGCAAAAAATGCCGGACGAGCGAACCTCGCCTTCAGTTTCCAGTTTGGCAATAGCCCGAGAACGCGGCGGGGATACCGGTAGGAGCGCTCATAGACGATCGGGGATCGAGAAATATCTATGGTTTCAATGACTGTATGTCCCGCCGGGAGAGTGTGATGACCGGCGACCCAGAATGCTTCAAGATCCACGGCGGTGGTGGTAAACACGGAAACGCGATTTCCCGCCGACACGAGAGCACGTGCCAAGGAGAGAATGTAGTTCTCGTATCCTCCTCGGCACGGGAAAAAACGAGGGGCTACAAAGGCCACGTGCATAAATTGGATGTCGACACGCCTTCGTCGGACAGGAAAGCAGATTCTCCAGAACGCCAGCTGTCAAATGATTATTCCTTGTGAACAGCTGCAAATGCAATCGGTCAGAGGCTCCAGAAATTTTACTGACCTACAGGGACTGGGACGGCAGTGTGCGTATAAAGCTCTTCGTAACGCGCAAGGACGCGTTCCGGTGCACCCTCGGCAATTAATTCGCCGGCATGGATGAGCAGTACGCGATCGCAGTATTGCTGAATGGTGCTCGAGTCATGCGAAACCAGCAAGATCGTCTTTCCTGCTCTTCTGAAATTCAGAATGCGCTCAAAGCATTTCTGCTTGAAGCCGGCGTCTCCCACGCCCAGAATCTCGTCGATGATGAGAATGTCAGGATCAACTTCCGTGGCAACAGAAAAGGCAAGACGCATGTACATCCCGGAGGAATATTGCTTGATGGGCGAATCGATGAAGTCGCCGAGTTCGGCAAATTCGATAATGCGCTCCTCGCGCTCCATGACTTGGCGTTTCGTCAGGCCCAGCAACAGACCGTTGAGGAGGATGTTCTCCCGGCCGGTGAGTTCGTGGTGAAAGCCGGCGCCCAGCTCGATCAGGGGCGCGATTGTCCCTCTGACTCGAACGTTCCCCGAGGTGGCCGTGTAGACACCTGCCGCCACTTTGAGAATGGTGCTCTTCCCTGACCCGTTCCGGCCGATGATCCCGACCATTTCCCCCTTGCCGATCCGGAAGGAAATGTGTTTCAAAGCTTCAAACTTCTGATGCCTGCTGCTGTAATGCCTGACTTTGGCGAAGACCTCACGCAACGTGTCGGGCCGCTCTCGAATGAGCCGAAACACCTGGCTAACGTCTTCAAATTCAATGCAGTATGAATCGTCCCTCATCAGACTCCTAAACGTAGTATACGAACGAGCGCTCATAGCGCCGGAACACGCTCAAGCCCACCACTAATGACACGACTCCGCAAGCCAAAGACATCGCCACGGATTTCCATGAGGGTAACATTCCATAATAGATGCTTAGTCGAAATCCATTCAGAACGTAGAGCAGGGGATTAAGACGCAGGATCCAGTGGTACTTGGAAGGTACAAAGTCGATCGAGTAGATGATCGGGGAAAGGTAGAACCAGGCCGTAAGCAAGATTTGAACAATGTGACTAACATCACGATAAAAAACATTGATAGTGGCGAAAAAAAATGCAGCTCCAAGCGTAAATAGAAAAAGGGCCAGCATTGGAACGGGCAGATAAATCCAGGTCCAATGAAAGGGGAACCGTAATGCTGCAATCAGCAGCAGTAGGGGAATGAGGGAAAGCAAGAAATTAATGATGTTGGATACGAGGGCGGCTACAGGAAACACCAGTTTGGCCACGCGCACTTGCTTCAGGAGACCCCCATTGCCGACGATGGACTCCACGGAATACGCGAGGGCTTGGGAGAAAAAAGTCCAGGGCAGCAGCACACTGAGCAGAAATACTGAGTAATGCGGAACACCGATGCGCATGAGGGTGCCAAACACCAATGTCAGGACCAGCATGAGCAAGGCTGGATTGAGCAATGCCCAAAAAAAACCCAACACCGAACGTTTATAACGAACCCGTAATTCTTTGAGCGCTAGCGCCCAAATCAGTTCGCGATATGTGTAGAGCTCGCCGAAAAACCTTCGCATTAACCGGCTCCTCGCATCAATTCAAAATATTGGTTCTCTCCAGTCGTGTCAAACAGAACCCGTCCAGTGGATTACAGCATCTACACAAGGGTGCCGTTTTCAGAATCTCCGGGCCGGCAATTGGTCGAGTCAACTGCGCCGCAAAATTGGTACTCCACCACAGCGCGGGTATAATCGGCGCGTCGCCATGCCGAAAAGTTCGGTAGTGATAATTACCCGCAATTCCTCAGGTTATCTGAGGAGTTGTCTGCAGTCCCTTGATGGACAGTCTGACGGCCAGGTTCGTGTTGTGGACAATGCATCCGAGGACAGCATTCGCATCCCTGTCCAAAGCGGCATTCGCCTCACGATAAATCACACGAACTTGGGTTTTGCCGGCGCCGCCAATCAGGGGCACTCTCTTCATCCGGACCCAATCACTGTTCTGCTGAACCCCGACACTGTGGTCGCGCCCGGCGCGCTGCACAACCTCACGGCTGCCTTCGATGATCCCACGGTCGGTGCGGCCGGAGGCATGCTCCTCGACACCCAAGGGGATCCCCAACAAGGTTTTCAATTTCGTCGGTTCCCGACCCTATTTGCGATGTTGTGTGAGGTGCTGCTCGTCAACCGGCTCTGGCCCGGAAATCCGTGGAACCGGCGCTACCGCTGTCTCGATTGCGATCCCTCTCGATCCCAATTTGTGGAGCAGCCGGCAGGAGCGTGTCTGGCAGTTCGGCGCGTAGCATGGGAGAGCATTGGCGGATTTGACGAGAGCTTCTACCCGGTGTGGTTCGAGGATGTGGATTTCTGTCGCCGCCTGATCGATCGGGGATGGAAAATAGTTTATTGCCCGGAGGCCCGCTTCTCGCATGGAGGGGGGCACAGTGTCTCCAAGCTACCATTTCGAGATCGTCAGGCGTTCTGGTATCGGAATATGTTGCGGTACTTTTCGAAGCATCATGGGCCGCTGAAAACGACTTTTTTGCGAGGCGGGATTCTCGCGGGGCTCGCGGTGCGCGCTGCGCTCTCGCTCATTGGCTTTGGCCCGCGAGAAGTGACGATCCCAGAAGCCATGCGTGGATACATGCAGGCTGCAAGAACCGTGTTGCGGCGTGCCGACCGGGTGCAAAGCCCCAACAGTCATTCCGTGGGCATCGCTCCCGTCTAGCGGCCTCCCGTACGGAGGATGTTCCTTTCTGGGTTCAGAATGATATTTACAATGTTCCCATCAGCATGAGGATTGCGATTGTAGGCACGCGTGGCATTCCTGCCCGCTACGGCGGCTTCGAAACACTAGCCGACCAACTCTCGCGGCGACTGGTGGATAGAGGTCATGCAGTCACCGTGTACTGCCGCAAGGCGTTCACCCGGCCGGACGACGTTTTCGATCGCCGAATCCGACGTGTGATCCTGCCCGGTGTACCGAGCAAGCACTTCGATACTCTGGTACACACATTTCTGTCCGTAGTTCATGTGCTCTTTAGCCAGGCTGAGGTCATCCTGATCTGCAATGTTGCCAACAGCCCCTTCGCCTGGGTGCCGCGTCTCTTAGGAAAACCCACGGCGTTAAATGTTGACGGGTTGGACCGGAAACGCCGCAAGTGGAATTTTATGGGGCAATGGTTCCTGCATGTGTGCGAGATGTTGTCTGCTATTACCCCATCCCGCGTGGTGACCGATGCCAAGGCGATTCAGGATTATTACCACCGTCGCTACGGCAAGGTCTCCACCATGATCGCCTACGGCTCCGATCCGCCGCCGGGGGAAGCGAGGTTCAACGGATTCGCTCTCACGCCAAATCGTTATCTCCTGTACGTCAGCCGCCTCGAGCCGGAGAACAATCCTGAGCTGGTAATTCGCGCATACCGCCGCGTGAGAACGGATTGGCCCTTGGTGGTGGTGGGCGGAAATGCCTACAATCCCGCCTATGCGGAGCATCTGAAGACGATCGCCGATCCTCGCGTCATCTTCACCGGTGGCGTCTATGGCGAGGGATATTGGGCGCTGCAGAAGAACGCCGGTCTGTGCATCTTCGCTTCAGAAGTGGGCGGGGTTCACCCGGCGTTGATCGAAGCTATGGCCGCACGCAACGCCGTTCTCTATCTCGACACTCCGGAAAATCGCGAGACCGCCGCTGACTGCGGGGTTTCATTTCAGGCGAACGAGACTGATCTCGCGCAGAAGATGGTGTCCCTTACCTCGCAGCCTGAACTGCTGGGCTGTCTCGCGGATCAAGCGCAACAGCGGGCACAGAAATGCTTTAGCTGGGATCGCGTGACCCAAGACTATGAGGTGTTGTTTTCCGAGATGCTGGCCCGAAGCTGAGCGGATTTAGTTCTTCTTCATCGCAGCAGTATGAGGAGAAAAAAAATCACAAGAATGCTGATCGTCCGGGGCCATTCGCGGGCACGAGGCAGCGCGCACTCGTGAATAGATGACATGTGGCATCCTTTCAAGTGCGATTACCGATAGGCCCTGCCCTCATTCGCTGATTTCCCTGCTCCTTCGGGCGAGTTTTTATTTGAATCTGTCCTGACCGACGAGGCCTCGGAGTAACCCATGACCGGCATGCTGACCGGGCGATTGGAAAACCAGGCTGCGAGATCCCGATCCGATACTCGCCGTCGGGATTGCACTTCCCTCCTCTTTTCCGACACCTTTCTGCGGTTGTTCCACACATAGATCAGGGCCGATAGCAGCTTCCGATTCACCAGCAAACAATATCCGGCAATCTGCAGGTCTCGAAATGTAACCGGCAGAAAAAGGCGGGCGTACAGGCCACCGGAAGCATTCTTGATGCGCATCAGAAAACGATTCTTGATGGAATGCCAGTTGATCTCCAGGGGAAGAGATTCGCGCCGTTCGGGGGTAACCCGGCGGGCATGCCAGGCGATGGCCGCAGGTGCGTAAATGCACTTCCAACCCATCAACTGCGCGCGCCAGGCGAGATCGGCGTCTTCGCGATAGGCAAAAAAGGATTCGTCGAAGAACTCACCCTGTATGGAAACATCCTCCACCATGGCGCGGCGATAGAGCGCCGCCGCTCCGGTTGCTCCAAAGACGTATTCCACGTGGCTGTACTGTCCTTGATCCTCTTCCTCCGCACCGCGATCGAGGTGCCGCAGATTGCGCCGAAAGTACATTCCGGTAGAGTCGAGAATGTTGCTTTTTTGTCTCTCTGCGCCGCGATTCCAACGCAGAAGTTTTCCGCACATGGTTCCTGCTCTCACATCCAGAGCAGACGCGAGTAGAAGCTGGTTGACGAAATCAGTTTGCAAAATCACGTCCGGATTCAGGCACAGCAGCCAGTCGCCGCTAGCGGCGCGCATGGCCTGATTCTGCCCTGCGCAGAAACCAACATTGGTGGTGTTCGCAAGCACCTGACACCGGGGTTCATAGGATTCAAGCAATTGTCGAGTTGCGTCCGTTGAGGCGTTGTCCACAATAATGATTTCCAGCGGCTGATACTCTTGCAGGAACAGCGCATCGAGGCACGCGCCAATCACCTCCGCCGAGTTGTAGGTAACAATGAGCGCGGAAACACGGGGGCGTTTCACTGGAACGGGAGGACGGGATAGGGCCACCTCAGGATGCCCCGTGACCCAAGAGGACAAGGGGAATGGTGCGAAGGAAAATCTTCAGGTCCAGCCACAGCGACCAATTGTCGAGGTACAGCAGGTCGAGTTGCATCCAGTGTTCAAAATTGATGCGATTGCGACCTTCCAACGCCCATAGACAGGTCAACCCCGGACGCATTCGCAGACGGCGTCGCTGCCACGACTCGTATTTTTCAACTTCTTCGGGAATGGGAGGACGCGGCCCTACAAACGACATGTCTCCGCGCACGATGTTCCACAGCTGCGGCAGCTCGTCGATGCTGAGCTTGCGCAACCAGTGTCCGAGCGGAGTACAACGCGGATCGTCCGTAATCTTAAAGACCGGACCGTCCAATTCGTTGAATTCCTGGAGTTGCGGCCGCAGTGCATCCGCGTTTTCCACCATGGAACGGAACTTCAGTAGAGTGAATTTTCGTCCGCCGAGGCCGCAGCGGGTTTGCCGGTAAAGCACCGAACCCCGAGAAGTCAGCTTGATGAGCACGGCAAGAACCAGAAACAGCGGCGCGAGCAATACCAACGCAGCGAACGCGAACACCGTATCGAACATCCTCTTGGCGAACAATTCCAGTTCGTTGCTCGGCCCGCTGGAAAATGTCAACAATGGCACGTGACGCAAATGTTCCAGATATACTCGCGAAAACGTGCGCGGAAGAAAGTCGAGCTGTACGCGAATGTGCACGCCTTCAGTCTCGCAAGCCAGCATGAGCGGCTCCAGACGGGGCAATTCCTCCTGGCTGACGGCAAACAGGATCTCATCAATGACGTGCGTGTGCAGGATTTCCGGAACTTGCTCGAGCGGAATCACGGGATACATGTGGCGCAACGGCGCGGACGTAGTCTTCGGCGTGTCCACTCCGGTGTTCACGAATCCGTGCAGGCGGAATCCCAGCAGTTCACCATCTTCAATGAGCGTCGCAAGTTCCTGCGCGGCGGTACCCATACCTACAATCAGGAAATACCGGTAACGTTCGAAACGCTCACGAAACCACGTGGTGGCGAACAGCACGACCCAACGGCTCACGGCAAGCAGCACGGCATCGGTGGCAACAAAGATCGCCACAAACGTGCGGCTAATGTGTTCCGCCTTAAAGAGAAAGAGCCCAGCCAACAGGATCAACAGACCGAAAAACGTGAGTTTGACCAGGTCGCGGGCAACTTCGCGCGGGGGCCGCGTCTGGACTTCCCGGTAGAGACCCAACCCGTACCCGAGAACGGGCCACACGACGATAATCCCGATCAGCAGCGGCCAATAGACGCGCAGGGAATAAATATGGGGGAGATGCCGGCCGGCGATGTAGGAGGGGGTGAAGTTCGCACGCAGGGCGTAAGCGAGAAAAAACGCCGCCGTGGTGACTGCCACATCGTGGAGCATCAAGGCGAAGCCCAGCAGTTGTGAGCGCCGCGAAAACATCGGTCACCGCCTGCGAAATTCTATCAAATCAAAGGTCAATTCGTTTCCGATGTCTTTACAGGATTTGTGTAAAATGCGACGAGTGACAGCCGCGACGTACTCACCCTTCTTTTTCGACAACCAAAAAGCCGGGAGCCTCTCCTCGGCACGAGCTGTCCTCGGTGAACTATTCACTACTGCAGGGGGGCCTCCGTCGCGAGTCCTAGATGTTGGATGTGGCGTAGGTACATGGTTGCGCGCAGCCCTGGACCTGGGTGCGAAGACGATTCGTGGGTTTGATGGTGACTGGGTCCCTGGCGAGGAACTTGAGATCTCTTCTGAAGCTTTCACGGCGTCTGACTTAGTGCAATCGGCGAAATCCCGGGCGTTAGCTGGACTTGGCGCGGACCGTTTTGATCTGGCACTTTCACTCGAAGTAGCGGAGCATTTGCCTGAGAATTGTGCGGTAGATCTTGTCAGCTTACTTTGTAAGTACGCTGACCTGGTGCTTTTTTCCGCTGCTGTTCCCTATCAAGGAGGGCTCAATCACGTAAATGAACAATGGCCCAGCTATTGGGCCTCGCTGTTTCGAGACTGCGGCTACGACTGTTTTGATTTCATACGATCTCGAGTCTGGACTCGACCCGAGGTGGATTGGTGGTATGCTCAAAACGTATTAGTCTTCGCAAGCGGACGAGCAAGAGCTCAACTCAGTCGTGAGTTCATGCCGGTATCAGCACCGTTGCCACTGCTTCATCCCCGCAAATACCTTCTCCAGGTTGCTGCGGAGCAAGAGTTGCGGCAAGCGTTAGTAGCTGCGACTGCAGCTCCTTTCCCTGGCATCCTGGCTAGTTCCGGGCAGGTCATTCATTTAGAGCGGAAGATTGCACAACTCCGAGCGGCGCCGATGTCGGAGCCACGGCCGGATGTCCGGGAAGACGGTATAACGCCACTCCTCGAAGCTATATCACTTTATGACAAATCCCGGGCTCACGCCTACCGACTGGGTGAGGAGTGCAATCGTCTACGCCGAATGTGCGCTGATCTACAGCATGCTCGAGACACGCAGTTGGAGTCGCTGGGTGCCGAGCAGAGACAGGCGATGGATGCCCTAGAGGATAAACTGAACAAGGCTTTGGCTCGGGAAAATGAAGCTCGGCGCGTTGCTGCCGCCGTAACCGGTTCCAAGTCCTGGAAGATCACTGCTCCGCTTCGATTTATTGCAACTACCGGGCGTCGACTACTTAAGAGAATTTAGCAAGCGCTCCGTGCGAACTTCCACCAGTTCCTTTCCTATGCCGCCAAGCTCGGTGCCGGCAAATTCGGTTTCCCGCAGCCGCTCGGCAGTGAGACATTCAGGCAGATAGAATCTGGCATACCGCAAAGTACCCGGTACCTGTTTATCATAATTTCGAATCTTACTAATCCGTTCCGCTGCCGTATGCACTATCCAGTCGAAGTGAGCGAAGAAGGCGCCACCAGGTGCGTAAACAACCTCCCGATTGCTAATAACACCAGGCGTATGAATCTGATCTGTGTATCGGACGCATGTCGGTCGGAACAATCGTACTTGAGGATCGAGAATTTCGGGATGTTTCTCATCCCAATAGAACATTTCAGCCCTGCTGTAACGCATAATGCCATCCCTGCCTAAGCAGCATGGTCGCCTGGAAAGCGCAACCGCATCCGCGTTCAAGTCTTGAAGATTGGAGCGAAGCCAGCTCACCAGATCCACTGACGGGAACTCATCATCATCGAACCTGAGTGCCCAAGGGCTCTCACACAGAGAAGGTATCTCGCCAAGAATTGCTTCAACTCGATCCGCCTTAGGTGTGACGGGAATCACCTTCATCGAGAGTTTGCGCAGGACGTCAGCCGTGTCGTCCGAGGTCCGTGTGTCGAGGAGATAGACGGGATGCAAACCCAAAGCATGGTATGCACGCGCGAATAATCCTATCCATTGCCCACTGGTGCGCGTAGGTATGAATATCGTGCATTGAAGCTGCTGATTTCCACTCACGGTTCTTCACTCGAATGCGGACTGGACTTAAACATTTGAGTTAAACACCCCTGAGTCCATTGGCAGGCATATTATGGTCATGCCCTTCGCGCCGCCAAGGATATTTCCGGGCGAGTGATTGCCATGGCACGGCCAGACCACAATAATTCCGACCAGCAGCGGCCGGATAGGCGGAGAGGGTAAATGGGAGCGGAGCATCAGTGCAATGACCAACCGTTGTGATCGCGGCGAAAGCATCCGAACGACGGCTTCCCTGAAAAGCGGTATTGTAGCAAAGCCAACTCCGGCACTGGACGGCGGTTACGGACGCCGCTTCCTGTAGGTGAATCGTTCGGTTTGTGACGCTGTCGGCTCGGTAAAATGCCTTGTTCGTTGAGGTGTCGGCGGCGAAACATCTCTGGTTCCGCGGGCGTGCAGATCATGAACTCTCCTAAATCATGAACTCTCCTAAATGAAGAATCGAATCAGCGGCACGGAACTGCTCAAACGAACTGCCCACATGAACACGCGACCATTCTTGAACCGTGCCGTTTCAATAATAAGTTGGCTCCTCGTTACGGGTGGCTGCGTCACCGTTATTGCGGCCGCTTATACGTCCTACGCTGCATACTTCTGCGTGCCCTTCTGGGACATGTGGGAAGTGCCAAATTACCTTGCAAAACGACCCATGTCCTTGCTGAACTGGCTGTGGTGGCAACACAACGAGCATCGAATTCTTATTCCTAAGCTCTTGATGCTGCTGGATTATCGCTGGTTCTCAGGTACAGAAATTTTTCTACGTACCGCGATATTTATCACGCTATTGGCGCATTTTTCCGTCCTGTTATGGGCAGTTCGCAAAATCGCTGGATTTCGCGGTGCGACCTTCCGCACTTTGGCCGGTCTAGTTAGCATGTGTCTCTTCTGTACGGCGCAGTGGGAGAACCTCGGCTGGGGCTTTCAGATCAGCTTCGTCTTGGTGGCATTTCTCGTAACTGTAAGCTTCGTATCATTTGTCATTTACATAGTTCATCGGCACAACCCTGGTGAAAGGGTTTCTATATATATGGCGCTTTCAATATGCGCTGCCGCGGCGGCAACATATACCAATGCAAACGGGATTGCCGCCTGGCCCATACTGCTGGTGGTGGCCATCTTGGAGCGAGTCCCCAAAAGAACAATTGGCTTGATTCTTCTCGTTTGGCTTGGCATCACTGCTTCGTATTTGTACCGCTATCAGACGCCCGCGCATCATTCCCATCCCTCGATAGCCATTCACGCGCCCGTGCAAATTGCCGCTTATGTCGGCACCTATGTTGGTGCGCCCTGGGTGTGGGGAAAATTTGCATATCCGGTCCTTTTCGGTTGGATTGGCATTATCGCCGCAGCACTTCTTTTGTGGAAAAGCCTCTCCCGAGAGCGCCGTCATCCTATCGTGACGCTGTTTGCCGCCTTGGTGCTCTTCAGTTTGGGCACAGCATTGATGACCGCTCTGGGACGACTCAATTTCGGCCCTGATCAAGCACTGGCAAGTCGTTATGAAACGTTCTCTTTGATTTTTTGGTTCTCTTTGGGTGTGTTACTGATTCGCTTTGCCGCTGAGAGAAATCGCACTCTGCTCCTAACGATCCAGTTGCTGATTCTGGGTCTTATGCTCGTGGGGGGCTATCGTCTAAGGTATCCATTGCGGGCTGCTCGTGAGCGAGCACTACTTGCTAATACTGCCTCTTTAGCTCTCCTCACTGGCGTGGCGGATCCGCAAACGGTGGAAATGCTATATCCAGTTCCCGATCTTGTCTGGAGTGATGTGCCGTATCTCAGAGAGAATCGTCTGTCCCTGTTTTCCCATTACTTAGCCGAAGATTTAGGCCATCCCTTAGCCGGCACATACGAATTGAGAGAAGGTCAATGCGACGGAGCAATTGACAGCGTTGTGGAAATGCCCGGAACGGCACCTGGCGGATTGAAGATCACCGGCTGGGCTTGGGACCCCGTTCGGCGGCGCGCCCTCTCGCAAATTGTATTCGCGGTGAACGGCCAAATCGTGGGCTACGGTGAAGTCGGTTATCTGCGGGAAGACGTCAGCAACCAACTGCACTCACGAGCAGCTATGCATTCCGGATGGATTGGATTCGTCGAGCCAATACAGCGAACTTCACCGGTTGATCTCTACGGAATTGTGAGTTGCCGTCCGCCTCAGGTCTGCCGCCTAGCGAATGTATCCATCCCACCCGACGCCGTTGTCGGAACATCAGGGATTCAGAAGCGAGACCAGATCGGGCGTAATATTTCGAGGTACGACTAATACTTACCCGTAGAATTCAGCGACTTCGATCCAGAACACGCCGGCGTTGGCGGGACCGATTTTGCCTTCATTGACCACCACGCGAGACCGCTCTCGTGATTGTAGAAGTCGCGGCGCCCATGATCACTCACGAAGTATGGGGCGTAATACGGTCTCGTTGCGCCGAATCCATTGATGGATGTCTTCTAATGTGCTCTTGGGCGTTCTTTGTGGCTTCCACCCGGTTCGTTCCAGCACCTTCGAGCAATCCATGATCAAGAGAGGAATATCCGCCGGTCGATCCTGTTCAATTTGTTCGACTTCGATTGTGTTGCCCGTGATTGCGCGACAAAGCTCAGTCGCTTCGAGCAAGGACAAGGTATTATTGCTTCCTCCACCTACGTTGAAAACTTCCCCACCCAGTTTGTCGAAGTGTTCCAATTCGTACTTCACCAGACCAAGCAGGTCTTCCACGTGAAGGAGATCCCGAACCTGCTTGCCCTGGCCTCCGAATCCGATGTAGCGGAGTTTGGTGCGAAAGTAATGGGCAGCGACCCACAAGCCAAAGACTCCCTGGTCAATTCTCGCCATCTGTCCGGGCCCTGTAAGCAATCCGCAACGGTTCACGATCGCGTTCACCCCGAATGCCTCACGATATTCCTCAATGAGCAGTTCCGAAGCGAGTTTGCTCGTTCCGTAGAGCGAACGAAAGCCTAGAGTCGAGAAACCTTCGCGAATGCCCGCCTCGCTCACGTCAGGCTGACACTGATTGGGTGCGAGGGAAAAACGCGTCGGTTCTTCATTTAGACGGATTTTTCTGAGAGCCGGGATGGAGTACACCCTGCTGCTGGAGAGGAACAGAAGTTTTGCTTTGGTGTGGCGACAAAACTCGAGCACATTGATCGTCCCGAGCAAGTTTGCCTGCAAAACATATTGCGGAGATGTCAGACCGGCCAGGACTGCGGCTTCGGCGGAGCAATCAATGACAATGTGGGGTTTTCCAATGGCGTCGACGTCGAGATCCGTGGGATTGCGAATGTCGCCGTGGATGAATCGAATCCCGTGCGCCTGAAGTGGGCTAAGGTTCAGCTCCGATCCGCGCCGCCGCAAGTTATCGAGGCATAGCACATCCGCCGCGGGATATGCGCTCTTGAGGCCTATGGCGAGCGAACTCCCAACGAAGCCGGCCCCTCCAAGAATCAATAAGCGTTCAGTCATCGTCACCCAAGTACACTCTCCCTGCCATTTGCGCCAAGGAGACAATAAAGGCGCTATCAGCGGGGATTTCCAGCCTCTCGTGGCAGGATTGATTGCGAATTACCGGGAGCGTCCGCGTTGGCTGCTTCGCCATTTTCTGTGATTGGGCCCCGGCGATAGTCGCCACGCGAGAGATGCTTTTCCAGCCACACATAGAGGACGATGAACAGGTATCTGCTGCCCATTTCCTTTATTTTTAGCTTGGACAATCCGACCGTACGGTTATACCAGCGAATCGGAATTACCGTGTAAGAGAACCCGCGCGTGATCGCCTTCAGGGGCAATTCGACAGTGAGATTGAAGTGGTGGCTGAGGATGGGCTGGACGCCTTCAATAACTTCGCGGCGATACAGCTTGAAAGCATTGGTGACATCGTTGTAGCGAATACCGAACATCATCTTGATAAACCAGTTCGCCAACCGGTTCAGCACGAACTTGTGGATCGGGTAATCCACCACCTTGGAACCTTGCACGAAGCGGGATCCGAACACACAATCGAAGCCTTCCTCCAGTTTGAAGTAGGCAGCGACCAAATCCTCCGGATCGTCAGACCCGTCGGCCATGACGATGGCCACCGCGTCTCCCTGAAAATCCCGTAACCCGAGGCGCACCGCAAATCCAAATCCATTGGGTGGACTGTTATTCAGGTACCGCACCGCCTCGAATTTCTGCGCCAGTTCCTGGCACAGTTCAGCGGTGCTATCGCTGCTGTTGTCGTTCACGATGAGAATCTCGTGACAAATCTTTTTTCCAGACAGCGCAGCACTGATCCCCGCGACGGTTGCACCCAGGCAGTACCGCTCGTTATGAGCCGGGATAATGACGGAGAGCTTCATCGAATACGAAGAAGATAACAAAATGGCGCCCGCCAGCTGTCGTCAGACCAACTGAGCAGGTGGCGTCTCAAGGCCGACTTCTAATTGAGCCATTCCTACCGCGATTCCCATCGAAAACCACACCACGATCATGACCTCCGCATCGCCCACGATGAAGTGCACGGGCGAGGTCACGACCAGGGCTAGCGCTCCGCCCAACAATCCCAGAACCAGTCCACGGGGAAACCACCCCGCAGACCGCTCCAGCCCGTTCGATTGCCTCCTCTGCGTCAGCCCGGCGCCAAGTCTACGTAATAACCTGATCAGCAGTGCGAAATATTCCGCCAGCAGCCATACAAAGGCCGCCAGTGCCGGCAAGCCGCAGGTCACCGCGATCTCGATGGGGCTGGAGTGAAAGTGCCCGATCAGCGGGTAGAGCTTGTAAGCTTCCAGGTTCCAACGCACCGTGTCGCCTAATTCGCTGTCCGGCCCGATGCCGAGCAGCGGATGCTCGCGGATGAGGCGCACACTGTCACGCCACATCAGCAACCGGTATTCGATGCTCACATCGCCTGACGAATACCACGACACTCCGCGTTCCTTACGAAGCCAGACCGACCCCGCGATCAGCGCAACCACGAAGGCCACGATCGCCGCGGCCCGCCCCCAGCCTCGCACCTGAATACAGAAAACCACCAGGCAAGCCAGCAACAGTGCTCCGAGATGCGCCCGGCTCACCGTTTCCACCAGACAGGCCAGCAGCGCGAGAAACACAATCCCCAGGATCACTCGCAATCCCACCCGCGTGGCCGGAGCAGCGAGCAGCAGTCCGAAAGCAATCAGCCCGACTTCCATGACGAGTCCGGCGTAAGGCACGTAATGATAGAAGTGGCCTTGGGCGCGCACGGGACGGCCCAGCGCGATCTTCGCTCCAGGCCACGCCAGCCAGCTGTCCAGCGCGGCACGTGGAATCACACGGTCCACGCGCTCGTAGTACGGCCAGGCTCGGGCCAGCCGCAAATGCAGTTGCGCGTCGTTGCGGGTTTCCTGCAACGCCTTCTTCCATTGCGCCAGAGTGCGCGTCGGGTGCCCGTTGATGGCTTGCACCATGTCGTCCGACAAGACGCCATATCTGCCCAGATCCGATTTTGGAGGTACGCCGACCAGCTTTGTACCGATCCCATGCGCGTACTGATAGCCAGTCCGCAGCGCGCTGACCATGCTCGAAGCGAGCAGCAAGGCGACGAGCAACTTGATCCGTCGTATGCAGCGCAGATTTTCCGCGAGGGGAATGACCAGCAGGACTTCCATGTAGCGTTCAACGCGATTCCAGCTCAGCAAGGGCTCGTAGGAATGCACGGTGGCGAGAAACGCCAGGAGAGCAAAGGCGAATGCGGGCAGATACAACGGACGAAACTGTAGTCTGTTCTTTCCCAGCAACAACCGGACTGCCCAGAGGAACCATATTGCCCGATAGGAATACAGGACCGTTACCGTCGGGTGAGGGATGGCCAGAACAAGAACCACCATGACGACGAAAATAGCTCTGTCCAGCCACAGGATAGGCTTGTCACGCCAATCGATTGCGCCAGGTGCAGCGTCCGCATGTGCAGAGGATCGCGTGACCAATTCTGTCTGGGAACTACTCAAACTACTCAAATTCGGATCACCTGAGCGGGAGCGAAGAGGCTCCGCTTACTATATCAAGCCGCACACCTTCCCGAGGGTGACATCCGGCAAGGTACTAGCCGCATGACGGCCGCTGGGACTAGATACCTGTTATGACTCATGGGCAATTGGTGGAGAGCGCCGTCGAGTGGTTGCGATCCTACCGCTGCGGCATCGTGCTGTCAGAGCAGGCCTGCATCAGCGGCGAGGTCCCGGACGCCATCGGGTGGAAGCGCGCCTGCCGCTCGGTCCTGGTCGAGTGCAAAATCTCGCGGGCAGACTTTCTGGCTGATCGCGACAAGCCGTTTCGCCGGAACCCGGAGGACGGCGTGGGCTGCGAGCGGTTTTACCTCGCTCCCCAGGGTCTGATCTCACCCAGCGAATTGCCGAAGCATTGGGGCCTGCTGGAATGCAGGGCTCGTGAGACCACGGTGTTGGTCAAACCGGGCAAGCAGAATCTTCGAACCCCGCAGGGCCTGATGTACGAAATGAATCTACTGCTGGCCAGCCTGCGACGGGTGGAAGTGCGAATCGAACCTCAGACCATCACGGACTTCCTGAAGTGGAAGAACCGCATGGCTGAATACAACGGGGGGACGTATCCCGCCGGTCTTACCCCACCCGATCATGAAACCAACCTCCACCTCGCCCCGGAACCCGTCCAAAACGACGTATCCTGAGCAACTTACACGTGATGTCCGGGCTTCCAAGGTGGGAGTGGCTGGTGCGGTCTGACAGTCCCGTAACTTCGCGGACCGCTCCAGGGTCATATTGACTGCCGCAAGACACGGCACTAACATGCGCTACACGCGTCCTCTGTGGGGGTCGTTTACGGAGCTGCAAACCAGTCCGGCGAATTTACACCTGTTCATGCCCCACCCGAATTTGAGCGATGAGATCAACCACAACATCGCTCAGTCGGAAGTGGAGGGTGGCGTGTACCTGCATAATCTGCGGCGCGGCAGCAGCCTGGAAATTCAGACCCGGCACCGTTCGTACACCATGGTGAACTGCGGGGGTGGGCTGGCGCTGATCTCCGGTCATCCTGAGTTTTGTCCGCGGCCGGTGCTGGTGCGGATCCTCGGCTCGAACTGGGGCGGGTCCATGCTGAAGACGTCATTCATTGGTCGCAGCATGCACCTGGAATTTCGTCACCCCAAGTATCGGACGCCGATTGTGACTTCGACTATCCAGGAAATCCGCGAAGTCTCGTCGCGGCTGCTCATGTTCAACTCAGCGCGCCGGCTCGCCTCTTATGCCCGGGTCCGTTCTTTTCTCAATCGCGTCTGTTCGGTCGCGTTTCGGCGTCCGCAGCCCGCAAGCCCTGTGCCTCCGATCACGAACTTCGCTCCCCGCGGGTATTACCAGTAATTTTCTCACCACAGAGGACACAGAGACACAGAGGGAAGCAAGAACAATCAGCATCAGCAATCAGCATTCAGCCATTTGATTTCTGAGCCACTAAAGGTGTTCCATTGGTCAAGGAACAAGTGAGAAATTTTCCCTCTGTGTCTCTGTGTCCTCTGCGGTGAGAAAATTAGTAGGCGAGGAGGATGCGCAGGTCGCGCAGATTGTTCCCGGTGGGGCCGGTCAGGATGGCATCGCCGAGTTTTTCAAACAAGGGGAACGCGTCGAAATGAGCAAGCGCCGCGCCGGGATCCAGACCCCAATCCTTCGCACGAGAAATGGTTGAACCGTCCACCAGCGCGCCTGCCGCGGGACTGTTGCCGTCAATGCCGTCGGTACCCGCGCTTAGGATCGCAATGTTTTCTCCGGCGATTTTTTCTGCGCAGTACAGTGCGAACTGCTGGTTGCGGCCGCCGGTGCCGCCATTCGTCACCTTCACCGTCACTTCACCCCCGGAAATCAGGCACGCGCGCGAAACGCCATTGCGAAGCTCGCGCAAGCGCCCGAGGAGGTAATCGGCTGCCCGCGCGTGGTCCCAATCATCACAGCTGTTGTCAATTTCAACAGCAAAACGATGCAGCGCCGCGTGCTCGGCGGCCGCATCGCGTGCGCTAACGTTCGACAGGATCGGCCACCATCGCGAACGCACAAAGGCCGAATCATCCGATTTCGGTGTCTCTTCGAGCGCGTGCTTCTCGAACAGCTCGCGCACGGACGCAGGAAAGTCCGGGAGCATGTTGTAATGGGCGACGATGCGATGGCAATCCTCGACTGAACTGGTGTCGGGCATAGTGGGCCCCGAGGCGAGGGCATCGAGCGCCGTATCGGGCACGTCAGAGACCATGATCGAGATCTGCTGCGCCGGCGCAGCAGCCTGGGCCAGGCGGCCACCCTTGGTCGCTGACAGATGTTTGCGAATGGCATTGATCTCTGCGATCGGCGCCCCCGAATGCACCAGAACGCGGTAGGTCTGAATCAGTTCCGGCAAAGAGATTTCGTCATCGATGGGCTTCTCGACCAGCGATGAACCCCCGCCGCTGAGCAGGAAAATCACCAGCGAGGACTGCGTCTGCGCTTCGAGGGCGCGCAGGGTCGCCTCTCCCGCGCACACCGATTCCGCGGTCGGCAGGGGGTGCCCACCGATAAAATAGCGGAACCCATGCAGTTGCGACGGCGGATCTACAACCCCGACCACAATTCCCTGCAACCCGCTTCCCATGCGGGCCTGGAGCGCTTCCAGCATGGAATGCGCTGCCTTGCCAAACGACACCACGAAAACATTGCTGTAGCTGGCGAAATGATAAAGATCGTCGCAGACGCGAAGGACACCTCGTTCAAACTCAATGTGCCGCGCGAAAGCGCTGGGGATGCTGGCCTGGGTGAGTGCGTTTTGGAAGATGTCGCGCGCGATGGCGCGCATGTCGCGGGAGTCAGACATGAAGCGGAATTATAGCGGTTGTCAGTTCTCAGTTCTCAGTTGTCAGTTGTCAGTAAGGAAGTGCTCGTGGACCCAGTGGTCGATGGCGTCCTTCATTTCGCGGAGGCGGCCGTCAAAGAAGTGATCGGCGCCCTCGATCAGGACAAGCTTTTTGGGCTCGGGGACAGAGCTAACCAACTTTTCTAATTCCGCACGAGGGCCGAACTCGTCGCGCGCGCCGCTCAGAAAAAGCTTTGGCCGGGTGCAACTCTGAAGAAACGAAAAGTCATATGCGCGGTCGTCAATCGGCGCTACGGGTGTTCCTAAAGAAATAAGTCCAGCGACCCGCGGATCGGGACTGGCGGCGCGCAATCCGATGGCGGCGCCGAACGAAAATCCTGCAAAAACGATGGGCACGCGAAATTCCGAGGCCAACCATTCAATCGCGGTGCGCACGTCCGAAACTTCGCCCCGGCCATTATCGTGCTCGCCGGCGCTCAGTCCCACGCCGCGAAAATTGAAGCGCAGCACCGGAAATCCCAAGCCATTCAGCGCCTTCATGGTGTGAAACACGGCCTTGGTATGCATGGTGCCGCCAAACAGCGGATGGGGATGACAAACCACTGCGCTGTATGCAGCATTTTCTGAGCCTGGGTTGAGCAGAGCTTCGAGTTGCCCCGCCGGACCATCCAGAAAAAAACTCTTGATTGCTGAACCTGTATTGATCAAATGCTTCACTTCCGAAATCAGCATATCAGTTGGGAGTCAGGAGTCAGCAGTCAGCGGGAGGGATACAGGCGACGAAGGAGCGTTCTCGGCCACGTAGTATCCTCCTATCATGGACGTGTTCACACTGACGCGTGCGCTCGTGGACATCGAGTCCATCAGCGGTAATGAAGCCGGAGTGGGCGCATACCTGCATCGCGAACTCAGCACGCGTGGGTACAAAACCGAGAAAATCCCGGTCGAAACGAACCGGTTCGATGTCTATGCGAGCACGGGGGAGAAGCCAGACATCGTGTTCTCCACCCACATGGATACGGTACCACCGTTCATCACCTCGTCAGAGGACTCCGAAAACATTTATGGCCGGGGGTCGTGTGATGCCAAAGGAATCATTGCGGCGCAGATCGCCGCAGCCGACCGCTTGCGCGCTCAAGGACTGAGCGTTGGGCTGCTGTTCCTGGTGGGAGAAGAGCGAGACAGTCTGGGAGCGAAGGTAGCCAATGAGCACGCGCCCGGAAGCCGGTTCCTGGTGAATGGCGAGCCTACGGATAATCGTCTGGCACTGGCGTCGAAGGGCACGCTGCGCGTGGAAGTGATCGCGAGCGGGAAGATGGCGCATTCGGCTTATCCCGAGCTGGGCGACTCCGCCATCGACAAACTGCTGGTTGCGTTAGGGCGGCTGCGCGCCATGGAACTGCCGGTCAACGCCGAGATCGGACCGACGACGCTTAATATCGGCACAATCGAGGGTGGACGAGCGCCTAACGTCATTGCCGATCATGCGCGCGCCGAATTGTTATACCGTCTGGTCGGACCCGCCGAAGAGCTGCGCCGCCGTGTGGTTGAGACCGTGGGTGAGCTCGCCCGGGTGGAATTCGTGCTGGAGATTCCTTTCGTCAAGCTCCGCAGTGTCGACGCCCTGCCCACCATGATCGCGGCCTTCACGACGGATATCCCCGCACTCAGCAACTGGGGGGAACCGCTCCTGATTGGCCCCGGATCCATCCACGTGGCCCACACCGAGCGAGAGTTCGTGGCCAAGAAAGAACTGATGGCCGCGGTGGATTTGTATTGCGACATCGCGAAGCAGCTGGTCGGACACAAATAACGAATGAATCTGCCGCGCTGAGATCTCCCGCACTCCACCAGTTCTCGATGACTCCTGACTCTTCCCTTTTCCGTTAGACTTAAGCCATGACAACCGAGACTGTGAATGCGCTCGCCAAGGCCTCGTCGGCATATTTGCGATCGGCAATGCACCAACCGATCCAGTGGTACGAATGGGGCGAAGAAGCGTTTTCGGTAGCCCAGCGCGAAAACAAGCCCATCCTGCTGGACATCGGTGCAGTGTGGTGCCACTGGTGTCACGTCATGGATCGGGAGTCGTACGACAATCCCGAAGTCGCACAGCTCATCAACGAGAATTTTATTGCTGTGAAAGTGGATCGCGACGAACGTCCCGACATTGACAGCCGCTACCAGGCAGCGGTCTCAGCTCTGACCGGGCAAGGCGGATGGCCGCTCACCGGCTTTCTTACGCCCGATGGCAAGCCATTCTATGGGGGAACGTACTTTCCGCCCGACGATAACTTTGGCCGGCCGGGATTCAAACGTGTGCTGCAGGCGATCGCGCAGGCGTTCCGGGAAAAATCGGCGGAAGTTGCGGAGCAGGCCAGCATGGTCGTGACTGCGATTTCACAGGCAGAAACATTTGCCGGGCGGAGCGGCAATCTCTCGCCCGCGCTCGCCGACGCCATCGTAGACTCAGCCAAGAAGATGTTTGACGCGGCGAACGGAGGGTTCGGCAATGCTCCGAAATTCCCGCATCCCGCCGCCATTGACCTGCTGATTGATGCCAGCGTCCGCAAAGGCGACGAAGAGGCCGGACAGATGTTCGTCACGACTTTGGAGAAAATGGCGCGGGGCGGCGTGTACGACCAACTGGCGGGTGGATTTCATCGCTACTCGGTGGATGAGCGCTGGGTGGTGCCCCACTTCGAAAAAATGTCCTACGACAATTCCGAGCTGCTGAAGAACTACGTGCACGCAGTGCAGGCGACGGGATCAAAGTTTTTCGCCGAGGTGGCACGCGACATTATCCGCTGGATGGACGAGTGGCTGAGCGATCGCGAGCATGGCGGGTTCTATGCATCGCAGGACGCTGACTACTCGATGGAGGATGACGGCGATTACTTCACATGGACGCTGGAGGAGGCCCGCGCGGTACTTTCCCCCGACGAGCTGAAAGTAGCGTCGCTTCATTACGACATTAATGAAGTTGGCGAAATGCAGCACAATTCCGCCAAAAACGTGCTGTTCGTGCGCGCTTCAGTCGAAGAAATTGCAGTGCGCCTCAGCATGCGGACCGAACAAGTGGGCACCCTTCTCGATTCGGCGAAGAAGAAAATGTATACGGCGCGGCTGCAGCGCCCCACTCCCTACGTTGACAAAACCGTCTATACAAGCTGGAACGCGCTCTGCGTTTCCGCATACCTGGAGGCGGCACGCGTATTGCATCTGGAGGATACCCTCCATTTCGGATTGCGTTCCCTGGATCGCATTCTGGCGGAAGCATGGGATCCCGCGAGCGGCCTCAAGCACATCGTCGCCTACTCCGATCCCAAGGCCTCGCGCCGTGAAATCGCGGGCCTGCTTGACGATTACGCTTTCACCACCATCGCCTGTCTCGATGCGTACGAAACCACAACCGACTTGAGCTATTTCAATTTTGCGCGCCGCATCGCAGAGGCCATGATCCAGAAATTTTTCGACCCAACTTCCGGCGGATTTTTCGATACGGCGGCAACTGCGAGCAACCTGCTGGGTGTACTGGGCACGCGGCGCAAGCCATTCCAGGATTCGCCCACCCCGGCGGGCAATTCCGCGGCGGCGATCGCGTTATTGCGGCTGCATGGCTACACCAACGATGCAGGGTACCGCGAAAAAGCCGAGCAAACATTGGAGGTGTTCGCCGGTGTTGCCGGGCAGTTTGGAATGTTTGGCGGCACGTATGGCCTGGCCGTCGTGCATTATTCACAGCCGCACACGCAAATCGTGGTCGTGGGCAATGACGATCAGGCGCGGGCCCTGGAAGACGCAGCCGTGCAGTCGTTCGCGCTCACGAAGTCCGTGCTGCACTTGCCGGAGAATGAAGTGACGCCGCAGAACCTGCCACCAGTGCTGGCGGAAACGGTACCGAACGTACCCGAGGTGAAATCGGGAAACAGCGTGGCGGTAGTTTGTTCGAATTTCGTGTGCCAGCCGTTGATCAGAGAAGTGGCTGAATTGAAGCGCGCTCTGCAGAAGAGCTAAAGAAGAGCAAATCTCCCCAGAAATAATAAAGGCTGTCGCGAACCCTACCTGTTAGCGACAGCCGGACCGTTTCGACTCGGCAAGAACCCTTTGCGTCAGAGCCTGGGACAATACCTGTCCCGCCCCTAATTGGGGTTCCCACAACCTCCGTGGGGGCACGAATTGATCGGGCCACCATCCTGCAGCGGGGCCATGGGAGCAGCAGCCGCGATGTAAGTGCCAACCAAGCCAAGCACGAGAATCAGCATTCTCAGTACGTTTTTCATGCTTGTCTCCTTGTGCGACAGGTGTAACGGAGACGGATTATAAGGTTGAGACACTCTGAATTTGCAAGGAAAATTTACACAGAAGGTGTGTGTTCTAAATTCAGAACAGGCGCGATCGGCTGGCAGCGAAGACAGGTTGTTTTGTTAACACACCTCAGTTCAGCAACTTAGCTGGTTTTTGTGAAAGTAAAAACAGCAGGAAAACGAAGTTGGGATTCCCCGCGTTGTAACCGGCGAAGACACCAGCTTGTTTTGGTTTCAGCGTCAGCTCCCTAACATTTCGGAGGGACGGCTAGGGCCGAAGCAGCGGTTTATCACCCAGCGCAGCGGTCACCATCGCATCCACTTGCTCAACCAGCGATGCGCTGCCGACCAGGCACGGCACAAGACCCTCTTGTGCCGCGCTGTTATCGGAGCTATTCGATAACATTTGCGAAACCAGCCAGCGCAGTTGCCGCATGTGCTCGCCGACCGTTTTGATCTGGTTCAGAAGTTCGATCGTGAGTACTCGAACCAGGGGCCGCTGACTTTCTAATGTGCCGCTGCCGGCGGCCACATCCAAGTCGTGTTGTGCCCGCTGAAGCTCTTCAATCAGAGATCCCATTTCCATGCTTACGCGATTCACGGCAACCTCCGCAGCAGCCTTACTCGATCTCTAAGCATTCCAAACTGCAGTTACGCACCTTTCTCTTCGAGCAGAATTAGCCATGTTGAGGCAAGCTGAGCGGCCGAGCCACATAACCCGGACGTTCGATGATGCGCGCCGGCGCCGGCTCCTTCTCCTTCACTGCATGCTTCGCTGCCGGCTTCTCGTCAGAGGCTGCGGCTACGGAGCGTGATAGGGCGCGATCCACGATGCCTTCAAACATGGGCAGCAGCGAGTCGCGGCTCACGGGGTGCAAAACATCGGCAAGGGATTCATTCCAACGAACCGGCTTGAGCAACAGTTCGGTGCTGCGGCGCGCCGGATTGTCACGCATCAGATAGAGCAGCCACACGCTCAACGATAAGTTATAGGCGACCATGTTGATGATGCTGAGCGCCGTGTCGCCGGTGTAGCCAACGCGTGAGCGGTAAACCATCAGTGCCATCTCGACGACGGCGAAGCCGCCAAAGCCCAGGGCGATTCCGAAGCTGTGATTCTTCCAGGAGAAGCCCAGGTAAGTCGAGAACAGGAGCAGGAACAGGATCAAGCCGCATTGCATGACGCGTACACCGCGTTCCATCGCCAGCACCATCTGCACTACCTGCTGCGAGTGGTCAGCGTAGGAACCGGCGGCGATCAGAATGATTGCGACCAATCCCATCACCATTCCAGCCCAACGGAACAGGATAGAGCCAAAATCGCGCAGAGCCGGAAACGGGCGGAACACATCGATGAAAATCTCACGAATAACCAGGAACCCCAAGGCCGCGCTGATGCCCGTCGTCGTCCACGACAGATAGAAATAGGCTTCCGAAGTCCCCCAAATATAGGTCGGGAACGAGAAAGCGAAGATGACCACCTGTGAGACGATGTAGGCAAAGAACATCGGCATCATCCGGCTAAGTTTGCGGCGCAACATGACGGCAGCCACGATGCACTGCAAAACGGGGTGAATAGTCCATAACCCGTAAATGAGGTAGCGGATCTGGGGGCTGGTTAGACTCATAGTGTCATCCTGATTTTCAAAGCCTGCGCCCGTAGGGGCGTGGCCGAGTGGTGCAACATTATGCGGAGGAACACGAAGGGTCAATGTACCTTCGGTAACCAGAAGAACAAGTACTAGCGCGTAGCGGGAATTGCCCTGTACCAACTTCAACAAATAGCTGTAACTCAAGAAAAGCAGAGTAGATGCTCGATGCACGTCTGACCTGTGGTGAGTGATGGCGGGGAGCGGGTCACACGGAAGTAACCTACGGGTAAGTGGGCTACGCTACAATTCCGCGATCTGGCTGACTTTAGAAAGAGGAACTTATGGCCCTCGCCACCCAATTCTTCATTCGCGCTCCCCACAAGCCGGGCACCCTGGCGCAGGTCTGCTCGGAGCTGGCCAAGGTCGCCGTCAACATCACCGCCATTATGGCGTCTCAGGACGAGGCGGGCGGTTTAAGAATCGTGGCCACACCCCAGCCCGCAGCCCGGAGAGTCCTGGAAAACATGGGACTGCCATTCAGCGAGGAGGAGGTGCTGGCGGTCCGAGTCACCGACCGGCCAGGAGCATTGGGCAAGATCACCCGCAAGCTGGCCGATGCCGGAATCAATATCGAGTACGCCTATGGATCAATTGTGAAAGGCGGGTCGCGAGCGCTGATTATCCTCAAGGTGCCGGATCCGAAGAAGGCCGCAGACCTGGTTTAAAGGCAAAAAAAACGGCGGGCCTCCGGTCAAACCAACCGTGTACCCGCTCCGCAAAGTCAGTCTTCAACAGGTCTGAAAACCGCGGTTGTTATTTTTTCCGACGCAATTTGCTTCCCAGTCCCGCCAGGGCCGTGCCAAACAGCAGCAGTGAAGCCGGCTCGGGCACTCCACCTCCGCCGCCTCCGCCCGGGAAGATGATGCCGTCGAAGGGATCGCCGTTCAGGCCGGAAACAACCGTGGATTGATAGGTGTTGGGATCAACGGTGTAGAGATTTCCGTTCCAGTCATCCACGAAGTAGACGCCCAGTTCCGGGTCCCAGGCGACGCCGTTGTCGTTCAAAAATCCCGGGCTCCCGAGAAGGGTGGCCTGTCCGGTGGCCGGGTCAATTGAGTAGAAGCTGCCGTTCCCGCCCGCCTGCACCAGGACCAGTTGGTTGATGTCGGCCCGGTAGGTCAAGCCACCGGGATAAACGCCGTTGTTGCCGAGCAAGGTGGCAGCACCGGTATTGATGTTAATGCTGTAGAAATTGCCGTTGGTGGCATCCCCGTACAGCGAGTGAGTAGCGGAATCGTAGGCCAACGCAAATAAATCGTTGACGCCATGCGATCCGACCAGGGTTGCGGCTCCGGTGCTGAGGTTAATGGTGTACAGACTGTTATTACCCCGGCCAGGAACCCAATAGGCGGTGTTGTTGTCGGTGTTGAAAGCAAGGTCGCCAAAGTCCCCGCTCACGCCGGTGTTTCCTACGAAGGTCAGGGCATAGGTGTTGGGGTCAATGGTATACAGGGAATTGGTCGCATCATCCATTGCATACAACAGCGTGCCCGCCCACGCTGCGCTGGCACTGATACAAACTGCCAGCAGTAGAACAACAGCAAGTGAAACAAAACGTCTCATGCCAATCTCCTTGGGTCTGAAGTGCAAGAGATGTGACTGGACTGAACGAGCCCAGGCGCTGGATGGTCGCGGTCCAGTTTTGAAATGCTTCCGCGAGAAGCGAGCTGGGCGGAGGAATTCTGCTACTCAGGTTCGGTAGCAATCAAGATGAAAGGTTTTGCAGTCGAATGGTGCAAGAAATGTGCCCTTCTAGGGGCGCGCGAATAGCTCCTGATAATGCTTCCAGTGGTCTTCCGCCTCTCTCAAGATGCGCTGAAATTCAGGATCATCGCGCACCTTGTCCCAATTCTTGTCACGCACGAACCACGGATAGTTGTGATTCCCCAGCTGCACGGTGCGCTTGAACCAGGCGATCGCCGGTTGTTTATCACCTAACAATGCGTAGATTCCACCAATCCATTCGGCCAGATCGCCGTCCACAACCTCCTGAGGCTTGTAGCGCAGCAGACTGGGATCAATCAGATCGCGCCGTCCGCGTGAGGCCTGCACAAACGCCATGAACACAAGGGGCTCAGGGTCCTTGCGGTCCGACAATTCGATGGCGCGCTTCGCAACCTGTTCAGCTTCGTCGATCTTTCCCTGGTAGTACAGGAAGTCACTGAGGAAACCGGTGAGCTTGAACTGGTCAGGATAACGTTGCAAGGCCTGGCGCACTTCTTCTTCCGCCTCGTGAACCTTTCCCTGATACAACAGCATGCGCGCGTGCATCCAGTAAATGCGGGGCGGCGAGGGGTTCAGGTCGCGACTGCGGCGATAGGCAGCCTCCGCCAGATCAGTGAGACCGGCGTAGTGATACGTGTAGCCTAAATAGTCCCAGGCCTGAACCGAGTTAGGGGCTCGAGCGATGGCGGCGCGCAAGATGCGAATGGCGTCCTCATTCTTGCCCTGCTCGCCATACACCTGTGCCAGATTGAGTTGTGCCACGGGTGACTGCGGATTCAACTGCAACGCCTTGCGCGCCATCTGCTCGGCGATTGCGAGATTCTTCGCTCCATTCTCCTGAAAGTTCGCTGCTTCGTAGCTGTAAGCCTGCGACAACAGGCAATAGCCGTCCACGAATTGCCGATCTTTCGCCACCGCGGCCTGTGCCGCTCGCTGCGCCTTTTTCAGCTCTTCCAGCTTTGAAGTGACGTAGTAATCATTCACAAAGGCACGAGCCTGTAGCAGATCGTTGTACGCTTCCGGAGAACTGGTGGACGGAGTCTCCAGGGCTTCCTGCTCAGCGCCGGAAAGCTGCACACTCAGGCCCTGTACGACTTTCTGCGCAATCTCATCTTCGAACCGCAGCACATCCTTACCCTTCAGGTCGTCGCGAAAAGCCCAGCGCGTGGCGCCGTGATCGATCAATTGGACGGAAACGCGAATCTTCTTGCCCATCACCTGATAGGTGCCCGCCAGCACAGAATCAACCTGTAACTCGCGCGCGGCTTCGACAGGATCGCCGCCGTTTTTCGCATATTTCAGGACGGAGTTCGTGGGCCGGACGGCGAGATTCTGCAAGGTGGCCAGCCGGCCGATGATGGCGTCCGCCATCCCGATGCCCCACCCTTCCCCGCCTGGCTGCCCGGATAGATCGTGCAGAGGGAGAACGGCAATGGTTCGCACAGCGGGCGTCGGAGCCGGAGCGGACGTTACCGCTGGTGGCGAGGGCGGAGCTTCCAATGCCTTTCTTTCGACTTGTTTTGGACGCAGGAAAAAATACGCGATGATGATGCCGACCACGATGGCGGCAGCGCCGATGTAGAATGGCAACCGCCTCCACATTCCTTCCAGGGGAGGCCGCTCGGCTACAACCGGAACGTGCGCCGATTCCGTGCTTCGCTTCAGGCGTTTGAGATCGGCGCGGATGTCGGCGGCGTGTTGATACCGCATCTCCGGGTCTTTTTCCAGCCCCTTGTGAATGATGCGCTCGAGTTCAACGGGCACTTCCGGGTTTAGACGAACTGGAGTGTGAGGCTCGCGGTTCAGGATGCCGTCGAAAATAATCCCTGACGTGTCACCGCGGAAGGGGAGAACGCCGGTCGCCATCTCGTAGAGCACTACCGCGAACGAGAACAGGTCGGAGCGAGCGTCGAGTTCCTTTCCCCGCACCTGCTCCGGCGACATGTAAGCGACGGTGCCGAGGGTGGTGCCGGGGCTGGTGAGATGTTCTTCGGCCACGAGGGTTGCGGCGGAATGGTCCACTGCAGCGGCACCCGACTTGCGGTTTGCGACCTTCGCCAGGCCAAAATCAAGCACCTTCACCTGGCCGCGCTTGGTGATGAACAAATTGGCAGGTTTGATGTCGCGGTGGATGATCCCGTC
>Ga0070741_10003354_pt1 | contig 40019 bp, 37 predicted proteins | sample Coa_R1_4_FD_66440 | JGI IMG/M metagenome (GOLD analysis project Ga0070741, IMG submission 66440) | Surface soil microbial communities from Centralia Pennsylvania, which are recovering from an underground coalmine fire - Coalmine... | ecosystem: Environmental > Terrestrial > Soil > Unclassified ...
CATGCCGTTGACGTCCTTCACCGGCACGACCGATTTGCTGAACTTGCCTTCGGCGCGCGCGGCGGTGGCGCGCTTCTGCGAGCGCAGCGCGAAGTTGTCGACGTCCGTGCGCGAGAAGCCGTCGAGCGTCGCGAGCAGATCGGCGCCGATGCCTTGCGGCACGAAGCCGATCTCCTGATTGACGCGCGGATCCATGACCATCGCGCCGCCGTCGGAGCCCATCGGCCAGCGCGACATGCTCTCGACGCCGCCGCCAACGACGAGATCCTCGAAGCCGGACATCACCTTCATCGCCGCAAGATTCACCGACTCGAGACCCGACGCGCAGAAGCGCGACTGCGTCACGCCCGCGACCGATTGATCCCACCCGGCGTAGAGCACCGCGATGCGCGCGATGTCCGCGCCTTGCTCGCCGACCGGTGTCACGCAGCCGAGCACGACGTCGTCGACCTTCGAGGTGTCGAGGTTGTTGCGCTCCTTGAGCGCCCACAGGCAGTTCGCGACGAGGTGGATCGGCGTCACCTGATGCAGGCTGCCGTCCTTCTTGCCTTTGCCACGCGGCGTGCGCACGGCGTCGTAGATGAAAGCGTCGGTCATGTCGAGCTCGGTTGGGGACTTCGGTAAAAGGGATTACTGCGGCCGCGCTTGCGCGGCGAGTCACCTTAAGAGACCATGCCGCAGCGTGTCAATACGCCGCCGTATGTTGGAAGTACGGAGTTGCCGCGAGAGCACGAAGTAATGCAAATTACCGCCATGCCGCGAGACCTCGCCGGACTCGATCCGGACACCCGCAACCGCATCGAGCAGGCGGTCCTGGAGATCTTTTCCCAGCGCGAGTTCCACCGCGTCGGGCTGATCGAGATCGCGCGCGAGGCGAACGTCTCCCTGCAGACGATCTACAAGTACTACGGCGGCAAGGAAGCGCTGCTGTTCTCCAGCCTCGACTCGTGGCTCGGCAGGCTCGCGGCGCGGATGATCGATCACTTGCAGGGGATCGAGGACTACAAGGAGAAGCTGCGCAAGGTGATGTGGGTGACGCTCGACTTCTTCGAGAAGAACCCGAAAGTGGCGCAGCTGATCATGAGCTCGGTGTACGTGAACACCTGGCGCAAGCAGGAGACGTATCGCAATCCGCAGCTGTTCGGGGCGTTCCTGAAAGTGCTCGGGGAAGGCCGCGCGCGCGGCATCCTGAACGACCAGGTCGACGAGAAGATCCTGCTCGACTACATCCTCGGCGTGATGGGACGGCTGGTGCAGATGTACATCCATCGCGGCCAGAAGCAGTCGCTGACCAAGCAGGCGAACGCGCTGTTCGAGATGCTGTGGCGCGCTATTGCGAAGCCGGCGGCATCGGCGCGGGCTGCACTTTCCTGAACGCTTCGGCGAGCGCCGGAGCCTGATCCGCCAGGACGCACGCGCCGACCGCGGTGTGCGGCACGAGCTCGCACCGATAGCCGAACGACGCCGGATCGCTGCGCAATTGCTTCCACGCCACATCGTTGCGCAGCGACTCCGTCTGATCGCCGAGCTCGGTGACCACGATCACGTCGAAGGCATGAGTGCGGAATTGCTGGTCCAGATCCATGCCCGGCATCGGCACCGTCCGCTGACCTTCGGGCTGCAGATGCATTGAAATCCAGTGGAACGTGTCGAACACGCGCAGCGGCCGATGTTGCTGCCAGTCGCGCAGGCCCAGGATCAGCGCGTCCATGTCTTTCGCCGCGACGGGCATCACGCGTCCGTATGACGGCAGTGCGATGGCGAACAGGACGATGAGCGCTGCGGCGACCCAACTGCTTCGCGGCGATGAGGGCGCATCGTCGCGCGGCAAGAGCGCGATCAGGACCGCCGCGATGACGATGCCGAAGTAGCGCGGCCACGGATAGATGACGAGACACGAGGCGATCGTGATCGCCGCCGGCAAGCCGAGTCCGACCAGGATGGGCAGTGGCAGATCGAGCGGCGACCATCGTCGATTCCGCAGCCGCCAGCCGAGGCTGCCGAGCAGCGTCGCGGCGAACGGCAGCGTCGCGAGTCCGCGCGTCGCAGCGAAGATCGGCTCCGGTGGCAACGCTGCGGTCCACGGGCTTTCCACCACGATCATCCGCAGGTTGTCGAGCATGTGCTCGAGCATCACGCGTGGATGATGGCGCACGAAGCTCAGGATGCCGTTCTCCAGCAGCCCTGCGTTCGCGAGCAGTGTCATGCCTTCGCCGGGTCGCAGCGCGTGGCCACGATTCGCGAGCCAGAACGCGATGTGCTGGTTGAAGGCGAGCGCCGTGCGGCTGCCGTGGATCGGCACGCCGAGGCGCCAGCAGATGAGCGCCATCACGATGGCCGCCGGAACCGTCGTGGCCCCGATCACATTCCACGAAGCGGCGCGCGCACGCAGATGAACAGCTGCGATGCCGCTAGCAACGAGGAACGCCCAGAACAGCTCCGGCCGGATGAAGCTCGACGCCACGAGGCCGAACAGCACGATCGCCCAGCCGCGCGCGGGATCGCGCTGTCGCGCCGCCGCGGCGAGGAAAACCCACAGCACCAGCGTGCAGACCAGGCTTACGCGCACCCATTGCAGGCTGCCGGCGGCGATCATCCAGGCAGCCGCGGAAAGCGCGGCCCACGCGATCGGCACGCGCAAGCTCCGCGCGAGGAGATACCACAGCGGTGCGACGGCGAGCGAGCAGAGATAGCCGCCGAGGTAGTAGGTCGTCAGCGAGTCGTGCGTCAGCGCGTTGAGCGCGCGCAGCATCAGCGCGTAGGCGGGCGCCCATTCGCCGACGAGGTGGCCGTTGATGGTTCCGTGCAGCGCGAACGAAAGGTAAAGATTCTCGTCGTACTGCATCAGGTCGCGCGCGGCCTGATAACTTTGAAACGTCCCGAGGAACAGGAGCGACGCGACGACGATGGCCGTGAAGACGATCGATTCATGCCAAGCTTGCGACGTCGGCAGCGGCGTTCGGGCGGCCATGGGAGCGGGCTGGTGGGAGACCGGGAGGATCGGGTGAAACGGGTCTGGAGCGCAAGAGGTCTCGCGGTGCTGCTGGTGCTCGCAGTGGTCGCGTGCGGCTCGGCGCCGCGACGCGCCGGCAAGTCGCCGATGCAGCAGCGCATCGAGAAGATGTTCAACGCCGCCGACAGCGACGGCGACGAATGGCTCACGCCCGCGGAGCTCGACGCCGGGTTCCCGTGGCTCGCCGGCAAGTTCGCGGACATCGACACCGATCACAACGGCAAGGTGAGCCTCGCCGAGATCACGAGCTACATCGAGCTGTCGCGGATGCTGCCGGAGAAGAAGCGGTAGGAGCGCGCCTTGCGCGCGACCATCGCTACAGCTTCGCGAGCATCAGCCCGATCGCGAGCGCGACCAGGATCGCGCCGGTCACGCGATCGATCCAGTGGCCGTAGCGCATCAGCACGCCGCGCACGCGCGCGTGCCCGAGCGTGAGCGCGACGAAGCTGAACCACAGCGCGGTGCTGACGATGAACCAGCCGGCGAGCGCGTAGCGCAGCGGCATCGGCGTCTGCGTCGCGATCACTGCCGTGAACAGCGCGGTGAACGACAGCGTCGCCTTCGGATTGAGCACGTTGGTCATCACGCCGATGCCGAAGTGACGCCGCGGATCGATCTTGTTCTCCGCTGCCTCGCTCATCGCGCTCTCGTCGCGCGGTTTCGCCCGCAGCGCGCCGATGCCCATGTAGAGCAGGAACGCGGCGCCTGCGAAGCGGATCACGTCGAGCATCTGCGGATATCGTTGCAACAGCCAGCCGAGTCCGAACAGGCCGTAAGCGGCGTGGTAGAGAATCCCGAACGCGATGCCCCATGCGGTCCAGAGCCCTGCGCCGCGCCCGTAGTTCAGCGTCTGGCGCGTGACCATCGCGAAGTCGGGGCCGGGCGACATCACCGCGAGCACGTGCGCGAGCGCGACCGAGGTGAACACCGCGAGCGAGCTGCCGGTGGCGATCGCCATGGTCACGCGATCGCGAGCTGGTGCCGGGGCGCGGGCGGCGACGCTTCGATGACGTCGAGCCAGTCACGCGGACGCTGCGCGAAGACGTCGGCGCCGGCGCGGAGCGCGCGCTTCGCGAGACGCCGCTCGCGCTGGGCCATCACCTCGAGGACTTTGCGGACGCGCTCGGAACTGCGCTGTCGGGTCGGCAGCGTGCCGAGCCCGCCGCGCAGGACTTCGAGATCGTGATGGTCCCCGAGGATTTCCGACAGTGCGTCGAGCGCCTGCGCGCGCAAACCATCGAGCGCTTTCCAGCGCCGTGACAGCAGCACCGATTGGTAGTAATGCATCTTCGTGCGCTTGCGCCACTCGTGGAGCATCGCCGCCGGCGAGCGCGCGGAGCAGCGCATCCACGCTTTGCGCGCGCGGACATAGCCGCGACGCACCGCGCGCAAAACCTCCGTGCGCGTAAGCGCATCGGACGGCCAGCGCTCGATCATCCGTCGCGCGGCGCGCAGCAAGTCGAGCGCGCGATGCTCGGCGCCGCGCACGGCGCCCCGCGCGTGGCGGTGCATGCCGCGCCGCACCGCGCCTTCGAGGCTGCGCCATTGCGCCGACGGCAGCGCGCGCGATCCGCGCAGCTTGCGCAGCGTCGACATCGCCACTTCCGAATCGCGGCGCCCCGACAGCGCGCGCCCCGCGTCGCGGATCAGGATGCGCGCGGCTTCGGCGTCGGGCCCGATCTCATCGCGGAGCAGGCGCAGCCAGGCGCGCAGCCGCTTGCAGCTCTTGCGTGCCTCATGGACGTCGGCGCGCGTGGGCCGGTGATGAAGATGCCGTAGCGCGTCGTCGAGCTCCGCGAGCGCCGGGCGCTGCAGCGCGCGCGGCAGCTGTGCGTCGGCGGAAGCCATGAACGCCACGCCTCAAGCTCCGTACTTGCGCTCGAGGTAGGCGATGATCTTCGCCGATTCGAACATCTCGACGCCGGTGTTGGGATCGACGAGATACGGGAACTGCACGCGGCCCGCGCGCTCGAGCAATTTCGTGCGATTGCGGCCTTCGACGGGCGTGCGCCAGATTCTCTCGCGCAGCCACGGCGGCCCCATGTCGGCCCAGCGCGCCTTGCCGGCGTTGCGCAGCACGTACGGGATCTCGAGCTCGCACAGCACTTCGCGCACGAGTCGCGAGAACGGGCTCGATTCGAAGCTGTAGAGCTCGAGCGGCTTCGCCGGCGCGTGCGAAGGACGGGCCCGCAATCCACGTACGTTTCCGGGCGCGCGCGCCGCCGTCGCGAGCGACGAGGTCAGGACGTGCAGCGCGCGCCGCACTCCTTTCGCCGCGCGTGCCGGGGCTTCGTAGGTGTCGGCGAGGTAGGCGATGATGTCGGCGGACTCGAACATCGCGATGCCGGTGTTCGGATCGACCAGCAACGGGAACCGCTGCTTGCCGCCGCGGGCCTGCGCTTCGCCGCGGAAGCGTGTGCCCCCGCGCGGGCAGGGATAGATCAGCGTGTCGAGGTCCATCTCGGTGAGGGCTTCGCGCACCAGGCGGCAGTACGGGCTCGCCTCGTACTCGAACAGCTCGAGCAGTTTCTCGGGCTGGCGCCGCGCGGGACGGAAGGCGACCGTGCCGCGCCATCCGCGCAGGCTCGAGCCCAGCAAGGACGTGTTGACGTCGATGAATCGACTCATGAAATCCCCCGGCGGGCCCAACCGAGCGTGCAGTCTCGCACAGTGCATGCCATCCGGTTCAAACCATAACCGCGTCCGCCTCATCAAATCGGCGATGATGGCCGCTACTGCCTTCGACGATGCAATGCTCGCCGCCGTGACCGTGGGCCCAGCCGAGATGGATGCCGAGGCCGCCTTGGTCGCCGCCGCGGCGGCCGGCGACGCCGGCGCCTTCGAGCAGCTCTATCGCACGCACGCGAGTCGCGTGTATGGACTGTGCGTGCGCCTGGTCAACGGCGATCGCGCGAAGGCCGAGCAGTACGCGCAGGACGCATTCGTGCGCGCGTGGGAGAACCTGAAGAGCTTCCGCGGCAGCGCGAAATTCTCGACCTGGCTGCATCGGCTCACGGTCAACGTCGTGCTGGGCGAGCATCGGCTGCTCAAGCGCTGGGTGAGCTTCGAGGACCTGCCGGAGGAATCCGGTCCGCCGGTCGAGCTCACCACGGTGCATCCGCAGGCGCGGGTCGGCGATCGCATGGACCTCGAGCGGGCGCTGGCGCGACTGCCCAAGGGTGCGCGCGCGGTGCTGATCCTGCACGATGTGGAAGGCTATCGTCATGAAGAGATCTCGGAGCTGACCGGGATCGCGGTCGGCACTTCCAAGGCGCAGCTGCATCGCGCTCGGAAGCTGATGAAGGAGCTGTTGCAATGAATGAGCATGATCGGGACGACGAGGCAGTGCCGGGCCTGCGCGGCTTGCGCATGCACGAGCAGCCGTCGCGCGATCTGTGGCCGGGCATCGCGACGCGCATCGCGTTGAAGCGCAGCCGGAATCGCAACGTGTTCCTGGCCGCCGCGGCCTGCACGCTGATCGCAATCAGCGCGATGTTGTCGCTGCGCATGACCGAGGCGCCGGCGCCGACGAAGGCGCCGCTGGTCGCGCCGCCGGAGCTCGCGGCGATGACGCTGCCGCGCGCCGATCTGCGCGCCAATCGCGCGCTGGTGAAAGCCAACCTGAAGCTGACGCAGAACGCCGAGAGCGAAGTGCGCAAGGCGCTGCGCCAGTCGCCGGACGATCCGTCGCTCAAGCGACTGCTGGACAGCACGCGCGCCCAGAAGCGCGAGCTGCACGATCTGCTGCTGGCGGATCGCAACTGAGAGATGACATGAAGCGAGCCCTTTGTTTGCTGTCGATGGCGGCGCTGTCCGCGCCGGCCGTGGCCGACAAGCCGATCGACGAGACCCGACCGCTCAACGCGGATGCGAAGGTGTCGGTGAGCAACTGCGCGGGCGCGATCCACGTGCAGGCGTGGGACAAGAACAGCCTGTCGCTGACCGGCCGGCTCGGCGAGGGCGTCGAGAAGCTGGTGATCGACGGCGATCCCTCGAAGCTGCGCATCGAGGTGAAGCTGCCGAAGAACATGCACAACGTCGAGGAGACTGTGCTGCAGCTGCGCGTGCCCGCCGGCGTTGCCCTCGATCTCGAAAGCGTCAGCGCCGACGTCGCGGTGCAAGGCACCAAGGGCGCTGTCCGGGCGAACACCGTGAGCGGCGACCTCAACCTTCAGGTCGACGCGCCGAAGGTGATCGCGCAGAGCGTGAGCGGCGACCTGCATCTCGAAGGCAAGAGCCGCGACACGCAGGTCAAGACCGTCAGCGGCGACGTCAGCGTGCGCGGCAGCGAAGGGGAGCTGGTCGGCGAGACCGTGTCCGGCAACCTGAACGTCGAAGCGGGCTCGCTCAGCAAGCTGTGGCTGAAGTCGGTGTCGGGCGATTTCAACGTCCGCTCCGCGCTCACCGATTCCGGGCGCGCGAATCTCGAAACGCTCTCGGGCGAAGTCGATCTCGCGCTGCCGGCGTCGACGAACGCGGCGGTGGACCTGTCGAGCTTCAGCGGGGAGCTCGATTCCGATCTCGGGTCGATTCCCGAGGACACTCATAAGGCAACGCTGAAGCTGGGAAACGGTGCCGGGGTGATCAGCGTGCACTCGTTCAGCGGCGATATTTCGCTGAAGAAGAAGTAGCGGCTTCGATCGGCGCGTTCGAGCCGCGCACAAAGCGCGCGCTCAACGCGCCATCCGTTGTATCTGGATAGGCTGACGCGTTGCGCAGCCTATCCCCTTAATGCCGGAAGTGACGGATGCCGGTGAACACCATCGCCATGCCGTGCTCGTCGGCGGCGGCGATGACTTCCTGATCGCGCATCGATCCGCCGGGCTGGATCACGGCAGTGACACCGGCTTGCGCGGCGGCGTCGATGCCGTCGCGGAACGGGAAGAAGGCGTCTGACGCCATCACCGACCCGATCACCTCGAGCTTCTCGTCGGCGGCCTTGATGCCGGCGATGCGCGCCGAGTAGACGCGGCTCATCTGGCCGGCGCCGACGCCGATGGTGTGGCGGTTGCGCGCATAGACGATCGCATTGGACTTCACGTACTTCGCGACTTTCCACGCGAACAGCAGATCGTTGAGCTCGGACTGTGTCGGCGGGCGACGCGAGACGGTCTTCAGCTCGGCGAGCGTCACCATCGCGGTGTCGAGATCCTGCACGAGGAGTCCTCCCGCGACGCGCTTGAAGTCGAACGAGGCCGCGCGCTGGGCGGGCCACTGCCCGCATTCCATGAGGCGCACGTTGGTTTTCGCGGCGACGGCCTTGCGTGCGGCTTCGGACACGGTCGGCGCGATGATCACTTCGACGAACTGGCGGTCGACGATCGTCTTGGCGGTATCGCCGTCGAGCTCACGATTGAAGGCGATGATGCCGCCGAACGCCGAGGTCGGATCGGTCCGGTAAGCAGCCTCGTAGGCGTTGCCGATGTCGTCTGCGATGGCGACGCCGCACGGGTTGGCGTGCTTGACGATCACGCAGGCCGGTTCCGTGAACGCTTTCACGCATTCGAGCGCGGCGTCGGCGTCGGCGATGTTGTTGTAGGAGAGCGCTTTGCCCTGCAGCTGATGCGCTGCGGCGATGGTGCCGGCTTCGGCGTTGGCTTCCGTGTAGAAGGCGGCGCGCTGATGCGGGTTCTCGCCGTAGCGCATTTCCTGGAGCTTCAGGAACTGCGGCGTGAACACGCCGGGAAACGGCGCGCGCTTGCCTTCGGCGTCGAGGCTCGACAGGTACGCCGCGACCATGCCGTCGTAGCGCGCGGTGTGCGCGAACACTTTCATCGCCAGCCGCGCCTTGGTCGACGGCGAAACGCCGCCGCCGTCGAGCTCGCCGAGCACGCCCGCGTAATCCGCTGGATCGACCAGCACCGCGACGTGCGCGTGATTCTTCGCGGCGGCGCGCAGCATCGCCGGGCCGCCGATGTCGATGTTCTCGATCGCGTCCTCGTGCGTGAAGCCGGGCTTCGCGATGGTCTGCTCGAACGGATAGAGGTTGACGACGAGCAGCGCGATCGGCGCGATGCCGTGCTCCTGCATCACCGCGTCATCGGTGCCGATGCGGCCCAGCAAGCCGCCGTGGATTTTCGGGTGCAGGGTCTTGACCCGTCCGTCCATGATCTCGGGAAAGCCCGTGATCTCCGACACTTCGCGCGCGGAGATGCCGGACTGCTTCAACAGCTTGAAGGTGCCGCCGGTGGAGAGGATCTCGAAGCCGCGCGTGGCGAGCTCGCGAGCGAAATCGACGATGCCGGTCTTGTCGGAGACCGAGACGAGCGCGCGGCGCGGCGTCATTGCGGCGCGCGCGCTTTGATTCCGTGCTGACGCAGCTTCTTGCGCAGCGTTGCGCGATTGAGGCCGAGCATGTCGGCGGCCCGCGACTGATTGCCCCTGCAGTAGACGAGCGTCGCGCGCAATAGCGGCGGCTCGATCTGATGCAGGATCAGATCGTAGAGCTTGCTCGGCGCATGACCATTGAGCGCCTTGAAGTACGTATCCAGACTGTCGGCGACGTGATGGCTGAGCGGCCGGCTGTCGCTCGTCTTTTGCGCGGACATTCCCTTGTTAGCCTCGACCCGTTGGCGCTTCTCCCCCAGAAACGAGAGCGCTCTCATCGAAAGGGGCGGCAATCATACTCCCAAGAAAGCGGCTTGCAAAAGCGTCGATCGTGACTATTGCGATGAAAAAAATTTTTCGGAGAACTTGACTTGATGTTGCGCGAGTGTTCTTCCGATGAAATCGCGCCACGTCGCATTCGGACGCCAGATGCGAAGCAAATCGCGCGCCGCGATTTCCGGCGCGATTTTTTCCACGAGCACGCGGCGCAGGAACACGAACGCGGAGACGCGCTTGTTCATCGCGCAGTGCACCAGCACGCGGCGATCGCGCAGCACTTCCATGCGGTCGAAGAATTTCTGCAGGTCGTCCGCAGTCGGCGCATCCCACTTCACGCCGATGTGCGTGTACTCCATGCGCGCCGCGCGGACGCGATCGGCTTCGTCGGCCATCCAGTTCGAGGACGTCGGCATCGCGAGATTGATGACGGCCTCGACGCCGTCGCGAGCGAGCGCATCGAAGTGCTCCGCCTGCGGCTGTCCGGCGGTGCGCAGCTTCGGCGTGATGGAAAGATCGTTGATGATGGCCGGCGTGCGGCACGTCCCGTGGAGCAGCGCCCAGCCATCCTTCAGCCGCGGCGTATCGAAGTCGATCCATTTTTCGTAAGCGGCGCGCACGTCTGCGGCCTGGGCTTCGAGTAATCCCGCAAGCGCGATGCGTCCGCCGCGCTTCAGGCTCGAAGCGAGCACCGGTGCGAGCGCGATCAGGGGATTCGCCAGGATGTTGGCGACGACGACGTCGGCGGGAAACGGGACGAAGTCTTCGACCATCACGCAAGCGAGCCGATCTCCGACGCCGTTCACTTCCGCGTTCTGCTTCGTTGCAGTGAGCGCTTGTGGATCGATGTCCGTGCCGACGGCGCGCTCCGCGCCGAGCTTCAGCGCGGCGATGGCGAGGATGCCGGAGCCGCAGCCGTAATCCACAACCTTTGCGCCGGTCAACGCTTGCGAGGCGAGCCACCCGAGGCACAGCGCCGTCGACGGATGCGTCCCGGTGCCGAACGCGAGCCCCGGATCGAGCTTGATGACGATCGCTTGCGGATCCCTGATCTCCTGCGCGCGCTCGACGGGCACGACCCAGAGATGCTCGCCGAACCTCACCGGCGGACAGTCCTTGAGCCAGACGCGGATCCATTCGCGGTCTTCGACCAGCTCGGTTTGCGTCTGCAGCGCCGCGCCTTCGGGAAGGATGTCGCGCAGCGTCGCGAGGAGAGGTGCGAGGTCGGTTCCTTCGTTGAACAAGCCGATCGTGACCGTATTGCGCCAGAGGGGTGTCGCTCCCGGCGCGGGTTCAAGCACGGGATCATCGACCGCATCGACCATCGTCACCGCGCTCGCGCCGTGCGCGAGCAGCAGTTCTTCAGCGAACTCGGGGTGAGCTGTGTGAACGCGGAGCTGAAGCCAAGCCATGTTCGACGATCAGGTTCGACGAGGGCGTATGCGGCCAGGGACGGCCGCATCCGAGCTGAACGGAGCTTTTAAGGCGTCCCTCGGCGGACCTGATCGTCGGACAGGGCGCGCCGATCTTCGAGCGCCGATCATTTCTCCCGCGCCAGCATTTCCGCGAGATAGTGAATGTGATGCTGCGCCTTGCGGAAGCCCTCGTCGCCCATGATCCGGCGCTGCAGCGGGATGTTGGTCTGGATGCCGTCGACGATCATCTCGGTCAGCGCCGTCTGCATGCGCGCGATCGCCGACCGACGCGTCGCGCCGTGCGCGATCAGCTTGCCGATCATCGAGTCGTAATTCGGCGGCACGCGATAGCCCGAATAGATGTGCGAGTCGAGCCGGATGCCCGGGCCGCCCGCCGGGTGATATTTCTTGATCTCGCCGGGCGAAGGCGTGAAGCGCTCCGGATCCTCGGCGTTGATTCGGCACTCGATCGCGTGGCCGCGCAGGCGGATGTTCTTCTGCTTGAGCTTGAGCTCATGGCCTTCCGCGATGCGGATCTGCTCCTTCACCAGATCGACGCCGGTGACCATCTCGGTGACCGGGTGCTCGACCTGGATGCGCGTGTTCATCTCGATGAAGTAGAACTGATCGTTCTCGTAGAGGAACTCCATGGTGCCCGCGCCGCGATAGCCGATGCGCTTGCACGCCTCGACGCAGAGCGCGCCGACTTCCGCGCGCTGTTCCTTGCTGATGCCGGGCGCGGGCGACTCCTCGACGACCTTCTGGTTGCGCCGCTGCATCGAGCAGTCGCGCTCGCCGAGGTGGATCACGTTGCCGTGACTGTCGGCGAGGACCTGGATCTCGATGTGGCGGGGCGTCTCGAGATATTTCTCGAGGAACACCGTGCCGTCCTTGAATGCATTGACGGCTTCGGTGCGCGCAACGTCGATCTTGCCGATCAGCTCCTCTTCGCTGCGCACGACCTGCATGCCGCGGCCGCCGCCGCCCGCCGCCGCCTTGATCAGCACCGGATAGCCGACCTTGCGCGCGATCGCTTTGCACTCGTTCTCGTCCTCGGGCAGCGCGCCGTCGGAGCCGGGCACGCACGGCACGCCGGCCTTGATCATCTCCGCCTTCGCGCTGGTCTTGCCGCCCATGAGCCGGATCGTCTCCGAGCGCGGCCCGATGAAGATGAAGCCGGATTTCTCGACGCTCTCGGCGAAGTCCGCGTTCTCGGACAGGAAGCCGTAGCCGGGATGGATCGCGTCGGACTGGGTGACCTCCGCCGCGGAAATGATCGCCGCCATGTTGAGGTACGAGCCCGACGCCGGCGGCGGCCCGATGCAGACCGACTCGTCCGCCATCAGCACATGCTTGAGATCACGGTCGGCGCTCGAGTGCACCGCGACGGTCTTGATGCCGAGCTCGCGGCACGTGCGCAGGATGCGCAGCGCGATTTCGCCGCGATTCGCGATCAGGACTTTCTTGATCTGGTGCACGCGGCGTTATTCGATGGCGAAGAGAGGCTGGTCGAACTCCACCGGCTGGCCGTTCTCGACCAGGATCTCGGCGACGACGCCGTTCCGGTCGGCCTCGATCTGGTTCAGCATCTTCATCGCTTCGATGATGCACAGCGTCTGGCCCTGCTTCACCGTCTGGCCGACCTCGACGAACGGCTTGGCGCCGGGCGAGGGCGAGCGATAGAACGTGCCGACCATCGGCGCGCGCACGAAATGCTTCTTCGCGGCAGCAGCGGCGGGCGCCACCACTTTCTCCGTCGGCGCGACCGTCGCCGGAGCCGACGACAGCGCCGCAGCGGGCGGCGGCATCGACGGCGGCATCGCGATGAATTGCGGCAGCGTCGCATTCGGCGATTGGCGCGTGATGCGCACCGATTCCTCACCTTCCTTCACCTCGAGCTCGGAGATGCCCGACTGCTCGACGAGATCGATGAGGGTCTTGATCTTCCTTAAGTCCATCGCTCCTCCAGTTCTGGTTCCGCTCGCGAGCGCTTCAGCGCTTCACGAGCTTCTCGTGCGCCGCCTGCAGCGCGAGGCGATAGCCCTGCGGCCCGAGCCCGACGATCACGCCCTGCGCGACGTCGGAGAAATAGCTGTGATGGCGGAATTCCTCGCGCGCGTGCACGTTCGAGAGATGCACTTCGATGAACGGGATCTCCACCGCGAGCAGCGCGTCGCGCAGCGCGATGCTGGTATGCGTCAGCGAGGCGGGATTGATGATGATGAACTCGACGCCTTCGGCCTTGGCTTGCTGGACCCGCTCGACCAGGGCGCCTTCGTGGTTGCTCTGGAACGTGTCGAGCTCGTGCCCGAGCTCGCGGGCGTCCTCGCCGAGATCGCTCTCGATCTGCCCGAGCGTCTGGGATCCGTAGAGGTCCGGCTCGCGGCTGCCGAGCAGGTTGAGGTTGGGGCCGTTCAGCAGCAGGATCAGGCTCACGGGCGCATCCAGCCGGCAGAAAAGGAGCGGGCAGTGTGCCAGAGCGGCGCTAAAAACGCCAAGTTATGGCTAGATCGACCTAAGATGCCGCCAAGATCGGTGCCAATCGCGTCAGATAGGGATTACGGCGCGAGGTATTTGGCCAGCAACCCATCCAGTTTCGCCTGGGAAAGGCCTCCGGCGAAGCGTTCCAGCACTTTGCCGTCGGCCGAGATCAGGACCGAGTACGGCAGGACACCACCGTCGTCGCCGAGCGCATCCATCGCCTTGGTGACTTCGTCCTCGCTCCCGTAGACCGGGTAGTTGATGCCGAAGCGCTTCATCGCATCGAGCACGGGCTGGCGCGAGTCCATCGCGGGGCCGATGACCTGGAATCCGCGCGCCGCGTATTGCGACTGCGCCTTCACCAGCATCGGGATTTCCTGGATGCACGGTGCGCACCAGCTCGCCCAGAAATTCACCAGCGTCAGCTTGCCGCGATATTCGGAGAGGTGGTGCGTCTGGCCGTCGAGATCGATCAGCGTGAGATCGGGGACCGGCGTGTTGCGCAGATGTCCGCGCTGATAGGTGAGGAATCCGGCTGCGCCCGCGATCGCCGCGACGAGGATCGCAGCGATGGTGCCGCGCACACTCATGGCTCCAGCTCCAGCACCTTCTCCTGCGGCGGGTAACACAGGCCCGCATCGGCGCAGCCCTGGTATCCAACTTTGATTTTCGCCTTCTGCGGTTTCGCGCCCTTGAGCGGCAGCTGCGCGGCGAGCGTGTCGAGGTGATAGACCTCGACGTCGCCGAAATACTCGTCGTGATGTTTCTCGCCTGCCGGGAATTGCGGCGTTCCGAGCGACGCGCCCTTGGGCTCGATGAGCTCGAACGACATGCGCTGCCGATAGAGGTAGTAGCCGCGCGCGATGCGCCACGAGATGACGAGCTTGCCGTCGCGCGCTTCGAGCGGCTGGAGGTCGAAGGCGAGATCGACCGGCAGGAATTGGCTGTCGGCTTTCGGCTTGTCGAGAATGCCGGCGCCCGCAGCGGCGCTCGCGGCAAGCGCGCAGACGAAGACGATCGCTCTAGTCGGAAACATTGCTCGTGATCCAGTCGAGATACGGCTGGTGGCCCCGTTCCACGCTGACCGCGATGACTTCGGGAAGTTCGTAGGGATGATGCTCCAGCACGGCCTGTTTGAGCGCCTCGAAGTGCGACGCGCGGGTCTTGATGACGAGCAGTGTCTCATCGTCATGCTGAACCGCGCCTTTCCAGCGATACACCGACCGGATCGCCGGCACGATGTTCACGCACGCAGCATGGCGGCCCTCGACCAGCACGTCAGCCAGCGCGGCGGCGCGATCGGGCGGGCAGGTGACGAGCACGACGACGAAATCGGACATCGCGATAGCATAGCGGCCCCAGAACGAGATGCTGGTCATGAACCGCACACCTGACACAGTCGCGTATGTCTTCTCCGATCCTCCGCCCGCCCGCGACGCTTTGCGCGCCGCGATCGCGCAGCACTACCTCGCCGACGAAACCGAGCTGCTGGGCAAGCTGATTGCGATCGCGGAAACACCCGCGTCGCGCAGCGCCGCGATTCAGAAGACCGCCGCTGACTGGGTCACCCGCGTGCGCGCGCTGCGCAACGATCGCTCGCCGCTCGACGCGTTCATGCATCAGTACGACCTCTCGTCGGAAGAGGGCGTGCTGCTGATGTGTCTCGCCGAAGCGCTCCTGCGCATTCCGGACGACGCGACCGCCGAGAAGCTGATCGCCGACAAGCTGTCCGAAGCCGATTGGGAATCGCATCTTGGGAAATCCGATTCCCTGTTCGTCAACGCGTCGACCTGGGGACTGATGCTGACCGGTCGCATCGTGCGCCTGTCGCCGGACACGACGAAGAACTTCCGCAGCGCGATCGGCCGGCTCGTCGGCAAGTCGAGCGAGCCGGTGATCAAGCTCGCGGTGCGCCAGGCGATGCGCCTGATGGGCGGACAGTTCGTCATGGGCCGCACGATCGAGGAAGCGCTGAAGAACGCGCAGTCGCGGGAGCATCGGCCGTATCTGCATTCGTACGACATGCTCGGCGAGGCCGCGCTGACCGCGGCCGACGCGGAGCGTTATTTCCGCTCGTATCAGGATGCGATCGCGGCGATCGGCAAGCGCGACGGCGATCGCAACGGCGCGGTGTTCGTGCAGCCGAGCATCTCGGTGAAGCTCTCGGCGCTGCATCCGCGCTACGAATTTGCGAAGCGCGCGCGCGTCGTCAAAGAGCTCGTTGCGAAATTGCTGGAGCTCGCCAAGCAGGCCAAGCACGAGAACATCGGCCTGACGGTCGACGCTGAAGAAGCGGATCGACTCGACCTGCAGCTCGATCTCGTCGAGCAGGTCTATCGCGATCGCGCCCTGTCCGGATGGGAAGGGTTCGGGCTCGCGGTGCAGGCGTTCCAGAAGCGCGGTTTCTTCGTCGTGGCCTGGCTCGAATCGCTCGCGCGCGAGATCGGACGCAAGCTGCCGGTGCGACTGGTCAAAGGCGCGTACTGGGACACCGAGGTGAAGCGCTCGCAGGAGCAAGGCCTCGCGGGCTATCCGGTGTTCACGCGCAAGGCGAACACCGACGTCGCGTATCTCGCGTGCGCGAGGAAGATGCTCGGCGCGCGCGATGCGTTCTATCCGCAGCTCGCCACGCACAATGCGCATACCGTGGCGGCGGTGCGCGAGCTCGCCGGCGACACAGTCGGTTATGAATTCCAGCGCCTGCACGGGATGGGCGAGGCGCTCTATCAGGTCGTGAAGGAAGATCTCGAAATCGGCTGCCGCGTCTACGCCCCGGTCGGATCGCACGAGGATCTGCTGCCGTATCTCGTGCGCCGATTGCTCGAGAACGGCGCCAACACGTCGTTCGTCAATCGCATCTTCGACGAGCAGATGCCGCCGGAAGCCCTCGTCGCCGATCCGATCGACACCGTGCGCCGGCAGGGCGCGAAGCCGAACGCGAGCTTGCCGCTCCCCGCGGACATTTACGGGCCGGATCGACGCAATTCGAGCGGGATCAATCTGGCGGATGAGACGGAGCAGTCGACGCTGGCATCTGAGATTCGTCATGCCCGCGTAGGCGGGCATCCAGTTCACAGCGTCATTTCAGGACCACAGGATTCCCGCCCGCGCGGGAATGACCTCAAGCCGATCACCGACCCTTCCGACCGCCGGCGCGTCCTCGGCGAATGGACGTCGCTCGATGTCGCGAAGGTGCACGACGTCGTCAGCGCGGCCGCGCATGCGCAACCGAAGTGGAACGCCACGCCGGTCGCGCGCCGCGCGGAAATCCTGCGCAAGTCGGCCGATCAGCTCGAAGCGCGTCGCGCAGAATTCCTGCAGCTCCTCATCCGCGAGGCCGGCAAGACGATTCCCGATGCGATCGCCGAAGTGCGCGAAGCCGTCGACTTCCTGCGTTACTACGCACAGCAGGCGGTGAAGTTGCTGTCACAGCCGGAGGTGCTGCCGGGTCCGACCGGCGAGCACAACGAGCTGCAATTGCACGGCCGCGGCGTGTTCGTCTGCATCTCGCCGTGGAATTTCCCGCTCGCGATCTTCACCGGCCAGATCGCCGCCGCGCTCGTCGCGGGCAATACCGTGATCGCCAAGCCCGCGGAGCAGACCAATCTCATCGGCACGGCGATGGTGAAGCTGCTGCACGACGCCGGCATTGCGCGCGAGGTCCTGCAGTGCGTGCTCGGCGCGGGCGACGTCGGTGCGGCGCTCACGAAAGACGAGCGCATCGCCGGCGTCGCGTTCACCGGGTCAGTCGAAGTCGCCCAGATCATCAATCGCACGCTCGCTGCGCGCACGGGCCCGATCGCGGCGTTCATTGCCGAGACCGGCGGGCAGAACGCGATGATCGTGGACTCGTCCGCGCTACCCGAGCAGGTCGTGAAGGACACGCTCTTCAGCGCGTTCTATTCCGCGGGGCAGCGCTGCTCGGCGCTTCGGGTGCTCTATCTGCAGGAAGAGATCGCCGACAAGACGATCCACATGCTCAAGGGCGCAATGCGCGAGATCGCGATCGGCGATCCCGGATTGCTCGCCACCGACGTCGGCCCGGTGATCGACGCCGACGCGCAGCGCAAGCTCGATGCGCACGCGGCCGAGATCAAGAAGCTCGGTCACCTGATCGATCACCTCTCGATCCCGGAATCGGCGCGGCACGGCACCTACTTCGCGCCCTGCGCGGTGGAGATTGAGTCGATCGAGGAGCTCGACGGCGAGCACTTCGGCGCGATGCTGCACGTGATCCGCTATCCGGCGAAGGCGCTCGAGTCGGTGGTGTATCAGGTGAACCACACGCGCTATGGACTCACGCTCGGCGTGCACTCGCGCATCGAATCGACGTGGCGCAAGGTGCAGGCGCTCGCCCATGTCGGCAACACCTACATCAATCGCGGCATGACCGGCGCGGTCGTCGGCGTGCAGCCGTTCGGTGGCGAAGGTCTCTCCGGCACGGGCCCGAAAGCCGGCGGCCCGCACTATCTCCTGCGATTCGTCACGGAGCGCACGCTGACGGTCAACACTGCGGCCGTGGGCGGGAATGCACGGCTGCTGGCTCAGAGCGGCTGAGCGGGAGCGACTGATCAGGTCCCGCCGGGGGACGCCTGAAAATTCCTTCCCTGGAGCTCGTGCACGGCCATCCCTGGCCGCGCACGCCCCCGGCGAAACCTGATCAGCCGCTCTCGTCAGCGCTGCGCAGCTTTCCGGATCAGCTCGACGACCGCGTCAGTCTTCGTGAACTGGATGAAGTGCCCTGTCCCCGAGACGAACGACACCTGTGCGGCCGGCAGATCGCGCTGCAGCGTCTCGGCGTTCTGCCGACGGATCGGATCGTCGGACTGCGAGACCATGAACACGGGCTGCGTGATTTCCTTGTAGCGGTCGCTCATCGCTTCGAGCGCCGCTTGCGCGCCGATCGCTTCGTGCGCGAGCGAGACGGTGACTTTCGGCTGCGACCAGATCGCGATGCGCTGCTCGACGAAGCCGGACGGCATCGTGCCCGGCGGGAAGATCGCTTCGAGATTGGCGCGGATCTTCTTGGGCGCCGTCGACGCGCCGGCCACACGCGCGAGACCCGTGCCGAAACCGGGGATCGCGAGGACGTGATACAGCGGATCCGACTTGCGGGCCCATTTGTAGAGCGAGCTGTCGACGACGACGTAGCTCTTCACGCTCGACGGCCTGCGCAGCGCGATGGCGAGCGCGGTGGCGCCGCCGTAGGAGTGACCTGCGACGACGACGTCGTGAAGCGCGAGCTTGTCGATCAGCGCGAGCGCGAAATCGGCGTTGACTTCGTAGCCGTAACGGCCGAGCGAATCGGTGTAGCCGTTGCCGGGGCGATCGTAGGCTGTGACGCGAAAGCTCGGCGCGAGCGCGTCGATCACCGGCTTCCAGTCCTCGATCGACCCGGGTGAGCCGTGGATGAGCAGCACATCGGGACCGTTGCCGACTTCGAGATAGCGCGTGCGCGCGCCCATCACATCGACGAACTGGCCTTGCAGTCCCGGCGGCAGCGCTGTCTCCGGATGGTAGGTCGCGCCGTAAACGCAGATGCCGGCAATGAGGATCACCAGCAGCATGACGATCGCTTTCAGCGCTCTCATTGCGTGAGCTCCTTGAGTCGCAGCGTGAGGGCGTCCTCGCTCTGGATCTGTTGCGCGTTCGCGGCGAGCGCGTCGAGATCGTCGTGCACCGTGAGATAGCGGCCGGTGAGCGCGTCACAGGTTCCGGAAGCGAGCTTGACGACGCCCGCGGCGCTTTGCTCAGGCGTCACGGCGCGCGGCGACGCGAGCTCCGCGCGCACCCAATCCCAGACTTTGCGGCCCGGCGTGCCTTCGGGCGGCGGCGTCTCGGAGAGATTGTCGGCAAAGCCGCCTTTCACGAAGCCGGGATGGAACGCGAAGCTCGCGACGTTGAACTTGCGCGACTCGAACGCGAGGTTCTCGCTCAGCTTGATCAGCGCCGCCTTGCCGACCGAGTACGCCGAGCAGTAGGGCCAGCGGAACACGCCGGCGTGGCTCGCGATGTGGATGAGGCGGCCGGAGCGACGCTCGACCATGCCCGGCAGCACGGCGCGCGCGCACAGGAAGCATCCGCGCAGGTTGATCTCGATCTCGCGCCACCAGAGATCGGGATCGACGTTCCACAGCGTCTCGATCGCCGAGTTCACGCCGGCGTTGTTGACCAGCACGTCGACGCGTCCGCACTTCGCGTGGATCTCCGCGAACGCGCGCTCGACGCTCGAAGGACTCGCGACGTCGCACGCAATCGCCAACGTGTTGTTGCCGATCTGCTTCGCTGTTTCCTCGAGCGGCTTCGGATTGCGTCCGGTGACGACGATGCGCGCGCCGGTCTGCGCGAGCGCCAGCGCGAAGGCGCGGCCGATGCCGCGGCCGCCGCCGGTGATCACTGCGATGCGATCCATTCTTCTATGATCGCATCCTTGAACGTGAACGACCTCGACCAGGTTCTCGCCGCCAGCCGCTTCGCCCGCCGCGTCGTCGAGCGCGAGCCTTCGCGCGTCGCCGAGCGCCGCGCCTCCGGCTGGCTGGCGCGCGCGTTCGCGCAGGGCGAGGTCGGCGAGCTGATCTCGGCCGCCGCTCGCGACTGTGTCGATCAGCCCGAGCTGATGCGCCGGCTACGCCGTTGTCGCGACGAGGTGATGCTGCGCATCGTGTGGCGCGACGTCGTCGCCAATGCGCCGCTCGACGAAGTGCTCGGCGCCCTGTCCGATCTCGCCGACGCGTGCTGTGCCGCTGCGCTGTCCTTCGCCGAAGCGCGCTTGCGTCAGCGTTTCGGCACGCCGCGTGACGATGAGGGAAATGAATCGCGGCCCGTCGTGCTCGGCATGGGCAAGCTCGGCGGGCGCGAGCTCAACTTCTCGTCCGACATCGACCTGATCTGGTGCTACACCGCGCCGGGCGCGACCGCTGGCGCGCGCTCGATCGCCAATGAAGAGTTCTTCGGCAAGCTCGCGCAGGACGTCGGGCGCATCCTGTCGGAAAAGACCGAGCACGGCTTCGTGTTCCGCGTCGACACGCTGCTGCGGCCGTTCGGCTCCGCCGGCGCGCTCGCGTGGCACTTCGATGCGATGGAAGCGTATTACCAGGAGCACGGCCGCGACTGGGAGCGCTACGCGATGATCAAGGCGCGGCCGATCGCGGGTGATCTCGCGGCGGGGCAAGCGTTGCTCGACGCGCTGCGGCCGTTCGTCTACCGGCGCTATCTCGACTTCAACGCGATCGGCGGCCTGCGCGAGCTGAAGCGGATGATCGCCGAGGAAGTCGCGCGCAAGAACCTGCACGACAACGTCAAGCTCGGCGCCGGCGGCATCCGCGAGCTCGAGTTCATCGTGCAGGCGTTCCAGCTCGTGCGCGGCGGGCAGGAGCCGGCGCTGCGCGACAACCGCCTGCGGCCGGTGCTGCGCTATCTCGGCGAGCAGAGGCACCTGCCGCCCGAGACGGCGAAGCGCCTCGACGACTGCTACGTCCATCTGCGCCGCGTCGAGAACGCGATCCAGATGTACGAGGATCAGCAGACACACGCGCTGCCGGCGTCCGAAGAAGCGCGCAAGGCGTTGTGCGTCGCGCTCCGGGCCTCGGACTGGAGTCGCTTCGAGTCGACGCTCGACGAAGTGCGCGACTTCGTGCAGGCGGAATTCGATCGCGTGTTCCGCGCGCCGCAGACCGAGGCCGAGAGCGCGCTCGAGCGCGATGTCGCCGCCTTCTGGGCGGAAGCGCTCGACCGCGCCAGCGTGATCCAGTCGCTGCGCGCCAATGGCTTCGTGAGCGCGCCCGAAGTGATCGCCGACGTGATCGGCGATCTGCGCGAATCGCGCATGGTGCGCGCGCTGCCCGAAAGCGCGATGCGCAAGCTTTCGGCGCTGTTGCCGCTCTTGCTCTCGGAGGCGGCGAAAGACAAGCATCCGGAGATCGCCGCGCGCCGCGTTTTGGAAGTCGTGCAGGCGATTGCGGGACGATCGACGTATCTCACGCTGCTGCGCGAGAGCGCCGGTGCACGCGCGCAGCTGACGCGACTGTGCGCAGCGAGCCCGTGGATCACCACGATGCTGGCGCGCTCGCCCGTGCTGCTCGACCAGCTGCTCGACGCGCGCACCTTGTATTCGCCGCCGCAACGCGACGAGATGCAGGCGGAGCTCGACGCCTTGTTCGCGGAGATCAAGCCCGAGGACACCGAGGCCGGCATGGACGCGCTGAGACGCTATCGACAGGAGGCGATGCTGCGCATCGCAGCCTGCGATCTCGCCGGCCAGCTCGAGCTGCGCAAGGTGTGCGATCACCTCACCTGGCTCGCGGAGACGATCCTCGAGCGCGCGCTACGATCGGCCTGGGAAGAGATGAAATCGCGTCACGGCGAGCCGCCGAACGCCGCGTTCGCGATCGCGGGCTACGGCAAGCTCGGCGGCATCGAGCTCGGCTACGGCTCCGACCTCGACGTCGTCTTCCTGTTCGACGGCGCTGCCGACGCCGAAACCAATGGCGCGCGACCGATCACCGCCGGCGAGTTCTACGGGCGGCTCGTCCAACGCATCGTCAACTGGCTCGCGACGCGCACCACGGCGGATCGCGCCTATGAAGTCGACATGGAGCTGCGGCCGAGCGGCCGCTCGGGATTGATGGTGTCGAGCCTCGCTGGATTCAGGCAGTACCAGCTCGGCGACGCCTGGACGTGGGAGCATCAGGCGCTCACGCGTGCGCGCGCGGTCGCCGGCCACGCGCAGTTGCGCAGGCGCTTCGAGGAGGCGCGGATCGAAGTGCTGACGCGTCCGCGTGACGCGGAGAAGCTGCGTCGCGACATCGTGGAGATGCGCTCGAAGATGCGCGCGCATCTGGACAAGGCGCCCCCGGGCCGATTCGATCTCAAGCAGGGCGAGGGCGGGATGATCGACCTCGAGTTCATCACGCAGTATCTGGTGCTCAAGCACGCGTCCGCCATCCCGGCGCTCGTCGAGTACAGCGACAACCGCCGCCAGCTCGAGGCGCTGGTGCGCGCGGGCATCATCCCGCCGGAGCAGGAGACCACCGTCGTCGGCATCTACGACGCCTATCGCGCGTGGTTCCACGCCCGCGATTTGCAGCAGGCCGACGATCTGGCCGAAGATGCGTCGTTCCGCGCGGAGCGTTCCGCAATCCAGTCGCTATGGCAAAAGCACCTGCTCGAAGCCTGAAGAAGAAACCTGCGCCGAAGGGCGTGGTCGTCGTCACCGGCGCCGCCGGCTTCGTCGGCTCCAACCTCGTGCATGCGCTCAACCAACGCGGGGTCACCAACGTGCTCGCGGTCGACGATCTCACCGACGGCACCAAGTGCCGCAATCTCGCCGACCTCGAGATCGCCGATTACATGGACAAGGACGAGTTCCTCGCCCGCGTCGTCGAGGACCAGCTGCCGAGGATCGCGGTGATCTTCCATCAGGGCGCGTGCTCGACGACGACCGAGTGGAACGGCAAGTTCATGATGGACGTGAACTACCGCTACTCGAAGACGCTGCTGCAATGGACGCAGCAGAACGCCGCGCCCTACATCTATGCGTCGAGCGCGTCGGTCTACGGCATGGGCCATCACGGCTTCAAGGAAGAGCGCGCCTGCGAGAAGCCGCTCAACATGTACGCGTACTCGAAGTTCCTGTTCGACCAGTACGTGCGCCGCCAGACGCTGGGCTCGCAGGTTGTCGGCTTGCGCTACTTCAACGTCTACGGGCCGCGCGAGCAGCACAAGGGCGGCATGGCGAGCACGGCGTATCACTTCAACAATCAGCTGAAGCAGGACGGCGAGTGCCGCCTGTTCGAAGGCAGCGACGGCTACGGTCCCGGCGAGCAGCGGCGCGATTTCATCCACGTCGACGACATCTGCGCGATCAATCTGTGGTTCTGGGATCACCCGCGCGCCTCCGGCATCTTCAACGCGGGCACCGGTCGCGCGCAGGCGTTCAACGACGTCGCCAACGCCGCGATCAAGTGGCACGGGCAGGGCCGGGTGCGCTACATCCCGTTCCCGGAGAACCTGAAGGGCCGCTATCAGTCCTTCACCGAGGCCAATCTCGCGCGCCTGCGTCAGGCGGGATTCGATCACGAGTTCCTGACGGTCGAGCAAGGCGTGAAGCGCTATCTCGATTGGTTAAATGCATAAATCCGTCATTCCCGCGCAGGCGGGAATCCAGTTGTAGCCGTGCACGATTCGAAAAAACTGGATGCCCGTCTTCACGGGCATGACGAAAGAGCTGCAATCCTCGTCGTCGGACCCTCGTGGGTCGGCGACATGGTGATGGCGCAGTCCCTGTTCATCCGCCTGCGCGAGCGCGATCCCGGATGCGTCATCGACGTCGTCGCGCCCGGTTGGTCGCTGCCGATCCTGCAGCGCATGCCGCAAGTGCGGCGCGGCATCGAGCTCAAGGTCGCGCACGGCGAGTTCGGACTCGGCAAGCGCCGGGCGCTTGGTCGTGAATTGCGCGACGAGCGCTACACGCAGGCGATCGTGCTGCCGGGATCGTGGAAATCCGCGCTCGTGCCGTACTTCGCCGGCGTGCCCCGTCGCACGGCGTATCGCGGCGAGATGCGCTACGGCCTCGTCAACGATGTCCGCAAGCTCGACAAGAACCTTTTGAAGACGACGGTGCAGCGCTTCGTCGCGCTCGCCGAGGACGGCGATGTCATCGTCGCGCCGGAGGTTCCTTCGCCGCGGTTGCGTGTCGATCCCGATCGCGGTCGAGCGCGCGCCGCAGCGCTCGGTCTCGATTTGTCGCGTCCCGCGATTGGCCTGATGCCCGGCGCCGAATACGGACCGGCGAAACAGTGGCCGCCCGAATACTACGGAGCGCTCGCGAAGCAGCTCGCCGCCGACGGCACGCAGAGCTGGATCTTCGGATCGGCCAAGGAAGCCGCGCTCGGCGAGCGCATCCGCGAGGCGTCGGGCGGCGCGGCGATCAATCTTTGCGGCAAGACCGAGCTCGTCGATCTCGTCGACCTCTCCGCGCTCTGCGCGGCGGTCGTCACCAACGACTCCGGGCCGATGCACATTGCGGCGGCGTCGGGAACGTCGGTCGTCGCGATCTACGGCTCGTCGACGCCGGATCACACGCCGCCGCTCACCGATCGCAAGCACATCCATTATCTGCGCCTGTGGTGCAGCCCGTGCTTCGAGCGGACCTGCCCGCTCAAGCACTACAACTGCCTGCGACAGATCTCCGCGGCGACGGTGCGGGAAAGCCTGCGCGCGCTCGCGCAGCTATAATTCGCGCCTGCATTTTCCCCTCGACGCAAAAGGTAGACGATGAGCTTCGCGGATCGTGATGGCTTCATCTGGTACGACGGCAAGCTGGTCCCGTGGCGCGAAGCCACGACGCACGTCCTGACCTACACGCTGCACTACGGCGTCGGCTGCTTCGAAGGCGTCCGCGCCTACAAGACGCCGAAGGGCACCGCGATCTTCCGCCTCCACGATCACACCAGGCGTCTGATCAACTCGACCAAGATCATCGGCATGAAGATGCCGTTCTCGCTCGAGCAGCTGAACGAAGCGCAGCTCGAAGTGCTGCGCGCGAACAAGCTCGAGTCCGCCTATCTGCGGCCGATGGTGTTCTTCGGCGCCGAAGGCATGGGCCTGCGCGCCGAAGGCCTGAAGACGCACGTGATCGTCGCGGCCTGGACGTGGGGCTCATATCTGGGCGCCGAGAACATGGAGAAAGGCATCCGCGTGAAGACGAGCTCGTACTCGCGTCACTACGTCAACGCCGCGATGTGCCGCGCGAAGGCGAACGCGAACTATCTCAATTCGTCGATGGCGCTGAACGAAGTGCTCAAGGACGGCTACGACGAAGCGATCATGCTCGATCCGGAAGGCTACGTCGCCGAAGGCAGCGCCGAGAACATCTTCCTCGTGCAGAACGGCGCGCTGCACACGCCGGACCTCACGTCCGCGCTCGACGGCATCACGCGTCGCACGGTCGTGCAGCTCGCGCAGGAGATGGGCATCAAGGTGATCGAGCGCCGCATCACGCGCGACGAGCTCTACGTGTCCGACGAGGCGTTCTTCACGGGCACCGCTGCGGAAGTCACGCCGATCCGCGAAGCCGACAATCGCCCGATCGGCATCGGCAGGCGCGGCCCGGTCACCGAGAAGCTGCAGACGGCCTATCTCAAGCTCGTGAAGGGCGAGAGCGTCGGCACCCACGGCGATTGGCTGTCGTACATCTGACGCACCCGTGATCAACGCGATCCCTGATTTCTCCGCGGCGAGCGTGCTCGTCGCGGGAGACGTCATGCTCGATCGCTACTGGGTCGGGCCGACGCAGCGCATCTCGCCGGAAGCGCCGGTGCCGGTGGTGCGCATCGAGAAGGACGAGACGCGACCCGGCGGCGCCGCGAACGTCGCGCTCAACGCGGCGGCGCTCGGAACGAAGACGCATCTGCTCGGCGTCGTCGGCAAGGACGAAGCCGCGAGATTGCTGGCGTCGCACCTGAAGGCGAAGAAGATCGCGCTGCGCTTCGTGCAGTCCACCGATCACCCCACGATCACCAAGCTGCGCGTGCTGTCGCGCAACCAGCAGCTGATCCGTCTCGACTTCGAGCAGTCGCTCTCCGTCGTGGGCGCATTCGATCGCGACGCCTACGTCGAGCAGTTCAAGGCTGCGCTCGCCAGCGCCGAGGTCGCGATCCTCTCGGACTACGGCAAGGGCTCGCTGACGGACGCGGCGAAGCTGATCGCAGCGGCGCGCGAGGCCCAGCGCAAGGTGCTGATCGACCCGAAAGGCACCGACTGGAAGCCCTATCGCGGCGCCACGCTGCTCACGCCGAACATGTCGGAGTTCGAGGCCGTCGTCGGCAAGTGCAAGAGCGAGGCCGAGATCGTCGAGAAGGGCGAGAGCCTGCGCCGCGAGCTCAAGCTCGACGCGCTGCTGATCACGCGCAGCGAGCACGGCATGACCCTGATCCAGCCCAAGCAGGCGCCGCTGCATCTGCCGACCGAGGCGCGCGAAGTGTTCGACGTCACCGGCGCCGGCGACACCGTGATCGCGACGTTCGCGTCGGCGCTCGCGGCCGGTCAGTCGATGGCGCATGCGGCGCGCTTGTCGAATCTCGCCGCCGGCATCGTGGTCGGCAAGCTTGGAACCGCAACGGCGTCGGTCGCCGAGCTGCAGCGCGCCGCGCGGCGCACCCACGAGGAAGATAGCGCAGTGCTGCCTGAAGACGAGCTGCTGGCGCACGTCGCCGAAGCCAAAGCGCGCGGCGAGACGATCGTCATGACCAACGGCGTGTTCGACATCCTCCACGTCGGCCACGTGAAATACCTCGAGGCGGCAAAGAAGCTGGGCGACGTGCTGATCGTCGCGGTGAACGACGACGCCTCGGTGAAGAAGCTCGACAAGGGTCCCGAGCGCCCGCTCAACAAGCTCGCCGACCGCATGCGCCTGCTGGCCGCGCTGAAGTGCGTCGACTGGGTCGTGCCGTTCTCCGAAGACACGCCGCGCCGGCTCATCTCACGGGTGTTGCCGGACCTCCTCGTCAAGGGCGGCGATTACAAGCCCGAGCAGATCGCCGGCTACGAGGCGGTCACCAAGAACGGCGGACAAGTCGTCGTGCTCGATTTCCACAAGGGCTATTCGACGACGGCGTTGGTCGAGAAGGCAAAGCGCTAAGACTTTCCAGCGCTCGGCGGGCCGGCCGATCGATCAAGTTCGCCGGGGGACGCCTGAAAAATCCTTCCCTGGAGCTCGTGCACGGCCGTCCCTGGCCGCGCACGCCCCCGGCAGAACTCGATCGATCGTCCGGCTGCTTGCCTACGCCGGAAACCTCGGCGCGCTCTTCTCGAGCTCCACGCGCGTCGCGCGCAGGAAATACGAGATCGACGTGTAATTGCCGGCCAGCATGATCAGCTCGATCAGCTGATCCTCGGCGAACACGCCGGCGAGCTCGGACCAGAGTGCATCGTCGACATCGCCGCGGTGATGCAGCGCGTCGCACAGGCGGATCGCGAGGGATTCCGAGCGGCTCCAGCAGTCGTCGTCAGCGCTGCCGCGCACGGTCGAGCGCAATTCCTCGGCGGTCAGCTGTGCCTTGGCGCCGTAGGCCGCCACGTGCACGCCCCATTCGTACTCGGCGCCGCACAGCGCGGTCGTGCGCAGGATCACCAGCTCGCGCAGGCGCAGGCTCACGCTGCCGCGATCGAGCAGCCCGCCGGCCATCAGCCGCGACAGCACGCGCGGGTTGCGCGCGACCGTGCGGAACAGCTTGAGCGGCGGCAGCCCGCGCATGACCTTGTCGAAGTCGGCCTGGACGGCCGGGTCGTAGGGCGGGTCGATCGGGGCGATGCGCGGAGCGGTCATGGCGTGCTACGATATTCGAAGCAAAGTCTGCTTCGGAAATCGTAGCACAGCATGGTTAGACCACGCAGCAAAGTCAGAGGTTCAACGACCGGGCGCCCGATCATGCGCCTGCTCGACCTGCTCGGACGCCGCTGGGTGATGCGGGTCATCTGGGAGCTGCGCGGCGATGCGCTCGGCTTCCGCGAGCTGCAGGCCGCGTGCGGCGGCATGTCGCCGTCGGTGCTGAACCAGCGCCTCGCGGAGCTCCAGGACGCGCTGATCGTCGAGGCACACAAGGACGGCCGCTATCAGCTCACGGCGCGCGGCAAGCAGCTGCTCAAGCTGTTCGGACCGCTCAATCGCTGGGCGGAGAGCTGGGGCAAAGCGCTTCGCTAGCTGCGTCGGCCTGAAGGCCGACCCACATCAAGGGCCGATCCACTTCTTCATCCAGGTCTGCACGGTCTGGTGCCATTGCACGCTGTTCTGCGGCTTCAGCACCCAGTGGTTCTCGTCGGGGAAGAACAGGAGCTCGCTCGGCACGCTGCGCCGCTGCAGCGCGGTGAATGCTGCGATCCCGTGCTGGTACGGCACGCGGAAATCCTGGCCGCCGTGCACCACCAGCATCGGCGTCTTCCAGTTGTTGACGAAATTCACCGGATTGAATTTCTCGTAGTTCTCCGGGACGAGATACTGCGGGCCGCCGCGCTCCCATTCCTCGAACCACAGCTCCTCGGTCGCGTAGTAACCCTCGCGCAGATCGAAGTCGCCGTCGTGATTCACCAGGCACTTGAACGCGTCGCCCCAGCGGCCCTCGATCCAGTTGATCATGTAGCCGCCATACGACGCGCCGAGCGCGCACGCCTTGGCACCGTCGAGGAAATCGTATTTCTCGAGCGCGGACTTCAAGCCCTTCTGCAGGTCCTCGAGCGGCTTGCCGCCCCAGTCGCCGGAGATGGAATCGGTGAAGGCCTGGCCGTAACCGGTGGAGCCGTGGAAGTCGATCGCGACGACGCCGTAGCCCATGCCGGCGAACAGCTGCGGATTCCACCGGTAGTGGAAATCGTTGCCGAAGCTGCCTTGCGGTCCGCCATGGATCAGGAAAGCGACCGGGTACTTCTTGCCTTTCTTCCAGCCGTAGGGCTTGTGCACGTAGCCATGCACCGTCTCGCCGTTCCAGCCCGCGAAGCTGAACTGCTCGAAGTCGGTGAAGCCGATCTCGCCGAGCCGCTGCGCATTGTGATGCGTGATTGCGCGCGGTGCTCCACCATCGGTATTGATTGCGAACAGCTGATCCGGCGCGACCAGTGTGTTCAGCGCGTAGACGATGCCGCTCGGTCCGATCGACACGCCGCTCACCGTGCCTTGATCGGTGAGTGCCGTGACTTTGCCCGACGCTGCGTCGATCGCGAACAGACGCTTCTGGCCGACGTCGTCGGCGGTGACGTAGAGCGTCTTGCCGTCCGGCGAGAACGCGAGCGAATCGGCGGAGCGGTCCCACTGCGGCGCGACTTCATGCTTCGCGCCGGTCGCAAGATCCATCAGCCAGACGCCGAAGCGATCGGATTCGAACGTCGGGCGCTTCATCGCGCGCCATGCGAGCCATTTGCCGTCGGGCGAGACGACCGGGCCGGTGTCGGTCGCCTGATTCTCGATGGTGAGATTGCGCGGCCGCGCGTTGCCTTCGATCGCGACGCGATACAGATCGAAGTTCGTGCTCCAGGGCTCGGTCTTGCCCGCGATGCGCGCGCTGAAGATCATCTCGCGGCCGTCGCGCGAGAAGGTGAGCTCGCTGTCATCGCCGAACGGCTTCGACGGCACGTCGCCGTCGATCTCGCGCGATACCAGCGCCGGCTCCGCGGCGGCCTTGCCGTCCTCGCCGATCGTGGCGACGAACAGCTGATTGCGGCGGCCGTCGCTCCACTGATCCCAGTGGCGGACGAACAATCGGTCGTAATGCTGACCGGTGGATTTCTGCGCCGCGTGCTCGTCGAGCTGCTTCTTCGTGCACGCGAGGTCGCGGCAATCAGTGAAGGTCTGCAGCGCGACGGCGAGATGCGAGCCGTCGGGCGAGAGCGAATACGTCTCGACGTCGAGCGGATAGGCCGTCACCGGCTGCGCTTCGCCGCCCTCGAGCGGCAAGCGCCAGACTTGCGCGGATCCGCTGCGCGTCGACAGGAAATAGATCGACTTCGAATCGGGCGCCCAGCGCGGCGAGTCGCTGTTCGACGTGCCACTGGTGAGCTTGCGCGGCGATGCGTCGCCGGACAGCGAGGCGAGCCACACGCTGCGAATGCCGCGATTCTCGGCGTAGTTGGTCTCGCGCAGCGTGTAGGCGACGAAGCGTCCGTCGGGCGACACGTGCGGATCGCTGACGCGATCCATCATCACCAGATCCTGCACGTTGAATGCGCGCTTGTCGGCAGCGTGGCCGACGCCCGCGCAGCAGGCGAGCAGCCCCGCCAGCAATCCCTTGTTCATCGCAGCTCCTGAATTTTCGCAGCGCGCATCATAGCCATCAGCGCGAGCAGGATCAGCAGCCACGCATCCAGTGCGCCGGCGCGCTGCTCGGTTCTCGGCGCGCTGCTGTTGTCGCAGCTCGGCGCCGATCGATTGCGTCCGCACACGCTCTTCGCGTCGCTGTTGGGCGCGAGCCAGTGCTTGAGCTGCTGACCGTCGCTCGCGCCGGCGGTCCACGCGCTTTCCATGCGCGCGAAGAAATCCTCGCCGCCGGGATTGCTGCACGACGCCGCGCCGCCGGAGAGCCAGCCGACCAGCAGATGGCGCTCGTCCCACAGGCCGCCGCCGGAGGAGCCTTGCTCGGTCGTGCCCGCGCTCCAGTGCACGCCCCATGCGTGCACGTTGCGACGGCAGTCCTCGATCGAGCCTTCGATGCAGGTGTCCGCGCGCTCCGCGGGCGCGTCGAACAGGCTCAAGGCTTTCTCGTCCTCGTCGGGATGATGGATCGCAATGCCCGACTGCGGCACGTTGCCGGTCGCATTCCAGCCCGCCATGTAGACGTTGAACGCCGGATCGGGCGCGCGGCCGAGGCGCAGCAGCGTGAAGTCGGAGCCGACGTCCGCGGCGAGGATGGTCGCGCCCTGCTGGTTCTGCGACAGCGAGCCGTTGCCGTTGCGATCGCTGGCGCCGGTGCTCGGCCGGCAGCTGGAATTCTGGAAATTCCAGTAGAAGACGACGGACGATGGATCGCAGTAGCCGTCGCCGCTCGTGCCGCAGCGGCTCTGACCGATGCCGCAATGGTTCGCCGTGATGAACAGCGGCGCGTTGTCCTGCTGCGCGTCGTTGAGCGCCTGGCCGCTGCAGAAGAACGTGCTGTCGATCGAGATGCGCGCGACCGAGCGGATCTCGCTACGCCATGGATCGCCTTGCGGGCACGCGGCGTCGACGTTGCAGGATCCGGATTTCGCCGGCGGCGATGCCTCGTCTTTTCCGAATCCGCGGAAACCGTGACCGACGCTCGCGAGCTCGAGCGCGACGGCGTCGCGATCGCCCGATGCGACGCGTAGCTCGATCACCGCTTCTTCGCCGAGCACGAGCGCCGTCCACAGGCGTCCCGAGGACGATCGATCGGCGGAAGTGTAGGGCCCTTGCACGAGCTCGCCGGCGTCGTCGTAGATCCACAGCGCCGCCGAAGCCGGCAGCTGGAAGCGCGCGAGCTCGAGCGACAGCGACTGCGCGCCCGGCGAGCGCACACGGACGCGCCAGCGCGCGGTGTCGCGATCGATCGAGTCCCAGAGGCCGTCGCGCAGATCGATCGAGAGCGGCGCTTTCACCGCGAACTGGAACGGCAGCGACTTCGTTGCCGCGAGCTCGATGCGCTTCGCGAGCGGCGCGCGCACGAGCGCGAGCGGGACCGAATCGAGATCGGTGAGCTCGGGTGCGAACGCCCGAGCGGCGATGGGATTCAGCGTGAGCCCGGCGATCAGCAGCGATGCGATCCGGGCCGCGCGCATGCTATCGGCGGCTTGTCGTCCGGCGCCTGAGGAAGAAGCCTGAAAGACCGGCGAGCAGCATCAGCGGCGACAGCGCACCGCCCCCGCCGCCATCGCCGGATGGCGGAGCGGCGCCCACGTTGACGCTCACGTCGGCGCTGGCGCTGCCGCCCTGGCCGTCCGAGATCGTGTAGGAGAACGCATCGCTGCCGACGTAGCCGGTCGCCGGGGTGTAGCCGATGCGCGTGCCGTTGCTGAGGATCGACGCCGTCCCGTGCGATGGCGTGCCGACGGCGGTGATGGTCAGCGGATCGCCATCGGCGTCGCTGTCGTTGAGGCGCGGATCGAATACGACCTGCGCGCTGTTCTGCACCACGACCTCATTGTCGCCGACCGCGATCGGCTGGTGATTCACGTCCGCCGTCGGCTCGCGGCCGTTGATGGTGATCGAGCCCGTGTTGTTCGGATCGAGCCAATGCTTGAGCTGGTGGTTGTTCGCGCTCTTGGTGGCCCAGGCGACGTCGAAGCGGCCGTAGTCGTCGGTGCCGGAGAGATCGCTGCACGACGCTTCACCGGCCGACAGCGTGCCGATCAGGCGATGGTTCTGGTCGAGCAGCCCGCCGCCGGAGGAGCCCTGCTCGGTGGTGCCCTGCGAATAGGTGACTTCCCACGTGTCGACCGTGTCGCCGTTGAACGGGATCTGGTTCTTGATCGGCTGCACGGGCGAGCTGCCGTCGTAGATCGCGAGCTTCTTGGCGTCGCCGCTCGGGTGGTGGAACACCGCGCCGGACGTCGGGAAGGCGCCCGACGCGCTCCAGCCCTGGAAGTAGACGTTGAAGCTCGCGTCCGGCTGGTGATTGAGGCGCACGAGCGCGAAGTCCGACTTCGAGTCCGACGCGATCAGCGTCGAGCCGCTCTGCGTGAAGGTCGGGTCGGCGTCGTCCGCGCCGTTGCATTGGCTGTTCTCGAAGCGCCAGTAGACGACCATCGACGACGCCGGCGTTCCGGGCTGGCCGATCTCGCAGTGGTTCGCCGTGAGGAAATACGGGATCTCGTCCTGCGGCACGTCGTTGATCAGCTGGCCGGTGCAGAGCACGTTGCCGCCGAGCGAGTAGCGCGCGACCGCGCGGATCTGCGGGCGCCAGGCATCGCCCTGCGGGCAGATCGTGTCGATGTTGCACGCGCCCGACGCGCCCAGCCCGACGCCGCCGCCCGCTTCCGGATCGGGATCGCCGAGCGCCTTGCCGAAGCCGCGGAAGCCATGGTTCACCGCGCCGAGCGCGAGCTGGACCTCGTCGCGCTTCGCGCTCGGCACGTGGAGCTCGAGCACGAGCTGATCGCCGGGCACGATCGCGGTCCACAGCTTTCCTTCCGGCGTGTGATCGGCGGCGGTGTAGGGACCCTGGACGCGCTTGCCGTCGACGTCGTAGAGGAACAGCGCGGCGCCTTGCGGAAGATGGAAGCGCGCGAGCTCGAGATTCAGCGACTGCGCGCCAGGCGAGCTCACGCGCATGCGCCAGCGCGAAGTGGACGCGTCGAGCAGATCCCAGGTGCCGTCGGTGAGCGCGAGCGGAAGATCCGCACGCACCGCGAAGCGGTACGGCTGTCCTTTCACGGCCGCCGACTCGATCGCTTTCGCGAGGGGCGCGCGCACCATGTGCAGCGGGATCGATTGCAGTTGCGAGACGTCGGGCGTGAACGCCCACGCCGGCGAGGTGAAGAGGAGACACGACAGCAGCGCGCCGCGTCGGCGCCATGCGGCAAGCATCGGGAGAATCCTGAAGTTCTTGCGCCGCAGTTTACACGGCGCCCCAACGGCCCGGCGCGACTTTACAGCTCTTTACCTGCCGAGCAGATGCCGTTGTCGTCGTTGGCCTGCGCGGAGGTGTCGCAGCTCACCAACAGCCGGTCGATCTCTTCGAGATCCTTCTGCGTCAGCCGGCCCGCCGCGTTCTTCAGCGCGAGCACCGACACCAGATAGCTGTAGCGCGAGTTGGCGTAATCGCGCTGCGCGGCGTAGAGGAGCTGCTGCGCGTTGAGCACGTCGACGTTGGTGCGCGCGCCGACCTGCAGGCCGACCTCGCTCGCCTGCAGCGCGGTGGTGTTGGACAGCACCGCTTGCTTGAGCGCTTTCACGCGCGACGCGCCAGAGAGCACGGCCTGATACGAGTCCCGCGTCAGATGCTCGACGCGCCGGCGCGTGCCGAGCTCTTCGGCTTCACGCTGCTTGTGCAGGCTCTGCGCGCGATCGACGCTGTTCCAGGTGTTGAGCCCGTTGAACAGCGGCACGTTGACCGACAGGCCGTAGGTCCGGTCCTCGTAGTTGAAGTTGTTGAAGCCCGTCTGCTTGCCGTTGGTGCCCTGCGCCGAGGCGGTGACGGTCGGCAGATAGCCGCCGTAGGCGATGCCGATGCCCTTGTCGGCGATCGCGGTCTGCAGGCGCGCGGCGGCGATGTCGAGGTTCTCGTGCAGCGCGACCTCGGTCCACTTGTCGACGTTCTGCGGATCGGGTCCCGGCAGGCCGATGTCCTCGTGCACCGACGACAGCCCGATCGCCTTGCCGCCGGTGATCTCCGCGAGCGCTTCGCGCGCGGAGCGGAATGCGCGATCCGCCTCGATCTGCGTCGCGGTGGTCAGGTCGAAGCGCGCCTGGGCTTCCTGCACGTCGGTGATGGCGGAGAGACCGACGTCGAAGCGACGGCGCGCCTGCTCGAGCTGCCGCTCGACCGCGTTGTGCTCGGCCCGCGACGCGCGCAGCGAATCGGCAGCGCCGAGCACGTTGAAGTACGCCTGCGCGACGCGCAGCAGCAGGTTCTGCTTCGCGGCCTCGAAGCCGACCTCGGCGAGCGCGGCGGCGTCGCCGGCCTGCCGGTAGGTCTCGATCGCGGTCCAGTCGAAGATCGATTGGGTCAGGCGCAGCGACAGCGTGTACGGATTGCCTTCGGTGTGCAGCTCGCACCCCGGCGGGGCGCCGAACTGGCTGCAATCGGCCGGCTTGATCGTCTGGCGATCCTTGTTCGGCGCGTACTGTCCGCCGATCTGCGGCAACAGCGCCGACAGCGCGATCGGCTTCGCCGCCGCGTTGTAGTCGCGCGCGTGCTGCGCGGCGAGGTAGGTCGGGTCGTTGGTGACCGCGAGCTCATAGGCTTTCATGAGGTCGTTGGCCGAAGCGGCCACAGGCGCTAGCAGTGCGAAGCCGAAGACGGCGAGGCGCATAGGACTCCCTTTACGAAACTAGTAACGCGGTACTGCGTCGTCGATCTGACGCGACCACGCGTCGATCCCACCGGCAAGATGCGCGACGGCGGTGAAACCGTTGCGCTCGAGGAAGCGTCCGGCCATCTCGCTGCGCATGCCGTGATGGCAGAGCACGACGATGGGCTGCGCGGGATCGAGCTCGGCCAGGCGGCCCTGGATCTCCGACATCGGGATGTTCACCGAGCCCGGCAGCGCCGCGATGGCGATTTCCTCCGGTGCGCGGACGTCGAGCAGGGTGACACCGCCCGCGTCCAGCAGCGCCTTGAGTTGTGCCGGCTGAATCTCGCGCATGAATTCGGACCTGAAACGAGTCAAAAGTTTACCACGCGGTATCGTGCGCGCTGCTCGCGTTTGCGCACCTTCGATGCACGAGCGCCGCGCCCGGTTTGAACCGCGGTCGCTGCGTCGGCACCCGCCGTGCCATATATACTGGGCACGCGATCGCATCGGGGGATGCGACTAGGGAGCTTCGACGCCACGATGGCGACTGGGGAATCTTCGACGCCTGCGTCGGTGGGCAAGACCGCGCCGCGCGGTTACGTGATCGGCCTCGACGGCCTGCGCGCGACGGCCGTCATGATCGTCATGACGGCGCACCTCAACCTGATCGGCTGCGGCTGGATCGCCGTCGCGAGCTTCTACGTGCTGTCGGGCTTCCTGATCACGCGCGTGCTGTTCCGCGACGTCGACAACGCGCCATCGCTCGGCCCCTACCTGAAGCGCTTCTACGTCCGTCGCATCCTGCGCATCTTCCCGGTCTATTACCTCTATCTGCTGGCGATCGTCGCGCTGATGCCGTTCTTCGACGCGCTGTATCGCGAGGTGCACGGGCAGATCGGCTTCGCGTTCGCGCACGTGTACAACCTGTTCATCCTCACGGCCGCGCACCACGGCACGCACGTGCTCGATCACCTCTGGTCGATGTCGGTGGAGGAGCAGCTCTATTTCGCGTGGCCGCTCATCGTCTACCTGCTCGGGCGTCGGCGATTGCCCTGGCTGCTCGTCGCGCTCATCGCGGCGGGCCCGGTGATCCGTTGGGCGATGGTTGCATTCTGGCCGCCGCCGCTGCCGATCCACTTCATCCCGCAGGAGAAGGTCTACTTCGGCGTCTTCATGTCGACGCTCTCGCACCTCGACGCCTTCGCCCTCGGCGCGCTCCTGAACTACGTGAAGCGGCTGCCGAGCCCGAGATGGCTGTTGCTGACGCTGCCGGTGAGCTACCTGATCGCGGTGCCCGTGCAGGGCTGGGGCATCGCCCCGACGGGTCCGTTCAGCGCGCCGCTGTCGCTCGGCTACCCGCTGTCGCTGCCGGCGCACCATCAGTACGTGTGGGGCTACACCGTGATGAACTTCAACATGGCGCTGCTGATCTGCGCGATCTGCCAGGCGGGGCGCATCCAGGATTTCTTCTCGCACCGCGTGCTCGACTGGCTGGGGCAGCGCTCGATGACGATCTACATCATCCACTACGGCATCCTGTTCGCGATGGAGCCGCTGCTGCGCGCGATGAAGGCGATGGCCGGCAATCCGTACGTCGCGACGTTCCTGTTCATCCCGCTGTGGTTCTCGGTGGTGTTCTGTCTCGCGCACGTGATCCACGAGCGGGTCGAGAAACCGGTGTTCAAGCTCAAGGACAGGATCGCGCCGGATCGCCAGCGTCGCGCAGCCGTGGCCGCGCCGGCGACCGCAATCGCCGCCGAAGCGCAATCCTAGGCGACCTATAATCCCGGCAGGCCGCGCGAGCGCGCAGCCGCCGCTGGGATGACGCACTCCGCTTCGAGCTCAACAGGATCGACCACCGCCCAGGGCCGCCTCGCCGGCCTCGACGGCTTGCGCGGTCTCGCGATGCTCATGGTCATCGCGATCCATCTCAGCCTGTTCGGCGCGGGCTGGGTCGGGCTGTCGAGCTTTTTCGTGCTCTCGGGCTTCCTGATCACGCGCATCCTGTTCGACGACATCGACGGCACCGACTCGCTCGGCGAGTGCCTGAAGCGCTTCTACATCCGGCGCACGCTGCGCGTGTTCCCGATCTATTACCTCTTTCTCTTCGCGATGCTTGTCCTCGGCGCGTTCGTCGAGGTCGTGCGCGTGCAGAGCCGCGGCGAGCTGCCGTGGGCGTTCGCCTACGTCTACAACCTGTTCCTGCTGACCAGCAAGCATCACGCGACGCACCTGTTCGATCACCTCTGGTCGCTGTCGGTGGAAGAGCAGTTCTACCTGTTCTGGCCGCTGGTCGTGTACTTCGTCGGCCGCCGGCATCTGCCGATCGTGCTGATCGCGATCCTGATCGCGTCGCCGCTCGCGCGCTGGGCGACCGTGCAGTTCTGGCCGCCGCCGATCGACCTGCCGTGGGTGACCCGGGACAAGGTCTATTTCGCGACCTACTTCTCGACGCTGTCGCACCTCGACGGCTTCGCGTTCGGTGCGTTGCTGAATTACATGCGCGTGCGCCCGCGGGTCTGGTGGATCCTCGCGTCGATCGCGATCAGCTACCTGATCGCCGTGCCGGTGCAGGGCTTCGGCATCTCGCCGACCTGGCAGTACGCGCCGCCGCTGTCGCTGGGCTATCCGCTGTCGATGCCGCGCGGCTATCAGTGGGTGTGGGGCTATACGGTCATCTACTTCAACTGCGCGCTCCTGATCTACACGATCTGCCATCGCAACGTCGTGCAGGCGTTCTTCTCGCACCCGCTGCTCGACTGGCTCGGCAAGCGCTCGTACGCGATCTACATCATCCATTACCCGTTGCTGTTCGCGATGGAGCCGCTGCTGCAGTCGCTGTACCTATGGATCGGCGGCCGCACCGCGGTCCTGTGCTTCGTCCCGCTCTACGTGCCGGTGGTACTCGCATCGGCGCATCTCATCCACCAAGGGATCGAGAAGCCGATCCTGAAGCTCAAGGATCGCTTCTCGACGCCGAGACGCAAGCGCGCCGCCGAGCCTCAGTTGGACGTGGCCGGGTAGACCAGTCCCGCGAGCTCGCTGCGGCTGTTCACTTCGAGCTTGCGGTAAATCCGGTAGAGGTGATTCGCGACCGTCGACGGCGCGACGCCGATCTTGCGCGCGGCCTGCTTGAACGACAGGCCTTGCGTCACCGCGTAGACGATCTCGCGCTCGCGGGCAGTGAGTCGATCGAGCGGCCCCGCGGACCAGAGATAGACGCAGAACAATTCGCCGAAGGCTTCGGTCTTGACGCACAGCTTGTTGGCGACGTGATCGATCTTGCCGATCTCGGGCGGCTTGAACGGCAGCGTCTCGCCGTCGTTCTGCGCGAAGTTGCGCTCGACCATGTCGAGGAAGCGCGGCTGCGCTTCGTAGTAGCGGCCTTCGCGATCGACCACGGCAGCGCCGCTGCCCGGCGGGCGCTCTTCGTGCGTGCGCATCAGATGCAGGAAGAACGCGTGCGACGCCGACTGGAAGAGATGGAACACCGCGCGCTTCTGCAGCGCGCGCTCGTCGGCGGTGAACGCCTGCTCGCGATCCTTGCGATACAGCGAGAGCAGCGAGTAGAGGCCGCTGCGCGGATCGGCGTGCAGCGTGGACAGGATGCGATTGATGCCGAACGGCTCGAACGAGGTCTTGTAGAGCTCGGACTTGAAGAACTCGCGATCAGGGATCGCGTCGGACATGTCGACCGGCGTGTCGAGGTTCTTCGCGATGTGCGGCAGGATCGGGTTGATCTTGTGCGTCGCCTCGAGGCTCTCGGCGAACTCGCGGCCGATGCCGACCAGCTCGACGGTGTGCCAGCGCATGGTCTTCAGCGTGCCGCTGCCCCACAGCGCCGCGTCGAACGGCACGACTTTGCGCAGCTGTCGCAGGCCCCAGCCCCGGAAGCCTTCCGGCGCCACCGAAAGGCCGGAGCGGTAGAGCTTGGCGATGAACGCCTCGAATGCCACGTCGCGACCGTTCTGCGCCAAAAACGCCTCCTCCTGAGCCAACTGGAGCCGATTTTACTATCGGACCCGGTCGCCTAGAGACTTCATACTGCGCCGCATGAAAACCGTCCGCGACTGGCTCAACGAGTACGCGATCAGCCACCAGAACCCGGTCAACAAGACCGTGCATTGGATCTGCGTGCCAGTGATCACGTTCACCGTGCTCGGGCTCCTGCGCGCGATTCCGGCGGGCAATGACATGGTCAATGCCTGCACGATCGGCGGCGCGGCTGCGCTTGCCTACTACGCGGCGCTGTCCTGGCGGCTCGCGTTGGGCATGATCGGCGCGTTCGCCGTCCTTTATTGGCTGGTGCAGGCGAGCTTCTACAGCCTCGGCGCCTGGCACGTCCCCGCGATGATCGCGATCTTCGTCGCCGCCTGGATCGGCCAGTTCATCGGCCACAACGTCGAAGGCGCCCGGCCGTCGTTCTTCAAGGACCTGCAGTTCCTGCTCATCGGCCCGCTGTGGCTGATGTCGTTCGTCTATCGCAAGCTCGACGTCGCCATCGACGATCGCCGGGTCGCGCACGGGTAAGATTTTCAAGGGGGATTGCATCAGGGAACGCCCGCGCTACGACGCGGGCTTTTTTTTGGTTCGGGTATCGTAAGGACGCGAGCGCCGACAGAGCGCCGGAGGAGAGGTGAGATGAAGGGAGTTTCTTTGCGCACGCCGCGGCGCTTGGCTTTGCTGGCCGCCGCATCGGCGGTCCTTGCAGCCGGCAGCGTGTCTGCCGTCGTGCCTTATTACGGTGACGGCACCGCCGCGCCGAAGGCGCCCGCCAACCCCGACGACTACGCGAGCTATCTGTTCATCAAGAACGGCGATTGCTCGAGCGGGGTCGCCGGGCCCGATCTGCAGCGCGCGGGTTTCAACTGCCAGGAATTCAAGGACCGCGACTGGCGCGAGCCGCCGGGCACGACGCAAACCTACGACCCGGCCGTCGCCAACAATCCGCAGGAGCTGTACGGCGTCGTCGGCGCGGCGACCAACAAGGCGTGGCTGGTCTCCACCGGCCGTCCGGACGTGCTGATCTCGGTGCTCGATTCCGGCATCGAGTG
>Ga0070741_10003355_pt1 | contig 40011 bp, 42 predicted proteins | sample Coa_R1_4_FD_66440 | JGI IMG/M metagenome (GOLD analysis project Ga0070741, IMG submission 66440) | Surface soil microbial communities from Centralia Pennsylvania, which are recovering from an underground coalmine fire - Coalmine... | ecosystem: Environmental > Terrestrial > Soil > Unclassified ...
AAGGAAGCGACGAGAGCAGGTCGGTGAGGGTCTAAAGCGAGCTACTGGCCGAGAGGAATGAGTTCAACATCACCTCGGGATTCTTATTTTTGGGCGTTGGTCGTCAACCTCGGTACACCGAGAATCTCCGCTGGCTAAATGCTAATCGCTAACTGCTAATGGCTGCGCTGTGACCGCCCTCACTGTCCTTCTTCCTTCTTACCGGGTAAGCTAAAGAGCGGAGAGGCAGCTTTCATGCGTGAGGCCGTCCAACGCCTTTGGCCCGAACTGGAATGGATCCAGAACACCCGGCTCCGCGACCAGGTCACAAAAACCTGGGTTCGCGCCTTCGAGCAGAGCCCGCTTAAACCCGACGACCTTGACCGCATCCCTTTCACGCTGCTGATTCCCAACTGCCCAGTCACTTTCATGGAGCACAAGCGCTGCGTCGTCCATATCGCACGCAAGTCGGCGGAGACCATGCGCGAATTCATGGGCCGAAGTCTGCCCATCGACATGGACACGGTGATCGCCGGCGCCATCCTCGCCGACGTGGGCAAGCTTCTGGAATACGAAAACGTAAACGGCAAGACCCGCCAGAGCGAGCGTGGCGAGTTTCTGCGCCATCCTTTTACCGGCGTGGCGCTCGCCATGGAATGCGGCGTTCCCGATGCGGTCTGCCACATTATTTCGGCGCACGCTGCCGAGGGCGACCTGGTCAAGCGCAGCACCGAGGCCACCATCGTGCACCACGCCGACTTCATGGCCTACCTGCCGCTCAAGAACCTCAAAAAATAGAAATGGCTTCCACCGTCCATACCGCCCCCAAAGAAACTGTCACCGCCGTGATGTCGCGCTGGGCCGCCGGTCTGAAATTCGAAGACCTCCCCGCCGACGCCATCTACCAGTCCAAGCGCTTCCTTCTCGATTCCCTGGGCTGCGCTTTGGGCGGTTTTCAGCAGCACGATGTGAAAATCGCGCTCGACGTTCTGAACGAAACTGCCGGCCGGGGCCCCTGTACCGTCATCGGCACCGGCAGGAAAATCGATCCCATCTCCGCCTCTCTCGCCAACGGCCTGATGATCCGTTGCATGGACTACAACGACATCTACTGGAAGCAGGACCCGTCTCACCCATCCGACATTTTTCCCGCTGCCCTGGCCTGCTGCGAGCGCTCCCAGAGTGATGGCCGCGAGCTCATCGTCGGCCTCGTTCTCGGCCACGAATTCGAAATGCGTTTCTGCGAGGCCGCCTTCCCCGGTATTCGCGAGCGCGGCTGGCATCACGCCACTCTGACTGCATTCGTTTCTCCCATCGTTGCCGGACGCGCCCTGCATCTCACCCCCCTACAGATTCAGCACGCCATCGGCATCTCCGCCAGTCGCCACGCCACCTTGGGCGCGGTTACCGCCGGCAAGCTCACCATGATGAAAAACACTGTCGATCCCATGGCCACGCAGAGTGGTGTTCTCGCCGCCCTGCTTGCGGAAAAGGGATACACCGGCCCCGAGCACGTGGTGGACGGCAAAGAAGGTCTCGCGCATTGTTTCGGCCCGGAGTGGAAGCTGAATGTCTTGACTGACGGGCTCGGCGATTCCTGGCGCATCACCCAGTGCGGCATGAAAGCCTTTCCCACCGAGGCGCTCACGCACACACCGATTTCCGCCGTTCTTGATCTCGTCAAGCAGCACGACCTCCACCCCGATCAGGTGGAGAAAATTCACGTGCGCTCGTTGGCCCGCGCCGCCGACATTCTGGCCGATCCCAGCAAGTACGATCCGCACTCGAAGGAAACCGCCGATCACTCGCTGCCCTACGTCATTGCCGCCGCGCTGGTGGATCGTCAGGTCACGCCTCTGCAGTTCTCGACGGAAAAGATCTTGTCGCCGGACATTCGCGCTCAGTTGCAGAAGGTCGAGGTCGTTGCCGATCCGCAGATCGAAAAAGTTTTTCCCGTGCTGCAACGCGTGATCGTTACCATCCGCCGCACCGACGGCCAGGAATTCACGCGCCAGCTCGACTATCCCAAGGGCGATCCGCGCAATCCGCTCTCGGATAAAGAGGTGGAAGAGAAATTCTCTGCGCTCGCCGGACCTGTCCTGTCCCCGGCCGCGCAGAAAAAAGTAATCAAAGCTGTCTGGAAATTGGAGAAGTTGGAATCCGTGACCAAGCTAATGCGCCTGCTAAAAACGAAACCGCTCTCGCATCAGGACACGGAAACTGACTTGGCAAACACAGGACCGTAGCGCTGGCGTCTCGCCGGCTGTCGCGAGGGCATCTTGCCCTCCCTAAACAGTGAAAGTGCAACATGGGTCAGACCGTCGTTGAAAAAATCGCGCAGGCGCACTTGGCCGAGGGTCCCAACCGCCCCCTGCGCACAGGTGACTTCGTTTCCATCCGCCCGCGCCACGTCATGACCCACGACAATACCTCCGCGGTGATGAAAAAGTTCAAGGGCATCGGCGCCAAACGGGTCCACGATCCCTGTCAACTGGTTTTCGCCCTCGACCACGATATCCAGAACAAAGAAGATTCCAATCTCTCCAAATACCGCGCCATCGAAGCCTTCGCCAAAGAGCAAAAAATAGATTTTTATCCGGCGGGTTCCGGCATCGGCCACCAGATCATGGTCGAAAAAGGTTACGTGGTCCCCGGTTCCTTCGTGGTCGCCTCCGACTCGCACTCGAACATGTACGGCGCACTTGGTGCTGTAGGCACTCCCGTGGTGCGCACCGATGCCGCCGCGATCTGGGCCACCGGCGAGTTCTGGTGGCAGATTCCTCGCAGCGTGCAGGTCGTTCTTGAAGGCAGACTCCCCCCAGGCGCAACCGGCAAGGACGTGATCATCGCTCTGTGCGGCCTCTACAACCATGAAGAAGTACTCAACGCGGCCGTCGAATTCACCGGCCCCGGCGTTGCCAGCCTCTCTGTAGACGCGCGCCTCACCATCTCCAACATGAGCACCGAGTGGGGACCACTGGTGGGCTGGTTTCCTTGCGATGCCACCACGCTCGCGTATTTGAAACGGGTGCACGCCGATCTGAAGTCGCAGGACATCGAGCGTTTTTCAGAAAAAGATCTGGCAGACTGGCAAACCAATCCGCCTCTGCCCGATCCCGATGCCGTCTATGCCGCGCGTATCGTTCTCGACCTCGCTCAAGTCACTCCCCATGTCTCCGGCCCCGATACCGTACAGGTCATGTCGTCTCTCGCCGCAATCGAGAAGAAGCGCGTCCCCATTCAGAAGGCCTATCTCCTCTCCTGCGTGAACTCCCGTCTGGAAGATCTCGAAGCCGCCGCCCGCGTCCTGCAAGGAAAGAAGATTGCGTCCTCGGTGAAGTTCTATCTGGGCGCGGCCAGCCGATGGGTGCAGGAGGAAGCGGAGCGTCGCGGCGCATGGAAGACTCTGCTCGATGCCGGTGCGGTTCCTCTCCCGGCCGGTTGTGGTCCCTGCATCGGCCTCGGCGTCGGCCTGCTCGAGCCCGGTGAAGTCGGTATCTCCGCCACCAATCGTAATTTCAAAGGACGCATGGGCTCGCGCGACGCGAAATGTTATCTCGCCAGCCCCGAAGTCGTCGCCGCTTCCGCCGTTGCGGGATACATCTGTGGTTCGCACGAAGCCACGGATGGCGAAATCGCGCGCCACTACACCGAATTGCCGGCCAGCCCTGGCGCAAGTGCTGAAAAAGTGGAAATCCTCCCCGGCTTCCCCGACCACGTTCGCGGCCGTCTCGTGTTTCTCCCGCAGGACAACATCAACACCGACGCGATCTACGGCAAGGACTACACCTATCGCGACGACGTCACGCCCGAACTGATGGCTCGTGTGCTGATGGAAAACTACGATCCGCAATTTTCTTCGCGCACCCGCGCCGGCGACGTCGTGATCGGCGGTTTCAATTTCGGCACCGGCTCCAGCCGCGAGCAGGCGGTCACCGCCCTCAAAGCCAAGGGCATTCCGCTGGTTATTGCGGGCAGCTTCTCGCAAACCTACCTGCGCAATGCGTTTAATAATGGTTTTCTGTGCGTCGAAGTTCCCGAGCTGGTGCGGTGGTTGCGCAAGGAATTTGCGAACGAAGTAGCGACCGGCGAAAAAACTGTGATTCCCGGAGACATGATTGCCATCGATTTCACCACCGGCACAGTGAAATATCGCGGCGAGCATTTCCAGTTTCCGCCGCTGGGAAGCGTGCCACAGTCACTTGTGATCGCCCAAGGCATCGAGAGTCTCGTAGTAAAACGGCTTGGAATTGGTAATTGAGCAATTTGTAATTTGCAATTTAGGGCTGCGGTCTCCCCGAAAGCGCATCGCAAGTTCTGAAAATTACAAATTACAAATTACCAAATTACAAATTTGGAGAAATCATGTCTCGTCCTACGATCGTAACCATGCCCGGTGACGGCATCGGCAACCAGGTTCTTCCCGAAGCTCTGCGTGTCCTTAAGGCGGTTGGCTTCGAAGCTGACTACGTCCACGCCGACATTGGCTGGGATTTCTGGTGCAGCGAAGGCAACGCCCTGCCTGACCGCACTCTCGACCTCCTCGCCAAACACAAGCTCGGCCTGTTCGGCGCCATCACGTCTAAGCCGAAAAAGGAAGCTGACGCCGAACTCAAGCCCGAACTGCGCGGCAAGGGCTACTCCTATTTCAGCCCCATCGTCGGCATGCGCCAACGCTTCAATCTTGATGTCTGCCTTCGGCCCTGCATCGGCTTTCCCGGCAACCCGCTCAATTTCATTCGCAAGAAACCGGGCGGCGGCTTCGAAGAGCCCCAGGTCAAGGTTGTCGTTTTCCGTCAGAACACCGAAGGCCTTTACTGCGGCGTGGAGTGGACGAATCCGCCGGCCCAGGTTCGCGACGCCCTCGCCACCAACTCAAAATTCAAACCCTTCAAAGACGTTAAGGGCGAGGACCTCGCTGTCTCCGTGCGCGTCATCACCCGTCCGGCCGCCGAACGAATCTGCCGCGCCGCGTTCGACTACGCTCGCAAGTTCGGCTACAAGAACGTCACCATCTGCGAAAAGCCCAACGTGCTCCGCGAAACCAGTGGCATGATGGAAGAAGTCGCGCAACACGTCGCGAAGGAGTATCCCGGCATTCCATTGTGGTCCACCAACATCGACGCGCAGACCATGTGGCTGACCAAGAATCCCGAAGACTACGGCGTGGTGATCGCCAGCAATCTTTTTGGTGACGTGATCTCCGACGCTTTTGCCGGCCTGATCGGTGGTCTCGGTTTCGCTGCCTCGGGCAACATCGGCAAAGATGTTGCCGTCTTCGAGCCGACTCACGGTTCTGCGCCCAAATATGCTGAGCTGAATCCGCCGATCGTGAATCCCATTGCAATGATTCTCTCTGCGGCCATGATGCTCGACCACATCGGCGAAGCAGACAAAGCGAACCGAATCCGTGCCGCGATCGCGGACGTGGTAAAAGAGGGCAAGGTGCGCACGTACGACATGATGCGCATTCCCGGTGGCGCGAAATCGATCAGCCAGGGCGCGGCCAGCACTACGCAAATGACCGACGCGATCCTCGCCAAGCTCGCCGGCATGCGCGTCGCCGAGCCTGCCTCGGCGGCACGCTGAGATTGTGCGATTCGTATCAGGCGATGGCTTCAGCCGTCGCGTTAAGAATGGCAACTGGACGTCCGGCTTTAGCCGCTGGTTTGAAGGGGCGCGGCTTCAGCCGCACCGAACGAGACCGCATGATAGAGCGGCTTTAGCAGCTGTTGCTTTTGGGTGGAGGACCGCTTCAGCGGTTCATTGAACTGACTGTTGTTGAGAGCGGCTTTAGCCGCTAAGGTACTTCTGTGGCTTCTTCAAAAACCGAACTCCGCATCGCCGAAGCCGGACATTGGGGCAAGGACGTCCGCTCCGACCTGCACGTCGCCATCGAGCCCCGCGAATCCGGCGGCATCGAAATCGCCCTCGAATCCCGCGTCGCTCCCTACTACGGCGATTCCATCCTCAACCAGACCCGAGAAACCCTGACAATCTTGGGTGTGCAGCACGCCAAGCTCACCATTCACGACGAAGGCGCGCTGCCCTTCGTCATCTCCGCCCGCATCGAAGCCGCCGTCCATCGCGCCGGACTCGCGGAATGGTGCCGCGCCTTGCCCCCGAAGCGCCCCCTCCCGCAGCCCTCCGCGCGCGATCGCCTGCGCCGCTCGCGTCTCTACCTCCCCGGCAGTGAGCCCAAGTACTACATCAATGGCGCGCTGCATGCGCCCGACGCCATCATCCTCGATCTCGAAGACTCGGTTCATCCCGGAGAGAAAAACGCCGCACGCGTTCTCGTGCGTAACGCGCTGCGAGCCGTGGACTTCGCCACCTGCGAACGCATGGTGCGCATCAATCAGTTGCCCCTTGGCCTCGCCGACTTGGACGAAATCATTCCCGAGTCTCCTGACCTGATCTTGATTCCCAAGGTCGAGAATGCCGACCAGGTAGTCGAAGTCAGCCGCCGTATTCGCCAGATTCGTGCCCGTACCGATGACGAGCGCCCCCTCTGGCTGATGCCGATCCTCGAGTCTGCTCTCGGAATCGAGAACGCCTTCGCCGTCGCGACCGCCTCCCCCTACATTGCCGCACTCACCATTGGCGTCGAAGATTACACCGCCGACTTAGGCGTCGTGAAAACACGCGAGGGTACCGAGACACTCTACGCGCGCACCCGCCTCATCAACGCCGCACGCGCCGCAGGGGTGCAGGCGATTGACTCCGTGTACAGCGATGTTGCTGACATGGACGGCCTGTTGCGCTGGGGCCAGAACTCGCGCGCCCTCGGCTTCGACGGCATGGGCTGCCTGCATCCGTCGCAAATTCCGATCGTGCATCAGGCTTACGCGCCCTCGCAGACGGAGATCGATAAAGCGCTGCGCATCGTCGCTGCCTACGAAGAGGCCGAAAAGCGCGGCTTGGGCGTGGTCAGTCTCGGCTCTAAGATGATTGATCCACCTGTCGTCCACCGCGCCGTCAAGTTGGTCGCCCGCGCCCGCGACATGGGCCTGATCAATGACGAACCGCGATGAGTGGCCGCGGTGAGTGGCCCAAACAGTAACTCGCTCGCTGATTCAGTTTTTCCTCGAATCTTTCGGAAGGGCTGGGCTTCAGCCCAGCCGCGCAGATCGTGGAAGTGAGCGGCTTCAGCCGCTGTCGCTTTTGGGTGGAGGACCGCTTCAGCGGTCAATTACGCAACTGTTTTAATGAGCGGCTTTAGCCGCTGAGGTCGTATTTGAATTTATATCCGGGCGGGCGCAGCTTCGTATCAGGGCGCGGCTTTAGCCGCGCCGCCCGAGACCGCATAATAGACCGGCTTCAGCCGCTGTGCTTTTGCGTGGAGGACCCGCTTTTGGGTGGAGGACCGCTTCAGCGGTCCATTACGCAGCTGTTTTAATGAGCGGCTTTAGCCGCTGAGGTACTCATGGCAACAGCAACTTCTATCGAACTCGTCGACAACGCTGCCGGTCGCACGGTTCCCAGTACTGTCAACAACCGCCCCCAAATGCCATTTCAGGGCGTCAACGCGTTCGTTCCCTCCGGCAACAAAGCCGCTCCGCCCATCCGCTCTTCCGCCAACTATCCTGAGAACGGCGACAAGCGTGTCCCCGACCTGAAAATTGCCTTGGAAAAATGCGGCCTGCGCGATGGCATGGTCATTTCCACCCACCACCATCTCCGCGACGGCGACGCCGTTGCTCTCATGGCTCTCGAAGCTGCCTCAAAAATGGGCGCTCGTGATCTGATGTGGTTTCCCAGCGCGTCATTCCCCTCGCAAGCCGCGGCCATCGAACTGATGAAGTCTGGCACCATCCATCACATCGAGGGCAGCATGAATGGCCCGCTCGGCGACTACTGCACTCAGGGCAATATGCGCGGCCTCGGCGTGTTGCGTTCCCATGGCGGGCGCTGGCAGGCCATTCAGGATGGCGAGGTGCATATCGACACCGCTGTCATCGCCGCTCCGACCGCCGATTCTTTTGGTAACGCCGACGGCTCGCACGGCAAGTCGGCGTGCGGTTCGCTCGGCTTCGCACTCGCCGATTCCCTCTACGCCGACCACGTCATCGTGGTCACCGACAACCTCGTTCCCTTTCCCTGCATTCCGTGGCAAATTCAAGGCAACAACGTGGACTACGTGGTCGAGGTGCCGTCGATCGGCGATCCGGCAAAAATCGTCTCCGGCACGACCCAGATCACACGCAGCCCTGACCGCCTGCGCATCGCCGAATTCGTTGCCCGTTTCCTCCGCGACGCCGGCATCATGCGCGACGGCTTCTCCTTCCAGGCGGGCGCCGGAGGCATCGCTCTCGCCTTCGTCGATTACCTCAAGCACATGATGAAAGAAGCAGGCGTGAAAGCGCGCTTCGTCCGCGGCGGTTCCACCCGCTACCTGGTTGAAATGTTGCAGGAAGGCCTGACTGACTACATCCTCGACGGTCAGACCTTCGATCTCGAGGGCGTTCGCTCGATCGCCTCCGATCCGCGGCACCTCGCGACCTCGCCCTTCACTTCGTACAACTTTCATGGCAAGGGAAACTTCGCTTCGATGGTGGACGCGGTCGTGCTCGGCGCCACCGAAGTGGACGTGAATTTCAACGGCAATGTTGTGACTCACTCCGACGGCCGCCTGCTGCACGGTATTGGCGGTTGGCAGAATTGCCTCTTTGCGGGCTGCACGATTCTGGCGGTGCCCTCGTTCCGCGATCGCATTCCAGTGATTGTCGATCGCGTCACGACCTTGACCGGTCCCGGCGAACTCATTGATGTTGTCGTCACCGAACGGGGCATCGCTATCAACCCGCGCCGTCAGGATTTGATCAACGCCGTTCGTGGTTCGAGCCTGCCCATTCGCCCCATCGAAGAGATCAAAGCTGAGGTGGAAGAGATCTGCGGCGGCAAGCCGCAGAAACCCCGGTTCGGCGCCCGTCCTGTCGCGGTCGTGAAATGGGTGGATGGCACCGTACTCGACACCGTCTGGCAACTCGGCGCATAAGTTTCGAGCACGAACTTGACTTCCCGAAACTCGGGTTTACGCTTGTCTCATGCGTAGAATTTTTTCTTTCACAGTCATTCTCCTGCTGGCCTCTTCCGCCCTTGCTGTCTCCAAGCCGCGCGTCATCACGTTCGGCAAATGGCTCCCGGTGAAATGGATGGTCGGCCCCACCGAGTCGGAAGTCGTCAACATCAAAGTCCGTTCTCTTTACGTGGACGGCAAAATCAAGGAATTCACCACCGGCAACCCCCACGACGTCACCGACCGCATCTTCGTCGTGCGCCGCGTGTTTCGCCTGAACGACCGGCTGCCCGTAGAAGAAAATATGCCGCCTCGTTGGAAGTGGCAGAAGGGCGGGTGGCTCTCCGTGGATCGCAGCACCGGCCGCGTCTCCCAACTCAACTTGCCCGAGTTCGACCCGTACCATTCCGAGGCTGTATGGTTTCGCGATTACGTGGCCTACTGCGGCGTCTCCGATGACGGTGAGAAACTTTACGCTGTGGTCGCCGAATTGGGCCGTAAGAAACCGGTGTTGAAGAAAGAGCTCGGCGCCGCCGCTGACACCAATTCACCCGACGCCCAGTGCGCGCCTCCCGAGTGGCAGCGCGAGCCCGCACGGGTCACCTTTCAGCCCCGCCGCGGCGATAAACTGACTTATGCCGTCCGCGGCCGCACCGCCGACGTAGCGAACGGTGACGAGAAAGAAGAAGGAAATCAGTAGTCAGTAGTCAGTAGTCAGTAGTCAGTTGTCAGTTCTCAGTTATCAGTGATCGGTGATCGGTACTTCAGCTAGCAGCTAGAAGCTAGTGGCTAGCAGCTTCTTTTATGAAGTCTCTCGACGACTACCTCCGCGATGCCGAAAAGGCTCACGGCCATCTCTGCGCCGGGCAGGTACTGGGCGTGCGTATGGCCATGCTCGGCCTGGCAAAGCTCGGCATCGACGATCCCGCCGGTAAAGACCGCAAGCGTCTCGTCACTTTCGTCGAGATTGACCGCTGTGCCACAGACGCCGTTGCCGTCGTGACTGGCTGCCGCCTCGGTAAACGCGCGCTCAAGTTCCGCGACTGGGGAAAGGTCGCTGCCACCTTCGTGGATGTCACCACCGGCAAAGCGGTGCGCATCGCCGCCAAAGAATCCTCCAAAGCCCTCGCCCGCCAAATGCATCCCGAACATCTCGACAAGAACCAGCAGCAGATGCTGGCTTATCGCGAAATGTCCGAGAACGACCTCTTCACCACACAGTGGGTCAAAGTCGATCTTCCACCAGAAGAGTTTCCCGGCTATAAGGGCGACCGCATCGTCTGCGACCAGTGTGGCGAAGGAATCAACTTCCGCCGCGAAGTTCGCCGTGACGGCAAAATCCTCTGCCAGTCCTGCGCGGGCGGGCGCTATTACGAACCGCTTTGAGCCGCTAATGCATGTTCGTACGCATGCGCCAGCTGCAGAATCGTGAACTCATCAAAATGTTTTCCCAGAATCTGCAAACCGATCGGCAAGCCGGACTTGGTATTTCCGCAGGGCACCGAAATGCCCGGCACGCCCACCAGATCCGCCGTCACCGTGTAGATGTCGTTCAGGTACATGGCCAGCGGGTCATCTGATTTTTCTCCCAGCTTGAATGCCGGCGTCGGGCTCGTAGGACACACAATCGCATCCACGTTCCGAAACGCATCCTCGAAATCCCGCGTCAGCAGTGTCCGCACTCGTTGCGCTTTCAGATAATAAGCATCGTAGTACCCGGCGCTCAGCGCATACGTCCCAAGTATGATCCGCCGCTTCACCTCCGCACCGAAACCCTGATCGCGTGTGCGCCGGTACATGTCCGACAAGCTGCGCGGCTGGGGTGCGCGATACCCGTAGCGCACGCCGTCATAGCGCGCCAGGTTCGACGAAGCTTCGGCGGTTGCCACCAGGTAGTACGTCGGGATCGCGTACTTGGTGTGCGGCAGCGAGATCTGCACCACTTCGCACCCCGCCTCAGCCAGCTTCTGAATCGCCGCCTCGACCGCCGCGCGCACTTCAGCGTCCAGGCCCTCGCCAAAATATTCTTTAGGAATCCCGATCTTCAGCCCGCGCACCGGCCGTTCGATTGCGTCGAGGTAATCCGGGACGGGCACTTCCGCCGACGTCGAATCCATGGGATCACGCCCTGCGATCGCGCGCAGCACCAGAGCGGCATCTTTCACCGTGCGCGTGAGTGGCCCAATGTGGTCGAGCGACGACGCGAACGCGATCAGTCCGTACCGCGATACCCGCCCGTACGTGCCCATCATCCCGACTACACCGCACAAGGACGCCGGCTGGCGGATCGAGCCGCCTGTGTCCGACCCTAGTGCCGCGACCGCTGTCCCCGCCGCCACTGCCGCCGCCGACCCGCCTGACGATCCGCCCGGCACCCGGCTCAGATCGCGCGGATTGTGCACCGGGTAGTACGCCGAGTTCTCATTCGACGATCCCATCGCGAACTCGTCGCAATTCGTCTTTCCCAGAACCACCGCGCCCGCCGCTTCCATGCGCGCCACCGCCGTGCAGTCGTACGGCGGGATAAAATTCTCCAGAATCTTCGATCCCGCGGTGGTGCGCACTCCGCGCGTGACCATCACGTCTTTGATGGCCACCGGCACGCCGCCCAGCGCAGGCAGCGGCTCGCCCTTGTCGGCAAGTGCGTCCATGCGTGCCGCCTGCTCCAGCGCCCGCTCGCGGCACAGCGTCAGATACGCGCCAATCGCCGGATCTTCCTTTTCGATCTTCTCGTAGAACGCTTCCGCCAGCGCCGTCGCCGTTGTCTGCCGCTCCTGCACCCCAGTGCGTGCCGATTCGATGGTGAGAAGATTTAGATCCACAGTGGTCTAGCACTAACTCCTAACTACTAACTCCTAGCTACTGATTCAGCCTATCGTAAACGAAAGATCGCTGAGAACAACAACCGCTAAGAATCACTGCGGGAACTGAGTTCGCACGAATTTCATGGCCTGCTCTTTATCTCTCAGCCTGCTTTCTAATTGCCCGTCTTCTACGGCGGAAAGAATCTCTTTGAACTTGGGGCCGGGCGTGTAGCCGGCGCTGATGAGATCGTTCCCCGTCACCAGCGGCGCCGGCCGAAACTCTTCGCGGGGTGTGGCCTCCAGCTTCTCGCGGACAAACTCATAATTCCCCAACTCGCCATTACTGGATTGGCAATCAATGCGGTGCAATTCCAATTGCTCCTCAAACCGCGGCAAGCGTAAAAACCGCTTGAGCGTGGACTCCTTCATACGCTGCACATCGGCGAAACGCATGTGGTTAGCCACCAAGCTCAGGATTTGCTCGGTGTCTTCCTTGGAAAAGCGCAGCTTGCGGCAGATTTCCTCGGCCATCCTGACGCCCACCTCCACGTGTCCATCGAAACGAATGCGGTCGGGCGCGACGCGAAACGTAGGCGGCTTGCCAACATCGTGCAGCAGCGCACCCCATGCGAGCGTGCGCGACACGCATGACGGCAATTTCTCCAGCAGCATGAGCGTGTGCACCCATACGTCGCCCTCAGGATGAAACTGCGGCGGCTGTTCCACGCCCTTCATCTTCTCGATTTCGGGCAGCACCTCGTGCAGCAGGCCAGTTTCGTCCAGTAACTCGAAGGCGCGGCGGGCCCGTCCCTCGGTCAGCATCTTGGTCAGCTCATCACGAATGCGCTCGTAGCTGACCTGGTGGATTTGCGGCGCCATGGCACGGATAGCGTGGAAGGTTTCGCTGTCAATCTGGTATTCGAAACGCGCTGCAAAGCGGACTGCACGCAACATGCGCAGCTTGTCCTCGGCGAACCGCAGCCTGGAATCGCCGATGGTGCGGATGATTCCGGCCTTAAGGTCGTTCTGACCGTTAACAAAATCCAGCACTTCATTTTTGATGGGATCGAGCAGAAGACCATTGATGGTGAAGTCGCGGCGCTGGACGTCTTCGCGCGGGTCCTTGCTGTAGCGGACCTGGTCGGGGTGGCGGCCGTCGGCGTACCCGATATCACAACGAAACGTCGCCACCTCGATGGCCTTGCCTGCTTCGTGTGCCGTCGCCATTTCACTCGCAGTCACCGCCTCAACCGGCACCAGCACCACTCCGAACTGTGCTCCCACGGCGTAGGTTTCGGGAAAAATGCGCATGACCTGCTCGGGCGTGGCGTCGGTCGCGACGTCGTAGTCGGCCGGGTCGCGTCCCAGGATCAGGTCGCGAACACATCCCCCCACCAGATAAGCCTGGAACTGGTTTTCACGCAGGCGGCGAACCACGGAGATGGCGGCTTCTTTGAGCACGTCATGAATTGTAATTCGTAATTTCGGGTCCCCCTCCCCCCCACCCGGGATCTTGAAAACAGTAGGGTTACCGACCAAAGCACCGCAAAATGTCTGCAATCTGGAACTTAGGGGTAAGATCTAGATTCCACGCCGTTTAGCCACCACATAATCGAGATACGGATCAGCACCATTTCTAAAAGCTATCTGTAGTATTTTTCAATTATCTCTGTCAAGGACCTGCGTCACACCTCGATTTGCAGTGCTCTCAAGGTGCATTGTGGCGGCAATGGGGATGCTAGAATCGGGCGATGGAACGGGCAGCGCCGGGCTTGCAGAAGATCGTCGTGGAAATCCTTCACCGGGCCGATCCGGCAGAGATGCCGATGCTGGCATGGCCGCTGGTGTGCGGCCGGTCGGTCGCAGGAAAAACGCGAGCCCTGGATTGCATCGCGGGGGTGTTGCGGGTCGAAGTTCCCGACAAGACTTGGCGGGCACAACTGGTAGCCCTGGTCCCACAATATCTGCATGCACTCGAGCGGATGATTGGTCCGAAAGTGCAGCGCCTTGATTTCGTTCCAAAGGCAGCAGTGAGAAGTCAGTAGCCAGAAGCCAGTAGCTAGCAGCCGTTTCTATGAAAGTTTCCGACAAAGACGTTCTCTACGTGGCCGATCTGGCGAACCTGGAACTGACGGCGCAAGAGCGCGAGCGCATGGTTCGCGATCTGAACTCGATTCTCGACTACATCGATCGCCTCAACCAGCTCGATACCGCGAATATCCCGCCGATGGCGCAAACCTCCGATCGGTATGGCGTGGATCAGGCGAAAACAGGTAGTGCGCGCTTTGCCTACGCCTTGCGCGACGATGTTTTGGAGGGCTTGCGCAAGTCGCTGCCCCACGAAGAAGCCCTGCAGAATGCGCCTGACACCGACGGCACGTTCTTCAAAGTACCCAAAGTGATTGAAAGATGAGAACTGCTCTCACCCTTCCCAAACAAACGCGTCGAAAATTCTTTTAATTGAAAATCCCAGCCGCTTGTAAAGCTCGACGGCACGGTGATTGCCTTCCGTCACCGTAAGCGATAACAGGTTGAAGTCGCGCTGACGCAGTGCAATGGCGGTGCGCGCCAGTAAATCCTGGCCTAAATGACGGCCGCGATACTCAGGGAGCACGCACACCTGCGTCACATGTCCTACATCATGTTTGACCCGCGAGCACAGGATCAAGCCGACAAGCTCACCGCGCGACCGGTTCAGCGCCACAAAAGATGAGTCAGCATCGAACACGCCGCACCCGGGAAAACGCACGATGTTGTTAAGGAAGCGCAGTGACCCACTTAGAGATCGGTACTGGTCGTTGATGGCCGAATCAATGTGCCCGCGATAGGATGCGGTAATCACAGCCGCCGCTCCCTGGTAGTCCTGTTCCGTCCAGCGGCGAATTTCGATGTCGGAGCCTGCGTCCACTGCACTCCCGATTTCCGCCTCCGCGCTGAGGGGAAGTACCATGAACAGACGCGGGTAGCGGTAAAAACCTTCGTCCAGAAAAGGCCGGGCCACCGATCCCGCTTCGTGCACCAGCAACTGCGCTTCAATGCGGTGTATGCCGGGTGACTGCTGCAAGGTCTCGATCACATGCGTCAGCAGCCGCGTCTCTACCGGGTTGGCCGCCGCCGGTGTGGATCTTCCATCACCGTCGGCGACGAACAGGTCTCCGATCACTCCCTTGCTGCCTTCGTAAACAAAAAACGAGTAGCCAAAAATACGGCCGCGCTCGATGGCAGCGTAGCCGGGCAGGATCTTGGCATCCACGTAACGGAGAATCATCTCCGCTGAGCCCCGGTAGTCCCAGGAAAGCAGGCGCGACCACACCTGCGTCTCCCCTTCCAGGAGAGGCCGCAAGTCAACCGAGGAGAAGTGTCGGAGGTCGAGGATTTCCACGCCGGATCCCGTTATCGCAAGCCGATGCAGACGAACGTGCAGTCTAGACGCTTCGCCCGTAAACAGGCAAACCGGAGAATATCCGGCGCCAACAACTGCGCGGGCGCTATTCCGCTGTCTTCGAACCTGTGACCACCCGGAAGAGAACGTAAAGACTGATCAGCGTCCAAGTGATCTCCATGATGACGAAGCCCAGTTGGAAAGGCTGAAACGCAATGTAGGAGAGAATGCCGGATCCCGCCGCGTTGAGAAAGTTGTACCAGAACTTCTTGGAGTGCATCCATTGCAGCTGATGACCGGCATAAGCGATCAGAATCATCATGGCTCCGACGAACGAAACCAGTTGGCGAGCAAGAGAAATGTGCATGATTAGGTTCTCAGTTCACATGTGGGTTTCGGCTGACAGAGCTTTCTATTCATCCGCCCTGGGTTGCGAGGTTTGCGATAACGGAATGGCCGGCGTTTCCCCAAGCTGCAATTGCGTCATAATTCGCGACACGGAAATCGAAAGCGGCCCATTCACCGCGCAGCCGCTGGCGCAGCGGTGGCCGCCTCCGCCGAACTGTTCGGCGACCTTCGCAACATCGAGAGCGCCTTTGCTGCGCAGGCTCACGCGAAAGCGCCCGTCGGGGAGTTCGCGGAAAAACACTGCCACCTCCACTCCTTCGATGCTGAGCGCATAGTTCACCAGACCTTCACAGTCCTCTTCGATGGCCTCGCTGCGCTCCATCTCGTCCTGCGTAACGGACATCCACGACAGGCATCCTTGACGGTGCAGGTTGCGGAGGGCGTATCCCAGCAACCGCATCTTCGACGTGGGATTCGAGAAGTAAACCGACTGCGCGATGCGCACCGGGTCGGCGCCCGACATCACCAACTCGCGCGCCAGCGCGAACGTGTGTTCATTGGTTCCGGAAAACGCGAACGAACCCGTGTCGGTGAGCACCGCGGTATAAAGGCAGGTCGCAATGTCGGGAGAAATCCGCACCTTGGCTTCGCGAGCCAGGCGGTACACCAGTTCGCCGGTGGCGCAGGCTTCCGCATCGATCCAGTTCACATGGGCAAAGGGTCGCGCGCTGGCATGATGATCAATGTTGATCAGAAACCGGTTTTCCAGGCCGGACAGGCGGGTGCGCTGCACGTTGTCGCATTCCAGGATGATGGCCGCATCGTACCGGCCGTTCACATTTTCGCATTGCAGGATGGTGTCCGCGAAGGGCAGTGGCTTGTAGATCACCGGCACCGCATCGCGCATCACTACGTCCGCCTGCTTGCCCATCAGGCGCAGGATCTGGCAGCAGGCCAGAACCGAGCCAATGGCGTCGCCGTCGGGACGGGCATGTGAGGTAAGCAGAAACCGGTCGCGGCTCTCGATTTCATTGAGCACCTCGCCCAGCATCTTGTCAGTACTAGCGTGCACGTGCACCGCTTTGGCCGGTGGGCCCGGAATTTATTGAGCTTTTTTCTTCTTCGATACGCGTTTCAGGATCTGGTCGACTCGCACCTCGAATTGCTGCGAGCGATCAATGACGAAATGCAACTCCGGCGCCCGCCGCAACCGCAAGCGCTCCGCCAACTCCCGCCGAATGTACCCCGTGGCCGCATTAAGTCCCTCCAGCGTCCGCTCCGCTTCGGCATCATCCCCGTCCACCGAAACCAGCACGCGCGCGGAACGGCCATCGGACCCGAGGCGCACTTCTGTTACGGCCGCTAACCCGATGCGCGGATCGCCCAACTCCCCTTCGAGGATTGTTCCGATCTCCTCGCGCAGAGCCACACTCATCCGCTCGTAGTGGTATTCGCGACCCCGGTTCTCAGGCATAAGGGCTGCCTTGTGTAAAACGGAAAAGCATATCAAATTTGGAGAGTCTAGCGGCAGTTACCAAGGTCAGGTAGCGAACAGAGTTTCTGATTGGGAATATCGGAACTATAAATACTCAACATAGGAATCGGTGACCTCGGCCCCCGCATTGTTGGCGATGCGCATCGCTTGCCGCTCCACGTTGTTCATCAACCCCGTGAGGTAGTCGCGCGAATCGGAGATGCTGACTACGCCAATCGTGGCACGCTGCCACAGCCCCGTCGCGTCCATCTCCGCCACCGACACGTTGAAGTGCGCCCGCAGCCGGTCCTTCAGACTGCGCACCACTTGCCTTTTGTCCTTCAGGGAATGCGCGGCTTCCATGCGCAGTTCGAGGGTAAGAAAAGCAATCATGTGTTGTTGCTGCCGTGGTCACTCTTCCGGCCAACCCGACAAATGCCACGGTTCTGTGTACCAGGAGCAAACAGAGCGATACCAGTCGGCTAACGACTGTGGATACTGGTGAATCCACCTGGTCAGCGCTCCTTTGGAAACCCGTAAGCGGAACGACGCGTGGTACACGCGAGGAAACCGCTTCCAGTAAGGCAAATTGAAATCATCATGTGTTTTGCACTCGATGGTTTCCGGCTGAACATGCTCTCCGGGATGTATGAACGACCACCACCCTAAGAATGCAATTACGCGGTCCCAATTCGGTGAGGTGATGTCACCAGAGCTGCAATCTGATAGCACCCACACATAATTGGACCAACACGGTTCAGACAGCTTCTCCCAAGTGGCCCCGCCCAAACGGGTAAGTTTGAAATAAACGTTCGTTCCAAGCAGTCGGCCGTGACGTGGTAGACGGCGGTGCCCGGGAAACTTCGAAACCCCGCTTGGACTTTTTGATGGAAGCCTGAGAAAGCGATCCAGAATCTTCGCGACACCAACGGCGCTGCCCACGTCATCGTCTGGGACTTCGGAAGAAATCTCAATCATTCCCGAGTCCCACAACTCGAGCAGTTGGTCCGCGTACTCCGTAGCTTCGCAACTCGGTACCTCGAGTACGTTCAGCGATTGAGTCGCAACTTCGGGAAAAATGCGGTACAGCCCAATAGGCACCTCGACCGCTAGATTCAGCAACCAATGCCTGATTATCTCTTCTCTCGATGACATCAGTCATCCGCCGCCAATACGACACGGCACACTAGTAACCGCTCTTAAGCACCTAACTCCACCGCGATCCGCTCAGTGGTGAACGCCTCAATCACGTCACCCACCTTGATGTCACCGTAGTTGGCGATCGCGATACCGCATTCCATCCCGTTGCGCACTTCGCTGACATCGTCTTTGAATCGCCGCAACGAGGCGATCTTGCCTTTGTACACCACCACGTTATCCCGCAGCAGCCGGACTTCCGCATCGCGCTTGATGGAACCATCCTGGATGGTGCATCCGGCAACCATTCCCACCTTCGGGATACGGAAGGTCTCGCGCACTTCCGCACGGCCCTGGTAGGTTTCCTTGATCTGCGGTTCGAGCAGTCCGGTCATCGCCTTCTTGATCTCGTCCTGCAGTTCGTAAATGATCGAGTGCAGGCGGATGTCCACTTTCTCCTGGTCCGCCAATTCCTGCGCCTTGCGTTCCGGACGCACATTGAAGCCGATGATGATGGCATTCGAGGCCGAAGCCAGCAGCACATCGGTCTCTGTGATGGCGCCTACTCCCGTGCGCAGAACGTTGATCTTAACTTTCTCGTTAGAAAGCTTCGCCAGCAGGTCAGACAGCACTTCCACCGAGCCCTGCACATCGCCCTTGAGGATGATGGGCAGTTCCTTGGTTCCGGCCGTCTTGATCTGCTCCGCCAGTCCTTCCAGCGAAACGCGCGAGCTCTTCGCCAGTTGCGCTTCGCGGGCCTTCTGCTCGCGGTATTCGGAGATGCCGCGCGCCTTGTCGCGGTCAGCAACCACGACGAACTGATCGCCCGCCTGGGGCAAGCCTTCAAGGCCGAGAATTTCGACCGGTGTGGATGGGGGCGCCACATCAAGCGCGTTGCCGCGGTCGTCAAACATGGCGCGAATCTTGCCCCACACATTGCCGACGACGAAGTTATCGCCGACGCGCAGCGAACCGTCCTGAACCAGGATGGTGCCCACGGGACCGCGGCCGCGGTCCAGCTTGGCCTCGAGCACGGTGCCGGTGGCGGGCCGGTCGGGCGTGGCCTTGACCTCCTGCAGGTCGGCAACGAGGCAGACCATTTCCATCAAGAGGTTCAAATTCGTTTTCTTCTTCGCGGAAACATCCACGAAGACCGTAGTGCCGCCCCAGTCTTCCGGCATCAGGCCGCGATCGGCGAGTTGCTTCTTCACGCGATCGGGCATGGCGTCGGGCTTATCGATTTTGTTTACTGCCACGATGATCGGCACTTTCGCCGCGTGGGCGTGATCAATCGCTTCTACGGTTTGCGGCATAACACCATCGTCAGCCGCTACCACCAGCACCACGATGTCGGTGACTTTGGAACCGCGGGCACGCATGCGGGTGAACGCTTCGTGACCCGGCGTGTCGAGAAACACGATTTCGCGGCCGTACGCCGGTGAGTTGGCATCTGTGACCTTCACCTTGTAAGCGCCGATATGCTGCGTAATGCCGCCGGCTTCGCCTTCGGCGACGCTGGTTTCACGAATGGAATCGAGTAGCGTGGTCTTGCCGTGATCCACGTGACCCATGATGGTGACCACGGGAGGACGGGTAACGGCGCCCGGCGCCGTTTCCTCACTGGCAGCCGCTTCAGCGACGTCTTTGGCGGCCTGCTCTTCGAAGGTGATAACGCTGGTCTCGGCTCCGAAATGGCGCGCCATCTCGATGGCCAGCTCAGCATCAAGCGTCTGGTTGATGGTGGCGAATACACCGCGCGCCAGCAGACGCGCAATCAAATCCTTGGCGCGAATTCCCAGCTTCTCGGCCAGGTCCTTAACGCTGATGCCCTCGCTGATGGTGATGGCTCGCGTGATGGGCAGCGGCTCGGCGGAAAGCGAGAGTCGTGGCGGCGGAACAAAGCCCTTCATCGGGCCTTCCTTCACCCCACGAGGAACGTAGCGCTGTCCTGGACGCCGCGAGGGTGCAGGCCGTCCCGCGGGACGCGCACTGCCCGGCGCAGCTGGCCCCGGTCCCACTCCCATCGGACGCGTTCCCGTTGGAGATGAACGAGTCGGATGCATGGGACGGCGCTCGCCTGGACGCAATGGGGGACGCGCCCCCGGAGGTCCGCTGGGCCGCGGGCGCTGAAAAATTGGTTGACCCGGAACTGGACGACCGGGCGCGGGCCGGGTCTGCGTGCCCGAGGATGTCCGAGCCTGCGGTGCGGAAGACATCGGCGGCTGCGGACGAACTACGGGTGGCGGAGCTTTGTACACTGGACGTGGCCCGGTCTGCGGTACGACCATGCGCCGCGGCGGAGGTTGCGGAGGCGCCGGGCGCTGAGGCGGAGCGGTCGAGGCTGTCGGCTGCGGCGCGGGAGGAGCAACGGGCGCTGGCGGAGCAACTGCAACGGGCGCTGATTCAGCCGGCGGTGCAGGGCGCGATGGCGCGGGCGGAGCCACAGTCGATGCCGCGGGCGGAGCAGCAGCGACGGACGGACTCGCTGGCGCTGGCGGGGCAACAGGCGGCGGAGTCGCAACGGGCGCAGCCGTCGGAGCTTCTGCCGGAATTGGCGGAGCGGCAGGCCGGGCAGGCGGCGCGGGCGCCGGGGCTACCGGCTTCGTCACCACGGGAGGATGCGGAGGCACAGCAGGGCGCGGGGGCGTGGCCACAGGTGCGCTCTGGCGATTAATCGCCTTCAACACATCGCCGGGTTTCGATATATGGGAGAGATCGATTTTGGTACGAATACCTTCGTCCGGCCGCGCAGTGCGGCTCGATTTGCCGGAAGCAGACTGCGCTTCCGAAGCGGCCTGGAAGTGCTGGCGCACTCGCACCGCTTCTGACTCCTCAATGGAGCTGGAATGGGTTTTCTTCTCAGTGACTCCTACCAAGGGTAGAACGTCGAGAATCGCTTTACTTTTAACTTCTAACTCCCTGGCCAGGTCGTTGATTCGAATCTTCTGCATCCGCCCTCAATTTCCTCCGGTTGCCCGCTAAGTCTTCATATCAACCTCACGGTTTGATTTCCGTTTTGCGCGGCGGTCATCGTGAACTTCCACCGCCCCCGCGCCCGTACTGATCATTGCTTTTCTGGCGGGATGTCTTTCTCCCGCTGATGTTCTTCGTGCGTCGTGACCTCGGATACATCCGCGTCCGGCGCATCTTCTACGCCTTCGATGACTTCCGCTTCCAGAGCCTGCCCACTTTCGGCCAGCTCTTCCACGCTCTCTTCATTGGCTTCGGCGACATCGGATAGCCCCTGGGTATCGCCCGATTGGCCGGCGCTATCAGGCCCCACCTGCCCCGGATCGCTTCCCAGTTCATCGGGACCTGCCTGATTATCTTCGAGAACGGGTTCGGCCACACCGGGCTCTCCCGCCTCACCTGCCGCCGCACTCTCCCCCGCTTCCAGGCTGGAAAAGTAATTATTGACCGCGAGAAAGATTTTTTCCAAGGTCTTCTCGCCTATGCCGGGGATCTCCTGCAACTGTTCCGGGGTCATATCCGCCAGCGCTTCTACCGTGGTTACGCCCGCGGCCACCAACTTGTTGATCACGCTTTCGCCCAGGTCAGGCACCGAATCCAGCGGCGTCGCTGCGCTCGTCACCAGCGCCGTCATCTGCTGCTCGACTTCCTGGCGTTTCTCTTCTTCGCTCTTGATGTCGATCTTCCAGCCCAAAAGCTTTGCCGCCAGGCGGACGTTCTGCCCCTTCTTGCCGATCGCCAGTGAAAGCTGGCTGTCGTCCACGATCACTTCCAGGTGCTTGTCACCCGTGTCCAGCACGGTGACGCGGCTGACCTTGGCCGGCTGCAGCGCTTTCTCCGCGAACGTCACTGCGTCTTCGTGATACTCGATGATGTCAATCTTTTCGCCGCGCAGCTCACGGATGATGGACTGCACCCGCATGCCCTTCATGCCCACGCACGCGCCCACCGCGTCCACGTCCTTGTCCTTCGACATCACCGCGATCTTGGTGCGCTCACCCGCTTCGCGCGCCGTGGCGCGAATCACCACCGTGCCGTCGTAAATTTCCGGCACCTCGGTCTGAAACAGGTGCTGCACCAGTTCCGGCGCTGCTCGCGAGACCACGACCTGTGGCCCTTTCGACGCTTTCTCCACGCGGACAATGACGACGCGCACGCGTTCCCCGATGGCGAACGACTCCAGCCGCGACTGCTCCTTCTTCGGCATGCGCGACTCCGCTTTGCCCAGATCGAAGATCACGTCCGGCCCTTCGATGCGCTTCACCGTCGCGGTGACGATCTCGCCGACGCGCCCGATGTACTCGTTGTAAACCGTGTCGCGCTCGGCCTCGCGCACCTTCTGAAAAATCACCTGCTTGGCAAGCTGCGCCGCGATGCGCCCCAGCACCCCTTCGGTCGCTTTCGGGATGCGCATTTCTCCGCCCACCTGCAGGTTCGGATCCACCTTCCGCGCCTCGTCCAGCGAGACTTGCGAATTCGGATCTTCCACCTGCTCCGGCGTTTCCACCACGGCCTTTGCGATGAACGCGTTGATCTTGCCCGTGTCCTTATCCAGCTCGGCGCGTAGATTTTCCTGCGTCTTGTAGTACTTGCGTGTCGCGACCACAATTGCGTCTTCCACCGCGCTTACTACAATCTGCGGATCGATGCCCTTCTCGCGGCTCACCGTGTCGATGATGTTGTAAAGCTCGCTTGCCATAACAGTACCCAGTACCTAGTAGCCAGTACCCAGTCGAATGTCAAAATTCCGGGACCAGGTTCGCCTTCTCGACATTCGCCAGATCCACTTCAATCTTCCTGGTCGGTTGCTGATCTTTTTTGCGCTTCGCGATCGGCGTCACGTCCAACGTGATCCGTCCTCCGCCGGCGCTTTCCAACCGTCCTTCAAACTGGCGGCCGCCGTCCACCGGCTCGTACGTCGTCAACTTCACCCGGCTTCCCACGAAGCGCTCGTAATCTGCCGGACGAACCAGCTTCCGATCGAGGCCGGGAGACGAAACTTCCAGCGTGTACGAACTGCCGGGAACCGCCTCCTCGACGTCGAGAATCGTGCCCGCCTCACGGCTCACATTGGCACAGTCTTCGTGCGTCACGCCGCCGGGTTTGTCGATGGTCACGCGCAGCATGCGGCTCTTGCCGCCGCCCCGCAATTCCACCTCAACCACCTCCAGCCCGTGGCTGGAGGCGACCCGCTCGACGATTCCCCTGATTGCGTCTAACCCTGCAGCCATCAGGCACTTACCACGTTACGCTGATTCTGATTGCGCCCCTGCACACCCACAACTGCAACTCAAATAAAAAGTGGGCTCTCGCCCACTGGTGTGCTTCGCCGACTAGCGTCACTACACAACAGTTCCGTCTATAACTATACGCCCGGGCCAGTCAAAAGACAACGCGACCCGCCGCCGGAAAAGCTATCGTTCCAAGCCAGACGGGTAAGAGAAAAAACCTAGTTGCAGGCTGCCACACGCACGATTTGACGCCCGATCATTTGATGATTAACACGATCATGAAGTCGCACTTCTGTAGGTCGCACCGTAGCGCTGGCGTCTCGCCGGCTGTCGCGACAGCATCTTGCTGTCGCCTTTCATCCACCACGTCATTCGAGGCTCAGCCGTAATATCGAACGGCTGACTACTGACTACTGGCTACTGACTCCTCTACAATAGAAGTTTATCCCTCGAGAGATCCGAAAACTATGATTCACTTCCCCGTCCCTGAGGCGCTTACTTTCGACGACGTGTTGCTGCTGCCCGCTCGTTCCGACGTCATTCCCACGGAAGCCAGCACGCAAACCAAGCTGACCCGCAACATCACGCTGAATATCCCCATCATCAGCGCCGCCATGGACACGGTCACGGAATCGCGCATGGCCATTGGTCTGGCGCAGCAGGGCGGCCTCGGCATCATCCACCGCAACCTCACCATCGAGCAGCAGGCCAATGAAGTGGACAAAGTGAAGCGCTCCGAGAGCGGCATGATCGTCGATCCGGTTACCATGTCGCCCGACGACAAGGTTGCCGACGCGCTCGAGGTCATGCGCAAGTACAAAATCTCCGGCGTGCCCGTTACCAAGAACAAGAAGCTCGTCGGCATCCTCACCAACCGCGACTTGCGCTTCGAGACCCGCTTCGACGTTCCCATCCACAAGGTGATGACGAAGGAGAACCTCATCACCGTTCCTGTCGGCACCACGCTCGACGAAGCCGAAGAAATCCTGCACGAGCATCGCGTCGAGAAGCTCCTCGTCGTCGACGACAAGTACAACCTCAAAGGCCTGATCACGGTCAAGGACATCCAGAAAAAGCTGAAGTATCCCAACGCGGCGAAAGACTCGCACGGGCGGCTGCGTGTGGGCGCGGCGATTGGCGCAACCGGCGATTTTCTGGAACGGGCGCAGGAAATGGCCAAGATGAAGGCGGATGTGCTCGCCATTGACAGCGCGCACGGTCATTCCAGCCGCGTGCTTGAGGCCATCCAGGCGATCAAATCGAAGCTGCCGGAAATTGATCTCATCGCGGGCAATGTCGGCACATTCGACGGCGCCTGCGAACTGGCACGTGCCGGGGTGGATGCCATCAAAGTCGGCATCGGCCCGGGGTCTATCTGCACCACGCGCATCGTGACCGGCGCCGGAGTGCCCCAGATCACCGCCATCGCCGAGGCCACACGCGCCACCAAGGATGGCGGCGTTCCCATCATTGCCGATGGCGGCATCAAGTACTCCGGCGACATCACCAAGGCCCTGGCTGCCGGCGCATCGGTGGTCATGATTGGCTCGCTCTTTGCCGGAACCGACGAGAGCCCGGGCGAAACCATTCTGTATCAGGGACGCTCCTTCAAGACCTACCGCGGCATGGGATCGCTGGGCGCGATGGTGGCGGGCTCGAGCGAGCGCTACTTCCAGAACGCCGAGGGCGACTCCTCCATCGGCCTCGAAGACGGCGACCACAACCAGAATCGTCTGGCCAAGCTTGTCCCCGAAGGCATCGAGGGACGCGTGCCCTATCGCGGATCGGTGGCCATGATCGTTCACCAGATGGTGGGCGGGCTGCGCTCAGGCATGGGCTACTGCGGTTGCGCGAGCATTGCCGACCTGCAGCAGAAGGCGCGCTTCGTGCGCATCAGCAATGCCGGCCTGCGTGAGAGTCACGTGCACGACGTCATCATCACCCGCGAAGCCCCTAATTACGCGCTGGATTGAAAGAGTCAGCACTCAGCTATCAGCATTCAGCTCTCAGCAGAATCGTGATTTGCGTCCGTTCCTCTACATGGGAAGCTAGCGAGCACTACTGACAACTGACAACTGAACTGGCTGAATGCTGAGTGCTGATTGCTGAAGGCTAACGCCCATCCCGACCTCCTGAAGAAATGGATCGCCGCACTGCTGTGGATCGGCGTGATCTGCATCGAGTCCACCGACCTGATGTCTTCCAGCAACACCGGCAGCTTCCTCTATTCGCTGCTGGCGCCGTTCTGGCCGCACATTGATCCGGTGAAGTTCGGCGAATTCCACGCCGTGCTGCGCAAGATCGGCCACTTCGTCGGCTATGCGATCTTGAGTTTTCTTCTATTTCGCGCCTGGCGCGCCACCCTGAAGCGTTCGGCAGGATGGGCCCTGGTGTGGGCCGTGGTCTCTTTTTTCATGACCGCTCTGGTCGCCAGCCTCGACGAATGGCACCAGACCTTCCTGCCCTCGCGCACCGGCACCTACCAGGACATCCTCCTCGACACCTTCGCCGCCCTTTGCGTGCAGGTTGCCCTCTTCCTCTTTCTACGCAGTCGCCATACCCGCGCCAGCACCGCTTAATCCTTGGCGCCCCCTTCGTGTCCTTTCTGCTGCCCAGCAAATATCGGTCGAAGGTCATTCCACTCTATTTCTTGACTGCGGGATCAACGCTCCTCATACTGAAAAACAATTCCGGGCGTCGGACGGGGGAATCCAACTCAGATCCTGCATTGCTCTTTCCTAGGAGGTTGACATGCACGACACAAAGGAGCGGTTGTCTCAATTGTGGCTCTTCGCGTTACTCAACTACCTGTATGCGGACGTGCTTGCCCTGTTCGATATTGTTGGCTCGCAAGATCCAGCCCCACATCTCCCACAATGGGCTCTGCTGGGTTCAGCGGTCTTGATGGAAATACCCATCGCCATGATTCTGGCGTCTCGACTCCTTCCGTTTAGGGCGAACCGGCTGGCGAATATCATCGCGGCCATTGAGACGTTAGCCGTCATTTCGATGCAATTCGTTTACCCTTTGGCCAGCGGTGCCTGGCACGAGCATATGTTTGCATCGTACATTTTCTTCGGGACCGTCGAAACGGTATGCACCTCGGTCATCATCTGGCAGGCGTGGACTTGGTCAGGCAAGGCAGCAGTTACTTCGGAGCGGGCCGTCGGACAATCCGCAACCTAATCGGGATAACAATCCGATGCGCCTTGGTGTGGGCCGTGGTCTCTTATTAAGGTTGGGACAGCCGCTTTCGTTGTAGACTCCGAGATCGCTCACCAAAGGGTGGGACCAGCCCCCACCAAGCCCGATCACTGTTCTGATTTCAAAACTAAGTCAAAAAAAAAGTGCTCTTCGATCCTTTTTCATGATATAAGCGCGCGCAGCAAGCGTCCGCGCACAGAGCGACCGACAAAGTACCGGCGCCGCCCAGATCCGCGTGAACATGCTCACACCCGATCATGACGTTGTCGTTTGATCAACTCCTGAAACGCTTGCCCTAATCGCGCTGGTCAATAAGAGCAGAAGCTCCCTCCTCCTTCTGTGTCCCTCGCGAGGTACAACTATGCGTGGGCTTTATTGGGCGGTCGGCGCCGTCGGTTTGGCAGCCGCGGTGGCGGCGATTTTCATCGACAACAATGTCGATTGCTGGAACACGCCGCGCGACCGCTTCACGGAACAGCTTGATCGCGACACAGAACTGGGAACGGAATGGATGGTTTCCAATCAGAGGTGGCTCAACGTCATCTCCAATGACAACCTGATGTACATGATCGCCAACATGTCGAGCGTCTCGCCCGATCCACGGCCGCGAGCGGTGGTCAATGATTACCTCCGGCACGAAATCGGGCAGGATTTCTGGCGCCGCATGGTTGATCCTGCAGCCAAGGATCGCATTATCGGCAATTCTCAGACCTGGTGTGATTACTGTCGCTGGATTGCGTACAGCATCGCCCCTGAGCAGGTTCCGCTCACCCCGGCGGAACTGAAGAACATGCTGTCCCCGAATAGATATGTCTGGGGATCGCGGACGCACCAGCTTCTCTCGCTCATCCTCTATCGGGAGAGAGGTCACAATTCCCCCGAGGTGAATAGCATCATCAACCGTGTTTGCGAGAGCATTGCTGGGGAGGAGGGCTGGGACATACGCGTCACCGATCTCTACCTGCAGAGGGTGGCATTTTTGCTGGCGGCAGGGCGGCCGGACCTGGTGAAGCGACGCTGGATCGAACGGATCCTGGCCAACCAGAAACAGGACGGAGGGTGGGCTCCCTCCTGGCATGGCTTCGGTCCGAACCTGTTCGAATTTCATTATCAGGTGGATCAAGCCACGCCACATGCGAGCATTCAGGGGATCTGGGTGCTGTACCTGCTTAAGTATCGCTACCCGCAATGGATCGCGCAGAATTATCCGGCGCCCCGAAAACGCGGGGGGCAGGCGGACGCCGCTCCTCAATACGTCGCCCGGTGATTCACTTCCTTAACCCTGAATGTGGTGTCGGGATCGAGTGGCCCACGTTACGATGACCGGGCACGGCGGGAGAACAGCAGCATCACGCCGGCGACCAGGGCGAGCGCAGACGAGAGCGCAAACGGAAGCGCCGCACCGTAGTGCTTCCACAGTTCTCCGGTGATCACGCTGGCGAGAAGCGTGGCGGCGCTGGTCACGAAGAAGAAGATTCCCAGGGCGCGGCCGCGGGTTTCGGGTGTCACCGTATCCACCACGAGCGCGCGCAGGACCGGCGTGGTGAACGCGTTGTACACGCCATAAATGGCCATGGCGATCCACAGGGCGAGCAGGGATGGCGCTGCCGCGAAAACGAGATAGACCGCCGCGAAAATGACGTAGCCGATCGCCGCAATCAGCCGCCGGGAAACCCGGTCGCTCATCCGTCCCGCCGGCCACGACAACGACGTGTAAGTGACATTGAAGACCAGGCCGAACAGAGGCGCGTGTGAGGTCTTCATCCCGGCACCCTGCGCCCGCAGTACCAGGAACATGTCACTGGAATTGGCCAGCGAAAAAAGCGTCACGGCGGCCAGCACGTAATAAAACGCCGCACCCAGGCGCGGCCGCAGAAAGTCAGGCACGCCCTCCACTTCCTGGATTGATGGAGTGTCGAGGCGCGGCTCGGCGCTGGGCTCAGTGTGATGCGGATGTTTTCCCGTTTCCTGAATGCCGAAGGCTGCCGTCAGAATGGCGAGGGCCCCCGGAACCGCGGCGGCGACAAAGACTCCGCGAAATCCGTAAAGCGCGACCAACCAGAGCGCGGCCAGCGGTCCCGCGATCGCGCCCGCGGTGTCCATGGACTGCAACAGTCCGAACGCGCCGCCGAGCTTCTTCTTGGCCACCGACTCGGACAGCATCACGTCGCGCGCGGTGCCGCGGATGCCCTTGAACAGGCGGTCGGAGAAGCGGATCAGCAGCACCTGCCACCACGCCGTGACCAGGGCCAGCAACGGTTTCACGGCGTTGGCGATGACGTAGCCAGTGACGACGATGGGTTTGCGGCGCGCGCTGCGGTCGGTCAGGTAGCCGGAAAAGAGCTTGGCGATCGAGGCGACGCTCTCGGCGATGCCCTCGATCAATCCCAGGGTGGCCGGGCCGGCTCCGATGGTCAGCAGAAACGCCGGCAGGATCCAGTAGGCCATCTCGCTGGCCGCATCATTGAGAAACGAGGTCGCCCCAAAGACGTAGAGATTGCGCCTGCGTGAAGTTGCTGGCTGGTGCTCCGGAGAGGACACCTGTGATTTGTAATTGAGTAATTTGTAATTTGCAATTCAGCGCGGAAGATGTGGCGCGCTGATCAGTAGAGCGGAACGTACTTGGTGGGATGCCACACGCCGTTATCCTGCTGAGTGGTCACCCAAAGATCTTCCTCGTAGGGCTGCGCGGTTCCGGGGTCGCGCCGTTTGCTGCGGTAGTGCAGCATCACCAGCGGCGGAGTGTCCTGGCGGTCCACCAGCTTCCACGAGACCAGGGGGTGGTCTTGCTCAGTCTGGCAGATGGATTCCGCATAGTGCCGGCGGTAATCCTTGAACCATCCTTCCAGCGCCTGGCGGCAATGGCCGTCGTGCATGGCGGAGATGATCTCGGCGGCCGGCCGTTCCGAACTGCGGTCGCGCAGCGGATTCAGGAACACCAGGTTGGGATTTTTGGAGAGCGGATCAACTTCGTCGGAGCGGTAGAGGACGGGCCCGGAGTTGGCCAGCCAGACGAACACGCCAATCGCCGCAAAGAACAATACGGATCCTGCGACGATGGCCAAAACGATTTTCGCCTGCCGGGCCAGAGCCATGGCGAAAGTCTAACGTAAGCCACCCCTAACCCCATTGACCAGAAAGTACATGAACTTGTGGGAGGGGCATTGGGAAAATAAAAAAGCGCACCTGAAAGGTGCGCTTTAGAAAAAAGTTATGGCAAAACCCACTGACGATGCCGTTAGACGCGAACTACTAAGCGCCTTCGGATTCGCCCGCGGCAGGAGGTTCTTCGCCCTGAGCCTTGGCCGCGGCTTCCGCTTCTTCCATGGCTTTCTTGGCTTCGGTGGCGCGCTTGGCGCGAATTTCGGCGCGCTTCTTGCGCTTTTCTTCCTGCACGGCTTCGCTGCCCAGCAGTTCGATGAACGCCTTCTCAGCGCCATCGCCCTTCTGCCAGCCGGTGCGAATGATGCGCAGGTAACCGCCTTCGCGATCGCCAAAACGCGGCGAGATGTCGAAAAGCTTGTTCACCGCGTCACGCGTCATGAGATACGACATGGCTTGCCGGCGCGCGGAAAGGTCGCCGCGCTTGCCGAGCGTGATCATCTTCTCGACGTGCGGGCGCATCGCTTTGGCTTTGGGCACCGTGGTTTCGATGCGCTCTTCCAGAATCAGCGACGTCACCAGGTTGCGCAGCAAGGCCCGGCGATGACTGGTATTGCGGCCTAATTTCCAACCACCCTTACGATGACGCATAGCAGAATGTCCTTAATCAGCTACTAGCTACTGGCTACTAGCTGCTAGCTTGAAAGCAGATCCTTCGCTTCGCTCAGGATGACGATTCACAAGTCCCACTTACAGCGCGGGCGAGGCGCCCGCGCCACAACATGAAACTGCAAATTTGCCACCCGTGAAACTTCAAACTAATGCGACGGCAAATTACAGCTGGCCGTCGCCGTATCCGGCCAGAATGGACGCGGGCTGAGGCGCTCCGGGCACAGCGTTCCCGTGCTCGTCAATCTTCATGCCCAGCGACAATCCCATGGAGGCCAGTATTTCTTTGATCTCGTTCAGCGACTTGCGGCCGAAGTTCTTGGTCTTGAGCATTTCCGCTTCGGTCTTCTGCACCAGCTCGCCGATGGTCTGGATATTCGCGTTCTTCAGGCAGTTGTAGCTGCGAACGGAAAGTTCCAACTCTTCGACGGAGCGGTTCAGGTTCTCGTTGCGGATTTCCGGCTTGCGGTCTTCGGTCGCGGTGGTCGTGTCCAGCTCTTCCTCAAAATTGATGAAGATGTTCATGTGATCTTTGAGGAGCTTCGCGGCAAGACCGATGGAGTCGGCAGGCGCAATGGAGCCGTTGGTCCATACTTCGAGCGAGAGCTTGTCGTAGTCAGTGATCTGACCGAGACGCGCCGCTTCGACCGAGTAATTGCATTTGCGCACAGGCGAGTGCACCGAATCAATCGGAATAAAGCCGATGCCCAGGTCCTCGTCGAAATTCTTATCGGCGGAGACGTAGCCGCGGCCGCGCTTAAGACGCATTTCCATATCGAGCTTGCCGCCTTCGCTGACCGTCGCGATGTAAACGTCCTTGTCGAGGACTTCCACGTCAGCGTCGGCTTCGATCATGCCCGATGTGACCACACCCGGCTGATCGGCTCGCAGGTAGATCGCTTTGGGCGCGTCGCCACTCAGCTTGAACGGTACCTGCTTCAAGTTGAGGATGATGTCCGTCGCGTCCTCGACCACGCCCGGAATGGACTGGAATTCGTGCAACACGCCTTCAATTTTTACCGCGGTGACAGCCGCACCTTCAATCGAGGACAGCAGCACGCGGCGAAGCGCGTTGCCGATGGTGGTGCCGAAACCGCGCTCGAACGGCTGCGCCCAGAAGTGGCCGTACTTATCGGTGAGTGATTCGGTATCAAGCGCCAGGCGCTTGGGTTTTTGAAAACCTTTCCACAACATTGGTAGTTCTCCTTTTCGGCCATGTGGCTCAAGCTCGGCTCCCCGGAGCAGCCCCGATCCGGGTCAAATGCCGAGCCAGGCTGAACTGGCTCGAATGGGGCCAAAAAATCTCCGCGGGCGAGGGCGCCCGCGCCACAGATTACTTCGAATACAGTTCGACGATCAGCTGCTCGTTGATAGGCAGGCTGATGTCTTCGCGCTTCGGTACAGCCGTGATGCGGCCTTTCAGGTTCTCGCGATCCACATCCATCCAGTTGGGAGTAGCCTGATGGCTGGTGAACTCGCGCGCCAAAGCCAGCACCGGAAGCTGACGGCTTCTCTCGCGCACGGCAATCTCGTCGCTGACATTCACTTCATAGGAGGGAATATCGACCTTGCGCCCATTCACCTGGACGTGGCCGTGGCGTACCAGCTGGCGAGCCTGCCGGCGTGAAACGGCAAATCCCATGCGATAGATAACGTTGTCCAAGCGGCGCTCCAGTTGCTGCAACAGCATTTCACCGGTGACCGCCTTGGAGCGGGACGCCTCTTCGAAGTAATTGCGGAATTGGCGTTCCTGGGTGAAGAAGATGCGCTTGGTCTTCTGCTTTTCGCGCAGCTGCAGGCCGTAACCTACGATCTTCGCTTTGCGATCCTTGCCGTGCTGGCCGGGAGCAAAATTGCGCTTCTCAATCGGACACTTATCGCTGAAACATTTCGCGCCTTTGAGGAACAGCTTCATGCCCTCGCGGCGACACAAACGACATACGGCATCTTTATAACGTGCCAAGTTGTTCTCCTTTATTGGATCGGTTTACAGGGATTGGCGCCCCTTCAGTCCCGATCGAAAATCAGTCGTTGGTCGTTAGTCCTTAGCTGTTGGCCGCCAACGACAAACGGCCAACGACAAACAGCTACACGCGGCGGCGCTTGGGCGGACGGCAGCCATTATGCGGAATCGGGGTGACGTCACGAATGGTGCGCACCTCGATGCCGGCCGAAGAAAGCGCGCGGATCGCCGACTCGCGTCCCGAACCCGGGCCGCTAACGCGCACTTCCACGCTGCGCAAGCCGTGATCGCGGGCCATGTTCGCGGCGGTCGCGGCGGCCTGCTGCGCCGCAAAAGGCGTGCCTTTGCGGGAGCCGCGGAAACCGAGCGAGCCTGAGCTCTTCCAGGAAATCACGTTTCCATTGGCATCCGAGATGGTGACAATGGTGTTGTTGAATGAAGCCTGGATGTGCACGACTCCGTGAGGAACGTGCTTGCGCTCCTTCTTCTTGAACTGCTTCTTCTTGCCTTTTTTCTCCGGGGCCGCTGGGGCTCCGGCTGCGGGTGTAGTCGCTTTAGCCATAAATTAAGTCTTCGCCGCCGATTTCTTTTTCTGTGCTACGGTGCCGCGACGCGGGCCCTTGCGGGTACGCGCATTGGTGTGGGTACGCTGTCCACGAACCGGCAGATTGCGGCGATGGCGGTATCCACGGTAGGACCCGATTTCAATCAGCCGCTTGATCTGCATCTGAATGTCCTTGCGCAGATCGCCCTCAACCGAGCCTTCCGACTCGATGACCTGGCGGATGCGGTTGACCTCGTCCTCGTTCAAGTCCTGGATTTTCTTGGTCCCGTCCACGTTGGCTGCCTTGAGGATTCGGGCTGACCGTGGATGACCAATGCCATAGATATAGGTCAGCGCAATATTTGTATGCTTGTTGCGCGGAAGATCGACGCCTGCAATACGTGCCATGTTGCTGGGTGCTCCTTAATGTTTCAGGGTGTTGGCCGTTGTCTTTAGTCGTTAGCTTTCTACGTTGCCGCTAACGACCAACAACGAACAGCGGTTCTACCCCTGGCGTTGTTTATGCTTCGAGTTAGTGCAGATCACCCGGACCACACCGCGGCGGTGGATGACCTTGCACTTATCGCAAATCTTTTTTACCGATGCCCGTACTTTCATGTCAGTTCTCAGTTCCCTGTCGTTAGTTCTCAGTTAACGCCACTAAGGCAGCTGCGGCGCGGAATCATGGCGAGGAGTACTGATTAGATGTCCGGGGCGCCGAAAACGACTCAAGTGCCCTGTTCTCAATCAGTTTCTTCGCTACTTCCGAGAACAGCTTATTTGTACCGGTACACGATACGGCCGCGGTTCAGATCGTAAGGCGAAAGCTCCACCGCAACCTTGTCACCGGGCAGAATGCGGATGAAATTCTTCCGCATCTTTCCCGAGACGTGTGCCAGCACCTGATGCTTGTTCTCCAGTTCTACCCGAAACATCGCGTTAGGCAGCGGTTCCACAACCGTTGCCATAACCTCAATCGCGTCCTCTTTACTCATTCATTCCTAGTTGTCAGTTCCCAGTTGTCAGTTCTCAGTCATCGAAATAAGACCGAGATTGTCAGCTCTCATTCCCACGTCTAGAAAACTTCGTTTCATGCCCACGTCTCGAAAACCACGAGACGTGGGGCACCCCAATCCAAATGCGGCTACTGCGTCAAGATCAGCGGCCCGTTTTTCGTGACGGCAACGCAGTGCTCGAAATGAGCGCTGTAGCTGCCGTCCTCGGTCACCGCCGTCCACTTGTCATTCAACAATCTTGTGCCCGGCTTTCCGACATTGACCATCGGCTCAATCGCCAGGACCATGCCTTCGCGCAGCTTTGGACCTTGGCCACGTGTACCGAAGTTTGGCACCTGTGGCTCTTCATGCAATTGCGTCCCGATACCGTGTCCGACGAATTGCCGAACCACGCTGAACCCGGCCGCCTCGACGCACTCCTGAACCGCGGCGCCCACATCGCCCACCGAGTTGCCGATCAACATCTGATCGATGCCACGGTAGAGCGACGCTTCCGTCACCTGCAGTAATTTCTGCAGATCGGGCGAAATCTCCTCGCCCACAGGAACGGTGATCGCAGCGTCCGAATAGTAGCCGTCGATCACGACTCCGCAGTCCACCGAAACAATATCGCCGGCACGGAGCACCCGCTTTTCCGAGGGGATGCCGTGCACAATTTCCTGATTCACCGACGTACAGAGCACGCACGGATAATCGTAATAGCCCTTGAATGCCGGCTTGGCGCCGAGGTCGCGTACCTTATTTTCCGCGGTATGCTCCAGGTCCATCGTGGTCACACCGGGAGCAATCGTTCCGCGAACTTCCTCGAGCACCTGGCGAACAATGCGCCCGCTTCGGCGCATCTTCTCAATCTCGTCGCGTGATTTACAGATGATCGCCATGCTTCAGGAGCGGGCAATTTGCTTTTGCATGCCCGCAGCTTGTTCGATCACCGCAGCAATGTCGCGCGAGACTTCTTCCACTTCCTTCAATCCGTCCACTTCGTACAAGCGGTCCTTGGATCGGTAGTAGTCAATCACCGGACGGGTCTGGTTCTCATAAACCCGAAGGCGCTCTCGAACCACATCCTCCCGATCGTCTTTGCGAACGATGAGCTCAGAGCCATCCTTATCGCAAACACCGCGTACTTGAGCGGGGTGGGAGTTGGAATTGTAGATCTGGCCGCAGGTGGGACAGGAACGACGACCCGCAAGACGCCGCAAAACTTCATTGTAGTCCACCTTGAGACTGATCACAATTGGAGCGCCACAGCGCTCCTTCCCCTCATAAACCTCGCTCTCCAAAAAAGCGTCCAGCCAACCGGCTTGTGCCGCCGTACGCGGAAAACCGTCGAGAATAAATCCGCGCTCGCAATCCGCTTCCCGCAAACGGGAAGCGACCATGTCGCACACCAGGTTGTCGGGAACGAGTTCGCCTCGCCCCATAATCGCCTTGGCCTGCAAACCCAGGTCAGTGCCGTGGGCCACGTTGTCGCGCAAGATGTCGCCCGTCGAAATCTGCGGGATTCCGAAGCGCCGGGCAACGACCTTGGCCTGCGTTCCCTTGCCTGCCCCCGGAGGCCCCAGCAGAATCACCGGACCGATATTGCGACCTGATTCCATTCAACTCCGGCAATGACGAACCTCTAACAACGATGAAGCCGTGTCCTGATACAAACGTCAGGCCCAGGTGCGCCGGCCGCGAATACGTCCGCTGCGCGGCGAGAACCCTTCATAATGTCGCATCACCAGCTGGGCTTCGATCTGCGTCACCGTATCCATCGCGACACCCACCACGATCAGCAGCGACGTGCCGCCAAAATAAAAATTCACACCCAAACCGTTGGTCACCCACGCCGGCAACTTTTCAAAGAAAGCTCCCATTGCGCCGGGCAAGTGGTTGAGGTGGATGCCGGCGATCATCCATTCCGGAATGAAGGAAATGATGATCAGGTACAAAGCACCGACCAGGGTGATCCGCGTCAGGATCTCATTGATGTGATCGGCGGTTCTTTTTCCCGGTCTAATGCCGGGAATAAATCCGCCGTACTTGCGCATGTTGTCGGCAACTTCGTTGGGGTTGAAAACGATGGACACGTAGAAGTACGCGAAGAAGATGATGCCAATCGCGTACAGCAGCGTGTACAGCGGCTCACCCCAGCTGAGGGCATGCAGCAACGGACCGAAATAACGGTTGTCTTTCAGCGCGTAACCCGCGGTCTGCGGTAATGTCAAAATCGATGATGCGAAGATGACCGGCATCACGCCACCGGCATTGACGCGCAACGGCAGGTGCGTGGATTGGCCGCCCATAATCTTGCGCCCGATGACACGCTTGGCGTACTGCACAGGTATTCGCCGCTCGCTGCGCTCCACGTAAACGATGAAGGCGACAATCAGCAACATGACCGCAACCAGCATGATCATGGCCGGCACAGTGAATGCACCCCATGCCTGGGTTCTGGCCTTGTCGATGAGGTCAACCACACCGCGAGGCAGGCCGACAACGATCCCGGCAAAAATCAGCAGCGACATGCCGTTGCCGATGCCGCGCTCCGTAATCTGCTCGCCCAGCCACATGACGAAAGCGCTGCCCGTGGTCAGGGTGAGCATCGTCATCAGGGTGAAGCCGATACCTGGATTCACCACGAAGTCCGCGCCCTTTTGCAGGCCAACCGCGATGCCGAAAGACTGCACGGCGCTGAGAATGACGGTCAGGTATCGCGTCCACTGGGTAATTTTCTTGCGGCCCAGCTCGCCTTCCTTCTGCAGCTTGGCCAGCGGTTCGTAAACCACCGTCAACAACTGCAGAATGATCGACGCGGTGATGTAGGGCATGATGCCCAAGGCGAAGATGGTGAGCCGGCGCAACTGCCCGCCACTGAACAGATCCACGAATCCCAGAACGCTGCCGCGGTTAGCATCGAAGAACTGCGCCAGTTTGTCGGCATTGATGCCCGGCGTGGGAATGTGACCGCCCAGCCGATACACCGCCAACAATCCTAGCGTGAAGAAAATGCGCTTACGCAGGTCGGGAATCCGGAATATGTTGGAAAACTTCTCAAGCATTACAGCCTCTTTGGCTCCCAGCGGCCGCAGCCGCTTTGAAAATCTTTCGTTTGCTTACGATGCCAGCACTTCGCACTTGCCGCCGGCCTTGGTGATCTTCTCCTGAGCCGACTTGGAAAACTTGTGCGCGTGAACGGTGATGGCGCCCTTGATATCGCCGTCGCCCAACACCTTCACCTGATCGGTGGAGTGCTTGATCACCCCGAGTTTGTGCAGAACTTCGGGCGTAACCGTCTTCTCGCCCAATTCAGCGAGCCGTCCCAGGTTCACGACCGCGAACTCTTTCTTGAAAATGTTGGTGAAGCCGCGTTTGGGCATGCGGCGGTGAAGCGGCATCTGGCCGCCTTCAAAACCGCGCATCATACGCGAACCGCTGCGCGAACGCTGACCTTTATGACCACGGGTGGAGGTCTTGCCCATGCCCGATCCCATGCCGCGTCCCACGCGCTTGCGTTTCTCGCTCGACTTTTTAGGGGCTCGAAGTGTTGATAGATTCATGAACTTTTCCTTAACGGCGGACGGTAACGGCGTCGTCCACGTATTCCACCAGGTGCGGCACTTTGGCCACCATGCCGCGAATGGCGGCGGTGTCGGGGCGCGCGATCACCTGGTTCAGCCGGGTGAATCCCAGGCCTTTCACTACTTTCTTGTGTTTTACCGGGGCGCAGATGAACGAACGCACCCATTTCAGGTGAATCGTTCCTGAACTCTTGGCCGGCTTTGCTGATTTTTTGGTCGGCATGATCACAGCTCCTCAGCCTGTTTGCCGCGCGCAGCCGCCACGGTGGCTTTGTCCTTCAGGCGCTTCAACGCGTCAAACGTGGCTTTCACAACGTTATGCGGGTTGGTTGTGCCGATCGATTTGGTCAGCACATTCTGTACGCCCGCTGAAGTCATGACCGCGCGCACGGCACCACCCGCGATCACTCCCGTCCCTTCGGGCGCCGGCTTCAGCAGAACTCTGCCGGAACCGAAGCGGCCGATCACGAGGTGAGGGATCGTGGTCTGGGTCAGGTGAATGCGTACCAGGTTCTTTTTCGCCGACTCGATTCCTTTGCGGATGGCCTGCGGCACTTCTTTTGCTTTCCCCGAGCCGTAGCCCACGACCGCAGCCGAGGGATCTCCGACCACCACTAGCGCGGCGAAAGAAAGATTCTTACCGCCCTTCACGACTTTGGTGACGCGGTTGATGGCCACTACCTGATCTTTCAGCTGGTAATCGCCGGCGTCGAGTTTCTTAATAACGGTTGGCATTCTGAATCTCGCCTCTTTCCCTGATTGGCGGCACTAGGCCGCAAAAAAAACTAAAATTGCAGTCCGGCTTCGCGCGCGGCATCAGCCAAGGCCTTGATGCGCCCGTGGTAGAGGTATCCGCCACGATCGAATACGACCTTGGTGATTCCCTTTTCCTTGGCGCGCTGGGCCACGGTCTTGCCCACTTCCTTCGCGGCAGCGACATTGCCGCCGGTCCTGCGCTGAGTCTTGCTGCCCTCGGCAGAACTGGCCGACACGATGGTGCGGCCGTCCATATCGTCGATCACCTGGGCATAAATGTGATTCAGCGAGCGGTAAATGTTCAGGCGCGGCCGCTCGGAACTGCCGAGCATCTTGCGGCGAATGCGTTCATGCACCCTCTGCCGCGTGTCGTTCTTGGAAAGTTGTGTCAGCATCGTCTTAACCTATTTAATAATTTTGTAATTTGTAATTTTGTAATTTCACGGCACACCGGCCCTTCAATTACAAATTACTCAATTACAAATTACGCAATTTCAGATGTTACTTCGCCCCGGTTTTTCCAACCTTCTTCTTCAGACGCTCGCCCGCATAACGCACACCCTTATTCTTGTAAGGATCGGGAGGACGCAGGGAGCGCATTTCCGCGGCGACCTGGCCAACTTTCTGGCGGTCAATGCCGGTCACGGATAATTTCGTCTGCTTGGGATCGATGGCCACATCGACGCCGGTGGGCAGAGGATATTCAATCGGGTGGGAGTAGCCGAGACTGAACACCACCACACCCTTTCCCTTCATTTCCGCGCGGTAGCCGATGCCTACAATTTCCAGTTCACGTGTCCAGCCCCTGGTCACACCCTCGACGGCGTTATTCACCAGAGCGCGGGCGAGGCCGTGCACGGCAGCTTGCGAATCATTTTCGCGAACGGCGAGGAGATGGCCGTCCTGCTGCTGGACCTTGATGCCGCCAGGAAGCGGAGTCTCCAGCTTGCCTTTGGGGCCCTGCACTTCGACGACATTGCCGCGTACGTTGATCTTCACCCCTTGCGGGATCGGGATCGGCTTTTTTCCAATTCGTGACATATCGCTTCTCGGTTCTCGGTTGTCAGTTGTCAGTACTCAGCTTCGAGCCTCTGGCCTGAAGCCGTGGCAAGCAGTAACGCTTACCAGATTTCGCACAGGATCTCGCCGCCGACGCCTTGCTTGCGCGCCTGCCGCCCGGTCATGACTCCGCGCGGCGTGGTCAGGATGTTGATACCCAGACCACCCAGCACCCGTGGAATCTCGCTGCGGCGCACGTACACGCGGCAACCCGGCGAAGACACGCGCGACAGGTTGGAGATCACTGCTTCGTTATTGTTGGCGTACTTAAGGTAAATCCTCAGTACTTTGTGGCCTTCCTCGTCGGTCACCTTGAAATTGGAGACGTAGCCTTCTTCTTTCAGAATGCGTGCAATCTCCAGCTTCAGCTTGGAAACCGGAACGTCCACTTTCTGGTGCCGCGCACCAATCGCATTGCGAATGCGCGCCAGTAAATCCGCGACCGGATCGGTCAACCTCATTATGCTTCTCCTCGGATCATCGCCCGTCGATTCTCACCACGAAGACTTGCCCACACCGGGGATCTCGCCGCGCAGCGCGAGCCCGCGAAAGCACAAGCGGCAGATGCCGAACTTGCGCAGGTAAGCGCGCGGACGCCCGCAGATGTGACAGCGGTTGTGCTGCCGCGTCGAAAACTTGGGCTTCTTCTGGTGGTCTTTCACCATCTTTGCTGTAGTAGCCATAAACTCCTTAATTTGTAACTTCGTAGCTTGGTAATTCGCGCAAAATTACAAATTACTCAATTAGTCAATTACTCGATTCTCTTACGGCCGGAACGGCATTCCGAG
>Ga0070741_10003356_pt1 | contig 40008 bp, 35 predicted proteins | sample Coa_R1_4_FD_66440 | JGI IMG/M metagenome (GOLD analysis project Ga0070741, IMG submission 66440) | Surface soil microbial communities from Centralia Pennsylvania, which are recovering from an underground coalmine fire - Coalmine... | ecosystem: Environmental > Terrestrial > Soil > Unclassified ...
GGCTCGGCCGCCTTCGCCCAGAAGCGCCGCCCGGAGTTCAGCGGCACGCCCACCGGCGCCCGCCCCAAGCAATAAGCGCCACGCTGCCCTGCTTCACTCGGCAAGTAGCTCCGCGAGGCGGCGGGGGACGAGACCCCGCCCTGCCTCGCCTGGTCGAGCGTCCGGACTGGTCGGCGGCGCGCTACCGCGGGAAGGAGGAGCGACGATGAGCCAGGCAAGCGGGATCGCGCGGCGGTATGGCTCCGGGCAGCCGGCGAGGGCCAGGACCGCCCTGATGGCCGGGGCTGCGGCGCTCGTGCTGCTGGTCGGCGCCTGCGCCTCGCCGGCCGCTCCCGCGCCGAGCGCGCCGGCGAGCAAGCCGGCCGCTGCCGCAGAGGCGAGCGGCGCCAGCGCCCCCGCCCCGACGGCGGCCGCGCAGCCGAGCGCGCCCGCGCCCGCCGCCAGCGCCGCTGCCCCAGCGACCGGCGCCGCCAGCAGCCCGCCGCCCGGCCCGCCGATCAAGGTGCGGATGGGTCTCACCACGCCCAGCGGCTCGTACATGCCGGTGTGGGTGGCCCAGGAGGCGGGCTACTTCACGCAGAACGGTATTGACCTCGACACCAGCCTGCAGGCGACGAACCCCGCGGCGATGGCGGCCTTTCTGGCGAACGAGATCGAGATGTTCGTGGGCGCGCCGGAGGCGGCGATCGCCGTGGCGGTGGACGGCGGCGACGTGACGAGCGTGGGCACGGTGCTGGGCAAGATCATCCAGGCGCTGTACGCGCAGCCGGCGATCACCGAGCCGGCGCTGCTGAAAGGCAAGAACGTCGGCATCACGCGCTTCGGGGCGCTCAGCGAGTCGGCGGTGCGCTACCTGCTGCGGCAATGGCAGCTCGACCCGGACACGGACGTAAGCCTGCGCCAGATCGGCGGCTTCCCAGAGATGGTGGCGGCGCTGAGCTCGAACGGCATTGACGCGGGCATCGTGGCGCCGCCGTTCAACCTCGGCGCCAAAGATGCCGGCATGGTGGAGCTGGGGAACCTCTGGAGCGCTGCCCTGGAGTACCCCGCGATTTCCGTGAACGTGCATAAGCAGCGCACGCCCGAGCAGGACGAGATGCTACGCCGCGTGATGCGCTCGCTCGTGGAGGGCACGCACCGCGTAAAGACCGACCGCGCCTTCACCGTGAAGGTGCTCGGCGAGAAGCTGAAGAGCGACGACGCGCGCGCGAACGAGGACGCCTACGACATCTACTCCGGCGTTTTCGAGCGCGACCTACGAGTGAGCCGCGCGCAGTTCCAGACGGCGCTCGAAGAGCTGGCGCGCACGCGGCCCGAGGCGGCGAGCATCGACCCCAGCACGATGTACGACAACCGCTTCGTGGAAGAGATCACCCAGAGCGGCCTGGTCGAGCGGCTGTACGGTCGGTAGAGCGCCGCGCTCTCATGCGCGCTAACCGTCGCCTCGCCGACAGCAGCGGGCCGTAGGGAGCGCTTCCACGACAGAACCTGCTGATATCCCGCCCTGTATAGGCGATGGTATCCGTATGCGCATCATGTGGTGCTGGCGCTGCCAGATGGATGTCTCGATGCTGGACGAGGACGAGTTGCGATCATGCATCACCGCATTGCCATCTACGGGCCGCCGTGCCACGCTTGCGGCAAGCCGCTGCGGACGCCGCAAGCGAAGCTGTGTGCCGCCTGCTGGGAGCGCGCGCCGGGGCGGTAATTAATGCGAAGGGCGAGGGTAGCGTGCGGGTGCTGGTGACCGGCGGGGCGGGGTACATCGGCAGCGTGGTGGTCGAGGAGCTGCTGCGCGACGGGCACACGGTCGTGGTGTACGACAGCCTGTACAAGGGCCACCGCGGCGCCGTGGCGCCCGAAGCGGCGTTCGTGTGGGGCGATCTGCTGGACGGCGCGGCGCTGCGGGGGGCGCTGCGGGCGCACGGCGTCGAGGCGGTGGTGCACATGGCGGCCGACTCGCTGGTGGGCGAGTCGGTGCAGGACCCGGCGAAGTATTACCGCAACAACGTCGTGGCAGGGCTGGCGCTGCTGGAGGCGATGCGCGAGTGCGGCGTGGCGCGGCTGGTGTTCTCCTCGACGGCGGCGGTGTACGGCGAGCCGGCAAAGCAGCCGATCGAGGAAACGGACCCGACGGCGCCGACGAACCCCTACGGCGACACGAAGCTCGCCTTCGAGCGCGCGCTTGACTGGTACGAGGGGGCTTACGGGCTGCGCTACGCCAGCCTACGCTACTTCAACGCGGCCGGCGCGACGGCGCTCAATGGCGAGGTCCACGATCCCGAGACGCACCTGATCCCGCTGGTGCTGCAAGCGGCGGCGGGGCGGCTGCCGGCGGTGACGGTGTTCGGCGACGACTACCCGACGCGCGACGGCACCTGCGTGCGCGACTACATTCACGTCGTGGACCTGGCGCGCGCGCACGTGCTGGCGGTCGGCATCCTGGACACGCGGAGCGCGATCTACAACCTGGGCTGCGGCGGCGCGGGGTACACGGTGCGCGAGGTGATCGAGACGGCGCGTGCGGTGACGGGGCGGGAGATTCCGGTGCGGCGGGGGCCGCGGCGGGCGGGCGATCCGGCGGTGCTGATCGCCAGCTCGGCGCGGATTCGCGCCGAGCTGGGCTGGCAGCCGGCGCGGCAGGACCTGCGCACGATCGTGGCCGACACCTGGGCCTGGATGCAGGCGCACCCGGACGGCTACGCGGAGTGATCGCCGCCCGCGGCGCGGCCGGGCCTGTGTCGGGACGCCGGCGGACCACGACTGCGGCAGCGGATCGGTGGCTCGGGCGCCGCGCAATGTGCGTTAGTTGAAGGTCACGGTGCTCGTCGCGCAGAGGTTCACCTCGTACAGCACGCCCTCGGCGCCGCCGCGCGTGACGACGCGGATGTCGTAGTAGCACTGCGTGCTCGGCCCGCCGGTGAAGCGAATACCGGTCGCCTCGCCCGCCAGGAGCACGTCGCGCCCCAACACGTCCTGGCCCCAGTGATTGCTGGCCGACGACGAGACGTAGGCATTCGTGATCGTGCGCCCTGTGTGATTGATCAGCGTGAAGTCGCGCTGGTCCGCGGAGGCGCCATGGGGCGCGATCAGCATGGCGCCCAGCGCGAGCGCCGCCAGAGGAGCAGCCAGCATCCGACGCACTTGCATGAGAGTCTCTCCCTCGTTTCCCCATACTTGCTCGCCGCAGCGAGGCTGGGGTTATTGTGCGCCACGGTGCGGCCGCGGCTCAGTGACGCTGGTCACATCACGAGCGTGAGGTTGGTCACAGCCCCGCCTGGGGGACCGCGCGCCGGCGACGCGGCGTTAGCACGGGGCGCCGGGCGCGGGGCGCTCGTCGTCGGAGAGGCGCTTCTGCGCCACGAGCCAGCGCGCGAACTCCAGCCGCTCGGCGCTGAGGGGCGCGGCGGCGGCCCGCAGGGGCGGCCGAGGCACGGGGATGGGCTCGCCGCGCGCCAGCCGCTCGGTGATGTAGCGGATGCGGGCTTCCTCCAGCCGCGCGATCGCTTCCAGCGGGGAGGCGCCCTCGCCGACGCAGCCGGGCAGCTCGGGGTAGCGGGCGCGGCGCAGCCACTCGCCGTCCCGCCCCGGGACCGACTCCAGGCAGAGGACGTAGGGCACCGCCAGGTGCTCTTCGAGGGTCATGGCTGGCCTCCACCCATCCATTGCCGTCTCAGGACCAGGGCGCCACGGTGACGTGGATCGCGCCGGGCGCGCCCTCGCCGGCGGTGGCGCGGATGGCGGCGTCCACGCCGTCGAGGCCGAACTGGTGGGTGCAGAGCGCGTCGAGCGGGAACTTGCCGGAGCCGATCCACTGCAATGCTAGCTCGACCGCGTCGTAGCTGTGGCCGCGCGCGCTCTTCACCGTGACGTACTTGCGGGTCAGCTTCTCGATGGGGAAGCTCGGGACCTCGCGGGCGGCGCCCTGCACGACCATCGTGCCGCCCTTGCGCTTCAGGACCTCCAGCGAGGTCAGCGTCACGCTCGGGTTGCCGCCGGAGCTGGTGTCCACCGCTACGTCCACGCCGCGCCCGCCCGTGATCGCGGCGACGCGGGCGGCGAGATCATCGCGCTCGACGTTGACGGTATGGTCGGCACCGAGCAGGCGCGCGACCTCCAGGCGGCGGGCGTCGCGCGAGAGGCCGCTCACGATGACGCAGTCGGCGCCGGCGTGTTTGGCCGCGAGCACGCAGCCGAGCCCCTGCTGGCCGGGGCCGTGGATCAGGACGGTCTTGCCGGGGCCGGCGCCGCCCTCGACGATCGCCCACTGCACGCCGTTGCCGAGCGGCAGCGCGAGCGCGGCCAGCTCGGGCGAGGCGCCGGGGGGCACGCGATGGAGCACGGCGTTCGGCGGCAGGTACAGGTACTGGCTGTAGCCGCCCCACAGGGCCGGCGGCACGTCGAGGGGCGTGGCGCCGTAGCGCAGGCGCACGTCGTTGTCGGGGTCGGTGGCCCAGCAGAGGCGGTACTCGCCGCGGTGGCACCACTCGCAGTGCCCGCAGGGCAGGTACTCCTCGAGGGCCACGCGATCGCCCTCGCGCACGCCCCAGCGCGCGGCCGCCACCGGGCCGACCCTGGCGATCACGCCGACGTTCTCGTGGCCGAGGATGAAGGGCTCGGCGCGCCGGCGCGCGTAGGCGCCCACGTCGCTGCCGCAGACGCCCGCGGCCTCGACCTTCAGCAGGCCGGCGTCGGCGGGGATCTCGGGGAGCGGCAGCTCGCGGACCTCGGTCTGTTGCACGCCCACGCGCACGGCTGCCAGTACGGCCTCGGCCATTGCTCGTCCTCCTCGGCGGTCGCGGGCCCGTCGCGCCCATCTGCGCCATGATGGCACGCGCCGCGCGCGCCGGCAAGCGGCAGGCCGCCGCGGGCACGAGCGGCCTAGACTGGCGCCCGCGCAACTCCTATCATGGAGACACGCGCGGCCCCGGGGTCGAGGGACCACGGAAGGGAGGGAGCGCCATGCTGAGCCCGGAAGAGAACGAACTGCTCACCCGCGTGGGGCCTGGCACCGTGATGGGCGCGACGCTGCGCCGCTACTGGCTGCCCGCCGCGCTCAGCGAGGAGCTGCCCGAGCCGGACTGCCCGCCCGTGCGGGTGCGCCTGCTGGGCGAAGACCTGATCGCGTTTCGGGACACGAGCGGCCAGGTGGGCCTGCTGGGCGCGTACTGCCCGCACCGCCGCGCGCCGCTGTTCTTCGGGCGGAACGAGGAGCACGGCCTGCGCTGCATGTACCACGGCTGGAAGTTCGACCGCGCCGGCGCGTGCGTGGACATGCCGAACGAGCCGGCCGAGAGCACCTTCCGCCTCAAGATCCACCATACGGCGTATCCCTGCGAGGAGCGCGGCGGTATCGTCTGGGCCTATCTCGGGCCGCCCGAGAAGCGTCCCGGGCTGCCCGGGCTGGAGTGGCTGCGCGCGCCGGCCGGCTGCGCCCACGTCTCGAAGACGTTCGAGGAGTGCAACTACTTGCAGGCGCTCGAGGGCGGGGTGGATAGCTCGCACTCGTCGTTCCTGCACCACGACCGCAGCCGCGCGCGCCCGCAGGCCACGCTGAGCTACCGCGGCCGGTCGGGCGCACCACGGCTGGAGGTGCTGACGACCGAGTATGGCTTCACCTACGCGAGCATCCGGCACCTGCGCGACGAGCGGCAGAACTACGTGCGCGTGTACCAGTTCGTCATGCCGTTCTATCAACTCCGCGCCTTCGAGGGGTACCAGGGGCGGCCGCTCTTGCAGGGCCACATCTGGGTGCCGCTCGACGACGAGCACACCTACGTGTACAACTGGCTCTGCGCCGCCGACGACGCGCCGCTGCCGCCCGCGCTGGTCGAGGAGGTCGAGCGGGAGGCCGGGCGCGGGCCGGATGACCTGCTGCCGGGGTATCGGCTGAAGCGCAACAAGGCCAACGACTACCTGATCGACCGCGCGTTGCAGCGGGCAGGGAACTCGATCGGGGTGCGGGGCATCAACACGCAGGACTTCGCGCTGCAGGAGGGCATGGGGCCGATCGTGGACCGCAGCCAGGAGCACCTGGGCAGCAGCGACCTGGCGATCATCACCACGCGGCGGCTGCTGCTGCAGGCGGCGCGCGACGTGGCGGCGGGCGGCGACCCGCTCGGCGTGGACACGGGCGCCCTGCGCGTGCGCCCGGCGGAGATGCTGCTGCCCGAGGACGCGCCCTGGGCGGAGGCGATGCAGGAGGCGCTCGTCGCCCACTGGTAGGCGCGCACGACTTTACGCCGAACGACGACGACGGGTATACCGGCGGTAGAGACGCGGCACCAACGGGCCAGCGGGGCACGGCTGGGGCGCGCGCGCCGACGCGAGGAGAGCAGCATGGCAGAGATCGTCCTGGGCATCGGCACGTCGCACGGGCCGCTGCTCAACACGCCGTGGCAGGAGTGGGGCCAGCGCGCCGAGGCCGACCGCCGCAATCCGGAGCTGTACTTTCGCGGCCGCCCGTACAACTTCTCCACGCTGGTAGAGCTGCGCGCGGGCGAGAACATCGCCGCAATGATCACGCCGGAGCGGATGGCGGCGCACCACGCGGCGTGCCAGCGCGCGATTGACGCGTTGGCCAACACGCTGGCCGAGGTCGCGCCGGACGCCGCGGTCATCATCGGCGATGACCAGGAAGAGGTCTTCTACGACGACAACATGCCCGCGCTCTCCGTCTACTGGGGGGAGACGCTGGAGAACGGGCCGCTGCCCGAGGCCTTCCTGGCCACGCGGCCCCCGGGGCTGAACATCGCCGACTGGGGCTACTACCCGCCCGAGCCGGTGCAGGTGCCGTGCGAGCCGAAGCTCGGGCTGCACATCATCGAGTCGCTCATCGGCGAGGGCTTCGACGTGTCGCACACGCGGCGGCTGCCGCCGGGGCGGGCGGGGAACCACCCGGTGCCGCACGCTTACGGCTTCATCTACCGGCGGCTGATGCACGACCAGGTGGTCCCGAACGTGCCGGTGTTCATCAACACGTTCTACCCGCCGAACCAGCCGACGCTGCCGCGCTGCTACGCTTTCGGGGAGGCGCTGCGGCGGGCGATCGAATCGTGGCCCAGCGACAAGCGCGTGGCGGTCATCGCCTCCGGGGGCCTCAGCCACTTCGTGATCGAGGAGGACCTGGACGCGCAGGTGCTGGCGGCGCTCAAGGAGGACGACCGCGAGCGGCTGCTCGGGCTGCCGGTGGACCACTTCGAGTCGGGCACGTCGGAGATCCGCAACTGGATCGCGCTCGCGGGCGCGATGGCGGGCCTGGGCCGCCGCATGAAGCTGATTGACTACGTACCGTGCTACCGCTCGCTGGCGGGCACCGGCAACGCGATGGGGTTCGCGGAGTGGCGGTGAGCGCGGCCGGCGCCAGCCAGGGGGGCACCGAGTCCCGGTAGCGCGGGGTCTTGTACCCCGCCCGGCCGGCGTGGCGCGGCTCCGGGCGGCAGGGGACGAGCCCCTGCCCTACCCTTGTCGCCTGTCGCCCCCGAGCGTTAGCCGTCGGGCGCGGCGACGTGGCGGGCGAGGCTGGAGCCCTCGACGACGGCGCGGAAGGCGTCGGTGGCCTCGATGCCCATGAGGTGGATGCCGCGGACGCCGTCGAGCTGGAGCAGCGCCTCGACTTGCTCGATGGCCAGGCGGATGCCCTCGGCCTGCGGGTCGGCGGCGGCGCTGAGGCGCTGGATCGTCGCGTCGGGCATGACGATGCCGGGCACGGACTCCTTCAGGAACTCGGCGCGGCGCGCGGAGTCGAGCACGAACACACCGGCCAGGATATTCAGCCGCTCGGTGAGGCCGCGCTCGCGGGCGAGGGCGACCCACTGGGCGAAGCGGCCGACGTCGAACGCCGGCTGCGTCTGGATGAAATCGCCGCCCGCCTGGGCCTTGGCGGCGAGCGTCATATTGTCGGGCTGCTTCAGGTCGCGCTCGGGATCGCCGGCGGCGCCGAGATAGAGCAGGGGCGGCTGGCTCATCTGGCGGTCGGCGTCCATCAGCCGGCCCTCGCGGCGCAGGCGGTCGGCGACGGCCAGGAGCTGGGTGCCGTTCAGGTCGAAGACGGGCTTCGCCTCGGGCTGGTCGCCCCCCTTCGGGTCGTCGCCGCTGAGCAGCAGCACGTTGTACAGGCCGAGCGCGGACAGGCCCAGCAGCTCGGACTGCAGGGCGATGCGGTTGCGGTCGCGGCAGGTCATCTCCATGATCGGCTCGACGCCCTCCTCGCGCACGAGGAGGGCCGCGGCGGTCGCGCTCATGCGGACGATGCCGCGCGTGCAGTCGGTCACGTTGGCCGCGTCCACCACGCCGCGCAGCGTGCGCGCCTGGCGGCGCACCGGCTCGGCGCCGGCGTGGCGGGGCGGGTTGATCTCGGCGGTGACGACGACCCGGCCGGCGCGCAGGCGGCGCGCGAGGCGGCTGGGCGCCTGGGGATCGGTCTGTGCGGTCATGATTCCTCCGCGCGGCGCCCGCCCAGCTCCTCGCGCACGAGGGCCGCGCCTTGCGCCAGCGCTTGCAGCTTCGCGAAGGCCACGTCGGGCGCCAGGTGGCGCAGCCCGCAGTCAGGGTTGAGCCACAGCCGCTCGGCGGGCACGATCTCCAGGCCGCGGCGGATGCGGCCGGCGATCTCGGCGGGCGTCTCGACGCGGTCGTCCTTCACGTCCACCACGCCCATGCCCAGCTCGAACTGGTTGGGGAACTCGTGGAACAGGACGAGGTCGTCGGTCCCCTTGCGGGCGAACTCGAGCAAGAGCTGGTCTACCTTCACGTCCAGGATACGCGGGAACAGGTAGCGGTAGCTACCCTCCCAGGACGGCTTGCCGTAGCGGTTGCCGTAGCAAATGTGCAGGCCGGTGCGCGCCTCGACGCCGTCGAGCAGCCTGTTCCAGACATCCACGACCCAGTCCACGTCGTCGGGGTAGCCGCTGAGATATGGCTCGTCAATCTGGAGGAAGGTCGCGCCGCTGGCGACGAGCGCCCGCAGTTCGGCATTCAGCACGCCCGCGAGGTCACGGGCGAAGGCACGCTCGTCGTGATACCACTCGTCGCGGAGGCGCTTGGCCAGCGTGTGCGGCCCGGTGACGCAGAACTTCACCTCATGGTCGGTGAGGCGGCGCACGAACTGGAATTCGGCGGTCAGGCCGATCGGCGCATGGGGCAGCGCGTGGCGCACGACAGCCTCGTAGTAGTCGAAGTAGTACGCCTTCTGGCGGCGGTCGATCTCGACGCCGGCGAGGCGCACCGCGAAGTGGTCCACCATGTTGTCGCGGCGCAGCTCCCCGTCGGTGATCACGTCGATGCCGGCCAGCTCCTGGTCCTTCACCGCGGCCTTGATGGCCACGTCCTGGATCTGGTGGAGCGTGTCGGCGCTGATCCGCCGCTGGAAGTAGTCGGTGGCGACGCGCTCCAGCCATTCCGGCACAGAGTAGCTGCCCACCACCGCCGTCGGAAGAAGCCGCTCGTTCATGGTCGTGCCTTGCCTTTCCTCGCCGGGGTCAGTCAAGCCGGCTGGTCGTGCGCCCCGCCAGGGCGGGGGTTTTGGGGGTGTCCCCCAAGTACCTCTTCTCAGTCGCGCTGGCTGGTCGTGCGCCCCGCCAGAGCGGGGGGTTGGGGGTGTCCCCCAAGGACCTCTCTCTCAGTCGCGCTGGCTGGTCGTCAGGACCGCCGTGTTGGACTTTGGGCGATAGCGGCTGAATGGCTCGATCTGCACCGTGTAGCCCAGGTGCGCGCCGACCAGGCGGAAGAGCGGGCCGTTCAGCCAGTTGACGATGGAGCCGTCCATCTTGCCCGGGCCGCGGAAGGCGCCCCGGTATTGCTCCAGGTCGGTCACGAACAGGTCCTGCACCTGGAACATCCCGCGCGGGTGCAGCAGCGGCAGTGTGTTGACGAAGCTCTGCAGGGCGACGGTCGGCAGGTGCAGGCGCACGTCGCCCGGGTAGTCCTCCAGCAGGTCGCTGAGCCGCACGCCGCCGACGCCCGGCGCGACGCGGTAGACCTCGGGGTCTTCGAGCAGCACGTAACGCTGCTCCAGGCGCAGGGCGTCCCACACGTCGGCCCAGAACTGGACGCCGGTGGTCGGGTCGTCGAAGTACTCCGGCCCGATCCGCAGGAAGCGCTGGATGGTGCCCGGCAGCTCGGCGCGCTCCAGGCTGTAGCGGTCGCCGATGGCCTCGACGGCGGCGCCGGGCAGGTAGGCGCGCACCTGCACCTCGTACAGGCGGCCGTCGCGGCGGGCGATCTCGTCGGCCGGCAGGTTGTCGTACAGGTTGCAGGAGTGGATGAACAGCACCTTGTAGCGCAGGAAGGAGAGCGCGTGCAGCGGGTCGGCGGCGTCCACGTTCAGGCAGCTTACCTGGTCGTCGTACTCGGCGACGTTGCGGCGGGCGGCGCGCAGCACGTCGTGCGAGTAGTCGGACATCAGGTAGCGCACGCGCCGCAGGTAGTCGCGGCCGCGAGCGGCGCACAGGTCGCGGAAGGTGTCGAGCCAGACGCGCGCCTGCTGGCCGCCGCCCACGCCCAGCTCCAGCACGTAGATCTCCTCGGGCACCAGGCCGCGGCGGTCGAGGTCGTCCAGGTTGTCGAGAAAGGCGGTGAGGCGGTCGCGCCAGAACTCGGGGTGCGTGCCGTCGGAGACGCCACCGGGGAGGGCGGCGAGGAAGCCGCGCTGGAAGGTGCTCTCCCAGGCGGAGAGGTACTGCCAGAAGGTGCGGTTGAACGCCCAGATGACGCTGGCGCTGGGCCGGCAGAACTCCTCCAGCACGAGCGGGGCGTCGTCGGCCGCGGCGGCGCCGGCGAGGTAGGCGAGGGCGCGGCGAAGGGCGGCCGCCAGGTCCTCGTCCTGCAGCCGGCGAACGTCGATCGCCAGCTCGTGCGCCGAGTCGGGGCTGCCGTCGGGCCACAGGTAGCGGCGCGGGTCGACGGGCGGGCGGAAGTTCTTGCGGTACTGCACCCAGTCCAGCGGCACGGCGAGGCGGCCGGGGTCGAGCGCCGCCTCCTCGACCGCCTGGCAGAGCGCGGAGAGCAGCGGCCCCGCGTCCACCGACCGGTGGTTCTTCAGGTAGTTAAGCTGGACGAGCATCGAGGCTCCCGCCTCACGGGTACAGGGAACGCTGTCTGGATCATAGCGCACGGCGAGGCCGCGCGCAGGTGGAAGCCCGTGCCGAGCGTCGGGTACACCATAGGGTACGCGGCTAGCGGTGGGCTAGTGCTCGGTTACCCGTGAATTGCGCCGAGGACGCCGGCCTGAAGGCCGGGCCAGTAGTCTCCGATCCGTGGCCCGCCGTTCACGGCGGCGTCTGGCAACCCGCGAGTTCGGATGTGACAGGGCACGACCTCGCCGGAAGGGAGCGGTTATCGTGGCAGAGACGAACGGATACGCGCGGCGCGAGAACTCGCGGCTCATGGACCCCGACGCCTACTTCAAGCGGATGGTACCGGGCGACACGCGGCCTGGGGTGTGGCGCTGGGAGGACATCCTGGCGATGCTGGACGAGATGGACCAGCACCCGAAGCGCTACCCGGCCTACCGGCGCTTCGCGGCCCTGGTGAACACCGACTTCGAGGGCGCGCCGGGCGCGGCGCCGGCCGTGTTCATGGGGGTGCAGCGCATCCACCCGGGCGAGCACGTGCCGGCCCACCGCCACAACTCGGTGGCGATCTACTACTGGATCCAGGGGAGCGGCAAGGCCATCGTGGGCGGCGAGGAGATCCGCTTCAAGGCGGGCGACTTCTTCTCCTGTCCGGCGTGGCACGCGCACGAGTTCTTCAACGACGGCGACGAGGACATGATCATGATCGCCGTCCACGACCTGCCGCTGCTGGCGCAGATGCGGGCGCTGTTCTGGCAGGAGCCGCTGGGCGAGGAGCACACGCAGCACGTGGTGCGCGAGCAGGCGCACTCCTGGAACCCGAACGAGGACAAGCAGCTCGTGGAGACCTTGCCGGACATCGTGCGGTAGGGAGAGCGCGGCGGGGCGGACGCGACACCGAGCAGGGCGCAGCGAGCAGCGCCCCTACATCATGCCGCTGTAGGGACGCTGCTCGCTGCGCCCACCGCGATGACGGCGAAGCGCTACTGCCAGACGGCCTTGGCGACGCGGGCGAGGGTCTGGAGCTTGGCGCGCTGGACCTCGGGCGTGACGAGGTTGCCGGGCAGCGTGGAGGCGAAGCCGCACTGCGGGCTGAGGGCGAGGCGGTCCAGCGGCAGGTAGCGCGCCGCCTCCTCGATGCGCTGGCGCAGCTCGGCGTCGGTCTCAACCTCCGGCTCCTTGGTGGTGATGAGGCCGAGGACGACCGTCTTGTCGGGCGGGACGAAGCGGAGTGGCGCGAAGCTGCCGGCGCGCGGCGTGTCGTACTCCAGCAGCAGGCGATTCACCTTCAGGTCGTTGAAGAGCTGCTCGGCGATCGGATCGTAGCCGCCCTCGACGGACCACATGCTGCGGTGGTTGCCGCGGCAGAGGTGCAGGCCGAAGGTGACGTCGGGGAAGCCGGCGATGAGCTGGTTGTCGTAGGCGATCATCTCCCCGAGCCAGGTGTTGGTGTTGATGCCCAGGCGGCGGAAGTTCTCCAGCCCCTCCTCGCTCACGAGGTGCGTGTAGCGCGGCGCGTCGAGCTGGATGTACTTCACGCCCGCGGCCACGAGCTGCTCGACGAGCTGCCGCGTCAGGCGCAAGGCGTCCTGCATGTACTCGTGGCGGTCGGGGTACGCCTTGTCGGAGATGCCGGGCACGTAGAGGACGCTGGCATAGCTGAGGCTGGGCAGCGTGGCCTTGAAGGCGTGTGTCGCGTGCTGGGCGAGGAACTGGGCCTCGCGCAGCGGCAGGTTCTGCTTCGGCCCCAGGCGGTCGGTGACGGCGGGCAGGAGCGGCAGCTCGCGGCTCGGCTGCTCGCCGGCGGTGAAGATGGCGGGGGCGGGCACCGCCGGGTTGTAGCCGGCCAGGCTGGCGGTGAGCGGGTCGAACCAGAACTTGCGGCGCATCTCGCCGTCGGCGATCACGTCGATGTCGCACTCTTCCTGTAGGCGGATCGCCTCCAGCACGGCGCGGTCCTCGACCTGGCGCAGCGCGTCGTCGGTGAGCTGGCCGGCGTCGTGCTTCTCGACGGCCTCCTTCAGGTAGTCGGGCCGCAGCAGGCTGCCGATGACCTCGCTGCGATAGCGCGTGGCGACCGGAGCGCTCATGGTGACTCCTCCTCCGCTAGCTCCACAGCTCCCGGGACGCCAGCCGCGCGCCCTCGGCGAGCGCTTCAAACTTGGCCCAGACAATGGATGGATGGCCGACGCGCTCGCCGAGGCCGCAGTCGGTGCCGGCGATCACGTTCTCGCGGCCGACGAGCCGCGCGAACTGCACGAGGCGCTGGGCCACCAGCTCCGGGTGCTCCACGAAGTCGCAGCAGTGGCTAACCACGCCGGGGATCAGGATCTTGCCCTCCGGCAGCTTCACGTCTTCCCAGACGCGCCACTCGTGCTCGTGGCGCGGGTTCGAGGCCTCGATGGAGTAGGCCTGGGCGGGCACGCTCAGGACGAGGTCCACGATCTCGCGCAGGGGGATGTCGTACTTGTGGGGGCCGTGGTAGCTGCCCCAGCAGACGTGCAGGCGGACCTGCTCGGGCGAGATGCCGCGCAGGGCGTGGTTCAGCGCCTCGACGCGGACCTGGGCGTACTTGCGGTACTCGGGCACCGTCATGTCGGGGTAGATCTGCCAGGCGTCGGGCAGGTCGGGGGCGTCGATCTGGAGGATGAAGCCGGCGTCGGCGATGGCCTTGTACTCCTCGTGCATCGCGTCGGCGATGGCGTAGAGGTACTCCTCGTCGGTCGCGTAGTACTCGTTGCGCAGCCAGTGCTCGATGGTGCCGGGCGCGACAGCGGGGAGGAAGGCGTCCGCGACCTGCACGCCCTCGAGCGCGGCCTTGAAGTTGGCGAGGTCGGTCTGGAGCGCCTGCTGGCCGATGTACTTGAGCGGCCCGGTGCAAATTACCTGGCGGCGGCTCGGGCCGACGCCCACCCAGCCGGGGCGCGTCTCGAAGTACTCACGGAACTCTAGCAGGTCGCGGCCGCAGATGCTGTGCGGCGTGGGCTCCTGGCCGGGCGCGTACTCGCGCACCTCGTAGCCGCCGATGCGCTCGCGGGCATAGTTGGTGAAGTTCGTCTTGCTCAACTCGCCGTCGTTGACCACGTCGATGCCGGTCTCGAGCTGCTTGCGCACCACCTCCCGCACGGCGTCCCGAACGCGCCGCGTGAGCGCCTGGTCGTCGACCGGCTGGCCGGCGCTCCTGGCGTTCACCATGTCCTTGAGGTCGGGCGGCCGCGGCAAGCTGCCCGCGTGGGTGGTCAGGATGCGGTCGGTGCTGTGTCTCACCAGGACTCTCCTCCGCTCGGTCGCAGTAGCGAGATTGTGACGCCGCGCCGCCGTGCAACGCAAGCCGTCCGTCGGAGTGCCCGTGAGGCGGTCTCACGGCCCGCCGGCGCGCGCTCGCAGCGCCGTTAGCGAGGCGGCGGCCTCGCGGCTCACCTGGTCGGCGTCGAGCGCGACGAGCTGGCCGCCGCGCTTCAGGATGCGCCCGTCCACGATCACGGTGTCCACGTTGTGCGGCTGGGCGGCGTGGACGAGTGCGTTCGGCGCGTCCACCACCGGGGCGAGGTTCAGGTCGAGCGTGCGCACGAGGATCAGGTCGGCGCGCTTGCCGGGGGTGAGCGAGCCGACCTTGTCGTCCAGCCCCAGGGCGCGCGCGCCCTCGATGGTGGCCAGCTCCAGGGCGCGGCGCGGCGGCAGCGCCTGCGCGTCCTTGGCCTGCACGTGCGCCAGGTCGACGATGGTGCGCATGGCAGCGAACATGTCCGCGTTGGCGGAGATCGCCGTGGTGTCGATCGAGAGGCTGGTGAGTACGCCGGCGGCGAGCATGTCGAGGATCGGCGGGAAGCCGAGCAGCGTGCGCAGCTCGGTCATCGGGCTGGAGCTGAGGTGGGTGCCGGCGGCGGCCATCGCGTCGCGGTCGGCCGCGGTGAGGGCGAGGCCGTGGACGAACTGCACGTCGGGGCCGAGCAGGCCCTCGCGGGCGAACGTCTCGCCGTAGCCGGCCTGCGAGGCGTGCATCGTGATCGGCAGGCCCAGGTCGCGCGCGGTGGCCCACTCGCGGCGCAGCACCTCGGGGTTGGCCGTGTTCAGCGCGCCGAAGGCGCTGGAGCCGCGTGAGGCCATGCCGAGCGTCAGCAGGCCGTCGCCGGGGCTGCTGAAGTACTGCTGCCGCACGCGCGCCAGGTCGAGCACGTCCATGATCTGGTCGGGGGCGATGCCCTGCGGCGTGCCGTAGGAGTAGCGCGCGCGCAGGCCGATCTCGCGGTGGGCGCGCAGCTCGGCGTCGGCCCACTGCGGCCCGCGCACGTTGTGCGACCAGTTGTGGACGGTGGTGATGCCCGAGTAGAGCGCCTCGGCCAGGCCGAGCCGCACGGCGCGGTAGGCGTCGTCGGGCGTGGCGACGCGGCCGAGCCGCAGCGCCACGGGGAAGTAGCCCAGCTCCGGCCCCTCGCCGGTCACGCCGCGGTACGGGCTGTTCCACAGGTGCCAGTGCGTGTCCACGAGGCCGGGTAGGGCGATCAGGTCGCGGCCGTCGATCACCTCGGCGCCCGGCGCGTCGAGGTCAGGGCCGACGGCGACGATCGTGCCGTTGCGCAGGTGGACATCGCCGCGCTCGAAGTCGCCGAGCGCCGGGTCCATCGTGAGCACGTAGGCGTTGCGGATGACGAGCTGGCGGCGGCCGGGTAGCTGCGCCTCGGGCGCGGCGAGCGCCGCGCGCGCGCGGGCGGCTCGCGCCGGGCCGGGCCGGGCCGCGAGGCCCACCGCGCTGGCGGCCGCGGCGGCGCCCAGCAGGCCGCGGCGACTGATCTTGCCCTGACGGCTCATGCTCCCCTCCCTTTCGCGGCGCGGCGCGTCGCCCCGCGCGCCCGGCGACTCAGGCGCCGGCTAGCTCCCGGCGCACGATGGCCGCGCCCTCCACCATCGCGCGCAGCTTCGCGATGCCGATCCAGTAGGGCGTGGGGTTCAGGCCGCAGTCGGGGCTGACCCACAGCTTCGCCGCGGGGACGTACTGGAGCGCCGTGCGGATCCGCTCCGCCACGACCTCGGGCGTCTCGACGCCGTAGCACTTCTGGTCCACGACGCCCATCACCAGCTCTTGTCGCGGCTGGTACTGCTGCCACAGTTCGATCTCGGCCATCTGGCGGTTCGCGAACTCCAGGATGAACTGGTCCACCGGCGCGTCGAACAGATCGGGGAAGAACGGCCGGTAGGAGCGATTGAAGGCGCTCGGGCGCCCGCGCTGGTTGCCGAAGCAAATGTGGAGCGCGACCTTCGCCTCGACGCCGTCCACCACGCGCTGCAGCAGCTCGACCACGCGGCGGCCTTCGCCGGCGACGTTGCGCAGCGAGGGGTCGTCTATCTGCACGAGGTCAGCGCCCGCGGCGACGCACGCCTTCAGCTCGGCGTTCACGATCGGCGCGACGTCGTGCGCCAGCTCCCAGACGTCCGTGTACGGCGGGCCGAGCCGGCAGCGGTAGGTGAGGCTCAGCGGCCCGGGACAGGTCGCCTTCGTCGGCCGGCTGGCATGCGCGCGGAGGTAGGCGAAGCTCTCGGCGATGCCGAGGCCGTTCGGCGCGCTGACGCGCCCCGCGACGCTCAGCACGCGGTCCTGGTCGTAGTGCGCCGGCCCCCAGTAGCGCGCGGTCTGCGGCTCGTAGCGGTAGCCCTCGATGCGCTCGAACAGGCTGTGCAGGAAGCCGCTGCGGCGCCGCATCTCGCCGTCGGTGATGACGTCAATGCCCAGGCGCTCCTGATCGAGAATGGCGATGTCCACCGCGTGGTCCAGCGTCTCGGCGACATCCTGCTCGCCGAAGTGGCCTTGCTGGATCGCCTCGTTGGCGAGCCACCACCAGGCAGGCCGCGGGTGACTGCCGACGACGGTGGTCGGGAGCAGCGGCAGGGCGCCGGGCGTCGCGGCCATGGAGCACCTCCAGAGATTCGCGCCGGGCGCCAGCGGGCTAGCGCGCGGGCTGCCAGCCGCTCGCCTGCAGCTCGCGGTAGACCTGCTGCACCAGGCTGTAGTCGTAGATCTGTTCGGCGGGCGGGTAGTCGTCGAGACCGTTGAGCTGCGCGCGGGCCGCCGTGTCCCGGCGCTGCACCTCGACGGGCACGGAGGCGTCGCCGTCCATCGTCCACAGCGTCTCGTCGTAACTCGCCTCGTTCGCCGCCAGGGGCGACTGGCTGTACTTCATGAGAATCTGCACGGTCTCGTCGCGGAACGCCTTGTAGTACTCGCGGCTCTTCATGACGGCGCGGAGAAAGCGCCGCGTGCGCTCACGGTGCTCCTGCAGCTCGCGGGCGTGCGTCGCCACGCCGCCATAGACCATGCGGGCCTCGTCGCGCAGGTTGGCCACGCGGTGCGCGCCCGGGACCGCGTCCCGCACCTCGGCGACCTCGGTGGTGAGGAGCGCGGCCGCGGCCACCGACCCGGCCTGGATCGCGGCCAGGCGCTGCGGACCGACGCCAACGGCGATGTAGGTGAGCGCGCCAGGATCAATGCCGTGCCCCAGGAGGGCGATGCGCAAGGCTAGCTCGGTGGAGTCGCCGCGGCTCTGCACGCCGACGGCCTTGCCCGGCAGGTTCTCCAGCGTCCGGATCTCCGGCGCCGCGGACCACAGCTCGCTCAGCGGGCGGTCCGCCGAGGTGTAGACGACCTTCAGATCGGCGCCCTTCAGCGCTGCGCTGACCGCGGAGGCGCCAGAACCGCTGAACTGCATCTCGCCCGTGAGCAGCGAGGCGATGGAGACGTTGGCGCTGGCCGTCACCAGCTCCACCGCCAGCCCCTCCTCCGCGAAATAGCCCTTCTCGGCGGCGATGAACATGGGGGCGAAGGTGGCGGTCATGGCGGGCAGCCCCATCTTCAGCGACTCCAGCGGCGGCGGGCTGGGCGGCGCGGCCGTGGCCGGGGCAGCGGGCGCGGGGCTGGCGGCGCCGCTACTGCTCGGCGGGGCCGCCTGGGTGGTCGGCGCCGGCGCGGCCGGGCGGGCGGCGGGTGCGCTGCAGCCTGCCAGACTGGTGAGCAGGCCGCACAGCAGCAACGTGAGCGCCGCGCGAGTCATGGCTTCTCCTGTCAGGGCGCGCGCGGACCGCACTAGCTCAGGCCATAGAGCGCGCGGGCGTTGTCGCGGGTGATCTTCTGACGCGTGGCCGCCGGCAGGTTGCCCATGGTGTCGGCGATGACCTGCTGGGAGTAGGGCCAGGTGCTGTCTGGGTGCGGGTAATCCGAGGCCCACATGACGCGGTCTTCGCCGATGTAGGACACCATTGCCAGCCCGACCGGATCATCCTGGAAGGTCGCCCAGACCTGCCGCTGGAAGTACTCGCTGGGCCGCATGCTGAGCGGGATGCCGCCGCGCGCCGCCCAGAAATCGGCCGCGAAGCGAGTGTACTTGCCGTACTCGCGGTCCATGCGCTGCAGCGTGAAGGGCAGCCAGGCGATGCCCGACTCGGCGAGCACCAGGCGCAGCGCGGGGTAGCGCTCGAAGACGCCGCTGAAGATCAGCGCGGCCAGCGGGTCCACGAGCTGGAGGGGAGCGCGGACGCCGTTGCTCACGGAGGCAGCAAGCGAGCTTACGCCAGGGTGCGCATCTGGCGGGCGGACGATCAGGTGCAGGCCGATCGGGATGCCCGTCTCGGCCGCGGTCGCCCAGAACGGCTCCCAAGCAGGGTGGTAGATCGGTGGATCGGCGACCGCGGCCAGCAGCATGGCATGGCGCAGCCCGAGCCGTGCGAGGCGCTGCAGCTCTTGCGTGGCGAGCGCCGGATCGTCGGCGGGCAGCATGCCGGCGCCGATGAGGCGGCGCGGCTCGGCCTGGCAGAACTCGACCAGCCAGTCGTTGTACGCGGTGTAGCAGGCCTGCCGCACGGCGGGATCGTCGGCCTGGAGCAGCGCGACCGGGCCGTACATCACCGAGGCGTCCACGCCGTCGCGCGTCATGTCGGCGAGACGCAGCTCCGGCACGGTCGGGCGTGGCGCGCCATCGTAGCTGTCGTCGCGCTCGACGGCCCACTTGAGGCCGCTGTGGCCGCCGCGGCCCCACGGCCCCCAGTTGCTGTCGCCGCACACCCAGACCGGTCCCTGGCCCTGGTCCACCACGCGGGGCGCGCGGTCGCGCAGCGCCGCCGGCACGCGAGACTGCCAGAGGTCCGGCGGCAGGAACCGCAGGTCAATGTGGTCGTCCGCCGAGATGATGCCGTAGTCCATGTGCGTCTGCCTTCCCGATGGTTCGCCTGCTGGGCAGGAGCCCGGCGCCGGCTCATGGGCCTGCCCCGGCGGGCGCTACTCGCCCCAGAGCTGTTGTACGAAGCCCCGCGCTTCGAGATCCGCGAGCCACGAGTTGTCAATCACCTGGTCGGGGCTCAGCGTGCGCGCGGCGGGCACCTCGTTCGCCGCGTCGTCCAGCACGGTCCTCACGCCGGCGGCGGACACGTAGGGCACCCGCGGCAGCATGCGCTCGACGGCCAGGGCGTAGGTCTCGTCGAGCACCTCCGTGTCGGTCGTCTTGAACTCGGGCGCGATAAGCTGCTTGGTGGCGGCGGGCTCCTGCTTGGCGAAGCGAATGCCCTCCAGCAGCGCCATGAGCAGACGGCGCGTCGTGTCCGGCTCCTGCCCGAGGAAAGCGCGGTTGGTCGCCAGCGCGCCGTTGATGTAGTCGATGTCCAGGCTGGTGATGTCTAGCACGACCCCGTAGCCGGCTTTGCGCGCCTGCAGGGTCGTCGGCGCGGAGAGCACGGTGGCCTGCACGCCGCCGCTCTGCATCGCCGCCAGGCTCTCCGCCATGCCGCCGGTCTGGAACAGCGTGTAGTCGCGGTCGGGCTCCAGCCCAAAGCGGCGCAGGCCCACGCGGGCGGCAAAATCGGCCGAGCCGCCGAACTGCGTGATCCCGATCGTCTTGCCTCGGAGGTCGGCGGGCTGCGCGACCCCGGGTTGGCCGTAGATGACGAAGCTGAGCGTGGGCGCCAGCGAGGCGAGCATCACCAGGTCGGCGCCGGCCAGGACGGCATCGGTCGTGGTGCGGCCGGAGATCAGCGCGTACTCGACCTCCCGCGCCACCAGGGCCTGCACGCTCCGCACGCCCGAGATCAACGGCACCGCCACCTCCAGGCCATGGCGCGCGAACATGCCCTGGTCGCGGGCGACGAAGAAGGGAATGGCGAGGCTGAGGGACGTATTGGCAATCGTGAGCTTGCGCGTGGGTGGCGGCGCTGCCGTGGGCGGCGGAGCAGACGTCGTGGCGGCGGCGCTCGCGGGCGTGGCGGCCTGGACGGGCGGGGCCGACGAGGGCGGCGCGGGCGCCGGCGCCGCCGCTGGCGTGCAGGCCAGGAGGAGCAGTGTGCTGACGACTGCGGCCCGCAGCACACGGGGCGCGCCGCCCCGTGCCGGAAGCGCTGCCTGTCGAGCTATCGCGCGGAGCACAGCGCCCATCATGATGTCCCCTACCGCTGGTAGCGGCCGAGCTGCTGGAGCGCGTAGTCCACGAAGCTGCGGTCAATGGTGCTGGCGGCGTCCACCCGCTGGGGCGAGAAGCCGTTGGCGACGTACCAGTCGATGTCGTCTTGCAGGAGGCGCACGTCGAACTCGCCGTTGGGGTCCACGGGCACGCGCACGTTGGCGTAGGGCGCGCGGTCGCGCACCTCCAGGTGGCGCACGACGATGTCGATGATCGCGTCGCGGTCCACGTCGTGGTTCATGCCGTCGTAGAAGTCGCGGATGCCCTTGAGGAGCGCGACCATCGTGCGCTTGCCGATGTCGGCGCGCTCGCGGGCGAATTGCGGGCTGTAGACCCAGGCCGTCGCCTGCTGGTTCGGGTAGATGTCGTAGTACTCCTTCCACACGGCGGTGCCGGGCTGGGCGAGCGCCGCGCCGCGCACCGGCTCGCTGAGCGCCGCCACGTCGAGCGAGCCGTTCAGGAGGCCGACCAGCGCCTCGGGCTGCGCGATGTCCACAACTTGCACGTCGTCGGGCGTGAGGCCGCCCAGTTCGATGGCCTTCCAGAGCACGATCTGCGTGAAGTTGCCGGTGCCGTTATTCGACACGCGCTTGCCGCGCAGCGAGGCGAAGTCGCCGATGGCGCCGCTGTCGAGGTCGGCCTTGCGGACGACGTAGGCGGAGTTGGGAATGCCGGGGATGATGGCCGACTGGAGGGCGGCCAGCCGCACCTCGGCGCCGCGGGCGATGGCGTTCCAGAGGCTCGCGCTCATGGCGCCGGTGCCCACGTCCACCTGGTTCGTGGCGAGCGCCGGGACCATCGCGGTCGGGCTGGTGATCGTCTCGGTGCTTACGTCGAGGCCCTGCTCGGCGAAGTAGCCGCGGTCCATCGCCACGAACAGGCCCGACACACTGAGGATCGGGTTCACGCCAACCTTGATGCTGGCCGGCGCGGGCGGCGCCGTGGGCTGGGCGGCGGCCGGGGCCGCGGCGGGCGGCGCGGCGGCCGCGGGCGCGCCGGTGGCGGCGGGCGAGCCACCGGCCGCCGGCTTGGCGGGCGCGGCGGGCGCGGGCGCGGGGCTGCTGCAGGCGCTGAGGGCCAGCAGGAGGGCGCTTAGAGCGAGTTTAGAGAGCAAGCCACCCATCAGTTCAGGCCGTACAGCGCGCTGGCGTTGTCGTGGGTGAGCTTGCGGCGCGTGGGCTCGGGGAGGCCGCCCATCGTCTCGGCGATGACCTGCCGCGAGTGGGGCCAGGTGCTGTCGGGGTGGGGGTAGTCGGAGGCCCACATCACGCGGTCCTCGCCGATCGTGGAGAGCAGCCCCAGCCCCGCCGGGTCGTCCTGAAAGGTGGCCCACACCTGGCGGCGGAAGTAGGCGCTGGGCGGCAGGGGGATCGGGATGCCGCCGCGCGCCTCCCAGCCCTCGCGCGCCTCGACGTACTTGTCGTACTCGTGGTCCATGCGCTCCAGCACGTAGGGGATCCAGCCGATGCCGGCCTCGGCGAGCACGAGGCGCACGCCGGGGTGGCGCTCCAGCACCCCGCCGAAGATGATGCCGACGAGCGGCGCGACGAGCTGGAGCTGCACCTGCGTGCCGGCGATGGCGGCGGTCGTGATGGGATGGACCTCGGGATGGCCGACCGGGCGCTGCACCAGCAGGTGCAGGCCGATCGGGATGCGCGTCTCGGCGGCGGTGGCCCAGAACGGCTCCCAGGCGGGGTGGTAGAGCGGCGGGTCGGCAGCGGCCGCCAGCAGCACGACGTGGCGCAGGCCGAGCCGCGCCACGCGCTCCAGCTCCTGGCGGGCGAGTACGGGATCGTCGGCCGGCAGCAGGCCCACGCCGATCAGGCGGCGCGGCTCGGCGCGGCAGAACTCGACCAGCCAGTCGTTGTAGGCGGCGTAGCAGAGCTGGCGCATGGCGGGATCGGGCAGAAGGAGCGGCGCGACCGGCCCGTACATCACCGTAGCGTAGACGCCGTCGCGGTCCAGGTCGGCCAGGCGCAGCTCGGGCGTGGTGGGGCGCAGGACGCCCTCCTCGAAGACGCCGCCGCGCTCAAGCGCCGACTTGAGCGGCACGTCGGTGGCGCGCGCCGTGCCCCAGGGGCCCCACACCTGGTCGCCGCAGCGCCAGACGAGGCCGCTCTGGCCCGGCTCGACTCGCGGCATCTGGCCGCGGGCCGCGGCGGGCACGCGCGCCTCCCAGAGGTCGCGCGGCAGGTACCGCAGGTCAATGTGGTCGTCGGCCGAGATGAGCGGGTAGTCCACCGCCGTGTGCCTCCTTCGCTGCTGCGCGCTGGTCGCGCGTGGCTCAGCCGCCGCGTGGTGGCGCGGGATACCGTCCGGGCCAACAACGATAGCGCCCGCCGCGCGACCGGTCAAGCGGCCAGCCGCTACGGATTATGGCAAGATATCCTTGGTTGGCCCGATCCGTGCGGAAAGGACGGGCAGCGGCTGGCCTGGCGGCAGCGGCCAGCGGACGCGACACGCGAGGAGAGACCGGAGTTGGCAGAGGAGACCGCCGTCATCGTGGTGGGCGCGGCCGTGGCGGGCAGCGCGGTGGCGAACGCGCTCGGCGCCCGAGGCATTCCGACGCTCGTGGTGGAGCGTGGCTTCGAGCGCGACAACAGCACGCGCGGCGACTTCCTGCACCCGCCCACGCTGCGCTTTCTGGAGCCGTGGGGCGTCCTGCGGGGCCTGTTCGAGGACGGCGCGCTGCCGATCTACCACCTGGCGGTGAGCCACCGCACGCTCGGCCGCCTGGCCACCTACGACATCCTGACCCAGGGCGAGGGGCCGGCCAGCCGCACGATCGCCGTGCCGCACGACCGCATCGAGGCGGTGATGAAGGCGACCGCGGAGAGCTGGCCGAGCGTCACGATGGTGACGGGCGCGGTGACGGGGCTGGTGCGCGAGGACGGCCGGGTCGTGGGCGTGACGGCGCGCACCGAGGACGGCCAGGAGCGGGAGTTTCGCGCACGGCTGGTGGTGGGCTGCGACGGGGCGCAGTCGCTGGTGCGGCGCGAGCTAGGCATCGAGTCGGCGCGCTATCCTTACGACCACTACTTCGTCTACATCCAGGCGGACGGCCCGACCGATCCGCCGGCAGCGATCCACTTCTGCCTGGACGAGACGGGCGTGATAATGGTCGCGTCTCGCCCAAAGAACCGCATGCGCATCGCCATGATCGCGCAGCGCGGGGCGCAGAACGAGCTGCTGCGGATGAGCGACCAGGAGCTGTACGCCTACGTGACCTACCGCGTGCCGTGGCTGAAGGGCGCCCGCTTCACGCACGACGACATCCACATCTACAGCATCGCGCGCTCGCTGGCGGATCGCTTCTGGATGCTGGGGGCGGCGCTGGTGGGCGACGCGGCGCACACGACGCACCCGGCCGGCGCGACGGGCATGAACCTGGCGATCACCGGGGCAGCGCGGCTGGTGGACCACATTGCGCCCGTGCTCACGGCGACGCCCGGCGACACGGCCGCCCTGGACGCGGCGCTGCACGCCTACTCGGCCGAGCGGCGCCCGGCGGCCGGCGTGGCGCTGGAGCGCAACCACGAGCAGTCGCGGCGCATCTGGACCGACGACTGCCACCTGGATCCCTACGCCTACGCGCGCAACGCCGACCCGACGAGCGGCTGGGGCGCGGGCGGCGCGGGCTGGGGCCAAGACCCGGCCGCGCTGATGCGCTCGGCGGGCTACTGAGGAGACGCCACGAGCCATGGCCGAGAGCGAGCGCGGCAGCTTCCGCTACACGAACCCGGCCGTCATCTACTACGGGCCGGGCTGCGTTGGCGAGCGGCTGGACGGCGAGTTGGAGCGGCTGGGCGCGCGGCGCGCCTTCCTGGTGACGACGCGCAGCGTGGCGGCCAACCCGGCGCTGGCGCCCGCGCTGGCCGAGCGGCTGGGCGCGCGGCTCGTCGGCCAGTACAGCGCGATCAGCGCGCACGCGCCGGCGGCGGAGGTGGCGGCGGCGGCCGAGGCGGCGCGGCAGGCGGAGCCGGACGTGCTGCTGTCGCTCGGCGGCGGCAGCCCGATCGACGCCGCCAAGACGGTGGCGTTCGTGCTGGCGACCGGGCTTGACGTGACGCGGCCCGACGCGCACCTACAGGCGCGGCGGCTCAGCCTGGGCGGGAAGGCCGTGCTGCCGCACCTGGCGATCCCGACGACGCTCTCGGGCGCGGAGTTCTCGGGCGCGGCGGGCTACAGCGCCGCGGGCACGCGGGAGAAGGTGGGGCCGAGCGCGCCGGCGCTGCTGCCCGCCGCGGTGTTCCTCGACGCGGCGCTCGCGGTCCACACGCCGCGCGACCTGTGGCTGTCCACCGGCATCCGCGCCGTGGACCACGCGGTCGAGGGCATCCTGTCGCGGTACAACAGCGCGTTCTCGGAGACGCTGGCGCTGGATGCGCTGCGGCGGCTGCGGGCGGCGCTGCCGGCGAGCGCGGCCGCGCCCAACGACCTGGCCGCGCGCACGGAGTGCCAGCTCGGCGCGTGGTTCTCGATGCTGCTGCCGGTGCCGTCGGCGCGCGGGCTGAGCCACGTGCTCGGCAAGCGGCTGGGCTCGGTCCACGGCATCCCGCACGGCGTGACCTCGTGCCTGCTGCTGCCGCACGTCATGCGCTACCTGGCGCCCAGGACGGCGGCGAAGCAAGCGCGCATCGCGGCGGCGCTCGGGGTGGACACGGTGGGGCTGGATGAGCGCGAGGCGGCCGCGCGCGCCGCCGACGCCGTGGCGGCCCTCATTGCGATGCTCGGGCAGCCGCAACACCTGGCGGCCTACGGGCTGAGCGAGGTCGACCTGCGCGCGGCCGTGGCGCCCGTCGCGGCCGAGGGCAGCTACCCGCCCGACGACCTGCTCGCCATCCTGCACGCGGCAGCCTGATCGTCCGAGCATCTGAGCCGTTTGCAGGGCGGCTGGGCGCGGCGAGCAGCGAGGGCGCAGCAAGCAGCGCCCCACGGCACGCGGGTGGCGACCGGCCAGGGCGCAGCAAGCAGCGCCCCTACACCGGGCCTGGAGGTAAGGCGGTGCTTGCTGGACCCCGAACCGCCTTGCCCCCAGGATTCTGTTCGGGCCTGGACGTTTAGGGCAGGCTGACGCCGCCGTCCACGACGAGCGCGTGGCCCGTGACGAAGCTGCTCTGGTCGGAGAGCAGCCAGGTCGCTGCCTCGGCGATCTCCTCGGGCTGCGCGATGCGGCCAAGCGGATACTGCGCCGCCTTCTGCGCCTCCTCGCCGGGATTCGCCGCGAACCGCCGCTCGATGGGCGGCGTGCGCGTCATGCCGGGGAGGATGCAGTTCACGCGCAGGCCCGCGTCGGCGCACTCCAGCGCCGCGACGCGGGTGAGCTGGATGATGCCGGCCTTGGAGGCCGCGTAGGGGCCAGTCCCGACGAGCGCGGTCATGGTCGTGCCCGAGGATGTGTTCACGATCGTGCCGCCGCCCTGGGCGCGCATGACCGGAATCTCGTGCTTCAGGCAGAGCCAGACGCCCTTCAGGTTCGTCGTCAGGATGCGGTCGAAGGCGGCCTCGTCGAAGTCGGCCAGCGGCGCGAACGGCGCCGCCACGCCGGCGTTGTTGAAGGCGCAGTCGAGGCGGCCGTAGCGGGCGACGACCGCCTCGATCATGGCGCGCACGCTCGCCGCGTCGCCCACATCGGCGCGCACGAAGGTCGCCTCGCCGCCCGCGTCGGCGATCTGGCGGCAGGCGGCCGCGCCGCCGGCCTCGTCCAGGTCCGCGACGGCGACGCGGGCGCCCTCGCGGGCGAGCAGCCGCGCCGCCGCCCGCCCGATGCCCGAGGCGCCGCCGGTGACGAGCGCCACCTTACCGGCGAAGCGCTGCTCGGTCACGGGCCGCTACGCCTCGGCCGGCTGGCGCGCGTCGCAGACGAGGTGCGGGAAGTGGGCGTGCCAGTCGTCGCCCGCGGGGATGCACTGCTGGATCGTGGCGATGTGCGGGAAGGCGTTGTGCGCGGGGTCGTAGACGAGGTGCGGCGGCTCGTGGCCGGCCTGGAAGCGCTGCACCGCGTCGATCAAGGCGCGGCGCACGACAATCACGCCGCGGTCGCTCTGGCCCAGGTGCTCGCGCGAGCGGTCGTAGCGCGGGCCCTGCGTCTCCGTGGCGCAGGAGTCGTGGTTCAGGAAGTTCTCGATGCCGGTGAAGGTCTGCGTGCGCTGCACCTCGCGGTCCTGCAGGTAGTGGTTGCCGAGGTTGCGGATGCGGCGGTAGTCGGGGCCGATCTCCGGCCGGCGGTTCACGTCCTCGGGGCGCACCGGTCGGGCGGGGATCCAGCCGAGATCGTAGCGCCAGGAGTGCGTGTCGTCGGCGGGCACGTAGAAGTGGGCCTCCGGCTGGGTGGCGTAGATCCAGCAGTGGCTCGGGAGCACGAAGCTCGAGATGCGCACGTAGGTCTGGTCGTCGGGCGCCTTGCGGAGGGCGATGAGGCGGATGCCGAAGTCGGTCTCCTCGGTCTCGTAGACGGGCGCGGAGTCGGCCTGGTAGAGCGCCTGCTGGCCGCTCAGCGAGAACTGGCGGTGCAGGAAGGAAAGGTGCGAGGAGTCGCACTCGCCCTCCAGCCCCTGCAGGTAGTTGCACTCCTGCAGGCACTTGGTCACATAGAGGTGCTCGGGCGGGTACTGCAGCCAGCCGTAGTTCGGGAAGAGCGGCTGCTTGTCAGGCGGGCCAAGGTAGGCCCAGACGATGCCGCCCGCCTCGTGGGTGGGGTAGGCCGGATGGCGCAGGCGGTCCTTGAACGTGCTCTGGCCCGGCTCGGCGGGCGTGTCCACGACGCGGCCTTCCACGTCGTACTTCCAGCCATGGTAGATGCAGCGCAGGCCGCACTCCTCGTTGCGGCCGTAGAAGAGCGACGTGCCGCGGTGCAGGCAGTGCTCGTCGAGGAGGCCGACCCGGCCCTGGCTGTCGCGGAAGGCGACCAGCTCCTCGCCGAGCAAGCGGACCTGCACGGGCGGGCAATCGGGCGCCGGAACCTCCTCGCTGAGCAGCGCGGGGAGCCAGTAGCGGCGCATGAAGTCGCCCATCGGCATGCCACGGTTGGTCAGGGTGATGAGGTCGTTTAGCTCCTTGGACAGCATCCTGCGGCTCCTCCCAAACCGGCGGGGCGCCGTCCCGCCGCGCGCACGCAAGCGCTACAGCTAATACGGGCCAAGCTGCTGCAGCGCGTTCTCCACGTGCTGGTTGTCCACGACACGGCTGAGGTCGAGGTCTTCCTGCACCACACGCTTCTGACGATACCACGCCACGCCGTCTTGCGGGCCCTGCAGTTCGATCGCCCCGTCCGTGCTCAGGCCCGGCGGAACGATCTGATCATACAGCCTGATCGTCCGGTCACTTGTCTCGCAGGGGGTCTCCGCAAGTGTAGTGTGGGGCGGCGGCGGCGGCAAGGCCGGCCACGGCGCGCTCGGCCCGGCTGCGGGGTGTGGTTCGCAGGGAGCGCCAATCAGAGCAGCTCTAGCTCGTAGTCAACGTCGGAGATGCCCTGGCGCGCGTAGCTGCGCTCAATGTGTGCTCTGAGCGTGGCCTCGAAGTCGGGCGCGCTGACCGGGTGGCCATGCTCAGCATCCCACATAGCGGTTACAAAGATGAAGGCTCCGGGACTGCCAGGTTGCACCGCGATCCCAGCTTCTTCTGCCGCCGATCCCCGGAGCAGGTCTAGCTCGACGCGCATGCTGCGTAGGAGGTGCAGTACGATCCGGAGCGCCACGAGACGAGCCGGTGCGGACCCGACTGGCAGGACCAGCGAAACCCGACGTGGAGACGGTCGACTCATCTACCCCAACGGCCCTGTTCGATGAGGACCTTCTTCCACGAGTCAATCGCCGCGCGATTACGGCGCTTGCGCTCCTCGGGCGACAACTCGTCGTCCTCGATCTGCTCAATCTCCTCCCACTGCAGCCCCGCCGCGGCGAAGCGCGCGGCGTCGTCGCGGCGCACCACGATCATCTTCCAGACGGGATAGACCTCTTGGTACAGGTCGAAGTCCCCGCTCACGAGCACCCTGGCCCGCTCGAAATCATCGTCGTTGGCAAACCGGAGGCCGATAAGCGAGCGGCGCGGCGGAAAGAACTCGTCGAGGTCGATCTCCAGCTTCACGGCGGCCCTCCCGGCGGTATCGTGCAGCGGCATCAGACGTTAGGATAGCACGGCTCGAGGCCGCGTCTCTGGCGGGTGGCCGTGTCCACAGGGGGGGCGATTCGGTGTGCCCTGGCGTCGGCCGGGCCCGGGCCGAGCAGCCTGTAGTCTGCGTGCCGGTCCTGGCGCGGGCGCCGCGGGAAGGTCGGCGTCGGCGGGGCGTGGCCGAGAAGCGCGGCAGCGGCTCGCGGGTGCTGTGCCTCTTGGCCGGGCCGGCGGCTTGCGGCCGGAACGAATCTCAGCCCGCGCCCGCTGGCGACAGGGCGGCGAGCGCGGCGAGCTGCTGGCAGTAGGCGGCCTGGGCCTCGGCGACCGATACGGCGCGGAAGCGCAGGCGGTCGCCGGGGGCGAGCTGCGCCACGAGCGGCAGGTCGGCGCGGATGATCGTGGCGATGAGCGGGTAGCCGCCGGTCGTCTGGTGGTCGGCGAGCAGGATGATCGGCTGGCCGTCGCCCGGCACCTGCACGCCGCCCAGCGGCATGCCCTGCGAGAGGATGTCGGCTGGCTCGTGGCGCGGCAGCGGCGGGCCTTGCAAGCGGTAGCCCATGCGGTCCGACGCCGGGCCGACGGTGTACGCGGCGCCGAGCAGCGCGTCGAGCGCGTCGGCGGTGAAGCGCTCGGCGTGCGGGCCGAGGACGACGCGCACGATCGGCTCGCGGGAGTAGGCCGGGCGCGCGGCGGGGGGCAGCTTGTGGCCCGCGAGCCGCGCGCGGTCGTCCTCGGCGCCGAGCGGTAGGCGGTCGCCGGCCTGGAGTGCGCGCCCTAGGTGGCCGCCGAACGGGCCGCGCAGGTAGGTCGCGGCCGAGCCGAGCACCGGCCGCACGCGAAAGCCGCCGGCGACCGCCAGGTAGGCGCGCAGGCCGGCCTGGCGCTTGGCGAACTTCAGGGTGGCGCCCGGCGCCGCCGCGCAGGCCGTCCAGCCGGGAAGCTCTTGGCCGTCGAGGCGTGGCGAGAGATCGGCGCCGGTAACGGCCATCAGGGCGCCGCTCGCTGGGAAACGAAGCGTCGGCCCGGCCAGGGTACACTCCAGCACGGGCGCGTCGTCGGCGTTGCCGACGAGCCGGTTGGCCGCGCGGGCGGCGAAGGGGTCCATCGCGCCCGCCGCCGGCACGCCGTAGCGCGCGTAGCCCGTGCGGCCGAGGTCCTGCACGGTCGTGAGCAGCCCCGGCGCGAGCACTTCCACGCCGCCCGCCGCGTCCTCCGCCGCGGGCGGCGGCGCGGAGTTCTCCTGTGCCGCCTGCTCCGCGAACGCCGCCGCGCTGATCGGCACGAAGCGCACGCGGTCGCCCGGCGCCAGGTAGCACGGCGGCTCGCGCTCCGGGTCGAACAGGCGCACGGGCGTGCGGCCGAGCAGGTGCCAGCCGCCCGGCGTGGCGACCGAATAGACGCCCGTCTGGCGCCCGGCGATGGCCACCGAGCCGGCGGGCACGTGCTCGCGCGGCGTGCTCAGGCGCGGCAGCTCCAGGCGCGCCGGCAGCTCGCCTAGGTAGCTGTAGCCTGGAGCGAAGCCGATCATGTAGACGCGGTAGCGCCCCTCGGCGTGCAGGCGAACGACCTCGGCCTGGGTCATGCCCAGGCGCTGGGCCACAGCGGGCAGGTCGGGGCCGTGCTCGCCGCCGTAGGCCACCGGTACGTCGCGGCGCCGGCCGGCGAGGGCTGGCCGCGCGGGCAGCGCCGCCAGCGCCGCGCGCGCGCGCGCCTCGACCTCGGCGTAGTCGAGCGCCGCGGGATCGTAGGTCACGAGGAGCGAGGCGTAGGCGGGCGCGAGGTCCGTGAGGCCGGGCTGGCCGTCGAGCGCGCGCGCGAGCGCGTGGACGCGCGCGTTCAGGCGCGGATCAATCGCCTCGCCGAGGACGACGAGCAGCGCCGCGTCGCCGGCGGGCACGAGGCGCGGGGGCGGCGCGGCGGGGCGCTCAGGCAACCGCGTGGCCGAGCAGGGCAGGGATGCCGCAGACCTCGACGCCCGCGGCGGCCAGCCGCTCGCGCGCGGCGGCCACAATGCGCGGCGCGCCGGGCGTGTCGCCGTGGAAGCAGATGCTCGCGGCCTGCACGGGGACCGTGGCGCCGTCGTGGGCCACGACCGCCCCCTCCTCCACGATGCGCATGACCTGCGCGGCGGCCTCGGCAGGGTCGGTGAGCAGCGAGCCGGCGAAGGCGCGGCTCTGCAGCGTGCCGTCGGGGTTGTAGCGGCGGTCGGCGAACGCCTCGGGCACGAGCCGCAGGCCGGCGTCGGCGGCGGCCGCGGCGTAGGCCGTCGAGCCGGCGAGGGCGACGAGCGGGAGGTCGCGGCTGAAGCGCGCCACGCCGGAGGCGATGGCCCGCGCGAGCGCCGCGTCCTCGGCCGCCTGGTTGTACAGCGCGCCGTGCGGCTTCACGTGCGTGAGCGGGACGCCGTGCGCGCGGCAGAAGCCGTACAGCGCGCCGAGCTGGTAGAGCACCATCTGCTCGACCTCTTGCGGCGAGAGCGGGATCGGCCGGCGACCGAAGCCCTGCAGGTCGGGGTAGCCCGGCTGCGCGCCCACGCCCACGCCGGCCTGCTTGCAGAGGGCCACCGTCTGGTCCATCACGCTGAAGTCGCCGGCGTGGAAGCCGCAGGCCAGGTTCGCACTCGTAATGTGGCGGACCATCGCCGCGTCGTCGCCGAGCGTCCAGTGGCCGAAGCTCTCGCCCATATCGCTGTTGAGGTCCACGCGCCGCAGCTTAGCCATCTTCGAGATCCTCCACGCGGAGGTCGGTAATGAACATGTGCGCCGGGGCGTGCGTCAGCATCAGCGGCAGGCACGCCGCCTCCGCCGCCGCCTGCGGCGTCACGCCGCACGCCCAGTATACCGGCACGTCGCCCGGCGGCACCGGCACGGCGTCGCCCCACTCGGGCCGCGCCAGGTCGGCGATGCCGAGCGCGGCCGGATCGCCCACGTGTACCGGCGCGCCATGCGCCCGCGGGAAGCGCGCCGTCACCGCTCGCGCCCGCTCCACCAGCTCTTCGGGCACCGGCCGCATCGTCACGACGAGCGGGCCGGCGAACGGCCCCGCCGCCACGCACGGCCGGTTCGTCACGTACATGGGGGCGGTCAAGCCCAGCTCCATGTGCCGTAGGGGGATGCCCGCCCGCGCCAGCGCCGCCTCGAAGGTGAAGCTGCAGCCCAAGACAAAGCCAACCAGGTCGTCGCGCCAGTAGGGCACGAGGCTGTCCACCTCCGCGGCCAGCGCCCCGTCGCGGTACACGCGGTAGCGCGGCGCGTCGGTCCGCAGGTCGGCGCCGGGCGCCACGCGCCGCGGCTCGGGCGAGCCGGGCGCCGTCACATCGAGGACGGGGCACGCCTGGGCGTTGCGCGCGCAGAACTGCTCGAAGGCGGCGGCGTAGGCGGCGGGCAGCACGACGAGGTTCGCCTGCACCCAGCCCTGGGCCATGCCGACCGTCTTTTGCCGCCAGCCGCCGGCGCGGACGAGCGCCCGCGCCTCCGCGCCGCTCAGTCCCGCCACCGCCGACCAGTCCACCGGCGCCCCGGCCGCCATGCTTGCTCCCTTCTGATCTGATTTACCGCGCCAGCCCCATCGCGCGCTGCACGTCTTGCAGGGGGCGCAGGTCTACTACGTCCTCGAACTGGGCACTCTCGGGGATCTCGCCCTCCTCCTTGTCGAGCGCCATCACTTGCTCCACGCCCTCGCGGCTCACGCTGCCATCGGTTGTGAAGGCGCCGATGATCTGGTCGTAGGCCGCGGCGGCCAGCTCGGGCTCGGCGCTGAAGCGCTGCTCCATCAGGCGGATCGTGCCCTCGCGGTCGCCGTGCAGGTACTGCAGCGCCTCGATCTCCGCGCGGATCGTGCGCCGCACCAGGTCGCCGCGCTGGGCGAGCGTGTCGAGCGACGCGACGACGCCCGTGAAGGCGAGCGCGATCTCCTGCTGCGCGTTCGCCAGCAGCGTGTAGCCCTCACGCTGGGCGATGAGCGGGTAGGGCGGCGAGATGAGCGCCGCGTCAATCTGTCCCTGGCGCAGCATCTCGAGCTGGCGCGGCGCATCGCCGCCGGCGAGCAGTTGCACGCTCTGCGGGTCCACGCCGTGCTTACGCAGCAGCAGCGTGGCCGTCTGGCTGTTCGTGCCGCCCATCGAGATCGGCGACAGCACGCGGCCGCGCAGGTCGGCCATGCTGCGCAGCTCGGGCCGCGCGACGAGGTAGAGCTGCGGGGCGGTGCCCGACTCCTCCAGCACGCGTACGGGCAGTCCCTTGGCCGCCGCGCGCGCGAACGAGCCGAGCGACATGCTGAAGTCCACGTCGCCGTTCACCATGCCCGCGATGCTGACCGTGGCCGCCGCCTGCACGAGCTCGGCGTCGAGGCCGTTGCGCGCGTAGAAGCCCTGATCCTGGGCCGCGAACATGGACAGGAAGGCGAACGACGTGGCCGAGTAGCTCATGCGGATGCGGTCGGGCGCGCGCGGGGGCGCGCTCGTGGGGGCGGACGCCGTGCTAGCGCCCGCGGCGGTTGGCGCAGCAGGTCCATCCGCCGGCGACTCGCTCGCCGCGCTGCCGGGAGCGGGAGCAGCCGGGGCGGCGGGCGCCACGCGCGCGCTCGGCCCGCAGGCGACGACGCCGAGCGTCAGGAGGCCGGCGCACGCGGCCCGCCAGCGGCCGCCGCGGCGCGCGCCACGGTCCTGGGCTGCCGCGCGGTGACCGGCGCTGGGTCGCGGGGCGCGCAGTAGCCATTGTCGTCGGTTCAACATTGCGGCTCAACTCTCGTAGAATCAGCCGAGGATACCAGCCAGCCCGGGGCCGGTCAACGTCGGCGTAGCTACCGAGGCCGCACGCAGCCAGGATTGCGTACGGAGGGCGTCAGCGGGCGCGGGCGCAAGGCTGCCAGACCGAGCTTCTCCGCGGCCGCTCGCAGCCGTAGCCTCGCGGCAGTGTCCGGCTATGGACGCGCCGAAAGCCGCGGACGGCTAGAGGTCGATCTTGCAAAGGCCCCGACATCGGCTACGGAAACGGTGTGGGCTGGGCAGCGCGGGACAGGAAGGGTTGCGGGCCGGCTGAATTGCCCGGGGGCTTACGGCCTGGTCACGACGACAATGCCGCCCACCTGCGGGAACACCCCTGTGATCGACTGAATATTGCAGGTCGAGCGGCCAAGAGCGTCTGCCGGTCCACAGAGAAAGCCTTGGCTACCCGATGGCGTGCCAGTGGCGTTCACCACCGGGATCGTGATCGAGGGGGCCGCACCGACGGTGACTCCCGTAATGATGGCCTGGAACTGGTAGCCGAAGCCCGGGCCGATGCTCTGAAGGCGGATGCAGTTATCCAGGACGCCCCCAGGACACAGGCCTGGCACGATCGGACCACTCGCCGTAGGCCCTGCGGGTGGGGACACGCTAGCGGCACAGGCTGCCCCAGCGGGGATACAGTCACCAGTCACAATCACGGTCGGCGTGGCTGTTGGCGTGATTGTCGGCGTCGATGTGGCTGTTGGCGTGGGCGTGGCTGTGGACGTGACAGTTGGAGTAAAGGTCGGCGACAGCGTGGTTGTCCCTGTTACTGTGGGCGTGATCGTCACCGTGATACTAGTGGTTGGCAGGAGGACCGGCATCCTGGTGGCGGTGGGCGTCGGCGTGCTGACAGGTGCGACCGTGGCCGGCCCTCGGGTAGGCGAAGGCGGCACGCTGAGCGGGTTCGCGTTGGCGAGCGACGCGATCTGGTTGAAGGCAGTCTGCGCCGCGGCGGCGGCTGCCGACATGCTCGCGCCGGCTGCGGCAGCCTGAGCAGTCTGGCCTGCCTGCGCCGCGGCGGCCTGCGCGGCCTGCTGCGCTGCCGCCGAGGCCGCCTGGGCAGCAGCCTGCGCCGCGAATGTGCCAATCGCGGCCGGCGGCGAGGGGGGCTGGCCGGGTATCACCTGCGTCTCACTACCTGGCGGCACAGATACCGTTTCCGTTCGTGCTCCAGATGTATTGGTGACTATCAAATCCTGGCTACTGCTCAACTGGCCAATAACGCGTGATGGACTGAGCTGATCTTGCAGGCTGGCGAGCATCAACCGGCCGACCTGCAGATCGCCAATCAACGGGGCATCACCGGCGAGCAGCTCGCTGTCCGGCGCGTTCGCCGCCGCGGTACCGAACCGGCAGTTGATCAAGGGCTGCTCGTCCGCCGTGGTCGGCGCCGGCATCTCCTGGGTCACCGTGATCACCTGCGGAATGCGCACCGGAATCGGGATGCCCCCCCAGCCGGGCACGAAAGCGACCGAGTAGACCACCTGCTGGACCTGCTGGGGCGCCACCGCCAGCCGCACGCCCGCCCGGTAGTTCCGCACCAGCGTCGTCCCATCCGCCCCGACCCGCACCCACGGACACGTGCTCGGCGGCGCGCTCGCCACCGACGCCGGCGTCTCGACCTGGTAGCGGGTCGTCGTCGCCGCGGGCTCCTGCACCTGCGCCTGCGTGACCCCGGCCGTCTGGGTGAGTTTGATCTGGTTCTCGTTATCCGCCTGCTGCAGCGCGTCAATGCGCACCCCGGTGACCGCCTCCAGGTCGGTCGTCGAGCCCTCATAGAAGGCCAGGCGGGCGGAGCTGTTCGCGGTAGTGCGGACTCGGTCGCCCGTGTGGAGGACGGTATTAGCCGACGCCGTCTCCCACTGCGTGCTGCCTGCCGCCGCCCACTGCACCTCACCCTTGAGGTCCGCGAACGTGGCCTCTAATGCTTGCGCGGTGAGCAGGGCTGGCAGGATCAGGTTCGCGATCAGGAGCGCCGCCAGCGCGAGCCCAGATATTCTTCGTCCTGAGCGCGATCTCTCCACAGCGCGTCCCCCCGCGTCAGTTTGGTGGGCGCTAGCTGCCTATATGTGCTAAACGAATCCGCCAGCCGATTGTTACAGCTAGCGACAGTGTGGAGATGCAGGCAGTGGAATAGGCTCGGCTGCCATCCTCGCCATGCTCGGCTCGGCCCATACGAGGTACGGAAGCGCCGCAGCAGCGAATTCAAGATCGAGGTCCACTCTCGTAGAATCAGCGGAGGATAGCAGCGAGCCTGGGGGCGGTCGACAGGGGCGGCGATGCAGCTTGGCGTGCTGATCGAGGCGGAAGCGGGCCTGACCTGGGATCGCTGGCGCCGCATCGTCGCCACGGTGGAGCGGCTCGGCTTCGAGTCGCTCTGGCTGTCTGATCACTTCCTGTCGCTCTCGGTCGCCGAGCGCGAATCGCTGGAGTGCTGGGTAGCGCTCACGCTGGCCGCCGCCGAGACGACGCGCGTGCGGCTCGGGCCACTCGTCAGTCCGATCACCTTCCGCCATCCGGCGCTGCTCGCGCGCATGGCGCTGGCCGTCGACGACCTGAGCGGCGGGCGGCTCGTCTTGGGCGTGGGCGCCGGCTGGAACGACGCCGAGCACCGCGCGTACGGCCTGCCTTATCCGTCCACGCGCGAGCGCCTCGACCGACTCGAAGAGGGCATCGAGGTCATTCGCCGTCTCCTCCGCGGCGGCCCCGCCCATTACGCCGGGCGCTACTACCAGCTCGATGGGGCCGAGCTATGGCCGACGGCGGCACCGCCTCCGCCGCTCTTGATCGGCGGAATGGGCGAACGCCGCACGCTGCCGCTCGTGGCTCGCTACGCCGACGAGTGGAACCTGACGACGGCAGACCCAGCCCTGTACCGTGCGAAGAGCGAGCGGCTGGCCGCCTGCTGCGCCGCCATCGGTCGCGATCCCGCGACGATCGCGCGGTCGGTGGCGGTTGGGCTTCTCATCGGACGGGACGAGGCAGAGCTGCGCACACGCTGCGAGACGCTACAGCGGCTGTTACCGCGTCTGGCGCCGCTATCGCCGACAGATGTCCCCGACGCGATGCAGGCTGTCGGCTGGGTCGTCGGCACGCCCCCCGAGGTCGTGGCGCACCTGCGGGCGCTCGCCCAGGCGGGCGTATCCCGCGCCATGCTGCAGCTCACCGACCAGACCGACCTCGCGGCGCTGGAACTAGTAGCCCGCGAGGTGATGCCGGCGCTCAAGCCGGCGAACTGACTCTACATCGCCGGAGTGAACATGCACCTTGCCGACAAGGTAGCGGTCATCACGGGCGGGGCCAGCGGGATCGGCCGCGGCACGGCGCTCGCGCTGGCGCGGCGCGGGGCCGACGTCGTGCTGGCCGACGTGCACGAGGCGCGGCTGGCCGAGGCGCGCGCCGCCGTCGCGGCGTTGGGCCGCCGCGTGCTAGCCGAGCGCTGCGACGTGACCCGCGACGAGGACGTGGAGCGCCTGGCGCGCGTCGCGCTGGCCGAGATGGACCGCGTGGACGTGCTCATGAACAACGCCGGCGTGGTGCTCTGCGGGACACTCGAACAGATCCCCGTGGCCGACTGGCAGTGGCAGTTCGACGTGAACGTCTTCGGTGTCGTGCGGGGTCTGCGCGCTTTCCTGCCCCACATGCTGGCGCGCGGCAGCGGCTACGTGGTGAACACGGCCTCGATGGCCGGCCTGTTCGCCCTTACTGGCCCCGGCGCGCCCTACGTGGCGTCGAAGTTCGCGGTCGTCGGGCTGTCCGAGGCGCTCGCGCTCTACGCCCGGCCGCGGGGCATCGGCGTCTCCGTGCTCTGCCCGGGCGCGGTCGACACGAACCTGGGCGAGACCGGGCGGACCATCGGCCTGAGCGCCGACGAGCTGGCGGCCGATACCGCCGCCTCGGCGGCGCTGCTCGGCCCGACCGTCCTCGCGCCGGAGGCCGTCGGCGAGATCGTGGCCGAGGCGATCGAGGAGGAGCGCTTTCTGATCCACACCGACCCGGCGCACGCCGACCTGCTCGTCCGCCGCGCGCGCGACATCGAGGGCTTCCTGCGGCTGCTCGGGGTGCCCGCGACTGGCCAGCCCGCGGCTCGCTAAGCGCGCTGCGCCGCGCCGTGGACGATGATTGCACCCCGTCACTTGCGCGTCCCTTGACTATTCGATCTGCAGCGGGACGTTCCCGGTGGCCGCCCCGGCTACTGGTCCAGCGCGCCTGCGAGCTGCACGACGTAGAAGAGCTGGGCGGCGACCTGGTGGGCTTTGTCGATCGAGGCCAGCTCCAGCAAGCTGTGGCTGAACGTGCTGCCATTGCCGATCGTGACGACCTGCAGCCCGCGCTCGGCGAGCGCGCTGCCGTCCACGCCGCCGCCGAGCCGAACCATCTCCACGGAGAGGCCGGCCGCCTGCCCGGCCGCTGCTACCAGGCGCACGCGCGGGTCGTCGGGGTCGAGGCGCGGGTTACGGTACTCGCGGACCACCTCTGCCTGCCACAGGTCGTCCAGGCGGGCGTGCAGCTCGGGGTACGCGGCGTAGTGGCGGTCGAGGACCGCGCGCACCAGCGGGGGGATCGCCGCGTGCAGGCGCGCTAGCTCGGCCGGGTCGAACGCGCGGGCGATCAGGCGGATGGTGCCCTGGCTCTGGTCGGCTTGCGTGTCGGTTACCAGCAGGTAGGCGGGGGCGCCGGCGGCGCGCGGCCGGTAGGGCTGCAGCGCCGCCACGATCTCGGCCACCAGCACGCTCGGGTTCACGATATGCTCGGGCTCGATGGCCGGGTGCTTGCTCTGGCCCTGCACGGTGAGGACGACCGCGTCGGCATTGTAGGTCTCGACCAGGATCTTGCCGGCCTCGGGGATCTCCGTCTCGACGGCCAGCACGTCCGCGAGCGGCACGGCGCCGAGCAGGACGGCCAGGTCGAAGCGCTTGGCGCCGTGCAGGCCGGTCTCCTCGTCGGCGTAGAACACGACGTACAGGTCGGGATGGGGCACGTCCTGAACGACGAGCGCGCGGATGGCGTGCAGCACCTCGGCGATGCCGAGCTTGTCGTCGGCGCCGAGCAGCGTGCGGCCGTCGCTGGTCACGAGGAGATCGCCGACGTAGGGCGTGAGGCGCGCGGCGGGGATGACCAGCCCGCGCTCGGCGCTGACCACGAGGTCGCCGCCCGCGTAGGGGTGGCGCACGGGTACGATGCCCGTGCAGGGCGCGGCGTCGACCACGTCGAGATGGGCCGACAGCAGCACCGGGCGGCCCGGCCGCGCGCCGCGCCGGCGCCCGCTCACGTTGGCCCACGGGTCCACGGCGACCTGCCCGAAGCCCAGGCCGCGAAGGTCGTCGGCCAGCACCTCGGCGAACGCACGCTGCATCGGCGTCGTCGGCGGATCAGCGCCGCGCGCCGACGCGCTGTCGATGCGGACGTGCCGCTCGAAGGTCTCGACCATGCGCTCGCGGAGCACGCGAGCAGCGGCGGGGGCGGCCAGGGCGGCGGGAGCGGGCGCATCGGGGCGGTAGGCTACCAGGTCCACGCGCCCACCCATCCCGGCCCCGGCCTGTTCGAGGTTGAGCCAGCTATGTCAACCAACCCCCACTGGAGGATACGGGAAATGTACGGATTATGAGGACTCCAGCAGGGCAGCATGCTTTTAGTCACGAATCCGTGATCGGATTACCCTTTAAGTCCTGGCCCCGCGAATTGTAGCATCCTTCGTCGCCACGTCGTGGCCGCCGATCGTTTGCCGCGACGGGCCTACTCACGCACATGGAGGGAGGGCTCGGTATGCTGATTCGCGGGAGGTGCTGGCGTAGCCTGCTGACCCTGGCGCTGCTGGTGCCACTGGCCCTGCTTCTCGCGCGGCCGGAGGCGGCGAGCGCGCAGGGCTGCACCGGCACGACCACGGTGACCCTGGTGCCGCAGGGCTCATCGGTCAGCGGAACGGTGACCCTGACGCCCTCCACGGCCGGCACCTTCACCGTGTCGGGGACGATCAACGGGCTGCTGCCCGGCCAGGTGCCCACGCTGACGATCCCCACGACCACGGGTAGCGTGACAACCTCGGGCACTGCCGCGGCGCTTGGCGTGCCGGTCACCCTGAACGCGACGCTCACGGGGATTCCGGCGACCAGTGGCACGCTGACGGTGACGGCGAACAACCCCGTCGGCGGCGTGAGCCAGGTCGTCGCCCAAGGGACGCTCACCTGTAGCGGGTCCGCCACTGGCGCGGACATCTGTACTGCCGCGGGCACCGCGACGCTGACCGCGCAGAACGGCAGCGCCGTCACCGGCACGGTGACGCTGGGCGTGCCCACGAATAACACGTTCACCGTGACCGCGACGCTGAACGGCCTGACCGCCGGGCAGGTGCCGACGCTCATCATCGCGACCACGGGCGGCCCGGTGACGACGACGGGGACCGCGGCGGTGGCCGGCACACCGGTCACGATCAACACCACGCTGAACGGCCTGCCCGTCGCCGGCGGGCTGGTGCTGGTAACGGTGAACACGCCGGGGCCCGGGCAGCTCGTGAGCCAGGGCACGCTCACCTGCGGCGGCACGCTTACGGGCGCGACGACCACGACGACCGCGACGCTGACCGCGCAGAACGGCAGCGCCGTCACCGGCACGGTGACGCTGG
>Ga0070741_10003357_pt1 | contig 40004 bp, 31 predicted proteins | sample Coa_R1_4_FD_66440 | JGI IMG/M metagenome (GOLD analysis project Ga0070741, IMG submission 66440) | Surface soil microbial communities from Centralia Pennsylvania, which are recovering from an underground coalmine fire - Coalmine... | ecosystem: Environmental > Terrestrial > Soil > Unclassified ...
CAATAATTCGGCCCTCCGCCCTGCGACACCGACGCGGGCAGAATACCCGTTGACAACGCCAGGGGCGTCACCATCGTTCTCTAGGGGCAGCCCTGCTGCCTACGCAGGCAGAGAGTTTCGCCCACGTAGGTGGGTGACGGGCGCTTTGCGCCCCCGAGCGGCAGGGTTGAGCCTGCCGCTGTAGGGTGAGGGCCGCCTCCTTAACCTTTAGCGCCTCGCCAGATCGGCCAGGAACTCATCCATGCTCTTGCGGGCCTGCGCGCGCATCTGGGGGAAGGGCATCGTATCCGGGTTCAACGGGTTATACCCGTGCTTGGGCGGTTCGGGGAAAGTGAATCCGCCGGGACGCGGACCGCCGCCGCCTGGACCACCGCCAGGCCGTCCGCCGCCAAAACCGCCACCGCCACCGCCGCCGCCACGACGCGCCCAGGGCGGCTGGATAGTGCTCATCTTCTTAAGCTGCTTGACGGTGAGCACAGCGCCGATCTGCTTGGAGACCTCCCTGGCCTGGTCGTTGGTCATCGTAGGCTTGTTGCGCCAGGGCCGGATAATATTCAGGATCTTGGTGGCCTGCGGCTTGGTCAGCCGCGTGGCGGGATCCTTGTCCGTCTCGCGCACCTGCATAACCATCATGCCCAGGTTGGAGAGATTCTTATTGGCCTCGCGCCACTTCTGCCACTCCTTGATCCGGGCCATCATCTGCGGGGGTATCTGCCCCCCGCCAAAGTTCCCCTGTGCCTGCGCGCGCGGCGCGCTCACGGCGCATACACTGGCGACCAGCAGCGTCGCCAGCCCCAACCATACAGCCTGCATCCGTTTCATGAGTCTTCTCCTGCGTGGGCGCCGGCCTCTAGGATTGCCGGCGCCGCAGTGGTGATGAGTAGTGCCTTGCCGTTACTCGTAGCGTAGCGCCTCGATGGGGTTCAGTTTCGACGCCTTGAGCGCCGGGTAGAACCCGAAGAAGATACCGACCAGGGCCGAGAAGCCGAACGCCACAAACGTCGGCATCAGCGTCAGGGTCGTCTCCCAATCCGGTTTCAGACGGGGCAGCCCATAGATGGTGAACAGGATCCCACAGATCACTCCAATCAGCCCTCCAGTCAGGGACAGGAAGAGGGCCTCCAGCAGGAACTGCGAGAGGATGTTGCGCCGCTTGGCCCCGATGGCCTTGCGGACCCCGATCTCGCGGGTGCGCTCGGTGACGGAGACGAGCATGATGTTCATGATGCCGATACCGCCCACAATCAGCGCCACCGCCGCCAGGCAGTTGATCAACTGCTCGAAGTCGGCGGCCTGCTCACTGCTGGTCTGCGCCGCCGTCGCCGCGTTGAAGATGATGGCGTCGCTGGGTTTGCCCTCGCCGATCTTATGCCGCTTGCGCAGCACATCGTCCACTTCCTGCTGGGCCTTCTGCATCAGCGACTCGCTGCGTCCCTGTACGCTCATGCCGCTCAGCACGTTTTCCGAGCCGAAGAGGCGGCGCAAGGCCGTCGTGACGGGCACATAGACGCGGTCATCTTCGTTCTGAAAGCCGCCGCCGCCGCGCTCGGCGAACAGCCCCAGCACCTTGAAGCTCTGGCCTTTGATATAGACCCGGCGACCGACACAGGGGCCGCTATCAAAGAGGTCCTTATACACCTGCCAGCCGAGCACGCAGACCATCCGCTTGGCTTTTACGTCCTGGTCCGTAAAATAGGCGCCCTCTCGAAAATCGAATTTGCGAATGATCGGGAAATCGGCACCGGTGCCGTAGACGGTCGTGTTCGTGTTCTTATCGCCGTATTTGACCTGCAGGAAGCCGCTCTTTTCTGGCGAGACGCGCCGCACGGAAGGACAGGCGCGCAAGATCGCCGCCGCATCCTCATACTTAAGCGTATTGACCTGCCCGAAGCTGATGCCCCTGCTGCTGGCGCGTCCGGGAAAGACGGTCAGCGTTGTCGTGCCGAGCCTCTGGAAGCGGCGCATGGAAGCGTCGCGCGACCCCTGGCCCAGCGCCACAGCGACAATGACCGCCGCCACCCCGAAGATGACGCCCAGCATCGTTAAAAAGGAGCGCAGTTTGTTGGTTGCCAGCCCGCGCAGGGCCGAAGTCAATCCTACCAACATGTTCGTACCCTCTTCTAAAGGTGGAAGGAGGAAGAAAGCAAAGTCTCTTTCCTCCTTCCGCCTTTCGCCTTACCTGCGCCCTGGCCCTCTGCCACCGCCGAACGGATTGCCGCCAGGTATGTTGGTGCTCGGTTCTATCGTCTGGGTGATCACGCGATCCCCCTCCTTCAGCCCGCTCACCACCTCCGTCAAGTCGTTGCCCTCCAGACCTATCTCGATAGGACGCTTCACCTTCTTGATGTCCACCAACAGGTTCGGGTCCTTCTCGCTGTCCTTGTCCGCCGGAGCCACCTTCCCTCCTACCGCTATCTCGACATAGTGGCCCCCATTCTCGTCGGTCTTCAACGCCTCGTTGGGAACGGCCACCACATCGTCCTTCTTGTCCACGATGAACTCACAGGTGGCGTTCATGCCCGGCTTGAGCAGCCGGTAGGAGGGCACGGAGTTATCCACTTCGACGCGCACGTGCACGGTGGTGACGTTCTGGTCCACCACGGCCTGGGGGTCGACCTTGATGACCTTGCCCTCGAAGGGGGTAGTGGGGTAGGCATCGAAGGTGATGTCTACCTTCTGGTCCATATCCACGTTGGCCACGTCGGTCTCATCCACCTGAACATCCACGTACATGCGGGAGATGTCTCCAAGCTGGACGATGCTGGTGCCGGTGGAGTTGAAGGAGACGCCCGAAGTGATGAGGGTTCCCTGCTCCACGTATTTCTTGAGGATGATCCCATCGCTGGGGGCTACCACGCGAGTCTGATCGAGCTGGGTCTTGGCATTGACCATCGTCGCCTGGGCGCGGGCGCCAGCGGCAATGGCTTGAGCGATCTGGGTCCTGCGGATAACGTTGTTGAGTTGTTCCGCCCTGGCCTCTTCCACCTTGGCCTGCGCCTGCCGAACTCCTGCGAGCGCCTGCTGGTAGTCTGCCCATGCCGCCTGCGCCGCCTGCTGGCGGAGCTTGACATCCACGCGGCCCGTTTCCGCCTGATTTAACGCCGCTTGCACTTGGCGAACGCGCGCCCGCTGCGCCTTCAGATCGGCATCGAGTTCCGGCTGGATGGTGTTCATCTTCTCGCGAGCGCTCTCCAGCGTCGCTTTGGCGACTTCGTAGGCCGCTTCCGCCTGGTCTACCGTGGATTGGGCCACGAAGCCCTTGTCCAACAGCGCCTTCTGCCGCCGCCACTGCACTTCGGCGTTCTTGGCGTTGGCTTCGGCCTGATGCAGGGCCGCCAGCGCGCTGGCGTTCTCCTGCGGATGGGAGGCGCTGACCAACTGGTTCAGGCGTTCCTGCTCTGCCGCCAGGGTCGCCCGGGCATTCTCGACGGTGGCCTCGGTCAGATCCTTCTGCGCATCCGCCTGGTTTTTGGCCGACTCGTAGCGCGCTCTCGCCGAGGCCGCCGCCGCCTTCGCCGAGTTCAGGTTGGCCAGCGCCGTCTCGATGGAAACGCGAGTCTGCTTCTGCTGCAAAGCCAGCGTTTTGGCGGTTTCGTCCACCTTGGCCCGATTGGCCTCGATATCCGCCTTGGCCGTGTTGTAGGTCAGCAGGGTATCGGAAGGATCGATCTGGGCGATCAGGTCTCCCTTCTTGACAATGCTTCCCTCATCCACCGCCAGGCGGTCGATCCGGCCTCCGGCTTTGCTCTTGATGTCTACGGTCGTCCAGGCCGTGAGGATGCCGGTGGCGGTGACGGTCTTCTTGACCATATCCCGCTTCACGGCAGCGATCCGATACTGATTGGGATCTTTGCTTGCGCTGGCGCGCAGGCTTTTGGCGGTAAAGAGGCCGCCGACAATAAGAACGGCTAGCACGACCATAATGGTGATGGCGCGCTTGATCATAGTAGAGACTTCCTTCCGCCCGCCGGGCTATCGAGGCGGGCCAATCGGACGCGATAGGGCGTCCCGAGCGACGAGCTACGGTTTGGCGGGCGCCGGCGGAGGCGGCACCACAGCCCGCTTGAAATCAGGCACGTTAGGAACGTAGTTGGGATCGTTGAGGCCAATGTCGCGCTGCAGGCGGGCATCGGCGATATAGAAATCGTAGATGGCCTGGACAAGATTGACCTGCGCGTTGACAAGCTGGGCCTCGGCGTTAAGCACGTCCAGGATATTGATCAGGCCGTTGCGCTGTTTTTCCAGCGCGGCGTTGTAGTTGGTCTGGCCGGCCTGCACCGCCGTCTGGCTGGCGACAATGCGCTGGCGGGCCTGCTCGCGCGTCACATAGGACTGCTCGACATCCAGGCGGACGTTTTGCTCAAGCTGATCCAGCGTGCGCCGCTCCTGCTCCAGCGTGGCCTTACTCTCGCGCACGGCAGCGCGCGTGCTGCCGCCGTTGAAGAGCGGATAGGAGAATAAGACGTTGAACTGGCGCTCTTCGCCTGCATCCGGGTCTAACTGGTAGCCTTCGGTGACGTCGGCGGTAGCGCTGAGGCCGTTGTCAATGTTAGCCAGCCGCACATTATAGCCCTGCGCGTTAATGCGCTCCTGCTGCGCCTTGAGATCGAGGCGGTTGGCGTAGGCGACCTGGGTATAGTGGTCCACCCCGCTCGTATCCGGGACGGTGCTGGGGGTGGGCGGTTGCGTTGACAGGGCTAAGGGCTGGTCGGAGATCACTCCCATCGCGTTTTTGAGCGTCGCCTGGGCGACGTCGAGGTTATTGCGCGCCTGTAGCAGCGCCACCTGCGCGTTGGCCAGGTCGGCCTCGGCCTGCAGGGTGTCGGTCTGGGCTGCGTTTCCGACCTCTACCTGCGCACGGATGGATTCGAGAGTGGTTTGCGAGCGGCGCACGTTCTCCTCCTCCACGCGCACCAGCTCCTGGTCACGCAGCACCTCGTAATAGCTGGAGATGACGTTGAGAATGACGGCCTGGCGCTGGTCGGCCAGGTTATATTCGGCGGAGAAGAGGCTGCGGCGGTTGAGGCCGACGGTGGCTTCCCTTCTGCCGGTATCCCAGATAAGCTGGCGGGCCACAATGACGTCGGTGACGGTCTCCGAAGAGGCCGCGCCGCCAAAGCTGGTGCCGTTAATGAAAACGCGTCCACCAGGGCGCAGGCTGGTGGTGTATTGAAAGCTGGGCGTGATCTGAGGATAGTAGTTGGCGCGGGCCTGCACCAGCCGCGCCGAGGCCGCTTGCGCCTGGGTACTGGCAATGGCGATGGCATTTTGCTGCTGGAGCCCGATGGCCACGGCACGCTCCAGGGAAAGCGGCTTGCTCAGATCGGTATCCACCGGCCCGCCGACGATGGGATTGCGCGGCAGGCCGTAGCGCTGCTGGGCAGGAGTCATCTGTGTTTGCGGGCGCCCCACGCGCGTGACCCTGTTGTTCTGCGCTCCATTTCCGGTTTGCGGCGCGGTTCCACCCGTCGGGGCCGGGGGCGGCTGGGTCGCGCCCATCGGCGGGGACTGCGGCGGAGGCGTCTGGTTGGTCTCGGTCTGCCGGGCCGGTGTGACAGACGGTGGCTGCTCGGCTGCGACCGCCGCGCCCGTAAGCTCAACCAGGACCATTGAGGCAAGGGCAACGGCACGGAAGCAGACGGGACGATTCATGAGTCGCGATTCCTTTCGGATATGGGGTTAGGAAGTTGGGAGAACTGAGCGCCCGCAACGCCGTTCCGGGCAGAAACGCCGGGGCGCCTCCTCTTTTGACGTGCCTGGCCGGGCTGCGTTTCGCCAACTTCGAAAAACTTGCGGCGGCATTACCCACGGGCAGCGCGCCCGCGCACCCGCCGCGCCATCAGATTCACCACCGGCTGCGGCTGCGCCGCCTCGGAAACGGCAGGCGTCTCCTGGCGGCAGGACTCCGACCAGGACGGCAGCGGTCGGCCCTGCGCGGCCCGCACGGACTCGGCCGTTTTGCCCAGCGCCTCCAGGGCGCGCAGCACCTCCTGCTGCTCCGGTATAGAAAGCGCGTCCCAGACGGCGCGAAAGGTCTGCCGCTGCTGCATCTCGGCCCGCTCCAGAAGGGCATGCCCCTGCGCGCTCACGCGCAGGCGCACGACGCGCCGGTCTTCCGGATCGGTGTGCCGCTCCACCAGGCCGCGCCGCACGAGGCGATCCGCCAGTTGCGTAACGGTAGATTGGGAGACGCTCAGCCGCTCGCTGAAATCTTTCATGGTCGCGTCCTGCCAATGGCGCACCGTCCATAGCAGACGCAGCTGGGCCAGCGGCAGGGCGTCGAGTTCGGGAATGGGCGTCTCATCGAACATCATGGCGCGCGCGACCCGAAACCAGGCACGGCTGAGGGGCACTTCCCCCGCAGTCGCGCAGGGAAGATGGCTCTGGGATTTTCCGGTGCGCCCACCGGAGGAAGGGATACGTTCCGGATCGCTCATTAGTTTGATCTTCCTGAAGGTTCGACTTTCCACATAGTTTACATAAGCAAAATATCTTTGTCAAGGGAGCAGGAGTAGATTTTTGCAGAAATGTTTCCTGCCTCCGCAGACCGGGGGCTGCCAGCACCCGCGAGCGCAGCAAATGTCGCTAAAACGGGCTGGAGCGTGCTCTGAGCTAGATTTTTTCGTCAATTCAGCGCAGCCAGAGCCTTGCCTAACAGGCCCAGGACATGCTCTCGGCGCTCTTGTTGTTGGGTATTTCCGCCAGACACAGGAACTTTCGTGCAGAGGGTACGCAGGCAGAAGACAGCCAGGCGGGAAGCGAAGTCGTAGTCTGAATAGCCGTGCGCTCTCAGATAACGGTCTACAATCTCCGCTTTATTGAGGGGGTCCAGGGCATAGGTTGGATACCTGGCAAAAGTAATCAGGGGATCTTCAAAGCAAGCCTTCTCGAAATCCACAAACCCCGTCAAGCGGTTGCCATCTGAGAGGAAATTGGCAGGCTGATAGTCGCCGTTGGAGAATACGAGCGGTGTCTGAATGGCGGCGACAATGGGGAGAAGACGGCTCACGGCCTCTTCAAAGAGAGGCTCCTGCACCCACCGGTTTCCGCTATGAATAAGCAACTGGAGGTCCGATAGCAGCGTTTTGCGGGGCAGAAGCTGCGCTGCCGCTTGCTGGCGTAATGGCTCTGTGAGCTGATGCAGGCGGGATACCGCTTCGATGAGCAGCCCAATCGCCAATTCCAGCCCTGCGGCAGAGGCGCAACTGATGGCCTGTAAGGTCTCTCCCGGCAGAAGGCTGTTGACCGTCATAGAACCCGCTTCCGGCGCATCCGGGTCCAAAACCGGCCCTGCCAGCACGCTCGGTACAGGCAGACCGAACCGGGCCAGAACCGGGAAGATGATGGCCTCCCTCGCCACGCCCTCCCTGTTGCGCGCTATCCGCAGCACGACTTCTGCCTCGGTGGCATCCGGCAAGGCAACCCGCACGTAAAGCGGGCAGGGCGTCATTGTCTGCATGAAGCGGACCGCCGTGATGCGTGTCCCTTGCGGAAACAGCGACAGGAGAAAGGTTTCCTGGAAGCAGGTCAGGAGTTTAGACATAGATTGGGCTGCATGCGTTTACCCAACGCGGCTAGAAGGCCCCCGTGCTATGAACGGGGGAGGAAAGCCACAATACAACCGCCAGGCCCCATGCCTTCATACCGAGAAGGAATTACTTGAAGGAACTTGTCCGTAAGCGCATCGTGAGAAGCAACCCATGCCTTCATGCCGAGAAGGAATTACTTCGAGATGAGCGGGATGTTGACCTTGATGCGCTCGTTAAAGGACTGCGGCGGCTCCGGAGGCTGATAGCCTTCCGGCGGGTCTACCCAGCGGCCATCCGCCTTGATGAGCGCGATCAACTCCTCCACGCCCCGCTCCTGCGGGACATTCGATTTGACCTCCTGGCGCCCGCGATAGAGCGAGATCTTGCCGCCCGCCTTGCCTACATAGCCGTAATCGGCATCGGCCATCTCGCCGGGGCCGTTGACGATGCAGCCCATCACGGCGATGCTGATGTTGCCGCCAAGATGGGCGGTGGCCGCCTTGATCTGGGCGTTGACCGTCGGCAGGTCGAACTTGGTGCGCCCGCAGGAGGGACAGGCGATGAACTCGACTTTGGTGCGGCGCAGGCCCAGCGCCTGCAAAATATCGTAACAGGCCGAAAGCTCCTCGATGGGGTCTTCGGAGAGGGAGACGCGGATGGTGTCGCCGATGCCCTCCGCCAGCAGCGTGCCGATGCCGGTCGTGCTTTTGATGCGCGCGTACTGGCCGTCGCCCGCCTCGGTGACGCCCAGATGCAGCGGATAGTCCATGCCCAGCTCGGCCATGCGCCGCGCCATCAGGCGGTTGGCTTGCAGCATGACGGGCACGCGCGACGCCTTAAGCGAGATCACCAGGTTGCGGAAGTCGTGCCGCTCGCAGATCTGGAGGTACTCAATCGCGCTCTCGACCATGCCTTCGGGCGTGTCGCCGTACATGACCATCAGGCGCTCGGCCAGAGAGCCGTGGTTGACGCCGATGCGCATGGCGATGTCGCGCGCCTTGCACGCCTCGATGACCGGCAGCAATGCCTGCTCGATGGCCTCCAGCTCCTCCTCGATCTCGGCTTGCGAGTATTCGACGGTGCGCTGCACGCGCTTGCGGAACACGAACAGCCCTGGATTGATGCGCACCTTATCCACGTATTTCGCCACTTCGACGGCGATCTCGGTGCCCTGGTGATGCACATCGGCTACCAGTGGCACATCCTGATACCGCTTCCGCAGTTGCGCCTTGATCTCGGCCAGGCAGCGGGCTTCGGCCAGGTTGGGCGTGGTGACGCGCACGATCTCCGAGCCGGCTTTGTGCATGGCGATGATCTGCTCGACGGCTGCGGAGACGTTGTGCGTCTCCTCGGTGATCATGGACTGGACGACGACGGGATGATTGCCCCCGATGATGACGTCGCCGACGCGCACCGGGCGGGTGGGACGGCGGGTATAGGAAACTTCCGGCAGAGCCATAGGGCGGATTCTCCTGCGCTTAAGATGCAAGAAGGCAAATGAAAGTGGGATAGATCCCCGTTAGTATAGCATACGGGATGGACACGTGCCAGATTAATCCTGCGGCGGCTCGGCCTCAGTCTCCGGGGCCGCAACCTCCAACCGCTCGGCGAGATTAACGGCAAAGCCCGGAAACAAGCGGGGCTGGAACGCTGCTCCCGGACCGACGCTAGAGACGCGCAGGTAGCCCTCCGGCGTCGCCCTGTACTCCTCAACCGCCAGCGTGGCCGAGTCGATGATCCAGTACCAGGGCACGCCGTTATTGAAGTAGACGGAAAATTTATGAATCCGGTCGCGGGTCGGGTCCTCCGAGGTAATCTCTACGACGAGATCGGGCGTGCCGTGGATCTTACGATCCACCGGATTGATGAGAGAGAACCGTTCGGCGGAAAGGAAGCCCAGGTCAGGAATGAGAACGCGCCCGTCGGGAAGATAGACATCTACCTCCATAAAAACGCGTCCGAGCTGGCGGGCATCAACAAACTGCTTGAGCGCCATAGCGAGGGCTAGAAGGATATCCTGGTGATCCAGTGTGGGCGAGGGCAATGGAATCAGTTCTCCTTCCTCGAACTCGTAGTGGGGCGGCCCCTCAGGCAGCGCAAGAAATTCCTCTAACGTCATGTGGCGTGTCGGTATGGCGGTCATGGCATCTCTACCTCCAGCGAAATTATAGCATAGACCGAGGATAAGAGCCAGAACCCGACGAATTGGCCATAATATATAGAAACGTAAGCCGTGAGGTTGCTCCTCGATAATCGCACGGCCAGGAAATTAGGGTTGACCCTCGGTTGCCAAAGCCGTTATAATGGGGCAAAGTGGTAAGTTTTGGGCGCTATGACTCTGAGTTTGCAGTGGCCGTATGGCTACGGGAGAGGCAGGAGTATGCGTGGAAGGTATGTAGGATGGCTGCGGTCGGCAAGCGCGGGCGCGTTGATCGCCTTGAGTTTAGCCATGGCGGCATCAGGGGTGAGCGCGCAGGCGAAGACGCCGAAACCAGCCATCAAAGCCGGGAAAGTCAGTTACCATAAGCAGATCTGGCCGCTCATCCAGGCCAAATGCCAGATGTGTCATCAGCCCGCGTCGGCGGGCGGCAAGCTGGTGCTGACCACCTACGCCGAGTTTCGCAAGGGCGGCGAGCACGGCCCGGCGTTTCAGCCCGGCAAGCCGGAGGCCAGTCCCCTCCTGGACTACCTGACCGGCAAGCGCACGCTCATGCCTAAAGGCGGCCCGCCGCTGCCTCCCGCCGACATCGCCCTGTTCCGCCGCTGGATCGCCCAGGGCGCCCAGGACGATACGCCCGTCACCAAAGACCCCATTGACGCCACACACCCGCCCATGTATACAGCCCCGCCGGTCATCAAGGCCCTGGCCTATTCCCCCGACGGTTCCACGCTGGCCGTCTCCGGCTACCGCGAGATCCTGCTGCATCACGCCGACGGCTCCGGTCGGATAGCGCGGCTGGTCGGGAAGGCGCAGGACATCCTCTCGCTAGTCTATTCGCCCGACGGCAAGATACTGGCGGCGGTTGGCGGCGCGCCCGCCCGCTTCGGCGAGGTCCAGTTCTGGGACACGGCGACCAATAAGCCGATCAATACCGTGCAGTCTACCTATGACACGCTGTTTGGCGCCTCCTTCTCCCCGGATGGCAAGGAGATCGCCTTCGGCTGCGCCGATAACTCCGTGCGCGTGCTTACCGTGCCGGACGGCAAGCCGGTTCTCAAGTTTGACAACCACAGCGATTGGGTCTTTGCCACCGCCTTCTCGATGGACAGCAAGTACCTGCTCAGCGCCAGCCGCGACCAGGCGATCAAGCTGACGCTGGTGGAGAGCGGCTCGTTCATAGACGACATCAACACGCACACCAGCGCCCTGCGCTGCCTCGTCCGCAACCCGCGATCCTACGCTGATTTTACCGCGCTTGGGCCGCGCCATTTCCGCCTGGATTTCGTGCGGGATATGCACCGGGACATTTCCGGCGAGGTCTTCGTCCATGTCAACGGCCCCGGCGTGCCGGGCGGCGACCTTACTTTCCCGCTGCCGGCGACCCCTGCCGGCGCGCATGGCCCGACCCTCGAAATCACGCTGCCCGACGCCGTGCCTGAGGGCGCCTATGAGATCAGCGTCGGCCCGAAAACCATCCAGACGGAGCCTCCGACCGCCACTCAGAACGGCGACATCGGGCGCATCGTCGTCGGCACCCTCACCCTCTCTGAGGGCGGCAAGACGCTCAAGTTCCAGCCGGACGTGGTGCTTTGCGGCGGCGAGGACGGCATCCCGCGTCTCTATAAAGTGTTCCGTACCGCTGCGCGCACCATGAACCAGGAAGACCACAACCTGCTGCGCATCTTCGACCGACAGCCTGCCCCGATTACCGCCCTGGCCTTCAGCGCCGACGGCAGCCAGATCGCGGTCGGCACCGAGGGCAGCGAGGTCAACCTCTACAGCGCCCTGGACGGCAAGCGGCTTGCGACGCTGCGCGGGCATCGGGGCGTCATCTACGCCCTCGCCTTCCGGCCAGACGGCAAACAGATCGCCACCGGCGGATTCGACGGGACAGTGCGTATCTATAACCTGCCTGCGGGCACGCTGGCGAAGGCGTTCGTGCCGGTTCCCATCGGCAAAGCGACTCAGGTTCGCGCGGCCCGCGATTGAACCCGACTCCGTGCCAATAAGGTCTGGCCGCGATGGAATGAATTGTGCCATAATGTAAGACAACTCTCGAAATTACTTGCAACCTTTCGCTCCGACGCTGCTCCAACTTGGTGAAGCTCATACGTCACCACGGTACAGCTAGCCGGGCACTAAAAGTACCCGGCTCTAGGGCCTTCGGCCAGCCGTCCTTCGGACGGAAACTCAGCTATCGGATGCGTCCGTCAGGACGCTTGGCGGCGTAACCGTCCTATAGCCCGGTACTTTTAGTGCCCGGCAGATCTTGCAGAGGGATCGCACTCATGAACTTACCGGCTCCGTTTCGACGCCTTGCCCTGCCGCTGCTGGCAGCGCTGATCGCTTGTCTGGCAGGAAGCGCGCCCAGCCGCGCCGAGGAGGTCGCGCCCAAAAAGCCGCCGCTGCCGAAAGTCCTCTCTCTTTCCGTGCAGCCGGCCACGCTCACGCTCGATAACCTGCGGGACGCCCGCTCGGTGATCATCACCGGGCACACGCAGGCGGGCTACGATATAGACCTCTCGCCCCGCGCCAAAATTCAGCCTGCGTCCGGCATGGTGCGCATCGGCAAAGACGGCTATATCTATCCCGTGAAAGCCGGCAAGACCTCTCTTATCGTCACGGCGGCGGGACAGCGCGCCACCGTTCCCGTCACCGTCAAGAGCGTCGCCAACCCGCCCATCAGCTTCGTGCGCGAGGTCATGCCCATCCTGAGCAAAAGCGGGTGCAACGCGGGCACCTGTCACGGCTCGGCCAAAGGCAAAAACGGGTTTAAGCTCTCCCTGCGCGGCTACGATCCCGACTACGATTACCACGCCCTGATCGCCGATGTCTCGGGCCGCCGCTTTAATCGCGCCGACGCCTCTCAGAGCCTTATGCTGCTCAAGCCGACCGGCACCGTGCCGCATCGCGGCGGCGTGCTCTTTACCGTCGGCTCGCCCTACTACAACATCCTCAAGCGCTGGATCGTGGAGGGCGTGCGCTCGGATACTGCCAAGGTCAAGCGCGTTGTCCGCCTGGAAGTGCTGCCCGCCGTGCCGCACGTGACCCTGCCTGGCATGACCCAGAAAACCCTGGTCATCGCCCACTATCCCGATGGCACGACCCGCGACGTCACCCGCGAGGCCGTCCTGACCAGCAGCCTGCCAGAGGTCGCCGCCGTCGCCCCGGACGGCACCATCACCGCCGCGCGCCGGGGCGAGGCCGCCCTGCTCGTCCGCTATGAGGGCACCTACGCGACCAACGGCATCACCGTCCTCGGCGACCGCACGGGCTACAAGTGGGTCAAAGCCCCGGACTTCAACTACATTGACGCGCTGGTAGATAAGAAGCTCCAGAAAATCCGGGCGTTGCCCGCCGGCCTCTGCGACGACGCCACCTACCTGCGCCGTGTCTCGATTGATTTGACGGGCCTGCCGCCCACGCCGGAACAGGTGCGCGCCTTCCTCGCCGACCGCACGCCCACGCAGCAGAAGCGCGCGAAGCTGGTGGACAAACTCATCGGTTCGCCCGAGTTCGTGGAGCGCTGGACGAACAAGTGGGCCGACCTGCTCGACGCCAACAGCAAATACCTGGGCGAGAGCGGCGTGCGCAAGTTCCGTGCCTGGATTCGCTCCTCCGTTGCCGCCAATAAGCCCTATGATCGCTTCGTGCGCGAGATGCTGACAGCCACCGGCGACGCCTACGAGAACCCGGCGGCCAACTACCTGCGGGTCGTCCACGATACCTCCACCGCGACCGAGAGCATCACCCAGCTTTTCCTGGGCGTGCGCTTCTCCTGCGCCAAATGCCACGACCATCCGTTTGAGCGGTGGACGCAGAACCAGTATTATCAACTCGGCGCCTTCTTCGCCCAAGTCGGCTACAAGTCCGGCGACGCGCAGGGCGATGAGGTCGTCTTCAACAAGGGCGAGGGGGAAGTCACCCACCCGCGCACCGGCAAAGTGGTGGCTCCGCAGGTGCCGGTAGGCCATCTGGCGCGCACCGCCAGCCTTGCCGACCGCCGCGCCGCCTTTGCCCAATGGCTGACCGCCCCGGATAATCCCTACTTCTCGCGGGCGATGGTCAACCGCCTCTGGAGCTACTTCCTGGGCCGGGGCATCATTGACCCGGTGGACGATATTCGCGCCAGCAATCCGCCCAGCAACCCCGAATTGCTGGAGGCGCTCAATCAGGATTTTGTCAGCCACGGCTTCGACCTGCGGCACATGATGCGGGTCATCGTCCTCTCGCGGGCCTATCAGTCGAGCATCAAAACCAATAAGTGGAACGAGGACGATAAGGCCAACTTCTCGCACTTCATCCCGCGCCGCTTGGAGGCCGAGCAGCTTCTGGATGCGATCAACCTGGCGACCGGTACGCGCTCCAAATTTGAGGGACTGCCTTCGGGCGCTCGCGCCGCGCAGTTGCCGGATGCCGTCTCCGGCGGGGAGGGCTTCCTGGATCTGTTCGGCAGGCCGGCGCGCGAGACGCCCTGCGAGTGCGAGCGCTCCAGCGCGGTGAGCCTGGGACAGGCGCTCAACCTCATCAACGGCCCGACGGTCACCGACGCTATCCACAGCCCGGAGGGCCGCGTCGCGCAACTGGTCAAAACCGTTCCCAGCGATTCGAAGCTGGTTGAAGAGATATTCCTGGCGGCGCTGTCGCGGCTGCCTACCGCCCGCGAGATGAACACGGCGCTGCAGACCATCAAGCAGGCCGGAAGCCGCGCGGACGGCGCGCAAGACCTGATGTGGGCGCTGATCAACAGCCCGGCCTTCCTGTTCAACCGCTGAGGAGAGAGATCATGCTATCTATTCCCGGTCAACAAGGTCGTTTTTGCGATAGCCTGAGCCGCCGTGAGTTTATCCGCATTGGGGGCGCGGCGATGCTGGGCCTGAGCCTGCCCGGGTTCCTGGCGCTGGAGGCGCAGGCGGCGGGCGGTCCCAAGCCTAGCGGCAAAGGCGGCTTCGGCGGGGCCAAATCCGTCATTCTGCTCTACCTGCAGGGCGGGCCGAGCCATATTGACATCTGGGACCCCAAGCCCGATGCCCCGGCCAACGTGCGCGGCGAGTTCAAACCCATCAAGACGAACGTGCCGGGCATCTGGCTCTCCGAGGTCATGCCGCTGCTGGCTCAGCAGATGGACAAGGCCACGCTCATTCGCTCCGTCTCCTATACGCCCAACGGCCTCTTCAACCATACCGCCGCGATGTACCAGATGCTCACCGGCGAGCAGGCCGACCGCGTCTCCCCCTCGGGCCAGTTGGAGCCGCCTTCCCCGGCAGACTACCCGAACCTGGGCTGCCATATCGCCAAGTTCCGCCCGCCGGACGTGCCGATGCTGCCCTTTGTGATGCTGCCGCGCCCGCTGCAAGAGAGCAACGTCATCGGCAAGGCGGGAACGGCGGGCTTCCTGGGCAAAGCCTACGATCCTTATTATCTCTACCCGCCCGGCGACGATATGGATCAAACGAAGATGGATCATATCAAGCTGGACGACTTCACCCTGCGCGCCGAGATTTCTAAGGCCCGCCTGGAGCGCCGCGCCAACCTGCGCAAGGTGATTGATGACGGTATGCCGGAACTGGAGAAGGCGATCAGCAACTACGCCCTGGATGAGTATTATGAGAAGGCGCTGGGGCTGATTCTCTCTGGCAGGGTGCGCAAGGCGCTCGACCTGAATGAGGAGCCAGCCAAGGTGCGTGACCGCTATGGACGCCATACCTTCGGGCAGGCGGCGCTGCTAGCTCGCCGTCTCATCGAGGCAGGCACGCGCTTTGTCCAGGTCAACTGGCCTTCCGTCGCCAACGGCGATCCGACCAAGACCGCCTGGGACACCCACGCGGCCAACTTCGGCCCGCTGAAGAACCTTCATTGTCCCAAGCTCGACAGCGCGCTCTCGGCCCTGCTGGAAGACCTGCATCAGCGCGGTATGCTAAAGGACACGCTGGTGCTGGCCATCGGCGAGTTCGGACGCTCCCCGCGCCTGGGCGTCAGCACTTCCGGCAACGGCAATGCCCCGGACGGGCGCGACCACTGGCCCTACTGCTACACAGGGCTGATCGCGGGCGGCGGCATTCCCGGCGGACGCATCTACGGCAAGTCCGACGCAACCGGCTCCTCGCCGGTGGAGAATCCCGTCCATCCGACCGATATTCTGGCGACCATCTACCACACGCTGGGCATCTCGCCGGATACCATCATCTATAACCACCTCAACCAGCCGCGCGAGCTGGTCAAGGGCAAGGTCATCGCGGGCCTGTTCTCGTAGTCTGGCTAGGAATCGATCTACCTTGCGCAGCCCCGTGATGAACCTTGACCTTTTCATCGGGTAATCCCTGGTTCGTAGGGCCATACACCTAAGGACCTAGCCGCCCTGCGATTACCGGATTTATTTGTCAAGGTTCATCACGGGGCTTTCCGTCCGCAGTCCGGCCCTAAAGGACCCGACTGCCTCGCTATCCTGCCGGTTTGCGCTGGCTGGCGGCGCCTCTGGCACATCATTTGTAAATTTCCTTCTCCTGCCTGCTTGACGATTGGCCTCTTTTCTGCTATAATCCACGCTATAATCCCCAATGGTGGGAGAAGGGAACGACATCGCAAACGGCGACGTTTGCAGCGCTTCGCTGAAAGGCGTATCCGGCCCTGTCGGACGCCTGAGCAGGCGCGCGCCAGCCTGTCTTCGTCACGCCCATCCTGGGTTTGCGTTCTTTACGTTGGATGGACGTACGATCTGCCCGCCATCAACCTCATGAGCAAACGCACTCGAGTCGGATGAGCGTATGCGGATAGGCCCCTGGTCAGCGCGTCGCCCATCCGTTTTTCTATGCCTGCGCTCTCAAGCCAGATGCAGGTAGATAACGGGAAATAGCCAATATGCAGCAAGGAAGAATCCTTATCGCCGACGATGACGCCGTGCTTCGTCTGGATTTACGTTCGATGTTGGAATGTCTGGGCCACAGCGTCGTGGGGGAGGCCGATAACGGCGAGGCCGCCTGCTATCTGGCCCGCAACCTGCGCCCGGATCTGATCATCCTGGATATTATGATGCCCCGGCAAAACGGCCTGCAAGCCGCCGAGATCATCAGCCGGGAGCGCCTGGGTGCGGTGATGCTGTTGACGGCCTATAGCGACGTGCCGATGATCGAGCAAGCCAACCGCGCCGGCGTGCTGGCCTACCTCGTCAAGCCGTTCCGGCAGCAGGAGTTGCAGCCGGCTATCGAGATTGCGATGGCACGTTACCGGGAAATGCTGGCCCTGGAGGGCGCGCTGGATACCGCCCAAGAGCAGATGGAAACCAACCGCCTGATCGGGCGGGCCAAGCGCATTCTGATGGATCGGCATGGGATTAGCGATCAGGAAGCCTATCGCCGCCTGCATGCGCAGGCGCTGGCTACCAATCGCTCCCTGCGCGAGATTGCCGAAGCCATCCTGCTCACCGAAGATATGGCCGCTGTCGTGCCTGCGCCGCGCCGTCCTCGCCTGGCGTAGCGCGCTGCTTTTACCTCTCACAATAGGCTAAACCCTGCCGCTGTGGGGCCTACGGCCTGCTGCCTGCCTACGCAGGCAGAACACCCCGGCTTCTCCTCTCCCCTCTCCCGCAGCGTGGGAGAGGGGTTGGGGGTGAGGGCTGCTGGGAGTGAGGGCCGGAGTCCATATTGTGCTTGCAGACGACGCAGCCGTGGTCTGCAAGCCGCTCAACCGCATAGAGCCTCTCGCAACGGTGCCGTTGCCTGTCTCCCCCGGCACAGCGCTCCCCTATTTCCCCATCGCGCTGCCGCCGAATGGCACACTATCTCCTGCTCCTGTCTGATTCCGCATTGCCCTGGCAAATGGCGCAAGCCATTGCCCCAATCGCCTCTCGTCACTCTCCGGAAGCGCCCACCTGCGCGCTTTCGCTGCATCCGGCCACCATCGGCCGAACGCCATCTCCATTACTGCCATAACAGGAGGATAACGGTCCGTGCATTGCTTTATGCTCTCTACCCATCGCGCATGCGCTCGCTCTGGCAATCGCCGTGCGCGCCTGTCCTGGCTTTTCCTGCTAGCGTGCGCCATACTGGGCCTGGTGGATCCCAGCGTCCGCGCCCAGGATCAGAAACCATCCGCCGACACGAAACCGGCGGATACAAAGCCTGCCGACACCAAGCCCGCGGATACCAAACCAGCGGGCGCGCAATCCGGCGATACCAAGCCCGCCGAGGCCCAGCAGTCGGCGGCAGCAGCGCCTGCCGGTCCAGCCCTCGGAACCGTCACCATCTCCGGCTTGGTGGATGTCTACTACGGCATCAACGCCCGCGCGCCCCGCTCGGCTACGGGCGGCCCCTTCGCTACCATCGTCACGCCCAGCGGCGAGACCATCGGCGTGGACAACGTCGGGCGCTCCTTCGACATCAACGACCGGGAGCCTAGTTTCAGCCTCGGCGAAGTCAACATCACCCGCACGCCGGGCCGGGGCTTCCCGCTCGGCGTGACGGCCACGCTCACCTTCGGCGATACCGCCCGCATCGTCCACGCCACCGAGCCGGGCGGCACTAGCAGCTGGCAGACGGTCCAGCAGCTCTATCTCACCTATCCCTTCCGCGCCTGGGGACGCGATATGAGCGTGGATGGCGGTATCTTCGTCACGCCCTTCGGCGTCGAGGTCATCGAGAGCAGCAGCAACGATAACTACTCGCGCGGCTTCCTGTTCCAGTACGCTATTCCGCTCTATCATCTAGGCGTGCGCCTGACCGCGCCACTTACCAATCAGCTTACCTTCGCCGGATATGTCGTCAACGGCTGGAACAACATCGCCGACGACAACGACGCCAAGAGCGTCATCGCGCAGTTTACCTGGAAGCCCAACGCCAGGTGGACCGGCATCCTGGGCTGGATGGGTGGCTCGGAAGGTACAGGAGCCTATGGTTCCGGCGTGCCGACAGGCGGAGCCGGCAACATCACGACCAACCTGTTTGAAGGCCAGGCTATCTACCAGGCAAGCGATAAGCTCAAGCTGGCTGCCTGGGTGGATTACGCCAGCGCCGCCGGGGACGTCAACGGCGTGCATCTTTCCGGTAACTGGATAGGCTTCGCAGGCTACGCGCGCTATCAGGTCACTCCCCAATGGGCCGTGGCCCTGCGCGCCGAGCAATTCGAGGATATTCCGGGCGTTGGCGGCGTCGGCCTGCGGCTAGGCGGGGGCTACGTGCGGCTGCGGGAGGCAACGCTGACCCTGGAATATGCCGCGCTGCGCGGCCATCTGATTTCACGCCTGGAGTATCGCCATGATCACTCCAGCACAGCCTTCTTCGGCGCCGATACCGGCGACATCACGCCCGATCAGGATACGATCTACCTGGGTGAAGTCTATAAGTTTTAAATGCCCATACCTAAACTTCGGCAGACACCCCGGCTGTGTGGCCCCATCTCAAGCGAGGTGTCGCCGACTTATCTCATCTGCAACCTTGCTAAGGAGGAAGAGTATCGTGAGTTTGACAGCAAATACACGCATCAACAAGCTTGCCCGGCTGCGCACGCGGCTGCGCGATCCGGAATGGCGGCGCTACGGCCTGACGCTGCTTATCGGAAAGGTAGGGGCGCTCGCCATTCTCTACCTGGCGTTTGCCCTGTTCTCAGCCTTTGTCGGCTCTCCGGCGCACGCCGATGACCCGGTTCTCAAGGGCAACGACATTGTGAACCCCATCAATACCGTCTGGACGCTGGTGGCGGCGTTCCTCGTGTTCGGGATGCAGGTCGGCTTTACCATGCTGGAAGCCGGTTTCTGCCGGTCGCGCGAGACCGTCAACGTCCTCATGGAGTGTATCGTTGATACCTGTCTGTGCGGCCTTCTCTTCTATGCCTGGGGCTTTGCGTTTATGTTCGGGCATGGCAACGGCTTGATCGGAAATGGAGACGGCAAGGGCCACACCTGGTTCTTCCTGCAAAACACCCCGGCCACCTACGAAAGCACGGGCGTTGCGTTCCTGGCCTTCTGGCTCTTCCAGTTCGCCTTCGCGGATACCTGCTCGACCATCACCTCTGGAGCCATGATAGGACGCACCGGCTTTGTCGGCGACCTGCTCTATAGCATCGGCGTTTCCGGGTTTATCTATCCTATCATCGGGCACTGGGCCTGGGGACCGGACGGCTTCCTGGCGACGATGGGCAGCGCCGGGAACTTCCTGCCGTCTCTGGGCACAGGTTTCCATGATTTTGCCGGCTCTACCGTCGTGCATACCATCGGCGGATTTATCGCCCTGGCCGGAGCCATCGCGCTAGGGCCGCGCCTGGGCCGCAAATTCAAGCGGGACGGCGGCGGCCCTATGCTTCCTCATGACCTTGTAGTAGCGGCGGCCGGCGGCCTGATCCTGTGGTTCGGCTGGTACGGCTTTAATCCCGGTTCGACGCTCTCCGCAATGGACTTTCAGGGCATTGGCCGCGTCGCCACTAACACGACTCTGGCGGCCTGTTCTGCGGGCCTGGCGGCTATGTTTTACGCCTATCCGCAGACGAAAAAGTGGGATTTAGGCTTTACCGTCAATGGGTTCCTCGCGGGCCTGGTCGCCATCACCTGCCCCTGCTACTGGGTCACGCCGACCGGCTCTATTCTCCTGGGCGCGGTGGCTGGCGTGATCGTCGTCGCTGGCGTGAACTTCCTGGAATGGCTGCGCATTGATGATCCTATCGGCGCAGTGCCCGTACACGGCTTTTGCGGCATCTGGGGCACATGGTCGCTGGGACTGTTCGCCTGTGGTAAGTTTGGGGCCTCCGGGCCGATCTCGCCGGATAACTCCACGGCCCTGCGCGGGCTGTTCTATGGCGGCGGCATGAAGCTGCTGGAAGCGCAGGTGCTGGGCAACCTGATGATCACCCTGGCTACCTTTGGCGTCGCTATGGCGCTGATGTACGCGGTAAAACTGACCGGAACCTTGCGTGTCTCGAAAGAGGGCGAGATGGAAGGTCTGGACCTGCACGAGCACGGCATTCCGGCTTACCCTGAGTTCGTGCTGACCCAATCGGCAACCCCACATGGGAGCATAGAGGCCGCCGCGCACGCCGCAGCCGTCCAATCGCTGCCGGAAGGTGAGCGCAGCACGCAGCCGACTTAGGGTTGCTAGATCGGTCGCTTCTCGCTGCCTGGGTCGGGGTGCAATGAAAAGCCGGGCAATAAATTACCCGTCTGGTGGACCTACGGCCAGGCGTCCTCGCGGACGCCCCGTTGCGGAAGGCTCTTCCTGCCTACAAAGGCAGCCACCTGCCGTTAGGATGATTGTTCCGTCCGCTAGGACGGTTGGCGGCGTAGCCGCCCTACAGACGGGTATTTTCAATGCCCGGCACTGGGCGGCTTTCTTTCTAAGGAGACATACCATGATCAAAGTGGAAGCCTTAATTCGGCCTCAAAAGCTGGAAGAGGTCAAAGCCGCTCTAGCCGACATCGGCATCAAGGGCATGACGGTTACGGAGGTGCGCGGCTCCGGCAAGCAGAAGGGGTTCACACAACACTATCGGGGCGCAGAGTACACGGTCAATCTACTGCAAAAGATCAAGCTGGAGATCGTTGTGCCGGATGAAGAGGCGCGCACGATAGCCGCGACAATAGCCAACGCGGCACGCACCGGCGAGATCGGCGATGGCAAGATATTCCTTGTTCCTGTGGCGGAGGCGATCCGCATTCGCACCGGCGAGGAGGACGAGGAGGCGCTGGAATAACAGTCTCTGACAGTCGGTGGGCGTATGGCGTTGTATGGCGGCAGGGTTTCCCCTGCCGCCTTTTTCGTTAGGCTTTCGTTTCGGTGACGGCCTGAGCGGGAAAATGCCGCGCAGGAGCGGCAGGGACAGCGAGGCGTCTGCGGGCGAAGTAGTCCAACGCGGGCTTCTCGAAGAGACGATAGAATCCGTAGCTGAAGGCGATAGCGACGGCCAGTACGGGGAACAGACCGAAATAGAGGCGCTGCGGCGCACTCAGGTATTGGTTCAGAGCAACCCATCTATAAAGGCCAGCCGTGCGGCGGGCCGCTCCCGCGCGCTGATCACCCGTTTTTGTCTATCGGCTCCTGAGGCCAGTTCGGGTGTCTTTTCTAAGGTTCCCGGAAGCAAAACGTTTGTTACCTCGCGCTCTCAATCCGCTCTGAGCCAGCAGGCTATCCCACTCCGACGCTTTCCTAACTTTCGTATTTGCCCGGTAGCTTTCTGCCTAACGCACAAAACCTGTTCCTTCTGCGTAGTTAAAGTCAGGAGGCGCTGCCGATAGGCAACGAGAAAGCCGCTTTTCCCTTTTGCGGTATACTGAGCGATAGAGGCAAAAGCTGTGCCTTGGGAGCGGAGCGGCCAGAAATAAGGAGAAAGAGCCAGCTATGATCGTCGGAGTGCCAAAAGAGATCAAAGATAATGAGTACCGCGTCGCGCTCGTGCCCGCCGGTGCCGAAGCGCTGGTTGAAGCCGGACATACCGTGCTGGTCGAGGCCGGGGCGGGACTGGGCACGGGCATCGAGGATGCCGAGTACCGAGAGGCTGGGGCCGAGATCGTTGCCGATCATGAAGCCATCTTTGCGCGGGCGGAGTTGATCCTGAAGGTGAAGGAGCCGCTGCCATCGGAGTACGGCCTGCTGCGCAAGGGTCAGGCCGTCTTCACCTACTTCCATTTCGCCGCCGACGAGGAGCTGACGCGGGCAATGGTGGATAGGGGCGTCGTCTGCATCGCCTACGAAACCATCCAGCTTCCCGACGGCACGCTGCCCCTGCTGACGCCGATGAGCGAGGTGGCGGGCCGCATGGCCGTGCAGGAGGGCGCAAAATACCTGGAGCGCCCGATGGAAGGGCGCGGCATCCTGCTGGCGGGCGTGCCGGGCGTTCCTCCGGCCAACGTCGTTATTCTGGGCGGGGGCGTGGTGGGTGCCAACGCGGCCAAGATCGCTGCCGGCTTCGGTGCCAACGTCTTTATCCTCGACATCAACCTGGAGCGCCTGCGATATCTGGATGACATCATGCCACCCAACGTCACGACTATCTTCTCCAACCGCGCCAACATCCGCCGCCTGCTTCCCGACGCCGACCTGGTCATCGGAGGCGTGCTGCGACGGGGCGCGAAGGCTCCGGTGCTGGTCAGCCGCGAGATGATCAAGACGATGAAACGCGGCGCGGTCGTGGTAGATGTGGCCGTGGATCAGGGGGGCTGCTTCGAGACGACGCATCCGACCACGCACAGCCATCCCACCTACATCGTCGAGGGCGTCGTCCACTACTGCGTGGCCAACATGCCCGGCGCCGTCGCTGGCACCTCCACCTACGCGCTGACCAATGAGACGCTGGCCTACGCCCGCCAGCTCGCCAATCAAGGCTGGAAGACCGCCCTGCGCGAGAACCGCGCGCTGATGCTGGGCCTTAACATTGCCGAGGGCAAGGTGACTCTGGCCGCCATTGCCGAGCAATACGGCTATCCCTATACGCCTGCCGAAGAGCTGATCTCCTGACAAGCTATCTACCTTAACCGGCCTGCGGTAGCAAAAGATTAATCATCCTCTAGCAGTGACGCAATTCACAGCCTCGTCCCCGGCCTGCGGGGACAAAAGGCTGCGCCGTGACGGTATATTAACCAGTAGGCAAGTTTTTTGCTAAATGTCTGGAGGCGCTATGCCAACTGAATTGCCGCAAAGAGAGAACCAACCGTTGCCGGAACGGCCCAACCGGGACGAAAACGCCTCTCCGCGTCCGGCGGCGGGGCCGCCCCGTGATAGTGGCGGCTCCTTTCACCTGATCACCGTAGCAGGCATTCCCATTCGCCTGCATTTTACCTTTCTGCTGCTGCTGGCCTGGTTTGCCTTCATCAGTCTGGGGCATAAACCGGAATCCGGCGAGCCAGCCCTGGTTCAGCCCTGGACGGGCCTGCTGTTCGTCCTGGGATTGTTCGCCTGCGTGGTGCTCCATGAGCTGGGACACGCGCTCACCGCCAGGCGTTACGGCATTCGCACACGCGATATCGTGCTCTATCCCATCGGCGGAGTCGCCAGCCTGGAGACAATGCCGCGCCCGCGTCAGGAACTCTGGATAGCGCTGGCCGGTCCCGCCGTCAACCTGGTGATTGCGGGCCTGCTGTATGTCGCGCTGCGTCTAGCTCACCAACCAGTCGGTTCGTTCCGGCCTACCGGCCCGCCGACGAGCATGGCAGCCAACCTGATGTGGGCCAACCTGACGCTGGCCGTCTTCAATATGTTGCCCGCCTTTCTGATGGATGGCGGGCGGGTGCTGCGCGCCCTGATCGCGCGTTTCACTTCTGATGATGTGCAGGCGACGGCCATTGCGGCGCGTGTCGGGCAGTTCCTGGCGATCCTGCTCGGCCTGTACGGGCTTTACCAGGGGAATCTCATCCTGATCTTTATCGCTGTCTTTGTCTATCTGGGAGCCGGGCAGGAGGCGATGGCGTTCCAGACCAAAGCGCTGATGATGGGCCATCGGGTGCGGGAGGCGATGCTGCGCGAGTTCCACACGCTCTCGGTGGGCAATACGCTCAATGAGGCGGCGGAGGTGTTGCTGGCGGGCAGCCAGCAGGACTTCCCGGTCGTGCATGGCGGCGAAGTGGTCGGCGTGCTCTCCCGCGCGGCACTGATACGCGGTCTGGCTGCCGAGGGACCGGAGGCTTATGTTGCCGGGGCGATGGAACGGGATTTCGCCTGGGCCCAGCCGGAGGACGATCTGGAGACGGTGCTGGCGCAGACGCAGGTGGCCGGCCCCATCCTGGTGATGGAGGGCGATTCGCGTGAGAACGCCCGGCTCATCGGCATGCTCACCCAGGAGAACCTGCTGGAGTTCCTGACGCTGATACAGCTAAAAAGGGGCAGGCGCTCACCACAGCAGGATACGTTCTAATCGCCTAATCCCCCATCCCCCCTCTCCCGCAGCGCCGGGAGAGGGGGTAGGGGGTGAGCGCGCCCCTACACCCTACCCCCTATCCCCTACACCCTGTACTATGCCGGCTGGAACGGCTCCATCCAGTGTAGGAAACGCCGGGCGTAACGGTCCAGGTTCTCCAGGCTGCCGCCGCCGCGCAACGCCGAGCACATCTCGTAGGTCACGAAGCCGGTGTAACCGATCTCGCGGAGCGCGGCGAAAAACGAGGCATAATCAATGATGCCCTCGCCGACCGGCACGGCCTTCGCCTCCGCCTGGGCGGGCGTATAGTTGGTCAGCGCAGGGTTATAGTGGAAGCGCGGCTGGAGCACGTAATCGGCGACGATGGTCTGCACAAGGAAGGGAGCCAGACGGCGCACCGCCTCGGCTAACGGCTCACCGCTAAGCCCCTGGAGCGTCGGCGCCCAGGCATCGTAGCCGGCCTTGACGTTAGGCTCATCTACCTCGGTCAGGAAATCGCGCAGGGCTTCGTAGTGGACGGCGACATCGTGGTGGTTCTGCACGGCCAGCGTCACGTCGTAGTCTGCCGCCTGGCGCGCGCACTCCTTTACTGCCTTCACGCACCGCGACCAGCTTTGCGCGGGCGTCAGCTCGCTGCGCTCATAGCCGGTAAAGATGCGCACGATGCGCCCGCCCAGGTCGCGCGTTAGCCGGGCGCATTCGCGGATATAGAGTGCCTGCATCTCCACCAGGGGAATATCGGGCCGCTCTACGCCGAGGGTGAAGTCGTTATAGGCGGCCAGGGCGGCCAGTTCCAGGCCGCGCCGCTGCATCTGATCGCGTATCGCGCGGCGGCGATCCTCCGGCATGGCCAGCAGCGAGGCATGCCGGCCCTTCGCCATGAGCATCACTCCCTGATAACCTAACTCCGCCGCATGATCGAGGAACTCCTCCAGCGAGAGGGCGGCCTGCCCCTCCCAGACCCCGGCATAACTGACGGAATGCAAAGCCAATTTCCACATCGGCGCCTCTCCTCCAGACTTGGTACAGACCTTCTGCGTCACGGCCAGATCAAACGTAGAGAATACCAACCCAGAATTCGCCCTGCACAGCGCGCTTTCCTACTTTGCCAAACCAAAAGGCAGGCCGCCGCGCGATGCAGCCTCGATTTTTGCTTGATTTACGCGGGTAATTGAGGTACACTTATTCGGTTTGTGTCTGACTCAAAATGGAGTCGGCACGGCAAATTCCTGTTGCTCGTGCCGCACAACAACTCGCACTGGCGCTGACTCGGCGGTGGGTGAGGGCAATCCCCTTGTCTGTCGGGAATGAGGCGCCAGGAGGGCACGTTACCCTGCTCAAGTCCTTGAAGGAAGAGGCCAACCCGGGCGCGGTTCCGGGGCGCATGGTCCCTGGACTTGCAGGGAACGCCATCAACCCAAGGAGGAAAGAATTTGGCTTCACTCTCTATGAAAGAGCTCCTCGAAGCGGGAGTCCATTTCGGGCATCCGACGCGCCGCTGGAACCCGAAGATGAAACGCTATATCTACGGCGCCCGCAACGGCATCTATATTATTGACCTGCACCAGACCCTTAAGCTCTTCGACGAGGCCCAGAAGTTTGTTCAGGAGGTCGTCGCCAACGGCGGCAAGGTGCTCTTCGTGGGCACCAAAAAGCAGGCGGAGGATGCCATCAAGGAATCGGCGCAGCGCTGCCGGCAGTACTACGTCAATGCGCGCTGGCTCGGCGGCATGCTGACCAACTACCGCACCATCCGCGACCGCATCAAGCGCCTGGCCGAGTTGGAGAACATGCAGGCAACTGGCGTGATGGATCGGCTGACCAAGAAAGAGGCCAGCCTGCTGATGGAAGAGAAGGAAAAGCTGGAGCGCTACCTGGGCGGCATTAAAGAGATGGGCTCGCTTCCGGACTGCCTCTTTGTGGTGGATCTCAAGAAGGAGCACATCGCCGTGGCGGAGGCCCGCCGCCTGGAGATCCCCATCGTCGGGCTCGTGGATACCAACTGCGACCCCGATGAGGTAGATTACGTTATTCCCGGCAACGACGACGCTATCCGCGCCATCAAGCTCATTACCGGCAAGGTCGCCGACGCTATTGCCGAGATCAAGCAGGCCGAGTGGGATGCTGAGGAAGCGGCGGCCCAGCCCGCCGTGCCGGAAGAGGAAGAGCCGGAGAAGCCGGATGTGGACGCTCTCCCCGCAGAGGCCGCCGTCGAGGAAAAGCTCGTCGAAACGGATTACGTCTACCGGCCCGGCATCGAGGACGAATATTCCCAGATGGCCGCCCTGACCGAAGAGGAATAGAGCGAGAGCGTTAAAGAGATAATATAACGCTACGGAAGGATTGATTAGCCATGCCAGTGATTACCGCCGCGATGGTCAAAGATCTGCGCGAGCGAACCGGCGCGGGCATGATGGATTGCAAGGAGGCGCTCAACGCGACCCAGGGCGACTTCGAGGAGGCCATCAAGTATCTGCGCAAGAAGATCGGCGGCAAGCTCTCTACGCGGGAGCGTGCCACCGCCGAAGGCGTGATCGCCGTTCATGTCGTGGACAACCAGGACGCCGCCATTGTCGAGTTGAACTCGGAGACCGACTTCGTGGCCCGCAACGATGAGTTCAAGGCGCTGGCCCGCGAGCTGGCCGAGCAGGTCGTGCGCGCCCGCGGCCACAGCGTCGAGACCGTCCTGGCCCAGCCGTCGGCCGCCAATGCCTCTCTGACCGTGCAGGACCGCATCAACGACGTGTTTACCAAGCTGCGCGAAAAGATCGTGTTCCGGCGCTTTGAGTTTATCTCCACGGACCAGAACGGCACGGTTGCCGCCTACGTCCACGTGCCCGCCAACGATAAGATCGGCGTGCTGGTGGAACTGGAGGCGCCCTCGCCCGAAGCCGCCAGAAGCGAGAAGGTGCTCACCCTAGGCAAGGAGCTGGCGATGCAGATCGCCGCGTCCCGCCCTCGCTACATGACCCGCGAGGAGGTTCCGGCTAAGGTGCTGGAGGACGAGCGCGAGATCGCCCGCACGCAGGCCCGCAATGAGGGCCGACCGGAAGCCGCGCTGGATAAGATCGTCGAGGGCCGCGTCAAGAAGTTCTACGAGGACGCGGTGCTGCTCGATCAGCCCTATATGCGCGAACCGAAGAAAACGGTCAGCCAGATCATCAAGGAAGCGGGCGAGGGCATCTCCCTGCGCCGCTATGTCCGCTACGAGGTCGGCGAGAACATCGTCGGCGCGGCCACGTCCGGGGCCATCAAGGAGCAGGCCGAGGCGCCGGAGGGACAGGCCGGATAATGGAGGCTGCCAAACAGACGGCTTTGAATCGGGCGGAAACATCGGCGCGCAGCGATCAGGCTGCCGCCGATGTTTCCATGTCTCCCCGCCGTGCGGATCGCCCCCTGCGCTGGCGGCGTGTGCTCTTAAAGCTCTCCGGCGAGGCGTTCGCCGCCGAACATGGCGCCTCGGCCCGCGCGTCTAAAGAGATGGGAACCGAGCCGCGCGTCGGGCTCAACTACGCCACCATCCGCGCCATCGCCGGCGAGATCGTGGCGGCCTACCAGGCAGGCGTCGAGATCGCTGTGGTCATCGGTGCGGGCAACATCATCCGGGGCGAGCGGGCCGCCGAAGCGGGCATGGAGCGGGCCGCTGCTGACTACATGGGGATGCTGGGCACGGTCATCAACGGCATGGCCCTCCAGGATGCCCTGGAGAAGCTGGGCGTGCCCACGCGCGTCATGAGCGCTATCGCCATGGCCGAGGTCGCCGAGCCGTTTATCCGCCGCCGGGCCATTCGCCATCTGGAGAAGGGCCGCGTCATCGTGCTGGCGGGCGGCACCGGTAACCCGTTCTTCACTACGGATACTGCCGCTGCCCTGCGCGCCAATGAGATCCGCGCCGCCGCCGTCCTCAAAGCTACCAATGTGGACGGCATCTATGACAAAGACCCGCGCAAGTTTCCTGAGGCTTGCCGCTACACGCACCTGACCTACGACGACTGCATCCACAATAACCTGCGCGTCATGGATCAGACCGCCTTCACCTTCTGCAAGGAGTACGACATCCCTATCGTCGTCTTCGACATCGCGCAGGAGGGCAACATCCGCCGCGTCGTGCTTGGTGAGGACATCGGCACTATCGTCAGCAGCGCCGCTGTATAAGCTGTAGAGGGAGCGGAGAACAATGAGCCCGGCAAAATTTCCAGGCGAGCGAGATGGTTATGACGCCAAAATTGCCCGATGCATCGCCGAAGTGATCGCTGCAATCGAGGCAGATGCCTCCTTTCGCGTGCCGCATACGGAAGCGGAGCGGCAGAACGCCTTTGCAGACTGGCTGGCAGCCTACCGCAGTAAGCTTGCTCCCGTCATCCAGGCGGCGCTGCAAAGCGAACTCCCCTCTCCTTTTGAGAGGCAAAACTCAGGCGTGTTCCAGGATACTATTGAGAACCGTATATGGCCTGAGGTAGCGCAGCGGCTGCGCTCCTACGCCGTGCGCTATCAAGCAGGCGCCTGGGTGCGGCAGCATTTAGGTGATGCAGTCACTCTAGGTATCCCGAAAATTCGGGGCGAAAGATGGTATGTTCCTCTCGGTGTGGCCAGTAATAGCGCACATTTGGGACAGGTGGTTCTGGATGCTAACGGGATGGTCCTTTCTGATCTGACTTCGACATGCGAACAGATACGCGAGAAGCTGCATGGTCGAAAACTTTCGTCCATTACGACAGCCGCCGAGCAGCAATAGTTGCCTGCCTACTGCCGTTCGCGCGGTTCTGCTCTGGAATAAAGTTCAAGCGTCGCCGGGCGAGGTTTCCGAGTGGTGTAGAGAAGAGCCGGAAGGCTGCGTACTGGATTTAGCCCTGGATGGCTTGCGAGAGGCCGGCTTCGATATAGAGGAACTGATAGCGCCAACCGAAGCAGAGGCGCAAGATTTATTGCGCGCAGCCGTTACGGATGAAGAAGATGCCCAACCTGTTATTGCCACTCTGCTGAATCTGTTTCTCTCAACGACGCAAGATCATGCCGTCGTGGTGCTAAATATCCGACAAGGCCAGGAGACGGAAAGGGAAGTTGTAGAATATATGGATCCTCTGACGGGTGAGATCGAGCGCGATTCGTCGGGCCGCTTCTGGCAATATTGGTATTTTCGCACAGATGCGCGCTTTCATTCTCCGTATCTAAATTCTCAAAGGAGACCGCGATGATACCGGAACTACTTAAAGAGACCGAAGCAAAGATGAAGAAGAGCATAGAGGCGACGCGCCACGAATTCACGCTGATTCGAACGGGCCGCGCCAGCCCTGCCATCCTGGAGCATGTCAAGGTGGATATGTACGGTACGACGCTGCCGCTCAATCAGGTCGCCGCCATCACCGTTCCGGAACCGCGCCAACTGCTGATCACGCCGTTTGACCGCAACGCGCTGCCGCATATCGAGAAGGGCATTCTCAAGTCGGATGTCAACCTGAACCCGAACAATGACGGCGCGGCGATCCGGCTCAATATCCCGCCGCTCAACGAGGAGCGCCGCAAGGAGCTGATCAAGCAGGTGCATCAGAAGGCCGAAATGGGGCGCGTTGCCATCCGTAACAATCGCCATGAGGCCATCAAGCATCTACAAGCCGCCAAGAAGGCCAGCGAAATCTCCGAGAACGAAGAGAAGCGCGCCGCCGATCAGGTCCAGAAGCTGGTGGATAAGTACATCGCCGAGATCGATCAACTGACCAAGGCCAAAGAGGCGGAACTGCTGGAGGTCTGACAGGCATGGCACTTTCCCACCCGCTGACCCCTGCCGAATGTGCGGGACTGGACCCCGGCCGCATCCCGGCGCATGTCGCTATCATCATGGATGGCAACGGACGCTGGGCGCGCGCCCGGGGACAGGATCGGCTGGTTGGCCACTGGCAAGGCTATCGCACGCTCAAGCAGATCGTCTATGCGGCGGACGAATTGGGCGTGCGCTACCTGACCGTCTACGGGTTTTCCTCCGAGAACTGGCGCCGGCCCGAGGAGGAGGTCAGCGGCCTGATGCACCTGATGCTCGATGCCATGCGCGCCGAGATTGAGGAGCTGGTGCAAAACCATATCCGCGTGCGGATCTCCGGACGGCTGCACGAGCTTCCCCCCGATCTGCGGGCGGAGTTTGAAGACGCCATGCGGCGGACCGCCGACTTCAACCGCATGACCTTCAACCTGGCGATCAACTATGGCGGGCGCGCGGAGGTGGTGGATGCGGTGCGCGCCCTGGCCCACGCCGTGCAGCGGGGCGAGATGGCCCCGGAAGCGATTGACGAGGCGGCCATTGCCGCCCACCTGTATGCCCCCGACATTCCCGACCCCGATCTGCTGATCCGCACGGCAGGCGAATTGCGGCTCTCCAATTTTCTGCTCTGGGAGACCGCCTACGCCGAGATCCACGTCACGCCGGTCTGCTGGCCCGACTTCAACCGGGAGCATTTGATCGCCGCTCTTGCCGACTACCAGAAACGCACGCGCAAGTTTGGCGCGGTGGTAGAATAGAGACTACCCAATGAAGCGAGTGGTCGTTCTTGGCTCGACCGGTTCCATCGGCACGCAGACGCTCGATATTATCCGCAGGCTGCCGGGGCAGTTCCAAATTGTAGGACTGGCGGCCAATAATAATACAGAGCTGCTGGCGGAACAGGCTAATTCTTTCCAGGTTCCCTGCGTATCCATAGGTACGAGCGGGCTTGCCGAAAATCTGCGTGCCCGCCTGTGCGGTGGGAACACGCGCGCCCTCTGCGGCGTCGAAGGTATGTGTGAGCTAGCCACACTGCCGGAGGCCGATCTGGTGGTCGTCGCGGTGGCGGGGGCTATCGGCATTGCGCCGACGCATGCGGCCCTGAAAGCCGGCAAGGACATCGCCCTGGCCAGCAAAGAGGTGCTGGTGGCGGCGGGCGAGCCGACCATGGCGCTGGCGCGGGCCAAAGGCGCGCGCATCTTGCCGATTGATAGCGAGCACTCCGCCATTTTTCAGTGCCTACAGGGAGCGCCGGAAAAGAGCGTCGAGCGCATCCTGCTGACGGCTTCCGGCGGGCCTTTTCGGACAGTGCCGAAGGAGGCCCTGGCGGACGTCACGCCGGAGCAGGCGCTAAAACATCCGACCTGGAACATGGGTGGCCTGGTGACGATCAACTCGGCCACGCTGATGAACAAGGGTCTGGAGATTATCGAAGCCCGGTGGCTGTTTGATGTGCCGGTGGAGCAGGTGGAGGTCGTCATTCACCCGCAGTCTATCGTGCATTCGATGGTGCGTTTTCGGGACGGCTCGACGCTGGCCCAGCTGGGCCTGCCGGATATGCGCCTGCCGATCCAGTATGCGCTGGTCTATCCGGAGCGGGTGGACACCGACCTGCCGCGCCTGCATCTGCGCGATTTTGCCAGCCTGACGTTCGAGGCCCCCGACGAAGACAAGTTTCCCGCGCTACGGCTGGCGCGGTGGGCGGCGGCGCAGGGCGGCACGATGCCGGCCGTGATGAATGCCGCCAATGAAGCGGCGGTCGGCCTGTTTCTGGAGCGCAAGATACCGTATCCGGAGATGAGGCGCCGTGTCGAGCAGACGATGGAGCGCCATGCTCCTGTGGAGCCGACCCTGGAAAATATATTAGAAGCCGACGCCTGGGCGCGGCAGCAAGTCAGTTACTCACGTTAGGTAGATGGGCCATGAATGACCCGTCTATAGGGCGGCTTTGCCGCCAGGCGTCCTGGCGGACACTGCCTCTAGCCGAGGGTTCCGTCCGCAGGACGGTTGGCCGTCAGGCCCACGAGACGGGTCTTTCATGGCCCGGTCGCATTAAGTGATAGAATTTGAAATAGCGCTGTTGGAACGATTTGTGCGTAGGGGAATTTAGTCAAGGAGCCTGTCAGCGATGGATATTATCAAAACCGTCGTCTATTTTCTGTTAGTATTGAGCGTGCTGGTCATCGTGCATGAATGGGGCCATTTTATCGTAGCCAAGCTCTGCCGGATGCGAGTCGAGGATTTCTCGCTCTTTTTCGGCAAGCGGCTGATCCGCCTCGGCGAACGCAACGGAACCGAATATAACATCCGCACGGTACCGCTAGGCGGTTTTGTCAAGATCGCGGGCATGGAACCGGACGACATCTCCAACGGCGCTCCCATCTTCAAGCGGCGCAACTCGACGGCCAACCGTCCGGAGAAGACGCTGCGCGGGCTGCGGGAAGAGGCGCTGGAGGGCATCCAGCTTGATAACGTCTCGGAGCGCGTTCGGCAGGCGGTCGAGCAGGCCATCGGCAGTGATGCACAGTTGACTTCCAACGGCCGCGAGGAGTTGCAGGCGCTTCTCCATAGCACCAGCATCAACAGCGATGAGCATCGCTATCTGGAGGCGATCCTGGGCGCGGCGATGGATATGCCGGATCCCAACGGCTACAACCAGAAGCCGATCTGGCAGCGGGCTGCCGTCATCTTTGCCGGGCCGCTGATGAGCCTCTTCTTCGGCTACGCCCTCTTCTGCATGATGGGCTTTACGACGGGACTGCCGAACCTGGAGAACCTGGATAATACCATCGGCGAGGTGGTCAAGGGCAAGGCGGCGGATCGCGCCGGGCTGAAGGCGGGCGACAAAATCATTCAGATCAATGGCGTGCCCATTCGCACCTGGGAGAGCATGGCCAAGCTGATCCACGAAAACGCAAACCACCCGATCCATCTGGTCGTCCAGCGTGACGGCCAGACCATCCCCTATACCGTCACGCCCGAAGCCGTGCCGGTAACGGTGGAGGAGAACGGCAAGAAGGTCAGCAAGCTAGAAGGGCGCCTGAGCATTGGGCCGAACCTGGTCTTCAACTGGAAGCGGTATACGCCCATCGCGGCGGTCAAGCGCGGCACGGCCATCACCTATTTTGAGATAACCGGCACGATTCAAACCCTGTTCAGCCCGCATGTGCGGGAGAACATTGGCGGGCCGGTCGCCATTGCCAAGATCATTCACGATGACAGCAAGCAGGGCTTCCGGCAGGTAATGTTCACGGCGGCCATGCTCAGCGTCAGCCTGGGGCTGGTGAACCTGTTCCCCATTCCCATCCTGGACGGCGGGCACCTGATGCTGCTGGCGATTGAGGGCATTCGCCGCCGTAAGCTCTCCAGCCGCGAGGTCGCTACCTGGCAGATGGTGGGACTTTCGATCATCTGCGTGCTGTTTGTCCTGGTGATGTACAACGACATTCTCCGCCTGCTGCCCAAGCCGTAGGCGGAGGCAATCGGCAGGCTCATTTGCGGGGCGCACCGAGGGTGCGCCCCATTTTTTATGCGGCCCTCACCCCCGACCCCTCTCCCGCAGCGTGGGAGAGGGGAGAGACCTCACTCTCAGGTCCTTCGGTTCTCTTTTATCTTCCCTCCTCCCCGGCCCTTCTCCCTGCATGGGAGAAGGGGAGCAGAAGCCAATCCTGACTCTCCCCTCTCCCGCAGCGCCGGGAGAGGGGGCTGGGGGCCAGAACGGAAAGACCCTATGCGAGGCTTATGCTGAAAGATTATCGGCCCGCCCGCAGCCCGGCGCCGACCAACGAGCGGAGGTCAGCGAGGCGATGCGCGGCCAGATAGGCGGCGATGCCGGCGGTGATGTCGGCGATGGCGGTAGGATGGACGAAGCTGGCGGTGCCGACGGCGACCAGGGAGGCGCCTGCCACCAGGAATTCCAGGGCGTCCTCCGCCGTCATGATGCCGCCGGAGCCGACGATGGGCAGGGGAACCGCCAGCGCCGCGCGCCAGACCTGGAACAGAGCCAGCGGCTTGATGCACGGGCCGGACAGCCCGCCCACAACGCCCGGAAATCGAAATCGGCGGCGGCTCAGGCGGACGGCAATGCCGGGAAACGCCTGGGAGACGGATATCGCGTCGGCACCGACGGAGGCAGCGGCCTGCGCGGCGGCGCCGATGTCAGCGCCGATGGGAGGCAGCTTGGCCAGGAGAGGCAGGTCCGTGACCGCGCGCACGGCGGCGACCGCCTCTCGAATGCGCTCCAGGAGGGCCGCTTCGACAGGGTAAGGAGCGGCGGCGCGGTCGGCAACCAGGAGCGGAAATGGGGTGAGGTTCAGCTCCAGCGCGGCAATGCCGCCCGCTGCGGCAAGGCGCTGCGCCATCTGCGCCCACTCCGGCGCGGCCTCGGCGGCGATGCTGACGATGAGAGGACAGGGCAGGGCGCGCAGGCCGGGCAGGTAGGCGCCGATAAAGGCCTCCAAGCCAGGATTGGGCAGGCCGGTGGCGTGCAGCAGCCCGGCGCTGGCTTCGGCGGTACGCGGCATCGCGTTGCCGCGTCGCGGCTGTAGCGTCAGCGTAGGCGTGATCAGCGCACTGAGGCTTCCGCAGTCGGCCAGGTCGGCAATCTCCTCACCATAACCGAACGTCCCCGACGCGGCAATCACCGGCGTGGCGAGGGTTAAGTTGGGGCCGAGATGGGTTGTAAGGTCAGGCGTAACGCTCACATTGTTACCTCGCATGTCTGGTTGGCCCGCAGCGTGAGCCGTGTGGCAGCCGTTAACCTCGCCCATTGCTGCAACGCGCGCCTCCACGAGCTTGATGCCGGAATGAGAGAAAGTCCCCCATTATAACATGGTTGCAGAGGCAAGGCCAAGTCTACCCTATGGGAACAGAAAGCCAGGCTTCCTTCGCGCTGCGCGAAAGAGATCCTAACGGCAGTAGGACTTCTCCGCCTGGAGGCCGAACAAGCCTATACCGGTGCGCAGGAAAGCCAGGACTATCAGGCGGCGGGTTTGCCGATGCCAATAAGGAGGTAGATTCAAGATGACAACGACCGTAACCGGTCTGTTCGATACTCTTGCCGACGCACAAAGCGCCATGCAGGAGTTGATCAATAGCGGCTGGACGCACGAGGACATCAGTCTCATCGCTTCACGCCAGGCACTTCCTGATAACCTGGAGGGCGCTCACCTTGTCGTTAAGGATGCGGAGAAAGGCGCCGCTGTGGGCGGGCTGGCAGGGCTGTTGATAGGATTGAGCGAGTTAGCCATTCCGGGGGTCGGGCCGGTGCTGGCGGGGGGATGGTTGGTAACGACGCTGTTGGGAGCAGGCATAGGCGCAGCAACAGGCGGCCTGGTCGGTTCGCTTGTGGCAGCGGGCATGCCTCACGAACAAGCAGGTCATTTTGCCGAAGGCGTGCGGCGGGGAGGAACGCTGGTAACGATCAAGGCGGAGGAGAACACGGCAGCCGTTGCGGTGGACATTTTGCGCCGCCACCGTGCTATCGCGATTCAGGAGCAGGCAGCCCAACAGCCGCAGGATAGTTGACGTGCACCCGCACGCACCGTCTTTGAGGTGCCCGGCGTTCCCCTACGGCTCACCGCTGCCCGCCAGGCGGCTGGTCAGCGCTTCCGCGTGTACCAACACGCACCTTGTCGAGAGTCGCCCACGAGTAGCGATGCACCTCTCGAGGCGCGCCCCCTCCGGCGCTTGGAGGACGTAGTTCCGCGCCGTTATTGACCGCGCCAAGCCGTTCATAGAAGCGACGGGCACGCTCGTTTTGCCCCACGACCCAAAGCCAGAGCCCGCAGTCGGCATAATGGGCATGGCACCAGGCCACGACCTCCGCGACAAGGGCGGTTCCGATACCCTGCCTTTGCTGTGCTGGCCGCACGTGGATGTTGTCGAGGAGGGTGCCCCATCGCGGATCGACACGACCATAGGCGCAGGCGAAGCCAACAAGGTAGCCTTCCTCCTCGGCGACGACGAATTGATTCGCGGGTGGCTCCGCCAGCCGCTTCTCCCACACAGCCCTCCGGTCCTCGAAGACGGGACCGTCAAGGAACTCATCCCGGTAGGAGCCGCGGTAAGTACGCCGCCAACTATTGGCATGGAGAGTGGCAATCGTCAGGCAATCCGTGTAGGTCGCTTCTCGGTAATCCATCGAAATTCGCCTTTCCTTTCGGGTAAGGCCGTAGCTACCTTCCCCGCTTTAAGGGCGATTCCATGCTGTGCGTCGGAGAAACAGTCTTACAAGAGGCGAATAGCAAGGCGACCGTCCTGAGGCACGCGCACCGGCTCGGCAAAAGTAAGGCGCGCGCTATCCCCCTCCGCCTGTAGGGTGCAGGGAATAGCGGCTTCCGCGACCTGCGCGTTGACTTGCGCCGCCCCGGTATGGGGGAGGATAAGCGTCTTTAATTCCAGTTCGCCCCAGACGGGCTGCAAGCGGACGACCCTTGCGCCTGCCTCCTGCGCGATAGAGGCCGTGCCCCAGGCGGTTGCCGTGATGAAGAAGGCGCGAAAGCTGTCGGCTCCCAGGCGCGGCGCGAGGGAAAGGGAGGCCGTCGAAGCATCATACTGGTAGCCGCAGGCCGCGTCGAGCAGCGCCCAACTGGACATGGCGCGGGCATAGTGGTCGCCGCATTCCACGTCGTTCCAGGGGCTGCGGCGTTTTCCGTTGTACCGGCTGCGAACGGCGCGCAGGATCGCCAACCCCTCCTCCGGCATGCCTTCGTAGAGGCAGAGGGCCGCGACTTCGTACTCGATGCCCGTCCAGATTTCATCGGAGTAGAGCGTGGGCACTTCCGGGCGACCGCCGTGAGGCCAGGAACAGATCAGGACGCCCGGCTCGTCGTCACTGGCAAATTCACGAGGCACCTGCTTGTGCCCGAAGAAGTTCTCCCGGAAATTGTACTTAACGATGCTCTCGACCGCTTTCCTGACTCGCTCCGGTGGAAGAACATGGCCCAACCCCAGAATATGCGCCCACCACTGCCCTAGCAGGTGGTCGGAGTGGCAGCCTTTGCCGTAGTTCTGCTCCGGGTTCTTTTCCGGGTCATAGATCTGAATCCAGTACTCCCCGTTCCAGAGCAGGTCGTCGTAGCCCTGCCGCCCCTTCTCGTAGCGCTCCCGATACTGCGCCGCCAGTTCCGGCTCCCCTTGCAGTTGCGCCATCTCCTCCGCCGCGCGCAGCGCCGCCAGATAGAGCGTCCCGATGAACGTGTTCGGGCCATAGATCGAAATGTCGTAGGTATTGGGCTGCTCGCCCTTGATGACGCCATCGCCGTCCGCGTCGTGAACGGTCATAACGTGCTGCATGGCCTTCTTGATCTGGGGCCAGACGCGCGGCAGCCATTCCGGGTCGGCGCAGCGGCGGTGTTCGCGGTAGGTCTTAAGGACCATGCCCAGCAGGCCGTCCAGCGCCGGATTGTGCGGCCCGCCGATGCCCCGTTCCCAGGCGCGGGGCAGATAGAGCGGCAGCACCGTGCGGTGCGGCAGATATCCGGAGGGGTGGAGCTGATGGAACAGGTCGGTTTCGCGCATCGTGCGTTCCAGATCGGGGAACAGCGCGGCCAGCGCCATCTCGTAGTTCCACACGTGCGTACAGTTGAGCGGGCAGCAGCCGCCCGTCGCCAGCCAGCCGCCGGTGCTGGCCCCACCGCAGCCCTCAAAGGCGTGGAACCGTCCGTCCTCCGTCCAGAGGCAGGTCGGCGTGCGGATAATCGAGAGCTGCGAGGAGACCGTATCCAGGATTTCGTAGGGCAGTGTGCTGTCGAAGAAGGTATCGCGGAACCGGCGCGTGATCGCGTCCAATCGCTCGAAATTATCGCGCACGTACTCGGCGACAGCGGCGGCGCTGGCGAATCGGGTGTTGTAGGCGTTGCCCTGCCAGAACAGGCTCTTGCGGTCTTCGATGCCGCTGAACCCCTGTCCCCAGTCCACGTAGCGGTTGGGGAAATGCCAGGCCAGAACGAAAGTGACCGTCTTCTCCTCGCCGGGTTCCAGGTGTACCGGGACAGAGAGCGCGCCGTTAATCGTGCGCCCGTCGGGTGTCGCGGGCCAGGCCGGAATGGCTGCCAGCACGGGCGCGTTGCGCGTAAAATCGCTCCAGAACGTGGTCAGGTCGTCCCAGGCGGGGCAGGCATTGGCATCGGCTTGCAGCGTCGCCAGGCAGAGCGAACCGTTGTGCGGGTGGTTGGCGGGCAGTTTCAGGTTTTCCATGACGACGGCCGTCAGACCGCGCAGGCGCAGGACGTGGTTCTGGTTGCCGCCGTAGCGCGAGCACTCCACGCCGACGATGTTCTGAATGCCATCCCAGCCGACGAAGTTCTGGAGCGTGGCCGCGAAGTGGACGCCTGCGGGCCGGTCGGCGGGATTGCGCGCCGTGAAGCGGAAGATCACGGCGGGGAGGCCGGAGGTCTGGGCATCCAGCGGGCAAAAGGGCGAGTAGGCGGTCAGCATGACCTCAACCGGCAGCGCCTCGTCCAGGTAGCGTACCGAGGCAGTCGGGTATTCGCCGACAAACTCGGTCGCCTGCACGCCGGGAAGAACTTCCAGCAGCCGCTTGCATTCCTCCGGGATCACGTAGTCGTTGACCGAGGGAATGGGGGCGAACTCCTCGTGATAGAGGGCTCCGGATTGCAGGACGCGCGCGACGGCGGGCTGCCCCTGGCGCTGAGCGCGGACGGCGAAAAAACTATGGGGTACGAAGGCGAGATGATTCACGTTGTTGCAAAGCTGCCATTGCCGCAGGCTACCGTCGCCGCAGAGGGCGAGACTTCCCGTGCCGATGCCGCCGAGGGGCATGGCGACCGCGCGCAGGTTCTCCCCGGTGAAGGCGCGCTGCGGGGCGGGCGCGCAGAGTGGGTCGAGCGGGCGTGTGCTATCCATTATGCAGAGGCTCCCAGGTAGTAGTCGTCGGCAGGAGCATTCCCTGCCAACCGGGGGAAATCCTGCTATTCCAATTTCAAGGTAGACACTCCCAGCCGTGTGGATCAATCTCACGCAGCCTGCTGCTGAGGAGATACGTCAATACCGTTGGGAGCGATTACCAATTTCAATGAGCCAGTGGTTTAATGATCACGGGCCGAGTCTCCGCCTACTATCTCCAACGGTCCTGCAAGGGCCGCGTCCTCGGTTAGGGCATCGGTGGGCGGCGAGGCATTCAACTCCTGCAAATAGTAGCGCACGTTGGCCACGATGACATCGTTTCGCCCCAACAAAGCAAACTTGAGCAGCAAGCCCTGGTTGCCATGCAGCAGATGATGCCACCACTTGGTAGGCACGAATTCGGGAATGACCACCGTGACCAGGTGGTTGCGCCGCTCGACCTGCACAGCGTCCAGGTAGCGCATGATGGGGCTGATGAGAGAGCGATAAGGGGAGTTGAGCACCACCAGAGGCACGTCCTGGGCCCACTCCTCCCAGCGGGCCTTGAGCTGGGGCGTCTTCTCCGGGTCGGTCTCAATATAGACAGCGCGGCAATCTGGGGAGAGGGAGCGCGCATAGGCCAGGGCGGGCAGGATGCCCCGGTGCAGTCCGGGCACCAACACCAGCACCGTGTTCTTCAGAGGAACTTCGGGCAGATGCTCCGGCGGCAGCCGCAACTGGAGGGCCACGTCCGCATAGTGATTGTAGTGAATAACGACAAATAGATTTCCGCCCAAACGACAATTAGAACTCCCGCTGGCTTGCAGCGAATAGACTTGTTCCAGTCCATCGCAAGGAGACTGGAATGGTCACAGATCAGCAAGTG